>Ga0157369_10004234_pt1 | contig 16998 bp, 12 predicted proteins | sample C25metaG_FD_113461 | JGI IMG/M metagenome (GOLD analysis project Ga0157369, IMG submission 113461) | Corn rhizosphere microbial communities from Kellogg Biological Station, Michigan, USA - C2-5 metaG | ecosystem: Host-associated > Plants > Roots > Rhizosphere > Soil | place: USA: Michigan... | reverse complement strand
CCATTATGGCGCCCGTCTTGCAAAAGCGGGAGAATTTACACAACGAGCTTTTCTCAATGGCAAACTCGATCTAACCCAGGCTGAAGGAGTTGCTGATCTTATTGCAAGTAATACAATGGCATCTCAAAACGCTGCACTGAAAAATATGAGAGGTGGGTTCTCTTCTATTTTAAAAGAAATGCGGGAACGCCTTATTCAATTTTCTGCTTTAATTGAACTGGAACTCGATTTTAGTGAAGAAGATGTTGAGTTTGCAGATAGGGGAAAGTTTCTGGAACTTTTGGATGAAGTCAGCGGAACAGTAAAAAAATTATTGCAATCTTTTCAGCTTGGCAATGTAATAAAAAATGGTGTGAGTGTAGCGATTGTCGGAAGCCCTAATGCAGGTAAATCAACTTTATTAAACACCCTCCTTAATGAGAACAGGGCTATTGTAAGCGAGATTGCAGGAACCACAAGGGACACGATCGAAGAGATCATTAACATAAAGGGGATTTTATTCAGGCTGATTGACACTGCAGGAATACGTGAACATTCGCAGGATATTATTGAAAATATGGGCGTTTTGAAAAGCAGGGAAAAAATTCAACTGGCAGATATTGTGTTGTATTTATTTGACATAAATGAATCGAATGAAGATGAAATAATTTCTTTTATCCGGGAAATTAAAAAACAAAACAATAATGTAATAGCTGTTGCAAATAAGATAGATTGCAGCGATGAAAAATTATTGAGACATTTTAAAGAACAGATGAGGAATGTTATTTTTATTTCGGCAAAAATGGATACTGGCGTTGAATTGCTCAAGGAAAAATTATTCAACATTGTGGCTGGTGATTCTAAATTATCCGAAAACGTGATTCTTACAAATGCACGTCATTATGCTGCACTTAAGGAAGTACAGGCTTCTCTTAATGATATAAGAAATGGAATTGAAAATAAAATATCCGGTGACTTACTTTCATCCGATATTCGCCGATGCCTCCATTATATCGGAGAAATTACCGGCGAAATATCAAATGAAGATATGCTTGACTATATATTTAGTAAGTTTTGTATCGGCAAATAATACCCCTACCTTCCTTAACGTCATTTTACTTTTTAACTTCATTTACAATGCAATACAGATAATAGTTTCAGGAAACTAACGTATTCTTTCTCCATTTTTATTGTTTTGTTGTTCTCTATTTGTATCCTTTTTTATTATCTTTGTGTGGTACAAACATGATCTTCTAAAAGATATATTATGGCAGTTGCGGGCATTATATGTCATTTGTAGTCAGCAACGTGCTTTTTAAATTAAAATTACACATTCATGAGCAGTAGCATCAGGCTAAAAAAAATTTGTGAGCATTGTGAAAAAGTTTTTATCGCGAAAACGACAAAGACAAGATTTTGTTCACATCGGTGCAATGCGACTGCCTATAAATTGAGGATAAAACAGGATAAGATCGGGCAGTCTAACGAGAACGCAAAGACGCAAATGCTGAAAACCATTCAACCTTCGGAAAAGGAAATCAACGTCGCAAAAGAACTTGTGAATATATTAGAACTGTCTGTAGTTACCGGCCTGAGTGAGCGCACACTTTTCCGTTTGATTAAAGATCAAAAATTTCCGAAAATGAAGGTTGGCAGAAGATTGTTGTTTGATAGGGAAAGGGTTATTAAATATTTCAATCAAAAGTATGGGAATATATGAGAGGAAAGCTTAGACAAAAGAAATTATACACGGGTAAAATCAGTTTGTACATCGATTACTATCCACCTGTATGGAATCCCGTTAAAAAAATATATACCAGAAGAGAATTTCTGAAACTTTACATTGATCCGAACCCAAAAAATATGTTGGAAAGACGGAAGAACGAACTAAATAAGGAGATAGCCGAAAAGATATATTTGAAACGGATGAAATCATTTATGCTGGAAGAGAACCGGATCTTTAATAAGGATATATTAAATAGTGATTTCTATGTGTACGCATATAATTATATAAGAGGAAAGGAAAAGGCAGGGACCGACACCGAACATTACAAAAGCGCTGTAAAATACCTGAAGAGATTTGCAGGGGATCATTTTAAATTCCGCCATATCGATGAAATCATGTTGGGTAAATTCAAAGAGTTTTTATTGACCACTCACTCTCTCCGGTCAAAGGTAAAGTTACTGCAGGTGAACACGGCTTCCTCATACTTTGACAAGTTGTGTACTATTGTCGAACAGGCTTTCCTGGATAATTATCTGCCTGAAAATTATACGCTGAAAGTGCAACGGATAAAAAATGTAGATGTGATAAGAGACTACCTTACGGAAGAAGAGATTGAACGATTAAAGAATGAGCCATGTGAGGATGATCTTGTATACCGGGCTTCCCTGTTTTCTATTCTCACCGGGCTTCGGTTCAGCGGAGTGGAAGTTTTGTACTGGAAAGATTTGCACTTTGACAAGGAGCTAAACGCCTGGTATCTTAATTTGATTGACCCTAAACCAAACCGGCCTTTTAAACATTATATCAGCCAGCAGGCGGTGGACCTGCTGGAGGAAAAAGGCAATGATGACGAGTTGCTGTTTAAAGATTTGAATTACTCGAGGACACGAAGGATTGTAAAAGAGTGGTGTCTGCGGGCAGGAATCAAAAAGGATATTACGTATCATAATTTCAGGCATACCTATGCCACGCATCTAATTAGCGGAGGAGAGGATATTTACGTGGTTAGTAAAATGCTGAACCACAAGAACGTTTCTACCACGCAGATATATGCCAAGGTTGCAGATAAAATTAAAGCTAAGGCATCAGGTAAAGTCAGGATATAAACGAAGCTGTATGAAAACAGAAAAATATTTACCGGGCGAAGACCGGCTGAAAAAAATAGAAGGAGACCTTCAGCTGATCAAAAGTATGCTCAAAGAAATACTGCATAACCAGGCTAACGGTGACACCTCCACGCAGGAAAGAATTATGAGTGTTAATGAAGCCAGCGAGTTTACAGGTATTGAAAAACACGTGCTGTATGCGAAAAGTGCCAATGGGCAGATTCCCTCTTTTCGCATGGGCAAATTATATAAGTTCAAACGATCAGAACTGATTCAATGGATGGAATCCCAGGGACGCAATCAAAGCTTGGACACGGATGAATATGTAAGCCTGTATCTGCAAAAGAACATTTTGAAAGGGTGATTTTTACAGGCATAACGCAAAGAAAGGCTTTGTTTATTAATTTGCTGCCGGCGGTAGTTTAGACGACTGTCTTTGTTAAACACACTTTACATTTTATTATTTTATTCGCATTAATTCCGCTACAAAGTTCGGCTTCGGGCTGCTGAAGCGTCCATGAGCTTCCGGCATAAACACAGGGCCGGACACTAAGCTTTCCTTTATTCCTTTGCCTCACGGACTTGATTGCCCAAAGCCGAAAGACGCACCATAATTAATTTTTAAAATTTTAGATTATGGAAAGCGTAAATTTTTATGAAGTAAGTGAAGTAGAACTGATCTACAAACCTAAGGTGAAAGCCTCTCAAAGGCCAAAAATCGGCTCCTCCAAAGATGCAGCTCAATTGCTTCGTCAGCTATGGGATGCCAACAAGATTGATTTTGTAGAACAATTTAAGGTGCTTTTGTTAAACCGAACTAACAAGGTACTGGGAATCGTGGAAATTTCCACCGGAGGAGTAACCGGTACCGTGGTTGATTGCAAGCTGGTATTTGTTGCAGCTTTAAAAGCAAATGCCTGTAACTTAATTATCAGCCACAATCATCCTTCCGGAAATTTAAAACCAAGTAAGATTGATGAGGAGCTGACCCAAAAGATCAAACATGCCGGAAAATTCATTGACATTAGTCTTCATGATCACATCATTGTTACCAGCGAAGGATATTTTTCATTCGCAGATGAAGGGCTGATTTAAGGCCCTTTTTGCTCATAATTTATCCTTGCCGCTATAGCTCCCGAAACTCAAATTTTATTCATCTTAACATAAGGTACCGTCTTTACATTTCCTCTTTCATAAAAATGAGTTGTCAAAGCATATCGTTAAAGGAAAGCAACCCGGGTAAATTTATTTTCTAAAAATAAATTTATGGCAGATAGTTTCATTTTATTCCCAATGGAACCAAAGGAATTCTGGAAGCAATTAAGAGCAATTGTGGATGAGGTAATCATCCAACATGACGAAAAAAATCCGATGCATTCCAATGATAATTTACAGCCAAGGCTTTTAAAAGCAAAAGAGGTATGCGCACTTTTTAAAATCTCCAAACCTACCTTATATGAATGGATGAGCCTTGGCAAACTTCCTTCAGTGAAGATAGGATCCAGGCGTTTTTTCAGATCAGAAGACGTTGACAAATTAATCGACGGGGATAAAACAGACATTGTAACATAACTTTTATTGTAACATTTTTTCGCAGATTCCTAAAGAAATTATCACTTGAAAATTCATCTCAAAATGAATTTTAGAGGTCGGGTAGACTGCCTCTTTTTCGCAGTCAGCAAGATGTACGTTTGTCGGACAAACGGGGCATCTTGCCCTTCACTCGGAACTCGCTGCGGGGTATGGCAGGAGGATTTTTTAAATAATAACGACAACGGGCATTCGAAATGAAAAAGGAAAAAAGAACAAGAAAAGTAACGGTACGGTTTACAGTAAATGAATATGAAAAAGTGATTAATAAATTCAAAAATACCACCAGCCCCCAACTAAGCTGTTATATACGAAATATCTTATTAGAGAAGCCCGTGGTGATTAAATACAGGAACGAATCACTGGATGCAATGATGGAGGAGATTATTGTACTCAGGCAGGAATTAAATGCTATCGGGAATAACTTCAACCAGTCGGTGAAAAAATTGCATACACTAAGCCAGATTCCTGAATTCAGGAACTGGATATTAATGAATGAAGAAACCAAACAACATTTATTGGTAACGACAAATTTGATACAACAACGTATCAACCAAATTTCGGACAAATGGTTGCACGAATAAGAAGTGGTAAAAGCCTGAAAGGCGCCATCAATTACAATGAGCATAAGGTAAAGGAAGGTAAAGCCGAATTACTAATGGCAAAGGGATTTAGTAAAGATGCAGAGTATTTAAAATTTAATGATAAAGTGAACAGATTACAAAAGCTTGCCAACCTGAATACGAGAGTAGTTACCCATTGCCTGCACATATCGCTGAATTTTGACGCAAGTGAAAATTTGAATAAAGAAAAGTTGCAGCAGATAGCAAATGAATATATGGATAAGATAAGTTTTGGGAAACAACCGTTCCTTGTATACGAGCACCGCGATGCTGCCCACCAGCATGTGCATATAGTCACCACGAATATTCAAAGTAATGGCAAGCGAATCTCCCTGCACAATCTCGGAAGACTCCAATCAGAAAAAGCAAGAAAGGAAATTGAGATCAATTTTGGGTTGGTAAAGGCAGGTGATAAAAAAAATAAATCATTAGACTCATTGCAGGATATAAGACTTGAGAAAATGTTGTATGGAAAAGTTGAAACAAAGAGGGCCATTAGTAATATAGTAACATCCGTAGTAAGCCAATACAATTTTGCATCACTGCCGGAGCTTAATGCAGTTCTGATGCAGTACAATGTTATGGCAGACAGGGGAGCGGACAATACCCGGATGTTTCAAAAGAACGGATTGCAGTATAGCATACTGGATGAACAGGGAAACAAAGTGGGTAAACCGATTAAAGCAAGTAGCATTTATGGAAAACCCATCTTATCAAATTTAGAAAGTAAATATGAAGTGAATAGAGTAGCAAGACTGCCTTTTAAACAAGATTTAAAAAATAAGATTGATTTGATTTTGGATAAAAATCCAACAAAGCAATTATTTGTAAATGAATTAAAGGAGAAAGGAGTAATTGTAGTATTCAGAACCAATGATCAAAATTTTATTTATGGAATCACCTATGTAGATCATACTACTAAGTCGGTTTTCAACGGTAGTGACTTAGGAAAGGAATATAGCGCTGCAGGTATCCGGGGTCGATTGGATAAACCATTGACACTGGCCGAAGGCCCCAATATGAAAGTAGCTAATGAGACCTCTGAAAAAAATTATATAAATTATAACCTACACGTACAAACGCAAAAAAATAGCCTGTTGGATATCTTTACTCAGCCTTCAAAAACTTTCCATCACCTGCCTTATGAATTTAGAAGACGCAAACGCAAAAAAAGAAGGTAATGTCAACAGGAGAAAATGAACAGGCGTTAAGAAAGATATTAGATTTCACAAGGCTCTCAGCCTTGATAATTTTATTCCTGCATTTTTACTTCTATTGTTACCAGGCATTTAAAGGTTGGGGATGGACTGCAAAGTTGTCGGACAATTTACTGAAGAATATGATCCACTCAGGTTTATTTATAAACTTCAACAGTTCCAAATTAATCGCATTAGGATTACTTATTGTTTCATTGATGGGAGCGAAGGGGAAGAAAGAAGAAAAGATAAATTTCAAATCCCTTACCGCATATTTCATTATCGGAACATCTTTGTATTTTGGAAGTTATTGGTTATTGAAAGTTGAGGCCTCAGTCAAAACCGTTGCGATTATTTATATGGCAGTTACCGGCATCGGCTTCCTGCTGATTTTGTCGGGTGGTATTTTGCTCTCAAGACTCATTAAACTTCGTTTAAGTAAAGATATTTTCAACAATCTCAATGAAACCTTTCCGCAGGAAGAAAGACTATTAATAAATGAACATTCCATCAATCTTCCCGCAATCTACAATCTAAAAGGTGCAGTTAGAAAAAGCTGGATCAATGTCATTAATCCCTTCCGTTCCTTGTTAGTGATAGGCTCTCCAGGTTCAGGTAAGTCATGGTTCGTTATTCAGCATGTGATCCGGCAACATATCGAAAAGGGATTTTGCATGTTCATTTATGATTTTAAGTACGATGACCTTTCCGAAATTGCATATAACCATTTGCTGCATAATAAAAACAAGTACACCAAAGTTCCACAATTTTATGTTATCAACTTCGATGACCTAACGACTACGCATAGGTGCAACCCACTGGACCCGCATACGATGTTTGACATCACTGACGCCACGGAGTCATCACGTACCATTATGATGGGGCTCAACCGGGAGTGGATTAAGAAGCAGGGCGATTTCTTTGTTGAGTCACCTATTAACTTTGTCACGGCGGTTATCTGGTTTTTAAAGAGATACAAATTTGGGAAGTTTTGTACGTTGCCCCATGTAATTGAGCTCATGCAGGTGGATTATGAAAAATTGTTCCCGGTACTAAAGAGTATTCCGGAAACGGAAGTTTTGATCAATCCCTTTATATCGGCTTATGAAAATGATGCAATGGAGCAATTGGAGGGCCAGGTCGCGTCGGCCAAGATCGGAATGGCCAGGTTGTCATCGCCGCAGTTATATTACGTTTTATCCGGCAATGACTTCACCCTTGATATCAATAATGCTGAAGAACCGAAAATTGTTTGTATGGGTAATAACCCACAAAAACAGCAAATTTATGGAGCAGTCTTATCCTTATATATTTCCAGATTAATAAAATTAGTTAATAAAAAAGGACAGCAAAAGTGCAGCCTAGTCTTCGATGAATTTCCCACGATTTATTTTAACGGTATCGACAACCTGATCGCTACCGCCCGTTCCAATAAAGTAGCCACTACGTTAGCGGTTCAGGATTTCAGCCAGTTGAAAAAAGATTATGGAAGAGACCAGGCCGATGTCATTATGAATATAGTGGGCAACGTCATCAGCGGCCAGGTTACCGGCGAAACAGCCAAGCAGCTTTCGGAACGGTTTGGAAAGATCATGCAGGACAGGGAGAGTATTTCCATCAACCGGAGCGATACTTCTCTAAGCAAAAGTAAACAACTCGAATCCGCAATACCCGCTTCAAAGATTGCATCTCTGTCGAGCGGGGAATTTGTGGGAATAGTAGCGGATGATCCCGATCAGAAAATAGCCCTGAAAATTTTTCATAATGCAATTCAAAATGATCAGGTTAGGTTAAATGACCAGTCAAAAAATTATAAAAGCATTTCTAAAGTAAGGAATATTACTGAACAGGAAATCCTGGATAACTACATGCAGGTTAAATTGGATATTACAAATATTATAGAAAGCGAGATGGAAAAATTAAGGGAATTAAAAAAGAAAAATAAAAGCAATTAAGATTGGGAAAAACCATATACGAAAAAAGTTTAATAAATTTAATTCGAAAATAAAATCGAAATAATTGGAAGTTATCCTGGCACTTGAATTAAATAATCAAAACTATTGTATACGGCAGCCGGATCTTCCTCCCAATGGTATCCACTATGGTCTCTGCAAAGAGGATGTCTTACAATTTATCATAAAACGAAATTTGAACCCTGAGGGCGATAACTGGTCATTTGAATAACCCCATAAAAATTTAGTTACACCATTTAGCCTGGTAAATGTAATAGCGGAAAAAACCCATACTTACTTCACAGTAAATTGAAATTCTATCGACTAAAAAAATGTAAAACACACGAAACCGGAAATGGCTTGTTATTATATAACTTTTAGATCCTATTAATAAAAGATAATGCTGAGATGTTGTTAATTATTTCGATATTTTTCATGCTCTAACTTATTTTCTTGCCGAATATTTTCGCATAATGTTCGGTTATTTATATGGGATATGTGCAAATCACATTACAGTTTTGCAACCTAATTCTATCCCGCAATTCCCGTTACAGTTTATTCTAAATAAATTATGTAAACAAATTTGGTCACGATGCATTGGTGCCGGTTTATCAAGTAATACTTACTTTTTTAGATGAATTCCTTTTGATTAGAGTACTTTGTAATGTAATAGTTTCCGGAGGAGTAGAACGATTATCAATTCTTTTTATCAGCATGTCTACAGCCACACGGCCAATGTCGTAACAAGGCAACATAACTGTTGATAATGAAGGTTCTACTATTTCGCTGATCGGATCATTATTAAAACCAATCACAGCTACCTCCCGGGGAATATCGATACCTTTCTTATTTAAATATTTAATTGCAATGACAGCCGATTTATCATTGATAGCGAAAATTCCATCCGGATATGGCTTATGACTAAATAAATGTTTTATGCACGTCAGTGCATTTTCTTCAAAATTCTGACAATTAATAATTAATTTTTCGTCTATTGCTATATTATGGTTTTTCAGGGCAGCCAGATAACCGTTCAAGCGGTCAACGGATATTGAGAGATGGGAGGGGCCGGAGAGATGCATAATCCGGCGATGACCACATTTAATAAGATGCTCTACTGCCATAAAGGCGCTATGAAATTCATCCACAACAACCTTTGACGCAATTACATTAGGTAATACCCTGTCAAAGAAAACTATCGGAAGCTCTTTTCTTTTAAATATTTCAAAAGACTTTTCATCTATTGTCTGACCAGAAATCGAAATTAATAAGCCGTCAACTTTAAATGAGGCAAGTTGTTTTACTAGTGAGGCTTCTAATTCAGAGTTCTCATTTGATTGGCAAATCATAAGCTGATAGCCATGGCGTTGAGCAGCATCGTTCATTCCTCCCAAAATGCGACTAAACACCGGTGAGGCGATAATCGGAACTATAACGCCGATAACCCTCGTTTTCCTGTTGATGAGACTTTGTGCAATATAATTAGGCTCGTAGTTTAATTCTTCAGCTAATTGTTTCACAGCTCTTTTTGTGTCGGGATTCACATCTGGAAGATTACGTAGAGCACGGGAAACAGTTGATATAGAGATATGAAGTTTCCGGGCAATATCTTTAATAGTCGCTTGCGCTTTACTCATTTGTGCAATTATAGGAAATTATTTTAATTTCTGTTACTGCAAGCGTTACCGGAAACGTTATTTCTAATTTTCAGCTAAAAATGCCTTGCAGGGCCAATTACTTTGTGGCATTGTTAAGTAGTTTTGAAAGCTTTCCTAAATATTATAAATAAATAATGATAAGAAAACTGCCACTACTCAAATATGCTCTCATTTGTATTTTACCCTTATATACATGTACTACAATGGCAAAATCAGCTAGCGATACAGTTAAAACGAATTACTTACAAAACAGGGCTCCATTAGTACAAAAGCCTTATTTGAAATTACCGTTAGGGGCTATTCAACCTATTGGCTGGTTAAAAGTTCAGTTGGTGAAAATGAAAAACGGTTCAACCGGGCATTTAGACAGTTTGTATAATAAGGTCATGGGAAAAAGAAATGGCTGGCTTGGTGGTGATGGTGATGTGTGGGAAAGGGGCCCCTATTGGCTGGATGGTTTAGTTCCCCTTGCCTATATTCTAAACGATAAAGAATTAATAAATAAAGCAAAGCCATGGATTGAATGGTCTATTAAGCACCAGCGGGCCGATGGTTATTTTGGTCCAGAACCCACCAGGGAAAAACCGGAACATGAAGCAGGGTTACAAAGAGACAAACCGCAGGATTGGTGGCCAAAAATGGTAATGTTGAAAGTGCTGCAACAATATTATTCTGCCACCGGAGATGAAAGAGTTATTAATCTAATGACAAAATATTTTCATTATCAGCTGAAAAATTTGCCAACAACCCCTCTTGACCATTGGAGTTGGTGGGGCTCACAAAGAGGCGGTGATAATTTAATGGTTGTTTATTGGCTCTATAATATTACGGGAGATAAGACACTGCTAGACCTTGCAAATCTTATCCATAAACAAACTTTCGATTGGACGGATACATTTTCTAAAACAGATAATTTATCAAAATTATTTTCATTTCACGGAGTGAACCTGGCGCAAGGAATTAAAGAACCTGTAATCTATTACCAACAAGATCCGCAAGAAAAATATCCTGCTTCGGTAAACAAGGCATTTCAAGATATTCGTCAATATATTGGCCAGCCACAGGGAATGTTTGGCGCAGATGAGCTAACTCACGGTAACGTACCCACGCAGGGTTCTGAATTTTGCACCGTCGTTGAAATGATGTTTTCCCTGGAAAATATGATGTCGATTACCGGGGATGTAAAATACATGGACCATCTTGAAAAAATTGCCTTCAATGCCTTACCTACGCAGGCAAGCGACGACTACATGACACACCAGTATTACCAACAGGCGAACCAGGTAATGATAAGCAGGCTCGATCGGAATTTTATGACGCCATACGATGGAACAGATCAATGTTTTGGCATATTAACCGGCTATCCATGCTGTACTGCTAATATGCACCAGGGCTGGCCCAAATTCACGCAAAATTTGTGGATGGGTACCGCAGATAACGGAGTGGCTGCATTATTATACGCTCCTTCATCAGTAAAAATAAAGGTGGCTAACGGCATCCAGGTAGAGTTTGTTGAAAAAACAAATTACCCCTTTGCTGATGTAATTCATTTTACGTATAAAAACAAAGGGACTAAAATTACTTTCCCATTTCATCTTCGAATCCCCGCCTGGTGTGATGAAGCAGAGATTGCAGTGAATGGAGAAAAACTACAGAATGCAAAAGGAGGCCAGGTTATAAAAATAAATCGTGCATGGAATGATAATGATGAAGTAACGTTGACATTACCAATGAAAATTTCTTTGGAAAGATGGAATGAAAATTCCGTTTCTGTAGAAAGAGGCCCATTGGTGTATGCACTTAAGGTTGATGAAAGCTGGGAGAAGAAAAAGAATAATGACCAATATGGAGATTATTATGAGGTGCATCCACTGTCCCCTTGGAATTATGGATTATTAGAGATACCCAAAGAAAAATGGCAACAGGCTTTCCAGGTAATTACGAATGAACATATCGCAGATTATCCCTGGACTTTGGCGGATGCACCCGTTGAATTAAAAACATCAGCAGTGCGATTGCCCAACTGGCAACTTTATAATGGAAATGCAGGCCCTTTACCGTATAGCCCGCAACCAATGCCTCCTGGCGAAAAACCTGTAACCGTTACTTTAATACCTTATGGATGTACAACATTGAGAATAACGGAATTCCCGGTTGTTCACTAATGGCTCTTACTAATCAAAATTTGTTTCAATATTTTTTATATGCTTACTAAACCCAAAACGATGCTACGAAAAATTTCTGTTTATTTCATGGCTGCAATATTTTGTTTTAATTTTCAAATAAAACAGGCAGCAGCACAAGCGCCTGTTCCGTTAAAAAGCGGAATGGTGATTTCTCATTCAATTATGGTAAAAAATTCTTACTATAAATTCAATGCAGGCCATTCATCTCAAAGAAGTGTTATTGAAATAAAAGGAGATAATATAGTTGTTGATTTTAACGGTGCTGTTTTGCAGGGAAGCAATGATAAAATACGGCCTGATGAATTTTATGGTGTGGCAATTGTTGTAAAGGAGGGATCAAATATTACCATTAAGAATGCGGTTATAAAAGGATACAAGTTTGCCATAACAGGAAAGGGTATACGCAATTTAACGATTGAAAATTGCGACTTCAGTTATAATTTCCGCCAGCATCTTAACAGTAACCGTGAAAGGGAAGATCTTAGCGACTGGCAAAGCTATCATCACAATGAAAAGGATGAATGGATGCGTTTTGGTGCCGGTATTTATCTTCGTGATTGTGATAGTTTGATGATAAAGAATAACCTGGTTACCGCCGGACAATGCGGCTTAATGATGACGCATTGCAATTACGGAACTATTTACAACAATAATTTTTCTTTTAATTCAGGAATTGGCATCGGCCTTTACCGGAGCAGTTATAATAAGGTGATGAATAACAAACTGGATTGGAATGTTCGCGGGGTAAGCTATGGCGTTTATTACAGGGGCCAGGATGCTGCGGCTATTCTTGTGTACGAACAAAGCAGTCACAATGTTTTTGCGTATAATTCTGCTACACATAGCGGAGACGGATTTTTTTTGTGGGCCGGCCAATCTACAATGGAAACAGGAGAAGGAGGTTGTAATGATAACTTAATCTACGGCAATAATTTTTCCTATGCGCCTACTAACGGTGTGGAAGTGACCTTAGCCGAAACCGCATCATTCAAAACAAAATTTATGATTGTGATAATGGTATTTGGGGAGGCTATAGCTTTAATACGTTAATAACCGGGAATACTTTTAAAAATAATAACACCGGTATTGCTATTGAACAAGGACAGGATAATAAGATAATCGGCAATTCATTTTCAGGAGAGAGAATGGGTATTAGTTTATGGGCAACTCCGGGAAGGCACGGCGCCGGCTATGAAAGCAGGAGAGATATCCGCAGCAGAGATTATGACATAAAGAATAATTCTTTTTCGGCATTGCAAACTGTATTTGCAATAAACCATAGTGAAAAGATCAGCCTTCAAAATAATCACTTCAATAATTCAAATGAATTTATTAAGCTGGATTCAAGTGTGGCAAATATTCTTATAAGAGATAATAAGGAAGTAAAGGTATTAACGGAAAACAATTCTGCCGGCGTAAACCTTGCTCCTGTAAAAATTCAGGATGCAAAGGATGCAATGCTTCCGGAGAATTATTATAATGGTAAGCAGTATATAATGATGACGGAATGGGGGCCTTACGATTTCCGTTCGCCGATACTTTGGCTTACTAAAACAGATAGTGATGGAAAAATGTATTTCGATATTTTAGGACCAAAAGGAAATTGGAATATAAAAAATATCAAAGGGGTTAATCATCTATCTGATGAAAGTGGAACCGTTCCCGGTAAGTTTGTTGTTCAAAAGAGAAAACAAGAAACAATAGAAATCGATTTGAAGTATACAGGCCAGGAAATAATTTCTCCGTTTGGAAAAAAATATCCGGCAGGCAGCCCATACATCTTTAAATATGAAAAGCTTTACTTGCCTGTACAGTGGGATGTTCAGTTATTTTCTTTTGACTCAACAACAGACCCGGTGAAGAATCCTGCTGCTTTTAAAAAGATGATTAAATCATCCACGCCAATTATCCAGGCGAAGGTAGCTGAGTTAAATAATTCTTATTGGAACGGTACGAAGATAAAATTGCCTGCATCAAAAACAGCAACCGTTGCAACGGGCACAATTAATTTTCCCAAAGGAAAATATATCATTGGTGCCAGCGCGGGAGATATTGTTCGTGTATTCGTCGATAATAAAATGGTGGTGAATGCCTGGAATCCTGATGACCTTATTGATGATGCAGATTATCATCATGAAGTGATAATGACATTAAGAGGCAAACACACGATCCGGGTAGAGCAGGCGCAATGGGGTGGTTATGGCTTGCTATATTTAGCGATAAAACCACTTCCACAATTCAATTAAGTAAATGTTGAAGGCAAGAGACAGGAATGTTAAAGGCGGTAAAAAATGAAAATTATGATAAATCCTTGCAGGTTGGTTTTACTGTTGTTTGGTCTGCTATCGATATTTATGCGATGCGATGCACAACCTGCTCGTTCTTTTTTATCTAACCTTAATGCTGGCCAGCACTTTCCTCTTTATACCGGCTATGCGGCAGCAATGGAGCGCTCTGCATTCACGTTAGATGAAGGCTACCGGCTGCAGTATGATTTAGATTCATTGGGTGCTGATTTTATAACCGACAATGCAGGCGACCTTGGATTTGCTTTCAGGGAAAATAATAAATGGGTTTACCGTGTAAGTGATATGAACGTGAAGCCGGTGATTACCCTTTCTTATCCCGATATGGTTACTTACCATTATTACCCGTTTAAAAATATTCGTGTTGAAATTTCAACGGTTGTTCATAGCTCAACCGCCGCATTCTGGCAAATGAATATAACAAACGAAAGCAGCGAAATAAAAAAAATTAATCTCGCATCTTTTATAAACAAAAAGCAAGATGCTTTTAAAAATACCAGGGTGTTGGCGAAAGATGGAAAGATTTATTTTACGCATATTGAAGAGCCTGATGGATGGACAAAGGATCATCATCTTCCAATGGTAGACAGTATTCGGGATTTATTTCAATTCAGCAGTAATGTTTCTTCAGCAGTTTGTGTAAACGATCTTTCTTTTAATGAAAATATTTTTGAAAAGAAGAATGAAACAGATTCAGCGCATTTAATTGGTTTTAGAAAAGATATTTCTTTACAACCACATCAATCAGGTAGCTATCGCATTTTTAGAATTGTTCAACCTTTGAATCATCCTGTTTCATCATTAGAAAAGGAAGCTGATTCACTGGAACATGCTTCAATCGTTTCTTATAAAAAAGCCAACGAGCATTTGTATTCAAAAACACCGTTACCTGTTTTTAAAGATCCTGCGTCTATGGCCTTGTATTGGAGTGCCTGCAATATGATGCGCCAGGATTTTTATCCTGCAGAGGGAAATTTAAAACATAACTATTATGTTTTTTCCCGTGAGCCGCAATGGGGCTGGGGGCATGGCGGGCAGGTTTTTCATGAAAGTATTGCCATGCTGGCTTACGCTTATATTGATCCTGTAAGTGCCATGAATTCGCAAAGAGTTTTTTCTGACAGGCAGCATACTAACGGTTACATTAATTACCGTACGGGTTCCTACCTCGATGAAGTGATTAAGTATAATGGACAGCTTACATCGTCTGCGCCCTGGTATTCCTGGCTTAACTGGGAAGTGTACAGTATTACAAAAGATAAATCATTTCTAAGTGAGATGTACGAGTCATCCAAACGCTTTTATAATTTTTATACAAGCAACCGTGATACTGATCATGACGGGCTCTGTGAATGGGGTGGGGAAGCAGTGCTGGAATCGGTTAGAGATGGGCTTGTAGCGGTTTGGGACCAGGTGGGTTATCCCGCAGAATTTGAAGCGCTTGATTTAAACTGCATGTTGGTCATGGAGGCTAAGTCATTGGAGAAAATGGCTCTGACATTGCATTTGGACAAGGAGGCTGCTGTATGGAAAAAAGATTATCAAAAAAGAACATGGCTTATCAATAAAACTTTCTGGGACCCTGTTAATCATTTTTATTATAATGTAGATAAGCGAACTCATAAGTTTACTTATAAGAAAAAAGATGATCTTAAAAGAGATGAGATTATTGGATTTTTGCCACTTTGGGCTGGTGTAGCTGACCACCGGCAGGCAGCCTACCTCGTGAAGCATTTAACAGACACCGCGTCTTTCTGGCGCCGTTATGGAGTTCCTTCTTTGGCCGCTAACGATTTGTATTATAATCCAAAGGGATATTGGAATGGCCCCGTATGGGTTCAATGGAATTACCTTATAGAACGCGGCCTGCTGGATTATGGATATAAAAAGGAAGCGACAACATTGGTTCATAAAGTGATGAATAATATGATCGGTGTTTTGAAATCAGGTCATGAGCTCTGGGAGTTTTATGATCCCGATAGTATTTGGGGCGGCTATCACCGCACGTACATCTGGGCCGGGATTATCAACCGGATGATGATGGATCTTCAAACCAAAAGAAAATAAATTTTAAAAGAATATTCATGCGAAAACAATTACCCCTGCTATTAATGCCCGGATTGATTATTTTATTGTCAAAAAACTGCGAAGCGCAGGATGTTGCAGGCTTAAAAAGCATCCAGGTGGATCATTTAACTGTATCCAACATTAAGGATAATAATAACCAGGCTTTTCATTTGGATAAAACCGTTCCATTGGTAGATTTTGAATTAAACGGAAAATACTGCACTTCGTTTCATGAAGACCAATGGCAACAAAAGCTTGCTGTAAACTTTGAAGCCGATCCAGGTTTTTCACCCGGGTTTAAGGGAACCGTTAGTTTTAAAAATATTTCAAACGATACTATTACCATTTCAAACGTCGTTCCGCTCGGCAGAAGCAACGACAAAGTTTTTATAACCGGCTTCGGAGATAATGGCCTTTCAAGAACACATTTATTTCTCCCTAATCGTAAGCCTGTAAATGTAATCGTTCCGGACAATGCCTGGGAACTTGGCTTTTCAGAATCACCTGTTAATAATGATCTTTTTGTTTGTGCACTTGCCAGAAGAGTAAGAAAGGGTTTTGAAAAAGGCAGCATGGGACGTTTTGAAACAACTCTTTATCCGGGTGGTT
>Ga0157369_10004233_pt1 | contig 16998 bp, 18 predicted proteins | sample C25metaG_FD_113461 | JGI IMG/M metagenome (GOLD analysis project Ga0157369, IMG submission 113461) | Corn rhizosphere microbial communities from Kellogg Biological Station, Michigan, USA - C2-5 metaG | ecosystem: Host-associated > Plants > Roots > Rhizosphere > Soil | place: USA: Michigan... | reverse complement strand
GTACTACGCCGACTACGGCCGCCTGTGGCACTGGGATGCGCTGCACGATCAGCAGCAGCAAATCTTCGTGGTCACGGACCTGAACGTCTCGCCGAAGTGGGAGATCAACATGGGTGTCGGCGTAGGACCGACTGCCGCGACCGATCACCTGATCATCAAAGGCATTCTCGGCCGGCGCTTTGACTGGGGACATCGTAGCGAGCCGGAGCATAAGTCCGGCACCACTCGCCCGCAGCAGGAACCGCAGCAGTAACCAAGACTAGAATCGACTTCGCCGGATATTGCCTGTGCGGAGGTCTGTTTGCGTTCTTGCTGGAAGATGATTGCTGTGCTGCTGGGCACAGCCCATGTTTGCTGCGGGCAATCCACACCACTGGTCTCTTTTCAGTTCCCTGCAAAGGCAGACTTCTCGGTTGCCGCGAACCGGCACGCGGCTACTATCTACATTGCGCCGCAGAGCCCCGAAACCGTGCGGGTGGCGGCTGATGCGTTTGCGGGGGACGTGGAACAGGTGACCGGTGTGCGGCCCCAGGTTGTCGATGCGCTGAGCGCCTCGAGTGCTTCGGAGATCATTCTCGTCGGCGTACTCGGGAATGCGCCGGAGATCGACGCGCTCGTGGCGCAGCACAAGCTCGATGCGTCGGCGGTGGCGGGCAAGTGGGAGGCTGCGATAACGCAGGTGGTGGATGCGCCCATGCCAGGCGTGAAGCGGGCGCTGGTGATCGCGGGCGCGGACCGCCGCGGCGCCGCGTACGCGCTGTTTGCGATCTCGCGGCATATGGGAGTTTCGCCTTGGACGTGGTGGGCGGATGTGCCGGTGCAGCACCACCCCGCCGTATATGTGCGCGCGGGAGCGCACGTGCAACCGCCGCCCTCGGTACAGTACCGCGGCATCTTTCTGAACGACGAGGACTGGGGCCTGCGGCCGTGGGCGGCGAAGAAAATGGACCCCACCATCGACAACGCCAAAGGAAACATCGGCCCGCACACCTACGAGCGCATCTTCGAGCTGCTGCTGCGCCTGCATGCGAACTCGCTGTGGCCGGCGATGCATCCCGGCACGCTGGCCTTCAACGCCGTGCCGGAGAATGCGAAGCTCGCCGACAAGTGGGGCATCGTCATGGGCTCCTCGCACTCCGAGGCACTGCTGCGCAACAACGTCGGCGAGTGGAGCGAGAAGCCGCCACCCGAAGGCAACGGCCCGTGGAACTATCAGACCAACGCTGACGCAATGAACGCCTACTGGGACAAACGCCTGCAAGAGAACGGCAAGTACGAGAACTTCTACACCGTCGGCCTGCGCGGCGTGCACGACTCCGGGCTTGAGGCCAAAGGCACGCCCGAGGTGAAGGCCCGCCTGGTGGAAGACGCGATGGCGAACCAGCGCAAGCTGCTCGCCGAGCGCGTCAATCCAGACGTGACGAAGATCCCTCAGGTCATCTGGCTTTATAAAGAGTCGCTCGACCTCTATCGCGTCGGCATGAAGATCCCCGACGACGTCACACTCGGCTGGACCGACGACAACTACGGCTACATCCGCGAGCTCCCAAATGCCGAAGAGCAGAGGCGCAGCGGCGGCTCTGGCGTCTACTACCACGTCTCCTACTGGGGCGCTCCGCACGATTACCTCTGGCTGTGCACCACTCCGCCCGCGCTCATCCGCGAGGAGATGACCAAGGCGTACGACCACAACGCGCGCAAGTACTGGATCCTGAACGTCGGCGATCTCAAGCCCGCGGAGATCGACATCGACTACTTCATGCAGCTCGCCGTCGATGAACCGCACATGGCGCAGGTCAGCCAGCGGGATTTCCTGGCCAACTGGTTCCGCGAGCAGTTCCCCGTCACCGATCCCTATGTCCTCACCGATGTGATGACGCGCTATTACGCGCTGAACTTCGCCCGCAAACCCGAGTTCATGGGCTTCAACGGCTACAACGACGACGTAAAGCGTACTGCATTCAATCCTGACGCATGGGGCGTCCCTGCAATCGAAGGCACGGACCACCGTGGCCAGAACAGCACGCGTCTTGCCGAGTGGGCGCACGTCCGCGCGGACGAGAGCGCGGTCGCGAAGTCGCTGCCGCCCGAGTATGCCGATGCATTCTTCGAGCTGGTCGGCTACCCCGTCGAGGGCTCGGCGGCGATGAACGAGAAGTTCCTCTACACCGACCGCACGTATCTGTATGCCCAGTTCCTCGGGCAGTACTCGCAGCAGCAGTACGCCGAGGCGATGAGCGATGCGTCGGCAAAGGCACACGCCGCCTACGACGCCATTCAGTCGCTGACGGCGAAGTACAACTCGCTACACGACGGCAAGTGGGACGGCATCATGTCGGCCGCACCGCGCGACCGTCACGTGTTCGAGATGCCCCGCACCGCCACAGCCGACGATGCCTTCGTGCCGCTCCCGGAGTCATGGTTCGGCGGCGGCCCTGAGTTGGCCGATGACCTTCAGAAGCAGCAGGGCGTCTATCCGGCACCTCCGCCGGGATTCCGCGAGCAGCTGCGAACCGTGTCGATCGATGCCGCGCATTTCACTGCAAGCAGCACCGGCAACCTGGTGTCCCACTGGAACGTGTTGCCGGACCTCGGAATCTCTGGCGCCTCGGTCGTCTTCGGCGACTCAGGCCGCGCGCCTGTCTTCGGGCCCCTCTCGACCAGCGCGACGCAAAGTCCATCGCCATGGCTCGAATACGAGTTCACCACCACGACCGCTGGTCCGGCGACGCTTGCGTTGCACCTGCTGCCCACCTTCGCCATCGACTCCGACCACAAGCTGCGCTACGCCGTCTCGATCGACAACGCCACGCCCATGGAGCGCGATGCCAGCGGCGGTGCATCGGTAAAGGCAACCGGCTCCGGCGACGGTCCCAGCGGCGCGGATTGGCCGCAGAACGTGCTGCGCAACTCCGCGATCGACACGATCCAACTCGGCTCCATCGCTCCCGGCAAGCACACGCTGCGGCTCTACTATCGCGATCCCGGCGTCCTCTTCCAGCACATCGTCATCACCTTCCCCGGCGCGCCTCCCGCCTATCCGGTTCCGCCCGAGACGAAATAAAGGTCGCACCTTTGTTATCTTTGGCGTGATATGAAAATCACTCGCCGCGCCGCTCTGAAGACCTCCGCCCTCGCTGCGTCTGCTCTCGCCATGCGCGGGCCGCGCCTGTTCTCGCAGCCCGCCACATCCGTCGACGCTCACATCGACATCGTGCCCGGCGAGATCATCGGCACCATCTCACCGGAGATCTACGGTCACTTCATCGAGCACCTCGGCGGCGTCATCTACGACGGCGTCTGGGTCGGGCGCGACTCCAAGATCGCGAACGCCGGCGGCATTCGCCAATCGTTTCTCGACATGATGAAGAGCATCAAGGCCCCGCTGCTGCGCTGGCCCGGCGGCTGCTTCGCCGACTCGTACGACTGGCGCGACGGCATCGGCCCCGCAGACAAACGCCCCCCGCGCGCCGCCTTCTGGGGCCAGACAGACTCCAACGAGTACGGCCTCCACGAATTCGTCCACACCTGCAAAGCCATCGGTGCAAAGCCATACCTCGCGGCCAACATGCGCTCGCTCCCAGCTCGTGATTTTTACGATGAGATCGAGTACTGCAACGCGCCCTCCGGCGTGCTGCCCACGCACTCGCACTCAAAACCCGTGGCCAACTCCTTCGCCGCGCAGCGCGCAGCCAACGGTGACCCCGAGCCGTTCAACGTCGACCTCTGGGGCGTGGGCAACGAAAGCTGGGGCTGCGGCGGCAATCTCGTCCCGGAAGAGTACTCCGCGATGTTCCGCCGCTTCACCGCATGGACGCCGAGCTTCTCCAGCACTCCACTGCGTTTCGTCGCCGTCGGGCCCAACGGCAACGACCTCGACTGGACGCGCCGCCTCTTCAAATCCCTTTACGCCAACGCCGAGCGCCGCCATCTCTTCGGTCTCTCCGTCCACTACTACACCTCGGGCAGCGCGAAGGACTTCGCCGCGGGTGACGCGCTGCAGTTCACCAACGACGAGTTCTACGACATGCTGACGCGCGCCAGCATCATGGAAAAGATCGTCACGGGCCATTACGCTGCCATTCAGGAGGCTTCCGCCGCCAACCAGCCAAAGGTAAAGCTTGTCGTCGACGAGTGGGGCGCATGGTACGGCAGCGGCACGCGCATCGGGCCCGAGTACAACCTCTCGCAGCAGTCCACTATGCGCGACGCGCTGCTCGCCGGCATCACACTCGACATCTTCCAGAAGCATGCGGATAAAGTGGGCGCGGCCTGCGTCGCACAGACCATCAACTGCCTGCACTCGCTCATGCTGGCCAAGGACGACCAATATTTCTATACGCCGACGTATCACGTCTTCAAGATGTACATGCCGCACATGAACGGACAATCCGTGCGCGCCGAGTTCTCGGCCACCGCGATCGATAACCCGATGGCGAACGCGCCCATCCCCGTCGGCGGCAACAGCTATACCGGCTCGCTCGATCCGGAGAAGTACCTGCCGGGCCTCTCCGGCTCAGCCTCCATCTCCGCGGCGAACCCGAAGCTACTCACGCTCACAGTAGTTAACCCGCACCTCGACCGGCCCCTCACCGCGGAGATCAACGCAGGTGCCGCCATCGCCAGCTACACCGGCACAGTGCTTGCCGCGCCGGACGTCCACGCCCACAACGACTTCGCGAATCGCGACGCCGTGAAAACAACGGCTGCAGCAACCGCCCCCGTTACCGGCGGCCGAGTCGTCCACACCTTCCCACCCGCCAGCGTGACTACACTCCAGATCACGCTGGCGTAGCGATCGCATTTGCGAACCTCAGCACCGCGTTCTGCGACATCGGCCGCTGGATCGCACGTACAGAGCACCTCAATGAGGACCGGCGATCGCCGCCGACTCCGTGTCAGGCGGCTGATCGGAACTTTCCTGCGACAGCGCCCACCAGATGCCGCCTGCGATTTGCGCCGATGCGACCAGCCGCGTCAGCATCGGGCAGTCCCGGAAGAACCGCATGGATTTGTTCCACCACTCCGGTCCAGCCGCCCATGCCTCTGCGTCCCACTGGGGTCTCACCAGCGCCATTACTCCATCGCCGATGAGGAGCATCGCGGCGAAATGCTTCCACTGCTTTGCAGGATGCAGCATGGTAAGCCTCCTGATCTGGTCAGATGGAATGGTTCACACTCGGCGTTGCTCTGAGGCTTCGTCCGGGCGCGATCGCAAGAAATGCTGTAGACGAGGCCGGAGCCGGGGTCGCATAATCCCGCCATGAACACACGCAAGGCTGTTGTCGGCGCGATCTTCGCGCCGATTCTTATCGGATGCGTTGGCCTGGCGCACGTGGCCAGCTCGCCCAGGTTCGCCGCTTACCATGCCGTAGATGTGTTGCAGTTCCTCGCCTCAGGCATGTGCTTCGGTGTTGCCTTCGCGGCGATACTCACTTTTATGGGCAAACGCGCTTAGCTGCGATCCGGGGGAAAGCGCTCTAGTTCGCCGAGCATCTCCGTCGCTGTCTTCCCTGAGACTGAATGCCGTATCTCCGGCGCGATCTCCGCTAGCGGTTCCAGCACGAAGCGGCGCTCCTGCATGGCAGGATGCGGCAGCGTCAGCTCCGGCGTATTCAGCACAACCGAGTCCACCAGCAGCAGATCGAGATCGATGATCCGCGGCCCCTTCGGCGGCACGGCGGCAGAGCGGTCGCGCCCCATCGCGCGCTCAATCCCGAGTAGAGCACGCATCAGCTCGAGCGGCTCCAGCTCCGTCTCCAGCAGCAGCGCGGCATTGGTGAAGTCCGGCTGATTGGCATACCCCACCGGCGCGGTTTCATAGAACGAAGATAGCGGCCGGACTTCCCCGAGCTCGTCGATCCGCCGAACTGCTTCGCGCAGATTCGCCCCCGGATCTCCCCACTCCGAGTTGAGATTCGATCCAAGCGCAATCGCCGCCACATGGTTCACGGCCTTGCCTCGCCGAGTCGCTTCTCATAGCAGAAAAACCGCAGCCCCGGCCGGAACGCCAGCCCGATCTCACCGGCGAAGACATATCCCAGCTTCGGCATCAGCCGCTGCATGGCAGGGTTCTGCGTGTTGGTATCGATCCGCAGCACCGCGACTCCGCGCTCACGAGCCACGACCTCTGCCTGCCGCATCAGCGCCTCGGCCACACCGCGTCCGCGAAAAGCAGAATCCACGGCCAGCCGATGCACCACAACCGCCAACTCATTCAGGTCCCAGCCCACATCGGCGTACTCCGGCGACTGGTCCGAGGTAAGAGCCGCAACACCAGCCACCGCTCCCTCGATCTCCACCAGCCAGAGCTGCCCCGCCGCAATGTCTCCACGAAACACCTGCTCGTTGGGATAATCACTGTCCCACTGCAGATTCCCCTGTTCGCGCATCGACGGCACCACAGCGTGCATGATCGCCATCAACGCAGGCACATCAGCATCCGTTGCAAGTCTAAGAAGCACACCTTCGATTATGCGGGATTCTTAGCGCACTAAACGTGGGCTGCAACAGCCGGCGACAGCAGAGCCGGATTCAGCTTCGCCGGATCGGCGATCTCGTCATACCCATGCGCCAGCTCCCACGCCGAGCGGTCGCGCAGCAATTGCTGCACCAGCGCGGTATGCATCGCGTGGCCGGCGCGCTCGGCGATCACCCGTCCCTGAATCCTTCGCCCGGCCAGCGCCAGATCTCCAATCAGGTCCAGCACCTTGTGCCGCACAAACTCATCGTCGAAGCGTAGCGGCCCGTTCTGCACGCCGTCTTTGGTCAGAATGATCGCGCACTCAGCCGACGCCCCGCGGATCAGCCCCATATTCCGCAGCATCGGCTCATCTTCGCGGAAACCGAAGGTCCGCGCCGGAGCAATCAGCGTTGCATAGTCGCGTGACTCAAGATCCGTCGACAGGTGCGACTGCCCAATCGGAGCGGGAAAGTCGATCTTGTAGTCAATCCCATAGCCCGACCCCGGATACACGCCGATGAACTTCGTGCCCTCGCGCACTTCGACGGGCTTGAGGATGCGGATGTACTCACGCTTCCGCCGCTGCTGTTTCAGCCCCACCTGCTCAAATGCCCGCACATACGGCAGCGCCGAGCCATCCAGAATCGGCAGCTCCAGGTTGTCCACCTCGACGATGACGTTGTCCACGCCATACCCGATCAGCGCCGACAGCAGATGCTCGGTCGTCGAGATCAGCACCGACCCGCGCATCAGGCTCGTCGCATAACTCACCTTCGCGACGTTCCGCCCGTTCGCCGGAATCTCAAAATTGTCCAGATCGGTTCGCCGGAAGACGATGCCCGAGCCGGCAGGCGCACCCACCAGCCGCATCGAGACCTCGGCGCCTGAATGGAGCCCGAGTCCTCGGAACTCCACATCCGACCGCAGCGTCTGCTCTGGATGAGCGTGGTGATTCAAAGCCGAAGCACTCTCCGCGACCAACCGGGTCCGTGGCATCATTCTGAGTCGCAGGCTCAGAATCTCTGTATTTAAGGTACATTTCCACAACTCCATTGAGTGTGTCTTTTTGGCCACACCGATGTCCACAGATCGCACCGGATTTCAGTAACTTAGCCTCTGTTCGGCGGCCGGGCGATACCAAGAGGTTAACGGCAGCCGGGCGAGGGGCAGCATCGGAACCGCAAATCCCACCGCTGCGTAATGACAACCATTCGCCGCGGAGACCGCGGGCCAAGGGAGCTTCGCCGATGAAGTTACACCTCTCCATTCCAATCCTCGCCGCTGGTCTCCTGCTGATCAAGGTCGCAGCAGCCCAGTCGCCGGCCTTCGCCGTGGCCACCATCCGGCCCACTCTTGAGGAGGTGAAGTTCGAGAGAGACGGCGCGACGCAGATTACGCCGGGGAACCTTCACATGCGCGACGTCACGCTGGTCTACTGCATCGAGTGGGCCTACAACGTGCAGGAGAAGCAGGTCGCCGGACCCGATCTGCGCTCCGACCGCTACGATATCCAGGCCAAAGCCGACGGGCCGGCAACCGAAGACGAAATGCGCCTGATGATGCGCCAGCTCCTCGCAGACCGTTTCAAGCTCAGCTTTCATCGCGAGACACGGGTGATGAAGGCCTTCGCGCTCACGCTCCTGCCCACGGGAAGCAAGATGAAGGAGTCTGCGCCGGGCGCCACACCGCATCGCGAGAACACGGCCTACAGCACGATTGCTAAGGCGATGACCATGCAGGAGTTCGCGAACTTTCTCGCCGGGCCCATGGAGACTCCGATAGTGGACCAGACCGGCCTGAAGAGACGCTACGATTTCGTGCTCGATTTCCGGCCATATCTCCCAGTCGTCGATCGGCCCTTAGGGCTCGACGACTTCCTTGGAGCAATGAAGGCGGCGCTCGAAGGACAGCTTGGGCTGAAGCTGGAGCGCCTGAACAAAATGCCCATCGAAGTCCTCCTCGTCGATCACATCGAGAAGCCATCCGAGAACTGACGCCCGCACTGCCCGCGTAGGCGAGCGCTCCGTTCCGCTGTACCATCGAGTGCGATGCGCCAAACCCAGGCACTCTATGAGGCCGTCGAAGCCCAGTGGGAGTGGTCCCACGCCCGCCTCCGCAAGCTGGTCGAAATCGAATCCCCCAGCGATAACAAAGCCGCGGTCGACTCCGCCGTCGCTCTCGTCGCCGGCTGGGCCCAGCAACTCGGCGGCCGAGCGAAGCTCCACCGGCAGAGAGAATTCGGCGACATCCTCGAGCTCCGCTTCGGCCCCACCCGCAGCAGCCGCAAGCCCATCCTCCTGCTCGGCCATCTCGATACCGTCTGGCCGCTCGGCACATTGAAATCCATGCCGTGGCGCGAGGACGCAACCCGTATCTACGGCCCCGGCGTGCTCGACATGAAAGCCGGAGTCGTCATGGCGCTCACCGCGATTCGCGCGCTGAAGGAAACCGGCATAAAGCGCCCCATTACGCTCCTACTCAACTCCGACGAAGAATTCGGCAGCCCTGTCTCCCGCCCTATCACGGAGCGCCTCGCCCGCATCTCCGAAGCCGTCCTCGTCCTCGAGCCCGCACAAGGCCTCGCCTGCAAGACTGCCCGCAAGGGCGTCGGCGACTACCGCCTCGAGGTCACCGGCGTCGCCTCGCACTCCGGCGTCGACTTCGAGCGCGGCCACTCCGCCGTCCTCGAGCTCGCCCGCCTGCTCGAGAAGGTCGCGACCTTCACTGACCTCCGCATCGGACGCACCGTCAACCCCGGCGTCATCGGCGGAGGCACCCGCTCCAATGTCATCGCCGCAAGCGCCTGGGCCGAGGTCGATGTACGCATCGCCCGCGCGAGCGATGCCCCCAAACTCGACCGCCTCTTCCGCTCGCTCAAGTGCCAGGACCGTGCCTGCGAGATCACCATCACCGGCGGCCTCAACCGCCCCCCCATGGAGCGCAAGCCCGGCACCGTCGCGCTCTACAAGCGCGCTCGCAAATTAGCCGCCGAACTCGGCTTCACGCTCGACGAAGCCGCAACCGGCGGCGGTTCCGACGGCAACTTCACCGCCGCCCTCGGCATACCCACGCTCGATGGCCTGGGCGCAGTCGGCGAAGGCGCCCACGCCGCACACGAATCCATCGTCACCGAACACCTCATCCCGCGCACAGCCCTTCTCTCCGCTATGCTGGCAGCCACGGATTAATCGTGTAACGTCCCGGGCACTGCTGCCCAATGCTCGCGAGTGCGAGCCGATCGCAAACGCGGCGATCCTTACTCTCGCAACGTGGAGATTCTTCAGAGATGACAACCGCAATGCCCTTCCGCTCTTCGAACCCAACCCTCGCGGTTCTCGTCGGCGGCCTGATTGCCGGAACCCTGGACGCGGCGTCCGCCTTCTACGACTACGGAAGAGGCATGCCGCGGGGCATCGCTACCGGGCTGCTCGGGCGAGCCGCACTGCACGGCGGAACGGGCACATGGGTTCTCGGTCTCGCACTGCACTACTTCATCGCATGCACGGCAGCGCTCATCTACTATCTCGCCAGCCGCAAGCTGCCGTTCCTGCGCGAATACCCGGTCATCTGCGGACTATTCTTCGGCATCGCCGTCTTCCTCGTTATGAACCTCATCGTGCTGCCCTTGTCGGCCATCCACGCTACCGGGCCCATCACACGCGCCGCCATGGACAAAGGCATCCTGATCCACATGTTCTTCATCGGCCTGCCCATCGCGCTGAGCGTGCGTAGATTTTCGCGCTAGCTTAACTGCGCTGCGCCGAGCAATTACGCCCGGCGCAGCACCGCGACGCACTCCTCTTTACTGGCCTGCGGCTCTTCCTGCTCAACTCCAAGCAGCAGGCCTTGGAACTGCGCCATGGTTTCCGTCCGATGGGCTTCTGCGAACTCGCGAGCCTTCGAGCCCTGCATCCGGGAAGAATCGGCGATACAGCTCGATCCTCTGAGACTCCGTCGCCTCACCCATGTACAGCTTGTAGTCGATCCGGCCCGGCCGAAGCAGGGCAGAATCGAGTGCCTCGATGCGGTTGGTGGTCATCACGAACACCACTCCGCTCGGAGCGTGGAAGCCGTCCAGCACGTTCAGCAGACCGGACAGCGTGACGCCCATGGTGTTCACCGGGCTCTTCTCGCCGTCGTTCTTGCCGGGCTGGCTTTCAGCCGGCACCTCCGTGCGCCGATTGCCGGTGCGCATGCAGTCGATGTCCTCAAAGAGGATGATCGAGTTCTGCGGCACATCGTTCATGGCGCTCTTCAGCGAACGATCGTTGAACTCCGTCAGGTTCATCACGTAGATGGACATACCGAAGTTCGAAGACAGCCCGGACACCAGCGAGGTCTTTCCCGTCCCCGGAGGGCCGTACAGCAAATAGCCGCGGTGGTACGGCACTCCGAGACGACGGTACCGGCTCGCCGATGCACGGAACCGCTAGAGATCCTGAAGCAGGTGCTCCTTCTCACCCGGCTTCAAAATCACCGACTCCAGCAGCCGCGGGTAGTACGCCGAGACATACGTCCAGCCGTCGTCCCACACATATAGATAGGGCGTGGTCTGAACGTTCTTCTGGTGGCAGGCGACGATGTCGTCCACGAACTTCTTCAGGAAGGCCTGCTTCCTGCCGACGGTGCGGAAGGTGAGCGACTCCATCCGCCGCTGCCGGTAGCCCTTGGTGTCGTCGCTGCGATACAGCCACACCCAGAACGGCCTTCGGTCGTACCAGAAGAAGTGACGTCCCGGCGCAGGGATGAGGGCCATCTGCTCGCCCCTCACGGTGGTGTCCAGGTCCACGTGCCGGATCCGCTTCACGAATCCCTGCTCTACGAACCACTCCTTCACCCAGTGGAAGGCAGCGTCGTCATCCTTCACCGTGATGTACATCGTGCTCTGCCGCACGATCCACGACCACAGCCGCAGCGGCAGCTGACGCAGGAAGACGCCGACGCTGCCGACAATCATCAGCAGCAGACCGCCCGAGGTGAACTGGTTCTGGCTGCTCAGAGCGTCCTTCAACATGTGCTTCAAGAAGTCGAGCATCGCTTTGCTTTCTAACCGGCGCACGCCGGCGCTAGACGGCTCTCCTCGCGGGAGACCGTCGTTCACGTACACGGATGCACAGGCCCGGCAGCATGTATCAGCGGCAATGCGGCTGCAGAAGCAACTCGCACCGCAGCAGACGCACTGCTGCTGTAGCTAGAGCACCCGAAGAGTCAGTTGTTGTACGGAGCGGCGGCTGGTTCGCCTAGTGCGAACGAAACGACGCCCCGCGGTATCGCAGCCGATTCATTGGCTGTCGGTACCCGTTTAGCGCTATATTGCGGAACGCTTTCATTGGGCGTCCTTTCTTAGAGAAGCTTTTCGAGAGTGCCATGATCTTCGCACTTTTGCAAGCCGAAAATGATGGGTGTTTCCACGGTGCTCTGGTATAACGGCAGCCATGTTTGGCTTCAGCAGGACGCGCCTTCCTGTAACCGCGGAGCAGCAACAATGGGTCGACGGATCGTTCGTGCGGCTCGCCTCCATCATTGGCGCCGACCGGCTATTCGCGCCAACCGTCTTGCCCACAGCGGAATTTTTTCCCGATCCCTACAACCCCAATTCGCCGGAATCGCTGAGCTTGATGGCCAGCCGTGTCGCGCGCTCAATGGAAATCGATCCCACGCAGATCGAACTCACCTTGTTCCAAACCCATCACGATGTGACCCGTACTCTGGTGCCGTTCGGCAACTGGAACAGCTCAGGTGCTGGCGGCCTTTACTTTCATGATCCGGATCGGCGCACACGTATCTCGATCAACCAAACCCAAATGAAAAACCCAATGGCTCTGGTGGGAACGCTAGCGCACGAATTTGGACATGTAATTCTGTTGAGACCCGGACTGGTTAAACGCGACGAGCCCGATATGGAACCTCTCAATGACCTTCTGACCGTGTTCCTGGGATTCGGGATATTCAGCGCAAACTCCGCATTTCAGTTCGAGCAGTACACAACCAACGAATCTCAGGGATGGTCCACTCAGCGGCTTGGCTACCTGTCGGAAGAAGTATGGGGCTATGCCCTCGCGCGCTATGCATTAGAACGAGACGAACTAAAGCCCGCGTGGAGAAAGCATCTGGTGACCAATATCGCCACTTACATGGAGCGTTCCCTCGCGTGGCTTCGGTCCCAAAGTGCGCCGAAACTACTGGGATCGGCTGGGCCCCTCCGCGCCACGCTACAATAGAAAGGTTGCGGACTGGCGCTCCTTTCCCCGCCATCGGTTCCGCGCAAATCAACAAATTCAGGGGTTTCGAGACATGGCAATTCCCGCAACGCAGATGCGCCCGGGCATGATCATCAAGTTCAACAACGACCTCCACCTGGTCTTCTCGGTCGAGCACCGCACCCCCGGCAATCTGCGCGCCTTCATCCAGGCCAAGCTGCGCAACGTCCGCACCGGCGCCATGTTCGTCGAGCGCTTCCGCTCGCCCGACCCCATCGACCGCGTCATCGTCGACGAAGTCAAAATGGAGTACCTCTACAACGACGGCGACGACTACTACTTCATGGACCAGGAGACCTACGAGCAGACACACCTTAAGCGCGAAACCCTCGGCGACGCCGTCGAGTACCTCACACCCAACCTGCTCATCAGCGTCAGCTTCCACGACGGCAAACCTGTCGGCATCGAGCTCCCCACCGCCGTCGAAATGACCGTGGTCGAAACCGAGCCCGGCATCAAGTCCGCCACTGCCAGCTCCGTTACCAAGCCCGCCAAAACCGAAACCGGCCTCATCGTCCAGGTCCCCCCGTTCATCAACGAAGGCGAAAAGATCCGCGTCGACACTGCCGAAGGCGCCTACATGTCCCGCGCCTAAGGCCGGAATGGAAGCCTCTCAAAAGGCGAGCCTTATAAGGCTCGCCTTCGCTTTTCCCCCGAACTCGAGTGTCAAGCCCCCAAAATTGCAAGTCACACATATACAATAACTTCCAAGCCAAAATAGATCGACTTGAGTTTTACTCAACCCGGTATACTTAAATTAGAAGGTGAGAAAGGGGAAGTCGTGTCACGCTCCCAACCACCTTCTCTATAACTCATTCAGAATCAAATTTATACGGCTAAATATTCTGAATTCTTATATTTACGCGTAAATACCTCATTTCAGAATATTTAGGAGGTGGGGGTGCCCACCCGCCTCTGCGATAAACTGCGGTCATGGTCCAGCACTTCCTCGTCAAAGGCCGAGTACAGGGAGTCGGCTTCCGCTGGTTCGTCCATCGCGAAGCCGCCGAGCTCGGTCTCCGCGGGTGGGTGCGCAACACCGACAACGGCGCCGTCGAGGTCCTTGCCGCCGGCGAGCCCGACCAGCTCAAGGACCTGATGCTTTCGCTGCAAAAAGGCTCGCGCGGCAGCCGAGTCGACCAAATCCTGGAACACACACTCGACGAGAGCGAGGGCGCCGCGCTCAAGTCGTTCGAGATCGAAGGAGCGTGGTAGTGAATCGCAAGCCCAAGCCCCAATTCAACTGTGAACCGCTGAAGTCGCTCGTCCGCACCGTGCCGGACTTCCCCAAACCCGGCATCCTCTTCTACGACATCACTACGTTGCTCAAGGACAAGACCGGCTTCGCGCAGCTCATCGACGCCCTCGCCGCGCACTACATCGCCGAGGAGATCGACCTGGTCCTTGGCATCGAAGCCCGTGGCTTCATCTTCGGCCCCGCGCTCGCCTACCGCCTCAACGCCGGCTTCGTGCCCGTGCGTAAGCCGCGGAAGCTGCCCGCCAAAACCGCCCGCGTCAGCTACGACCTCGAGTACGGCGCCGACGCCCTCGAGATCCACCTCGACGCCATCGAGCCCGGCCAGCGCTGCGTCATCGTCGACGACCTGCTCGCCACCGGCGGCACCATGCAGGCCACCGTGCAGCTCGTCCGCCAGCTCGGCGGCGAGATCGCCGGCCTGGGCTTCGCCGTCGAGCTCGACTTCCTCAAAGGCCGCGAAAAATTCCCCGGCTACGACGTCTTCAGCCTCCTCCACTACGACGAGTAAATGGCCGTAACTCGAAAACGCGGAGCAGCTATCACGACCAGCAGAGGAGTACGGTGAGAACGTTCGGACTAATTTTGGTTCTACAGGCAGCCTTCTGGATGACTTGCGCTCAGGAGCCGTCGAACCCTCCCGTGCCTCTCTCGGGCGATGAAGTCAAAGAACTCATTGCGAAGACGTATGACCGAAACGACTTCGAGACGCTCGCAGGACCGTATCACTTCAAAGCCACGTATCAGACATTCAGTCCCGACGGGCAGGTTAGTGGCTCTGGTTCCATAGAACGGTGGGCTTCTGCTGATGGCCCGATGAAGACCATCACGCGATTCGGCAATCACAGCATGACGGAGTATTCCGCACGTCGACTGAAGGTATCTGACATCGCGCCGGAGGCCCTGCGCTATACGGACGACGGCTTTGACGGCAACATCATGCTTTACTTCGCCCGGTTGGCGCTGCTCTATCCGACGCTGCCGCGACCTGGCATCATCAAGCGTCAAACAACACCCACAGTCGTATCTGTGCCCGGGGATATTCTCGATTGCGGATCGGTAGTCCTCCAGATCGGCCCTCGCGACTACCCGCAACCATCGAATGATCGATTCTGCGTGTCGCGCAGCACCGGTGATTTGGTCCTCAGACACACGGACAACCTCAGCATCCGTTTCACCGATTTCTCTCCATTCCTCGACAAATCGTTCGCGCGAACGATCACCGGGACACAGGGGTCGAAGATGCGTTTTCAGGTGAAGCTCGAACAACTCGACCAAGCGACCATCCCGGTCAACCAGCTAATCGCGCCCCCGGATGCGTCGCTGAAGTCTCCCGAGCCGAACATTTGGGCGACCAAGCCCGATGAGACTGCAGCGGCGCACGTCGACAAGGTAACCCCCGATCCTGCTCTGAAGGCAACCCACGCGGCTGGTCAGGTAATCCTGTATGTGCTGGTGTCCCGTTCCGGCAAAGTCACAGATGTTGAAACGCTGTTTGCATCCAGCCCTGAGCTTGCAAGCTATGCCACTCAGATTGCATATGCTTGCACTTACAAGCCGATCATCCGAGATGGCAAACCTCTACAAGAGATCGCGCATGCGTACTTCACATTCCGCTTCTGACAGCCGTCCGGAAGCAGCAGGAGAAATCACCCGAAATGAAGTCTCACGGATACGCCGCACACGATAAGTCCTCCCCGCTGGTCCCTTACAGCTTCGATCGCCGCGACCCCGGCCCTTCCGACGTCGTGGTGGAGATTGCCTACTGCGGCATCTGCCACTCCGACATCCCACCAGGCCCGCGACGAGTGGGGCGGCTCCATGTACCCCATGGTTCCCGGCCACGAGATCGTCGGCCGCGTCACCGCCGTCGGCAAGGACGTGAAGAAGTTCAAGGAAGGCGACCTCGCCGGCATCGGCGTCATGGTCGATTCCTGCAAAGTCTGCGCCAACTGCCGCGCCGACGAGGAGGCCTACTGCCAGAAGGGTTTCGTCGGCACCTACAACGCCAAGGGCTACGACGGCGTGCTCGTGCAGGGCGGCTACTCCAACAACATCGTCTGCCACGAGCGTTACGTGCACACGCTCTCGCCCAAATTCGGCGACAAGCTTTCCGCCGTCGCTCCGCTGCTCTGCGCGGGCATCACCACCTACTCGCCGCTGCGCCACTGGGGCGTCACCAAAGGCAAGAAGGTCGGCATCGTCGGGCTCGGCGGACTCGGCCACATGGGCCTCAAGTTCGCGCACTCCTTCGGCGCGCACGTCGTCCAGTTCACCACCTCCGCCAACAAGATCGACGACGCCAAGAAGCTCGGCGCCGACGAAGTCGTCATTTCCAAAGATCCCGACGCCATGGCGAAGCACGCCGGTTCCTTCGACTTCATCCTCGACTGCGTCTCCGCCCCGCACGCCGCCGACCCATATATGAATCTGCTGCGCCTCAACGGCGTCCTCTGCCAGGTCGGCCTGCCGGAGCAGCCCACCACTGTCGCCGCCTTTTCGCTGATCACCAACCGGCGCTCGCTCTCCGGCTCCATGATCGGCGGCATGCCGGAGACGCAGCAGATGCTCGACTACTGTGCCGACCACGGCATCGTCTCCGACATCGAGCTCATCGCCATCGACAAGGTCAACGAAGCGTACGAGCGCGTCATCAAGAGCGACGTGAAGTACCGCTTCGTCATCGACATGTCCACGCTGAAGAGCTGACCCGAGGCGGGTTCGGACAAGGTCCGGACCCGTTCGCTATACTCACTGCTGACCGGAATTCCCATTCCACACCACAATTCAGGAGAAGCCCCACGTTGCGACGTCTCGGTATCTGCGTAGTCCTCACCTGCCTTTCCGCAAGCCCCTTCGCCCTCGCGCAGACAACTCAGACACCGCCCTCAGCCGCGCAGGTCGAGCGCGCCGCCGCCGGCGACACCGCCGAGAATCCCGGCCCGCTCGCAACCGATCTCCGCACCGACCTCAAACCTGCCGACATCGAAAAAGCCATGCGCAAGGTCGCCGACTGGCAG
>Ga0157369_10004231_pt1 | contig 17000 bp, 15 predicted proteins | sample C25metaG_FD_113461 | JGI IMG/M metagenome (GOLD analysis project Ga0157369, IMG submission 113461) | Corn rhizosphere microbial communities from Kellogg Biological Station, Michigan, USA - C2-5 metaG | ecosystem: Host-associated > Plants > Roots > Rhizosphere > Soil | place: USA: Michigan... | reverse complement strand
TTTCGGCCTGCCCGTCATCGCCGACACGGTCGCGGATTTTCCAGGTCCCCTCGCCGGCATTCTGGCCGCACTCGACTGGATGGCGGAGCATCGCCCTGAGGTGAAGTTTGTGCTGAGCGCCGCGGCCGACTGCCCGTTCCTGCCGCGCGATCTGGTGGCCCGGCTGGAAGCGGCGCGGCGCGCGGAAAATGCCGAGCTCGCAGTCGCCTCCTCCGGTGGACAGACGCATCCCGTGATCGGGCTGTGGAGCGTGCGCCTGCGCGGCGAGCTGCGCCATGCGCTGGTCGAAGAGGACATCCGCAAGATCGACCGCTGGACCGCGCGCTATCCCCTGGCGACGGTGAGCTGGCCAACCGCGCCGGTCGATCCCTTCTTCAACGCCAACACGGTGGACGACATCGCCGAAGCGGATCGGCTCGCCGCACTCGACGGCGGGCAGGAATAAGGAACATCCCATGATCATCACTCCCAATCTCAACGGCAAGGTGGCGCTGGTGACCGGCGGCTCGCGCGGCATTGGCGCGGCGATCGCGGTCGCGCTCGGCGAGGCGGGTGCGGCGGTCGCGGTGAACTATCGCGAGCGGGCCGACGCGGCGGATGCGCTGGTGGCCGATCTCAACAAGGCCGGCAAACGCGCGATTGCGGTCGCTGCGGATGTGTCGCAGGGATCGCACGTCACCAAGATGATCGAGCGCGTCACTTCAGCGCTCGGCCCGGTCGACATCCTCGTCAACAATGCCGGAATTGCGATCGTGCGAGGTGTCGATGACCTCACCGACGAGGATTTCGACCGCACCATCACAGTCAACCTGAAATCGGCGTTTCTCTGCACCCAGGCCGCGCTGGCCTCTATGCGCGCCAGGAAATGGGGCCGCATCGTCAACATCACCTCGGGCGCGGCGCGCGGCGGCGGCTCGATCGGGCCGCACTACAACGCGTCGAAGGCGGGCATGGAGGGGCTGACGCGTGGCTATGCCGCCCGGCTGGTCAAGGAAGGCATCACCGTCAATTCGGTCGCGCCATCCCTGATCGAGACCGACATGATGAGCGGCCGCCCCGAACTCGCCGCCCGCATCCCGCTCGGCCGTTTCGGCCATCCCGAGGAGGTGGCGCAGGCGGTGCTGATGGTGCTGGGCAACGACTACATGACGGGCCAGACCATCATCCTCAATGGCGGCATGGCATTCATCTAGCGGTAGGACCCAACCGACGTCTTTCCCCTGCTGCTGGTAGCAATTCCGGACTTATCGGCCGATTGAGCGGTACACAGGAATATGCATACTGATGCAGGATGGAATTCCTGACCACCAGCGAGGCCGCAGATTACCTGCGGCTCGGCGAGCGCAAGCTCTATGAGCTGGTCACCGCGGGCGCGATCCCCTGCAGCAAGGTGACCGGCAAGTGGCTGTTTCCGCGCCACGAGCTGGACCTCTGGGTGTTGTCTGGACTGGCGCGTCCAGAAGGCATGATCGCCGCAGACGCGCCGGCGATCGTCGGCGGCAGCCAGGACGATCTCCTCGAATGGAGCCTGCGCGAATCCGGATCGGGCCTGGCTTCGCTCAACGAAGGCACGACGCGCGGCGTCGAGCGGCTGCTGCGCGGCGAGGTGATCGCGGCCGCGGTTCACTTTCATTCGCCCGAAATTTCCGCCAACGAAGACGCCAATGTCGCGGCGCTCCGCGGCACCGTGGGCCTGCACGATGCCGTGCTGGTCGGCGTGGCGCGGCGCGAACAGGGGCTCTTGCTGGCTCCGGGCAATCCGAAAAACCTGAACAGCCTTTCGGACGTGCTGTCATCCGGTGCGCAGGTGGCGATGCGCCAGCCCGGCGCAGGCGCGCAGTTATTGCTGGAAGCCTTGCTGGCGCGGCTCGGCGCCAGCGTGAAGAATTTGCGGCGGCGCGAGCCGCCCTGTCTCACCGGACCTGACCTGGCGGCCACCATTCGCGCCGGACAAGCCGATTGCGGCATCGCGACGCGCGCAGCGGCGAAATCGGCGGGACTCGATTTCGTGCCGCAGCTCTGCGAGAGCTTTGACCTGTTGATGCGCCAGCGCAGCTATTTCCGTCCCAACATGCAGGCGCTGATCGGCTTCCTGCGCGAGAGCCGCTTCAAGCAGCGCGCCATCGAGATGAGCGGCTACGATACCACCAGCGCCGGCCAGATCCGCTTCGCGGCATAATCAGGCTGGCCGAAATCCTGCCTTGGTCAGCGCCGCGCGGCTCTCATCCGACGCCAACGCATCGAGAAAGGCCTGCACGGCCGCACGCTGCTTGCGCGCTTTGACCAGAGCGAAATCATAATGTTCTTCCGCATGCGGAATGAAGCCGAGACCTGATGCATTCGCGACCGGCGCGATCGTCATACCCCAATCGGCGCGATGCTGCGCGACGGCGGCCGCAACGGCATTATGCGAGCGCGGCTGATTCCAGTAGCCATCGGGACGCGCATCGCCAAGCAAGCGATCGATCAGGATGCGCGTGCCCGCGCCCTGATTGCGGTTGACCATGATACAGGCGGGATCGGCGAGCGCAGATTGCACCGCCTCCTGTGCCGTCTTTCCTTCGAAGCGCATATCGCCCTTGCGGAATACGATGCCCTGCATGCGCCGCCAGCCCGGCACCAGCTCGAGGCCTTCGCTCAGGAACGGCGTGTTGTAGGTCTCGCTCTTGTCGTCAAAGAGATGGATCGGTGCGAGATCGCATTCGCCGCGCTTGGCCGCCGCCAGACCACCGAGGCTGCCGACCGCGATCGAGCGCACGCTGAGCCCGGCATGCGCCATCGGCGCGGTGACGAGGTCGAGTCCGGTGCAATGACTGCCGACGATGACGAGATCAGGCACCCGCACATGCGGGGTGAACAGCGTGACCTCGGCTTGCGCGTTCGCCGGCATCTGGTCGGCGAGCGCATCGATCTTCAGGAAGCCGTCGGCCTGCGCGAATGATGTGATCGCGCCCGAACCCTTGCCGGTGGGGTAAGCGATCAGGCCGTCCGCGCCTTCGACCAGCGATACCATCACGAATTCGGTGCGGCCAAGCTCGGAGGCGATGCGCACCGGCACCCTCGCCGAAACCTTGGCCTCCGAGCGCGGCGGCAGTCCGGCCATCCGCCGCAACACCGGCACGATCATGTCGTGGAAGGTGAACATCGCCGAGGTCGGAAAGCCCGGCAGGATGATGACGGGCTTGCCGTCGCAAACGGCGAGGCACAGCGGCTTGCCCGGCTTCAGCGCGACGCCATGAGCGATGATGCCGGGCTTGCCGAGACGCGCGATGATGCGATGGGAGACATCGCCCGCGCCCTTCGAGGTGCCGCCCGACAACACCAGCATATCGCTCTCGGCGAGCGCCTTGCGCATCACAGCCTCAAGTGCGGCTTCGTCGTCAGCGATAGCGCCATAGAAATGCGCCTCACCGCCATTCTCGTTGATGGCCGCGGTGACGATCGCGCCGTTGGTGTCGTAGATTGCGGCCGGCCGCAGCGTTTCACCCGGTTGCACCAGCTCATCGCCGGTCGAGAACACCGCCACGTGCGGCTTCTTGGCGACCATCACCCCGGCAATGCCGCAGGCTGCCAGAATCCCGATCTCGCGCGAGCCGATGATGGTGCCGGCGCGCAAGAGTGCCTCGCCACGGGCGATATCGGAGCCGGCATAGGAGACGAATTGTCCAGGAGAAGCAGCACGACGAATGTCGATCGCGCGTAGGCCTGACGGCTGCGTGTGCTCGACCATCACGATGGCGTCGGCGCCGCGCGGCAGCGGACCGCCCGTCGCAATCGACGTCGTCGTGCCCGACAACACCGGCCGCGCCGGCGCCACGCCGCAGGCGATGACCTCGTCGTTCAGCCGCAAGCGGACGGGCGCAGCTTCACTTGCTGCAGCGAGATCGGCCGAGCGCACGGCAAAGCCGTCGACATTGGAGCGATCGAACGGCGGCACGTCGATCGGCGCCACCACGTCTTCGCTGAGCGCAGAGCCGAGCGCATCCGCGAGCGTGCGCAGTTCGCCGGGCAGCTCGCGCGGAAACAAGGCGGCCTCGAAACGCGCCAGCGCGTCCTCGCGCGACAGGATGGTCAGGAACTGTTCCTGGTCGAGGCTTTCGGGTTTCTTCGGTGCGGGTGTCGTCATCATCACAAAACTCATTCCCGCAACAAATAGGCATTGACGGGTGTTCCCGCAGCATAGCCTTCGCTGGCGCCGGGAACCACCAGCCAGGCCTTGGCGCGTGCGATTGCCGTTAACGGCAGGTCGCCGACCGCGAGCGGCGTCCAGGCGCCGTTCCGTTCTCCCAGCAGCACGATTTCCGAGATTCCGACGCTCGAGGCGACCTTCTGTGCCAATGGCCGGGTCACAGTCTTTCGCTGGGTTCCAGCGAGGCCGTCGAGCGCGGGTAGAACCAGCGTCCACCACGCGGCGAGCGCCTGGTCGGGCGCGCCGGGCAGGACGACCACCGGCGTGTTTCCGATGCGCCCGACAGCGGCGGTGCGTCCGGGCTGCAACGCGATTCCATGGGCGATAACCTCGCCGCGCCCGGCGAGCGCGATCACGGTCGCATCCGTCCGCCCAACTCCGCTGCCACCGATGGTGATGAGCAGATCACAGGCGCCGGCATCGAACGCCCTGGCAATCGAGGCAACGTCGCGCGAGCCCGCCTCCACGCATTTGATTTCGATACCGGTCGTGCTCAGACTTCGCGCGATCAACTCCGCGGTGAGGTCGCCGCCGGGGACATTGACGACGCGCAGTCGCAGCATGCGGCGGAGATCACCCGGTCGCCACGCGTCAACGACGGCGCTCGTGTCCGCGACCTCACCACCCTTGCGGCGAATGCCCTGCCCCGGGATCGCTTCTGCCAGGACCTGCACGATCGCTCCGGTGCGGTCGACCGCATCCTCGTCGAGCACGCAATCGCAACCATCGGGGATGCGCTCACCCGCCTCGAGCCAGACGGGCTCCTTCATCAGCGGCAGCGGCGTGTAGGATGACGCACCGACCAGATCGGATGCGCGCAGTGCCCAGCCATCGACGGCAGCAATGTCATGCGGCGGCCAAGCCTTGAGTTCATCGAGTGTCTTGAGTGCATCGAGCCCGGCGGCGGCATGAGCGAACACGTCGCCGGGCGCGCGCTCGCCGGCCGCGACAGGCTCGATACTTTCGAGCAGCGCCGCCAGCGCCACGTCGAGCGGCTTCAGCGAAGATGGCAGGCGCTGGGATGTGTTCATGGCTCGTCAGAACTTGGATAGATTGGATTAGCGGCTGACGCAACGCCAGCAGAAAGGACCGCAAGCGAGCGGATTATTCGGAAAACAGCTTCAGGCCGACCAGACCGATAACGACCAGAATGAAGGACGCCAGGCGACCAAGATTCGCGCTCTCGCCGAAAAAGAGGACTCCAACAATTGCTGTCCCCACAGTGCCAATTCCGACGAAGCTCGCGTAAACCGTCGAAGCGGGCAAACGCCTTACAGCTTCACCCAAGAGAAGAAAAATAGGAAGAGCGAAGACCACCGCCGACAAAGCCGTTGTCCACTTCGGAAGGCCGACCGAGCGCTTCAAAACGAAGGGCCATGCGACCTCGAATACGTCCGCCAGAAGTATGTATACCCACGCCATCAGATGCCCTCTTCGTCAACAGTGGCGTAGCACGAAGCGCATGTCGATGGCGACGATGCGCTGTTCTGCCTCGGGTCGAAAGCGCCGTTCCGGGCGCTGACCATTGTAATTTCCAGGAGGAAGAACACTATCATCAAGGACAAACGTGCGGCACGCGCAGCCAGAACCAGCAACATCAGGTCTGCGTCGCCGCAAGATCCAGCCGGCGCGAAACGGCGATCGCCTTCAGGAACGGTTCGTCGTGACTTACGATCAGCAGCGCGCCGTCATAGGCCCGCAATCCGGCCTCAACGGCTTCGATGGAGTCGATGTCCAGATGGTTGGTCGGCTCGTCCAGGATCAGGAGAGCGGGCGGGGTTGGTCCGCCCAGAACGCAAGCCAGTCCAGCGCGCAGCAATTGCCCGCCACTCAGGCTGGAAACGACCTGTAGCGCGGCATCAGCCCGGAACATGAAACGGGCCAGAGCCGCCCGGCAGGCATTCTCGTCAGCCTTCGGGTTGATGCGCCGGAAATTGTCCAGGATCGAGGCCGGAGGATCGAGCAGGCTCACCCGCTGATCAAACATTGCAAAGTCAGTCATGAGCCGGGCGGTCCCGGTCCATGGCCGCAACTGCCCGGTGACGAGCGCCAGGAACGTCGTCTTGCCGGAGCCGTTGGGGCCGACCACGGCAACGCGTTCAGGTCCGGTGATGGAAAACGAGAGATCCCTGATGATCACCCGTTGTGGCTCATAACCAACGCTTGCGGCTTCGATCGTCAGGACCGTCTTGCTCGCCGGCAGATACGTCGGCGAAAGAACGACGGAGAATGGCTGAAGGATCTCGATGCGCTCGCGAGCGGAGGCGGCAACCTCCAGAGCCTGCGCGCGACGCCGCTCTGCGAGACGAGCATTCTCGCCGCTCGTATCCTCGCTTCGGTCCTTGCGCGCACCTGCGAGGATACGCGGCATGTCGCCCTTCGCGCGCTTCCTCCGGCCTGAACGGTCCTTGCGTGCCTTGCCCTCTGCGACCTCATGCGCCCTTCGATCGATCTCGGCAACGCGCTTCTCGGCGTCGGCAAGATCGTGCCTGATGGCGGCGAGTTCAAGGGCCTTGCGTTCGCGATAGTGGCTCCAGGCTCCGCCGTAGCGTGTGGCTCCCAGCGAACTCAGCTCGACGATCGCATCCATCGTTTCGAGCAGCTCCCGGTCGTGGCTGACGACAATCGCCCCGCTTCGCCAGTTGGCGAGGAGATCGATCACCGCCGTGCGTCCCTCCCGATCGAGGTTGTTCGTCGGTTCGTCCAGGAGCAGAAAGTCAGGCCCGGCGAAGATAAGTGCCGCCAGACGAGCCCGCGTGCTCTGCCCGCCAGACAATGTCGCCGAAGGCGCTTCAGGCGGCACGTCCAGCCCGACCTGGCCGAGAGCGGACGCAACGCGGGCCTCCAGCGTCCAATCCGCTTTCGCGAGCTCCTCGGTGGTGGCTTCGCCCCTGTCGGCGCGGCGGAGAAGGGCGAGCGCATCAGCGATTCCGAAGATATCGGCAACGGTTTCGCCCCGCTCGATCTGAATCGTTTGGTGCAGGATGCCCAGGCTGCCATTGACGGCGACCGTGCCGGAGTGAGGGCGCGCCTCACCCGAAATCAGCTTGAGCAGCGTGGTCTTCCCGGCGCCGTTGCGGCCGACAAGCCCGGTCCGTACCGGGGCAAAACTCAGCTCGAGATCGGAAAGGAGGGAGCGGCCGTCAGGCGTGGACCATGAGAGATTGGAAAGGGTGATCGAGGCAGGCATGGATATGGATTTCCCCGGTAACAAGGCGAACTGGCGTTACGGTCGGGTTGAAATCCATTGCTGCACACATCCTGTCGGAACTGACGCCTCGCAATCGGTCGGGCATCGAACGCCAGATATACGGGGAGAATCCATGTGCGACAAGTCCCTCGATCAGGCGCCCCTTTCACTCATCGACGATGTCTGCTGGCGATCGGTTCTGTCGCGCGCCTGGGATCGGACGGTCGCCGAAGTCGACGGCCGATTTACGCAGGATGCGACCTTCCAGATCGGTGAGCACGCGGGCGCGACGATTGCCATAGAAGAAGCTGAGGCGGAATTCGCCGGCGTTCTCGTCGACGCCGCGTTCACAGATGCTGGTAATCCTGCCCGAGCGCATCAGGCTCTGTACCCCTGAAGCGGGAAGGTGCAGCAGCTCTCCGACAAGTGCGGCGTCAATCACGAACATATCGTCGCGGAACTCGATCCTTGGCTGAGAGGCGGTGGTATCGCGGCTCTCCATCATCGCATTTCCCCTTGTCGAGGCGCTCAAAAAGATGTATAGAAAATATATCTTTAGGCCGAAGGGTCAACCCATGACCAACCACGTTTTGCACGGCATATGGCAGCGATGTCCGCTTCACCAAATGCTCGGAAAGGTCGGTCGCTCGACGGCGGACTTCAGGAAGGAAACGCCAATGATCGATAGCGACTACCCTGTGGGATCAGACAGCCGGCAGGAAAGCACGCTGTTGCCGATGCTGATTGCGGGTTTGGTGGCGGTCGTCGTCGGCATCACGGTCGCGGCGTTTTTCGCCTGACGCGGCATTCGCTTGCCGGTGAATGTGACGTCCCCGCTGGCCCGCGAAAACGGCCCCGTCCAGCATTGATTGTCGCAATAACGGCCGGGATCAAAGGACGCGGTACTTCTCCCACACCTCGGCCATCTTGCCGCCGGCAAGCAGGAGATCGCGCGCACCATTTTCGAGGCTGGCTTTCTCGATCGCCAGATCGATGGCCTCTTGCGCGATCGCACGCGGCACAATGGTGACGCCATCCATATCCGCAACGACCAGATCGCCCGTAGCAACCTTCACGCCGGCGAAATCGATCTCGGTGTCGACTGACTGCGTGGAGACGCGTCCCAGGCTATCGGTCGGACGGCATCCGCGACCGAGAACGGGAAAGCCCAACGCCCCGATCTTTTCGCGATCACGGATGTAGCCATCGATGATGGCGCCACGCGCGCCGCGCCCGACAGAGGCCGTCGAAAACAGCTCGCCCCATGCAGCCGCGGGCCTCTCAGAGCAGTTCACCACCGGCACATCGCCGGGCCGAAGACTGTCGAGAAAATCGATTTCCGCACCGTAATGACGCTCCGGCGGCTGCTCGACCGGGCGGCTCCATACCGTCCGCGCCCAGCCGACGACAACGCCCTTGCCAGCCAGCGGAACGATGCCGGGCTCGGTGGTCTGATTGCGATAACCAAGCCGATCGCAGACATCCGAAAACACCGCGCTGTAGGTAAGCTCGGCCAACCGGTCGAGATCGATCTCCGGATTTGTGAGCGCCTTGATATTGACCATAATCCGTCGTTGCCTCCTGCCCCGGCTCCAGCCCAATGACTACAGTTTAACTCAAGACACGATGTTGCATTACAGCAAAATCGACCGTGCCGACGGCCGGCGCACCATTGCATCTCGATCTCGTTCATAGAGATGAATGGGAACATCACGAGATATTTTGGCTTTCGTTGCCTGCGTGACTCTTGCGCGCAGCATCGGCCGGGCGCACGCTGCGCCGGTCGAGTTCTTTCAAGTGAACAGTTGGAGGATGCGACCATGCCAAGGAACAAGCCAGCTTCGACGCCAAAGCGCGCAAGCAAAGCCGCCGCCGTCAGTGTGCTGGGTGTCGCCGGACTGGGTTTTTCGCTGGCCGGTAGCGCATCGGCATCGACGGTGCCGAGCGCCGATATCCCGCAAACCGACAATAACCTGCCCGATCATCGCTTCGTTCTTGGCGAAGAGGAAATGGCCGACGTCAGCCTCGCCACCTTTTATCTCTTCGATCGGGAAAATGTTGGCGGTGGCGGTGGTGTGCAGCTCGCCCGTGGATGCGGTGGCTGCCACGGCTGCGGCGGCTGCCATGGTTGCGGCGGTTGCCATGGTTGTGGCGGTTGCCGGGGCTGTGCCGGTTGCCGAGGCTGTGGGGGCTGTGGGTTCGGTGGCTGCGCCATCATTGGCTGTGTCGGCTGCGTTGGTTGCGCAGGCTGCTGCCTGTCCTGGGGCGTGTGCCGCCTGTGCTAGGTCCGACGACCTGACACGAATACAGCCAGTTCGTTTGCTGAAGCAAAATGGAGCTCCGGCAGATCGCGGCGACGCCGATGTGCCGTGTTTGCCGGGCAGAGCACCCGCGTCTTTTCATCCTATCCGCGGCATGGTGCGCGGCCGCGCTTCGCGCGTCTGTGCGGCGAGACGAATGCCGGCGTTGGGAGCGCCAAAGCCCTTGTAGCGACGCCGTTCGACGATCTCGAAGAAGAAGCGCTCCTCGAAGGCGTGGGTGTAAACTTGAAAGAACTCTCCGTCCTCGTCGCGATCGTAGAGGATGCCGTTCTGCTTCATGGCGCCGAGCAGCTCGGGGGCAAGCTCGTAACGGCTATCGAGGTCGGCATAATAATTGTCTGATATTGTGAGGAAGGTCGCGCCGGCCGCGCGCATGGCCGAGACTGTCTTGAAGATGTCATCGCAGGTGAAGGCGATATGCTGGACGCCGGCGCCAAAGAACTCCGACAGGAACCTTGACGACATGGTCTGGGTCCCCGTCGAGGCGTTGAGAACCAGACGCAGCGACCCGTCGCCGTTTTGCAGCACCTGGCTCTTCACCAATCCCAAGGGATCGGCGATCTCGAGTTGCGGTGTACGCTGGACGTCGAAGAGCCCAGTGTAGAACTGTTCCCATGAGAGCATTTCCTCAAATCGCATCGATTGCGAGATGTGATCGATGTGACTGAGCGAACCGGGCGCGCGCTCATCTGCGACTGCCACGAAGTCGACATCCCAATTGGGCGATTGCGGCTCGAGGAAATAGAGCAGGCTGCCGCCAACGCCGCGGATCGCCGGAATGGTCATCTCGTCCGGGCCGACCGGCTGGCGGAAGGTCGTTGCTTGCAGCACGTCGGCACGGCTCATCATGGCCGCAACGCCGTCGACTTCCATCGCGATCGCACACACGCCGGAGCCATGCGTGACGTAATGCGATCTGGCAAAGCTGTTCTCGGAACTGTTGATGAGCAGGTCGATCGCGCCCTGCGACCAGCGCTCCACCGCCTTGGAACGGTGACGCCCGGTCAGGCGGAATCCGAGCTGGCGCAGCAGCGCGGCCAAGGGCGCGGCGTGCGCCGGATCAACCGCGAACTCTACGAAGTGGACGCCGGAGACCTTCGCGCGATCGTGCAGAGCCTTTTCGTCACCAAGCAGCAGCAACGAACGCATGCCGTCGAGCGCGACCTCCTTGGTCGATTGCGCGCGGAACTGATCGTTGAAGATTTCGAGCGACAGGGGTCCCATGTAGCCCGTCGACCCGATCGCCTTCATGAAATCGCCGACGGGCAGATTGCCCTGCCCCGGGAAGCAACGAAAATGCCGGCTCCAGGACAGCACATCGAGGTCGAGCTGCGGCGCATCCGCTAGCTGGACCAGGAAGATGCGGTCTCCCGGAATCGCTGCGATCGGGCCGACGGGAAATCTGGGCGCCAGCGTATGGAAGCTGTCGAGGATGATCCCTATCGCCGGATGATCGGCGCGGCGGACGATTTCCCAGGCGTCGCGATAGTCGTTGACATAACGTCCCCAGGCCAGCGCCTCGAAGCCGACACGCAGGCCTCTCTTGGCCACCCGCTCGCCCAATTCGCGGAAGTCATCGGCGGCGCGGTCGATGCCGCCGAGCGCGAGCGGCGAGACGTTGCTGCAGACGAGCAGCAGATCGGTGCCCAACTCGCCCATCAGATCGAACTTCTTCTCGGCGCGGCGGAAAGCGAGGCTGCGCTGCGGCTCCGGCATTCCCTCGAAATCGCGAAACGGCTGCAGGGCCGCGATGCGAAGCCCGAGATCGCCGCACATCCGGGCGACATCGCGAGCGGAGCCGTCGAAGGAGGTGAAATCGTTCTCGAAGATTTCGACCGCGTCGAATCCTGCCGCCGCGATGGTCCTGAGCTTCTCGTCAAGCGCGCCGCCAATCGAAACCGTAGCGATCGATCGTATCATGCTACTCTCCGGGCCTGCCCCGACATGTCTGCTCGCCCTTATCAATAGTGAATCTGGGCCACCTTGCGCAATTCATCCGATGTTGCCGTGCCGAAACCGAAGAATTCGAGATAGGCCGGAATCTGCTCGAACAGCATGTCGGTGCCCACCTGATAGTCGCAGCCCCTCGCCCGCGCCGCGGCCAGGAACGGGGTGATTTCCTCTTTCATGACCACTTCGCCGACAAAGGCCGAAGGCGAAATACGTTCCACGTCGATCGGCAGCGGATCATCCGTTTTCATGCCGAGCGGAGTGGCGTTGACGACGATATCGTATCCGGCAGGATCGGAAGAGCCGGTGACGACTTCCAGATTCGGATAATGAGCCTTGAGACGCTCCGACAAACCGTTCATGGCCTGCGGGAAGGCATCGTAGAGGCCGAGCCTGGAGGCGCTGGCCCTGGCGAGCGACGCGGCGATCGCAGAACCGACGCCGCCCGAGCCGGCGACGAAGGCGCTGGCGCCCTTCACCGTGCGGCCCTTGCCGGCGAGGCCACGGACAAAACCCTCGCCATCGAACATGTCGCCGATCATGACACCACGCGCATCGAGGCGCACTGCGTTGCAGGCGCCCGCCACCCTGGCAGAAACGGAAGCTTCATCGACCAGGGCGAGCGTCGTCACCTTGTGCGGCATGGTGATGAGGGCACCCTGGACGTTGGTCAGCTTGAAGACCAGCTTGAGGAAAGCTGCATAGTCCTCGCTCTTGCAGCCCATCGGCACCACGCAAGCGTTGATCTTCCGCTGCTCGAAGAACGGATTATAGATCATCGAGGACTTGAAGGTTTCCGTCGGATAACCGATGTGGGCGATGATCCCAGTTCTTCCGTCAATCATCTTTTCAAACCTGTCCCGGTGAAGGCGGGAGGCGGATGCGCTCCGCCCTTGCCCGATTATTCGATCGATTAAGCCGGTGCGGCGCCGCCGAACGAGGCCGCCCGCAGCCGATCATAGTCCTGTTTTTCCATCGGTGCCGCGCCGGCATTGCCGAGGTCTTTCACCTGGAGCCGGTAGGTTTCGCGCGCCGAATAGGCTGCGGCCGCGGAAATCGCAGTGATGACAAAGGCGATGGTGCCAACCGTGAGCGGAACGTTGGGCGATCCCGGAGGGGCGACGGTTGCGAACAGCGCCGGCAGCAGCGCGGTGATGGTCGTGCCGATGTTCTGCGCAATCGCCATCGCGGAGACGCGGTAGCGGGTCTGGAACAGCTCCGGATAGAAGCTCGGGAACACCGCGTTGTAGCCCTGATAGACAATGCCCCACATCAGAATGGAGAGCACGATCGCGATCGGGACATTCTTGATGCTGATGGCGTAGAGATAGGCAAAGGCGAGCAGGCCTGAGCAGAGCGAGCCCGCGATCATCGGCAGCCGTCGGCCGATCTTGTCCGAGAGATTGCCGACCAGCGGGATGACCAGCACGGCCGCGATGTTGCCGAGCACGGGAATCCACAGATAAACGTCGGGCTTGAAGCCGACGCCGTAGGCCGGCTGCACAGCGTAGGCGGCGCCGAAGATGGTGGCGACAACGGGGATCACGTTCATCAGCGCCATGCAGATGACCCGCAGCATGTCGGCCCAGCTCGATTGGAACGCCTGGACGACGGGCGCCCGCGGCAGCGCGCCTTCCTCACTTTCCTTGGCAAAGGCCGGCGTCTCCTCGACCTCGCGCCGGATCAGATAGCCGACGAGGAGGACAAGGAAGCTGAGGAGGAACGGGATGCGCCAGCCCCAGACGTTGAACTGCTCCTTCGACATGTAAGCGGCAATCGGAAGATACACGGCTGCCGCAAGGATTTGCCCGGCCTGAACGCCCTGCAAGGTGAAACTCGCGAAGAAACCGCGCCGGCCGAACGGCGCATGCTCGAGCACCATCGAGCTGGCGCCGGAAATCTCGCCGGCGACGGCAAAGCCCTGGATCAGCCGCAGCGCGACCAGGAGGATCGGCGCCCATATGCCGATCTGGCCATAGGTCGGCAGCGCACCGACCAGGAAGGTCGAGATTCCCATCATGAACAGGCAAAGCAGCAGCACGCTCTTGCGGCCATGGGTGTCGCCCCAATGCCCGAGCACGAAGGCGCCGATTGGGCGGGCCACATAGCCGACGCCATAGGTCGCAAGCGAAGCGACGATGGCCACCGTCGGGTTCTCTGAAGGAAAGAAGATCTGCGGGAAGACCAGCGAGGCTGCCGTCGCGTAGATGAAGAAGTCGTAGTATTCGAGCGCCGATCCGATCCAGCCGCTTGCCGCCGCGATCTTCGATTGGCGCGTGGTCCCTGGCCTGTTGCCTGACATCATCTGGATTTCCTCCCCGTTCATTGTTGCGACGCCGCGTTGCGGCCCGATTTTTTGTTGGGAGCGCAGTCGGCGGCGGATCCCCTGCCCGACCGACCACATTTTGCTCCGGATGGACGAAACCATATCGCCGGAGCGCGATAACACAATTACTCATTTATGCACGAAACTTAACCTCATGTTATCTTCGCGGGACTCGACGTTTCAGCCTGCCGACAGCCTCCATTTCCGCGCGCAGCGTCTTGATGAAATGCGTGGCATAGGGCGAGAGCGGCGCGCCGCTCTTGACGGCGACATAGGTCTCGAAGCGCGTCGGCTCGGCAATCTCCAAAAGCCGGACGCCGGGAATGCCGCCATGCGCCACCGAGAATTCGTCGATCACGGCGATCCCGAGACGGGCCTGCACCAGCGCGCAAACGGTGTTGCCGAAACGGGCGCGGATGGTGATGTCGTAGGGCAGCTTGTTGCGCGCAAACAGGTCCGACATGATGCGGCCATAGGGATCGTTCGGATCGATGCCGATCAGCGGGAATTTCGTCATCTCGGCCGCGGAGATCCGCTTGCGCTGCGCCAATGCATGGTCTTCGGGGACGATGCAATAGAGGCGGCCGGAAGCGAGGGGGAGGAAATCCAGCGCCGGATGGTCGAGGCGATAGCTGATGGCGGCGCAATCGCCCTTGTTGAGCAGGAGATAGTCGATCACCTCCTCGATCTTGAGAATATTGATGTCCATCTTCAGGTCGGGGTAGCGCTTGCGGATCTTCTCGACCGCGCGCGGCACCATGACCTGGGCGATGCTCGGCACCGATCCGATTCTGAGCTCCGAGAGCTGGCCGCGGCCGATCTTGCCGATGACGTCGGTGAGATCATCGACCTTTTCATAGATGGCGTTGATCTGTTCGAAGATGAGCTGGGCATCCTGGGTCGGAAAGTAGCGGCCGTTCTGGCGCATGAAGAAGCGGACGCCGAGCGAACGCTCGGTATATTTGACGAGACGACTGATCCCCGGCGCGGAAACGTTGAGAAGCTTGGCCGCGCCGGTGATCGTGCCCGAGATCATCACGGCGCGAATGACTTCGATCTGTCTCAGCGTCATCATGGGCGCAGGATAATCTGTCGCAGATCAGCCAGCCAGCCGCGCACCTCAAGAAATCGGGGGTGAAATCGTTCTGCCGCCCCTGCTTGCAGCGCGGTATTAGCCAGAAGGACGCGTTGACGCGGAGCTCAAAATCGTTGCAAATGGGACCAATTCGGCGGCCGGTCCGCCATACAAGCAATAAGCAATGCAACAAGCAATAATGGCCAATGCGCCGTCCAGGAGGGAGAAACAATGATTGCCAGAAGACTAGCCATGCTCGGCACGTTCGCGGCCGCGATGCTGGCCTCGACAGCGGCGCTCGCGCAAATTTCCGACGACGTCGTCAAGATCGGCGTGCTCACGGACATGAACGGCCCGGCGTCGACCCCGACTGGCCAGGGCTCGGTGACGGCGGCGCAGATGGCGGTCGACGATTTCGGCGGCAAGGTGCTGGGCAAGCCGATCAGCGTGATCGTCGGTGACCATCAGCTCAAGCCGGATATCGGCGCCAGCATCGCGCGGCGCTGGTATGACGTCGACAAAGTCGATCTGATCGTCGACGTGCCGGTCTCGGCCGTCGGCCTTGCCGTGCAGAACGTCGCCAACGAAAAGAAGAAGCTCTTCATCACGCACTCGACCGGCACGGCGGACTTCCACGGCAAGTTCTGTTCGCCCTACGCGATCCAATGGGTGTTCGACACCCATGCGCTGGCGGCCGGCACCGCGAAAGAGGTCGTGAAACGCGGCGGCGACACCTGGTTCTTCATCACCGACGATTATGCCTTCGGCCATTCGCTGGAGCACGATGCGTCGGCGGTCATCACCGCCAACGGCGGCAAGGTGCTGGGCTCAGTCCGCCCGCCCTTTGCGACGCCGGACCTCTCGTCCTTCATCCTGCAGGCGCAGGCCTCGAAGGCCAAGGTCATCGGCATTGCCGGCGGTCCTCCCAACAACACCAACGAGATCAAGACCGCCGGCGAGTTCGGCATCTTCAAGGGCGGCCAGCAGATGGCGGGCCTCTTGGTGCTGATCACCGACATTCACGCGCTCGGGCTGAAGGCGTCCGAGGGACTGCTGCTCACCACGTCGTTCTACTGGGACATGGACGACAAGGCACGGGAATGGTCCAAGCGTTATTTCGCCAAGATGAACCGGATGCCGACGATGTGGCAGGCCGGCGTCTATTCCTCGGTGATGCATTATCTGCAAGCCGTTCGGGATGCCGGCACCGACGATCCGCTGAAAGTCACGGCGAAAATGCGCGAGAAGCCGATCGAGGACTTCTTCGCCCGCCATGGCCACCTGCGCGAGGACAATCTGATGGTGCATGACCTGATGCTGGTGCAGGTCAAGTCGCCGGAGGAGAGCAAATATCCGTGGGACTATTACAAGGTCCTCACCACCATTCCCGGCGACGAGGCGTTCGGTCCGCCCAATCCGGCATGCCCGATGGTGAAGAAGTGACCGCATAGCGGTCATTCCGGGATGCACAAAGCGCAGACCCGGAATCTCGAGATTCTACGGCGCGCAATTGCGCACCGTAGTTCGGTGCTTCGCACCGCCCCGGAATGACTCCGTATTACTTCGCCACTCCAATCTCCTTCAAATATTTCAGCACGCCCGGATGGATCAGCGCCTCATCCGGCGCCGCGGCGACCGTGTTGACCGCCGTCGTCTCGCATGCCTGCGCGAGCTTCTCGCAGAATCTCGTCTCGATCCCGTGCAGGGTGCGCGCGAGATGATAGGCGACATCATCAGGCAGGTCGGCGCGCACCAGGATGAAGCTCCATGAGCCCATGGAGTTGATCGGCGTGGTCTGGCCGGGATAGGAGTTGGCCGGCACCGTCAGCGGCTTCAGGAACGAGTGCCTGGAGCGGATGCGCGCGATCTCTCCGGCATCGGGTGCGATGAAGCGGGCGCCGCCCGGGCTCTGCGCCATGGTGGTGAATCCCGGCCAACCGATGCCCGCG
>Ga0157369_10004230_pt1 | contig 17004 bp, 13 predicted proteins | sample C25metaG_FD_113461 | JGI IMG/M metagenome (GOLD analysis project Ga0157369, IMG submission 113461) | Corn rhizosphere microbial communities from Kellogg Biological Station, Michigan, USA - C2-5 metaG | ecosystem: Host-associated > Plants > Roots > Rhizosphere > Soil | place: USA: Michigan... | reverse complement strand
GCGAGCGCTGGTTGTGCGCGCCGTACTCGGAGATCTCCTTCGAGCACGGGCAAAGCGACGTCACCGGCGCCGACACGCGGAGGGTGCTCGTGAACGCGCCACCCGCGAGCTCGGCGGTGAGGCGCACGTCGTAGTCGAGCAGGCTTGCCACCCCCGAAACGGGTGCGAGCTTGCGCACGAAGAACGGAAACTCGATCTCGACGCGACCACCGGGCGCGCCGAGCCGTTGCACGAGCTCGTCGACGAAACCACGAAGACTGGCCACCGACAGTGGCGCGGCACCCGGCGTTGCGCGTTCCTCGAGCAGCGCGACGAGGCGCGACATGTGCGTGCCCTTCTGCTCTTCGGGCAAAGCGACGTAGACCGCGCACGTGGCGACGGTGCGGTGCGCTTCGCCTTCGCCGTCGGCGAACGTCAACGGATAGCGCAATCCCTTGATGCCGACGCGGTCGATCGCGAGGTGGCGCTCGTCGCGACTCGCCTGCACGTCGGGAATGGGGATCAATCGGTCTGGCGTTTCGGGTCGGTTCATGCTGTCTTCAAGTTTGCCATAAGGGCGCCGCGGCCCGGTCCGGCCGCTTGCTGTAGCCCATTGGATGCGGATGGGGGCGCCGGCGTTTCAGGCGGCCGGCTTCGCCCAGCTTTCGGGCGTGCGCTGCGCGTAACGCGCGTGGATCGACGCGGCGATGCCTTTCGCATCGAGGCCCACGTGCGCGAGCAGGAACGCGGGATCGCCGTGATCGATGAAGCGATCCGGCAAGCCCAGGTGCAATATCGGAAGCGCGAGCTTTTCGGCGGCGAGGAACTCGGCGACCGCGCTACCCGCGCCGCCGGCGACGACGTTTTCCTCGACCGTCACGAACGCGTCGTGATCGTGCGCCAGCGCGCGTATCAGCTCGCCGTCGAGTGGCTTCACGAAGCGCATGTTCGCCACCGTGGCGTCGAGTTCGTCGGCGGCGGCGAGCGCCGGGTGGAGCAGCGGCCCGAAGGCGAGTATCGCGATGCGATTCGTGCGCCGCTTCGCGGTGCGCCGCAGCTCGCCCTTGCCGATCGGCAGTGTCGTCAGCGCGGGCTCGATGCGCACGCCGGGCCCGGTGCCGCGCGGATAGCGTACCGCCGCCGGCGTGTCGAGGTGGAACGCGGTGGTCAGCATCTGCCGGCATTCGTTCTCGTCGGCGGGCGTCATCACCGTGGTGTTGGGCAGGCAGCGCAGGTACGTGAGGTCGAAGGCGCCGAGGTGCGTGGCGCCGTCGGCGCCGACGACGCCGGCGCGGTCGATCGCGAACATCACCGGCAGATTCTGCAGCGTGACGTCGTGGATCAGCTGGTCGTACGCGCGCTGCAGGAACGTCGAATAGATCGCGACGACGGGTTTCATTCCCTCGCACGCAAGGCCCGCGGCGAACGTGACCGCGTGCTGCTCGGCGATGCCCACGTCGTAGTAACGCTCGGGAAAGCGATGTGAGAACTCGACGAGTCCCGAGCCTTCGCGCATCGCCGGCGTGATGCCGACGAGCCGCCGGTCGCTCTTCGCCATGTCGCAGAGCCAGTCGCCGAACACCTGCGTATACGTGGGTTTGCCGCCCGTCTTGGGCACGATGCCGACGGCAGGATCGAACCTGGTGACGCCGTGATAGAGGATCGGATCGTCTTCGGCGCGCGCATAGCCGTAGCCCTTGCGCGTGACGATGTGCAGGAACTGCGGCCCGTTGAGCTTGCGCACGTTCACGAGCGTCTTCACCAGCAGGTCGACGTCGTGGCCGTCGATCGGCCCGATGTAGTTGAAGCCGAACTCCTCGAACAGCGTGCCGGGCAGCACCATCCCCTTGACGTGCTCCTCGGCGCGGCGCGCGAGCTCGTGCACCGGCGGCAGCTTCGCCAGCACTTCCTTGCCGCCGCGGCGGACGCTGTTGTAGAAGCGCGACGCGAGCACCTTGGCGAGATAGCCGTTGAACGCGCCGACGGGCTCGGAGATCGACATGTCGTTGTCGTTCAGGATCACGAGCACGTTCGCACCTTCGGCGTTGTTCAGCGCCTCGAACGCCATGCCGGCGCTCATTGCGCCGTCGCCGATCACCGCGACGATCCTGCGCGCATCGCCGTTGAGCTTGCATGCGGCCGCCATGCCGAGCGCCGCGGAGATCGACGTCGACGAATGCGCGGTGCCGAACGTGTCGTACTCGCTCTCGGCGCGCCGCGGGAAGCCCGAGGGCCCGCCCCATTGGCGCAGCTTGTCCATGCGCGCGCGCCGGCCGGTCAAGACCTTGTGCGCATACGTCTGGTGCCCGACGTCCCAGACGATGCGGTCGCGCGGCGTGTCGAACGCGTAATGCAGCGCGACGGTGAGCTCGATGGTGCCGAGGTTCGACGACAGGTGGCCGCCCGTCTGCGACACCGACCGCAGGAGGAACGCGCGCAGCTCGCGTGCGAGCTGCGGCAGCTCGGCACGATCGAGCTTGCGCAGATCGGCGGGTGATTCGATGCGTTCGAGCAGCGCGTAGCTATCCATCGGGCTTCAGCGGGTGCGCAGAACGATCCAGTCGGCGAGTTCGGCGAGCCGGCGGGCACCGGCACCCAGCGGTGCCAATGCCGCATGCGCGTCGTCGCGAAGCGCGCGGGCGCGGGCCTTGGCGCCATCGAGCCCGTGCAGCGTGACGAACGTGGCCTTGTGCTGCACCGCGTCCTTGCCGGCGGTCTTGCCGAGCGAGGCGCTCGAGCCCTCGACGTCGAGGACGTCGTCGACGATCTGGAACGCGAGCCCCGCGGCGGCTGCATAGCGATCGAGTGCGAGCGCCTCGGCTGGCGCAAGGGCGCGTGCGCAGCGCCCGCCGAGCTGCACGGACGCCCGGATCAGCGCGCCGGTCTTCATCATGTGAAGTTGGGCAAGCGAATCGGCCGCGAGTGCCGTTCCCGTTGCATCGAGATCGAGCTGCTGTCCGCCGGCCATGCCGGCGCAGCCCGCCGCGTCGGCCAGCAGGCGGCAGATGCCGCGGTCGTGGGCGGCGGCATCGTCGAGCACCGCGAAGGCGAGCGACTGCAATGCATCGCCGGCGAGCAGTGCCGTCGCGACGTCGAAGGCGACGTGACAGGTGGGCTTGCCGCGGCGCAGCGAGTCGTCGTCCATGCACGGCAGGTCGTCATGAATCAGCGAATACGCGTGGATCAGCTCGACGGCGGCGGCGGGCGAATCGGCGCGCGACGGATCGGCGCCGGTCACTTCCGACGCCGCGTAGACGAGGAGCGGCCGCACGCGCTTGCCGCCGCCGAGCGTCGCGTAGCGCATGGCCGCGGCGAGCCGCCCGGCCGGCGCATCGTCGCCGGGCAACACGCGATCGAGCACGCCTTCGATACGCTGCTGGCGCTCGCGCGACCAGTCGGCGAACGACGCGTCAGGCATCGTCGGGCTCGTCGGCCGCGAACGGCTGCAACACGCCCTTCTCGAGCACCTGCACCTGCTGCTGCGCGTCCTTGAGCGCTGCCTGGCAGCACGCGAGGAGCTCGGCGCCACGCTTGTACGCAGCCAGTGATTCCTGCAGCGGAAGCTCGCCGCTTTCCATGCGCGCGACGAGCGCCTCGAGTTCGGCGAGCGCGGCTTCGAAACTGGGCGGCGATTCGGCTGTCTCGGACATTGGCGCTGAACTTTGCGACGGGATCCGGTCCTTGACCCGCGGCCGGAGAGCCCAATATACTAGCACGTTTTGACGACGCGGCCTTTTTAAGACCCTTTCGGGCGGTCTTACGCGATCCTTTCGCGCGGTCGACTTAGCAAAGCGGTCCGGTTCGCTGCAACGCTTTTCGTATGCAATGGCGAGCCGAATTGTTGGGTTGGGTTTGATTTACGCATGAAAGGATGATCGATGTCCGATCTCGCCACTGCCGCGCGATTGCGGCAAGCCGCGTCCCAGCTTCCCGCGCACTGGTACTGCGACCCGAAGGTCTTCGACGCGGAGCGCAGGCACCTCCTCGCCCGCGCGCCGGGCTACGTCGGCCATGCGCTGATGACGCCGGAACCGGGTGATTATCAAGTTCTCGCTTCCCGCGACAACGCGCAGGCGCTCGTCCGCGGTCCGCAGGGCATCGAGCTTTTGTCGAACATCTGCCGGCACCGGCAGGCGATCATGCTGACCGGCAAGGGGAACGCGCCGAACATCGTGTGCCCGATCCACCGCTGGACCTACGACCTTTCGGGCAGGCTCCTCGGCGCGCCGCACTTCGAGAACCAGCCCTGCACGCACCTCGCGCGCACTCCGCTCGAGAACTGGCACGGACTGCTTTTCGACGGTCCGCGCGACGTCGCACGCGATCTCGCGGGCCTTACGCTGCAGGACATCGATTTCTCCGGCTACGTGCTGAACCGCGTCGACCTGCATCAGTGCAATTACAACTGGAAGACGTTCATCGAGGTGTACCTCGAGGACTATCACGTCGAGCCCTTCCATCCGGGTCTCGGCCAGTTCGTCACCTGCGACGACCTGTGCTGGGAATTCGCCGAATGGGCGTCGGTGCAGTCGGTCGGCATCAACAACGGGCTCGCGAAGCCGGGCACGCGCACGTACCAGCGCTGGCACGAGGCGGTGCTCGGTTATTACGACGGCAAGATGCCGCCGCGCGGCGCGATCTGGCTCACGTACTACCCGAACATCATGGTCGAGTGGTATCCGCACGTGCTGGTCGTGAGCACGCTCGTGCCGCAGGCGGTCGACCGCACGCTGAACGTCGTCGAGTTCTACTATCCCGAGGACATCGCGCTGTTCGAGCCCGAGTTCGTTGCGGCCGAGCAGGCGGCGTATCACGAAACGGCGAAGGAGGACGACGAAATCGCCGAGCGCATGGATGCGGGCCGCAAGGCGCTGTACGCGCAGGGCCGCAGCGAGGTGGGGCCCTACCAGTCGCCGATGGAGGATGGCATGCAGCATTTCCACGAGTTCTACCGGCGCGAAATGGAAGCGCATCTGGTCGGGATCTGAAGGCTCGAAATGCCGCGCCCTGCCCGTCCTTCGCGTGCCGCGAACGCCGCACCCCCGGTCGCCGAAGCGCGTTACCGCACGCTGATCGGCACGACCGATCTCCAGCGCCATCTTGGCGATCCGGCGTTCGTGATCGTCGACGTGCGACACGATCTCGGCAAGCCGGACGCGTACGGCCGCGAGGCATACGCGCAGGCGCACGTGCCAGGCGCCGTGTTTGCGCACCTGGATCGTGATCTGTCGGCGCCGATGACCGGCAGAAACGGCCGCCATCCGCTGCCGAGTCCCGAGGCCGCGGCGGCGGTGTTCGGACGGCTCGGCATCGACGCGACCAGACAGGTCGTCGCGTACGATCAAGGCAGCGGCGTCTATGCGTCGCGCTTGTGGTGGATGCTGCGCTGGCTCGGGCACGAGAACGCGGCGGTGCTCGACGGCGGATTCGCGAAGTGGACCGGCGAGGGTCGACCGACCGAGCGCGAATCGCGCGCGGCGACCGCGACGCGGTTCGTGCCGGGGCGCGTGCGTCCGACGGTCAATGCGGCCGGCATCGCGGCCAGCCTTCCGCGCCACGATCTGGTGCTGCTCGACGCACGCGCCGCCGAGCGCTATCGCGGCGACGTCGAGCCGCTCGATCCGGCCGCAGGCCACATCCCCGGCGCGCTCAACCGCCCGCACAGCCGCAACGTTTCCGCCGACGGTACCTTTCGCTCGGCGAGCGAGCTGCGCGCCGAGTTCGAGGCGATGCTGCACGGCCGCTCCCCCGCCGACGTCGTGAACTACTGCGGCTCGGGTGTCAGCGCCTGTCACAACGTCCTGGCGATGACGATCGCCGGCTATCCGCTGACGCGCCTTTATCCCGGCTCGTGGAGCGAGTGGTGCGCGGATCCGAAGCGCCCGGTGGCCAGAGGCCAGGTGTAGCGCGGCATCAAGCCAGGGGCCACTGCGCCAGCTCGCGATAGCGCGCGCCTTCCGCCCGCGTCTGCGATTGCATCAGCGCGAAGCGGTCGGCATCGAAACCGAACGGACCCACCGCGCCTTCGGGATAGGGACCACGACAGCGGCGCGCAAGCGTCACGTGCGGCCGATACGGTTGCGCGGCGAGCATCACGCCGGCCGCCGATAGCGCATCGGCAACCGTCGATGCCAGTCGTGGCAATGCATCGGGGATGAGCGACGGACCGATCCATGCGATGCCCGCGCGCCGAAACGCTCCGAGCGTGTCCAGCATGCAATGCATCGGCTCGCAATGCACGTTCGCCGCGGCGTCGAGCAGCGTCGGTATTCGGGCGATCGACCACGCGCCGATGAACGCGAGCGTGACGTGCATGTTCTCCGCCGGCACCGGCCGCCCGTGCGCACGGCGCGCCGTTTCGCGGGCAAGGTCGCCCAACGCCTGCTGTACTTCGGGTGGCGGGACGAGCGCGAAGAAGACGCGAGCGGTGGGTTCGATGGAAGGCGCCGTCGAACGATTGCAGGTTTCCGAGGCGTTGGCGGCACCGCGGTTCATCGCGCCAGGTTTCGCCTCATGGACACGCAAGCCCCGCGGGCTGCGTCAAGCGCGCAATGTTCATGCTGCCGCTGCCATATCCGGCAACCGAGCTGAAATCCACGCGCCCGTGATTGCAGTCGGTGAACGTGAAGGTCAGCGAGCCCCAGCGATTGGCTACGACGTCGGCCGGGTCGAAATCGGGAATGAACCGCCCGCCCGCCGGCAGCACGACATTCGTGATCGTTGCCGTGTTCCCGCTGTACGTTCCGACGCCGGTGAACCACGCCTGCGCTTTCCCCGGCGCATCGAACGCGAACCACGCGGCCTGGAAGCGGTTGCCGGAAAGCACTTCGACGAACAGGCCGTGCCCGCTTTGCAACGGGTCGTACCAGGCGCCGGTGAAGGCAGCGGAGATCGCGCCCACAGGTGCGTTGGCGACCTGCAGGATCTCGGCGCTCGCGAGCGGAGCGATACCCGATCCATGGCCACCGACGACGAGCACGCGGCCATCGGACAGCAGCGTTGCCGTGTGGCCGTACCGCGCGTCGCGCATCGTCGCAGCGGCGCGCCAGGTTCGGGTCGCGGGGTCGTACAGTTCGGTGCTGGCGAGTTGCGCCTTTGCGTTCAAGTCGTTGCCTCCGGTGACGAGCACCTCGCCGGTCGCCAGCAGCGTCGCGGCGTGATCATAGCGTCGAGCGTTCATCGGCGACGTCGCGCTCCAATGCGCGATCGGGTCGAAAAGGTCGGCGAGCGCGTACGACACGTGATCGACGGGCCCAGGCGCGTCGTAGGAATTGTCGAAGCCTCCCACGGCGAGAACCTTTCCATCCGAGACAAGCGTTGCGCTCAGTCGTGCCCGTGCGGTGTAGAGTCCTCCCGCGCCGCTCCATGTGCCGGTGGCCGGGTCGTAAATGGTTGCACCGCCGATCGCCCTGAGCAGGAAATCATCGTTCGATCCGCCGACGACAAGAACCCGCCCGTCCGCCAGTCGCGTCGCCGCATGCCAGAAGCGCGGGCCGGCGAAGCTTCCTGTATAGCGCCACGTGCCCTTGATCGGGTCGTAGATTTCAGCGGTGTCGAGCGGAACGTCCGCGTCGTCGACGCCCCCGGCGACGAGCACTTCGCCGTTCGACAGCAGTGTCGCGGTGAAGCCGTCACGCGGCGCGTTCAGGCTTCCGGTCTTGCGCCATGTCCCGGTTGCGGGATCGTAGAGCTCGCAGATTCCGAGAAGCCCCAGCGACTGAGACGAAGGTTCGCCGCGGTCCCCACCGACGACGAGCACCTGGCCATTGTTCAGCAACGTCGCCGTGGCATCCGACCGGCTGTGGCCGAGCGGCCCCGTCGGGTTCCATTTGCCGGTCGCGGGATCGTAAAGCTCTGCACTGGTCCCTGCGCCGCCCACGACCAGGACCTTGCCGTCCGGCAGCAGCGTTGCGGCATGATTGGAGCGCGCGGAATTGAGGCTTCCAGTGGCAATCCACGTCGCGTCGGCGGAACGAGCGGGCGCGGTGACTGCGAGAAGCGCGCCAAGCGCAAGCAGCGCACACACGCGTGACGCGCCGATCGGGCGGATCGCATGAAAACGCATGGAAGTCTTCATCATGGGCAGCTCAGTCCGAGCGGTTGCGTCAGGCGCGTGAGCTTCATGCCGCCGCGCGTTCCGTAGCCGTACACCGAATCGAACGCGACCCAGCCGTGATTGCAATCGCTGAAGAAGAACTGCAGCTTGCCCCAGTGGTTGAGCGTTACGTGTCCGGGATCGAAGTTGGGAATCCATCGGCCTCCGGTCGGGAGCTCGATGTCCTGGATATTCGCCGACTCGTTGAGATAGGTGCCCACCCCGGTGAACCATGACTGCTGGGAACCGTCCGGCGTGAACGTGAACCATGCCGCGAGAAGCCGGTTGCCGGGCAAAGCCTCGAGGAACAGCCCGTGGCCGCTTTGATCCGGGTCGTACCAGGAGCCGGTGATGCCGGGACCAATCGCGAACCCCGGCGACGCCCGCACGATGATCGCGCCGTACGCCTTGCTCGCCTCGTCGTGATAGCTGACGATTCCCGGCTTGTCGAACGTCAACGTGAACTGCCATTGCGACTTGTAGTCACGCGGCGTGCCGTCGCCGCCCTTGCCGTCGCAGCCGAGCGCGCAGCGAAACGATCCGTCGTCGGCGACTACGTTGTGCGGACCTGCGGACCCGCCGTCCCAGTAGATGCCGAATGTGACGCTGTCGCCGACCGCGATGGGCAGCGTGATCGGGCTGAAGCACACCGGCGGCTGGCCGGGATTCGAATCACAGTCGTCGCCGATTGAAACCGTATGTTCGGCGGCTTGCGCCGAGTTCAACCAGAGCACCAGCGGTACGAGCAGGCATGTGGCTTTGCGCATGATGGTCTCCCTTGGACCGGATGGCGCGCAGCTTCATGCTGGCGTTGCGTTGCGTAAATCCATTTCCGACGGATTTGCGCGTCGACCGATGAAGTCGAGACGCGAGCCGACGAGGACGCGCCGGTTACTTGAACGCGTACGACAACCGGGCGTAGTAGCTGCGTCCCGCCGGATCGGCGTACGTCGGGTCGTAGCCGACCTGCCGCGTGAAGGGCTGGTTCGAAAACGGCGGCGCGCGATCGAGAACATTCCTGATGCCGAGCGCGATCGTCACGTGGAACGACGCAGAGTAGCCCGCCTCGACGTCCCAGACGTCGTAGGCGCCCACGCGCCGCGCAGGAATCGAAAGCGGCGCGCCGGCACGATCGACGTTCGCGTCGACGTACTCCGATTGAAACGTCTCTCCGATCGTCGCGCCGAATGGGGAACGTTCCCAGTCCAGCGACGCGTGGTGCTTCCACCGTGGCACCGGGCCATTGATGGCGGCAACCTTGCGGCCGAGCGTGGACGTGTCGTGTATGCCGTCGAGCTGCTCGTCCCATCGCGCGACATAGGTGCCGTCGAGCCCGAACGCCCATGCACCGACCCGCGGAAGCGTCGTGGTCCAGTGCGCGCCTACGTCCACGCCGGAGGTGCGCAGATCGCCGAGATTCTGCTCGTTCAGCAGGACCGTTTCGATCGGACCGGGCAATGCGGGGAATCCCGGTTCGACCGGGCCGCGCACGATGTTGGTCTGCGCATAGCGGTCGAAATCCGCGAACACCACCGCCGGGTCGAGCGTGCCGATCACGTCGCGCTTGTCGATCTTCCAGTAATCGACGGTGAGCGACAGCCCGCGCCCCGGCTCCCACGCGATACCCGCATTCGCCTGCTCGGATCGCTCGGGGCCGAGATTCCGATTGCCGCCCGCGGCCGACGCAAAGGCACCGCCGAACTGGCCGGGGCAATCGGCGGGAAGCCCGGTGACCGGGCAGCGCAGCGGATCCTGAAGACTGGCGCCAAAAACCGCGCGTTGCGTCAACGGCGTGAACAGGTCGTACAGCGTGGGAGCCCGGAAGCCCGTTCCCCACGAGGCGCGCAGCAACAGCGCGGGAATCGGCTGCCAGCGAAGCGCCACCTTCGGATTGGTCGTTCCTCCGAAGTCGGAATAGTGATCGTAGCGCGCCGCGACCTGTGCTTCGACGCCGCGCGCGAGCGCGACGATGCCTTCGACGAACACCGCGCCGACGCTTCGGCTGCCGGCGGCGGATTGCTGGCTGCCAGCGACACCGAGTACGTCGCCCGACGTGAACACCGGCGCATAGGCGTTGTCCAGTCGCTCGCGGCGCCACTCGGTGCCCACGGCGATCGAGAGCGGCCCGTGCGGAAGCACGAAAAAATCGTCGGAAAGTTTCGCATCGACCGCGATCGTGCTCGCTTTTGCGTCGTGCACGTCGTCGGCGATCTGCGCGGCCGCGAGCAAGGCATTGCCGTCGGGTCCCGAGGGCCCGAACGGATTGATCAGGCCGGTGGCGAACGCCGGAAGGAAATGCGCCTGCGAGACGTAACCGCTGATGAAGCGATCGGTCTGTCGATTCGCGCTGTACGTGATCGCGGAACTGTATCGCCACGAGCGAACGACACCGTCGGCTCCCGCGGCAACGCGCAACGCCGTGCCGTCGGTACCGCTCGTCTGCGGTCCCAATTCCGCCGAGCGATAGCGCATGTTGAGGGCGCCGGAAATCCCGTTCGCCGCGGCGAACGCGGCGGGAAAGTAGGGGCTGGTGGCCGGGTAGAGCACGGGTTGCGAGCTGGCGCCCGCCCCTTGAAAGATCGACGTCGGGGAATCCCTGTAGACGAATCGATCCCGCGCGTACGTCGCCTCGGCGAACAATTGCGTGTCGGGGTCGAGCTGGAACGTCGCGCGTGCGAGCATGTCGCCTCGCTCCGTCTCCGGAACGATGTCGATCGTGCTCGTGAAGTCGTAGCCACAGAACGGCGTCTTGGAAAGGAAGCCGGCGATGTCGATCGGGATCGCGGCGGGCGGGGCGCAGCCCGTGGCGAACGACGGACTGCCGAGAACCCCGGGTCGGAGTTGAATGTTCGCCGGAAACGACGCGCCGCTCAGCAGCAGCAGGCCCTCGGACGGAATGTAGCCGGTGCGTGCGAATGGGCGCTCGATCGCATGCAACGCATCGCTCTTTCGGTAACTCATCGTTGCGAATGCGTTGAAGCGATCGGTCGGCAGCGCGCCGTAGCCCGCGGACAGCGTCGCCTGCCGGGCGTCGGCGCCTCCGTGCTCGGTCGACGCCCCGTACGTCGTCGCTTCGAAACCGCGAAAGTCCTTGCGCAGGATGAAATTGACGACGCCGGCGATCGCGTCGGCGCCGTAGATCGCCGATGCACCGTCCTTGAGAATTTCGATGCGCTCGACTGCGGACAGCGGGATCGTATTGAGGTCGACGGCGCCGCCGTCGAATGCGTAGTTCGCCACGCGCCGGCCGTTCAGGAGCACCAGCGTCGAGCCGTCGCCGATGCCGCGCAGATTGGCGCTCGCGAGCCCGGGCCGGACGAGGTTTCCGATCGCCAGCTGGTCGTTGAACCCGAGGACGTTTGCGGAGACGGTCCTCAGCAGCTCGGGCACGGTCGTCGCGCCACTGCGAAGAATGTCGTCGCGCGTCAGAACCTGCACCGGCAGCGCCGATTCGGTCTCGGGCCTGGGGATGTTCGAGCCCGTCACCTCGATCCTGATCGGCGCGGCTTCGCCCCCCTCGGACGGTTGCGCGAGCGCCGGATGCGCCATGCCGGCGAGAAGCGCCACCGAACCGATGATCGCCCTTATGCGTGCCACGCGGGTGCTGGATTGGCGTGAGGCAAGGTCGTCGAGACGTGCAGGCTCGCATCATGCACATGCGACCCGCTCCAGGCAAGCCGGGCATCATGGCAGCCGACGAAACGGCCGATTCACCGCGCCAGCACGGCGCTTTCGTCGGCGACGTTGCGCGTCGGCTGCGGCACGTCGCACGCCGACGGCATGCGGCCTGCACGCAAAATCATGCCGCTTCGCAACGAGCTGATCGCGTCCGCCACGCATTCGTCGGAATGTGGACATATCGCCGGATCCACGCGCGTAGACTGGTCTCGCCCGCGAGAATCGGGCCAAGGAGGTCGGGTTGGGCGCTGCTCGTTCACCGGCGCGTGGCGAACCGGTCACGGCGCTGATCGCCGAGGACGAGGCGACGCTTGCCGACGAGCTGCGTGAGGTGCTGTGCGCGTTGTGGCCGGAGCTGTCGGTCTGCGCAATTGCCAACAACGGCCTCGATGCTTTGCAGGCCCTGGAGCAGCATGCGCCGGACGTGGTATTCCTCGACATCCAGATGCCGGGCATGACCGGCCTCGAGCTCGCCAAGCGGGCGAGCGGCAGGAGTCACGTCGTCTTCGTGACCGCTTACGACAACTACGCCGTCGCCGCCTTCGAGCAGGGCGCCGTCGACTACGTCATGAAGCCGTTCGACGGCGCGCGCCTTGCCGACACGGTCGAGCGGCTCAAGGCGCGGATCGACTCGATCCCCGCCAACCTCGATTTCCTGTTGAAGGCGCTGTTCGAGAAACTCGCCGACGGGCGCCGGTACATTCGCTGGATCACCGCGTCGCAGGGTTCCGAGCTGCGGCTCATCACGATCGAGGAGATCTGCTACTTCCAGGCGGATAACAAGTACACGCGCGTCGTGACCGCCGAAAGGGAATCCCTGATCCTGCGCACCATCAAGGATCTCGCCGATGTGCTCGATCCGTCGATCTTCTGGCAGATCCATCGCGGCACGATCGTCAACATCCGTCACGTGACCGGCATTTCGCGCGACTACCGCGGGCGGCTTCTCTTGCGGCTGAAGCAGCGGCAGGAGAACCTGCCGGTGAGCGCACCCTACGCGCACCTGTTCAGGCAGATGTAGCCTCGACGCCGATGAGCTCGCTGCCGCCCGGGGCGCTTCAAGCTGCCGACAGGATCCTCGGATCGTCGCGCGCAGCGGTACCGGTCCTCGACGGCCTGCGCCGGGCGCTGGCGCGTTCGCTGGCGGGGATGACGTGGCAAAGGCTCCCCTGGGCGTGCGCGTTCTGTGCAGCGTACGGCCTCCTCCTGGCCGCGGGTCCCCAGGGGGGAGCGCCGCAATCGGTGCTCGCCTGGTTTGCCGGGTTCACCGCGGCGCTGTCGTTCTTCATTCCGCCGCTCGTCGCCGTCAGCCTCGTCGCGGACTTTGCGCCCCGAAGAATCGTGCCGAGGACGATCGTGCTGGCGCTGGTCGTGGCGACCGGTGTCGGCGTCGGCGAACGATTGTTCGGCGGCCTGAAGGCGATCGCCGCCAGCGTGCCGTTCGAGAACGTGCAACACGTCGGCTCCCCACTCCCTTTGCTGCTGATGGCCTGGGTCGGGCTCGCCATTCACCTGTTGAAGGAGCGCGAGGACGCGGCCGAGCAGGCGCTGCACGACGAGGTCGAGCGCGAGCTCGTCCTGGAGCACCAGAGATCCGAGGCGCATTTGCAGGTGCTGCAATCGCAGATCGAACCGCATTTCCTGTTCAACTCCCTTGCGCACGTGCGGCGCCTTTACCAGACGAACCCGACCGCCGGCCGCGCGATGCTGCGCTACCTCGCGAGCTATCTCGGTGCCGCTGCGCCGGTGATACGGGAACGGGGCATCACGCTCGGGCAGGACCTGGAGCTGGCGGTTGCCTATCTCAACATCCAACGGGTCAGGATGGGCGCGCGGCTCGGCTTCGAAATCGACGTGCCGGATGCGCTTCGTTCAACGACCGTCCCGCCGATGATGCTGACGACGTTGGTGGAGAACGCGATCAAGCATGGACTGTCGCCGCTTCCCGAAGGGGGGCTCGTCCGCATTGCCGCACGCGCCGATGCGCGTCGCATCCGCATCCTCGTGTCGGACACGGGGCAGGGATTCCAGGCGAGCCTCGGCACCGGGGTCGGCCTCGCCAACGTGCGGGCGAGGCTTGCGATCCTCTATGCCGACGCGGCAAGCCTGTCGCTATCCCAGGGAACGCCGCGCGGTATCACGGCGGCCGTCGTCGTGCCGCCCCATGCTCGCTGCGCGCCGGGATGAGTCCGAACGTGGGCGCGTCGCTGCGGCGTTCCATCTCGGGATCGGCCTCCTGTGTGGCCGCGGCGTGGCGAGCGATGACGCCGAAGCACGTCGTCTGCACGTCGCTGTTGTGTCTCGCGTGGAGCCTGTTCGTCATTCTGATGGCAACGTCGTTCCTGACGCGTTTCCAGCTGCAACCGTCGGTGAACGCGATCCTGTCGATGCAATTCAACGGCTTCGCCGTGCTTTTTGCCGTGCTGATCGCCGACCAGGTGTCGCCGCCTGCACGTCGCCGGCACTGGCCCTACGTCGTCGCAGTCGCCGCCGGCGTTCTCGTCGGCTCGCTCCTGGTTTCGCTCCTTACGCAGCGTGTCCTGGGCCTCGCGGTCGGCTACCGTGCGAGCGGGCCCGACGAGCAGTTCCGGGCGTTCTTCTTTCGGCATGCGACGCATGCGTTCGTCATTTTCGGCCTGGCGACCTGCGTCTATGTCTCGCACCGATGGGCCGCGCACCGGGTGCGCGTGCTGCGCGCGGTCCAGCTCGACCATGCCGAGATGGAAAAACGACTGCTCGAATCGCGCCTCGCGGCGATGCAGGCGCAGCTCGAACCGGGATTCCTGCGACAGGCGCTCGAACGCGTGGAGCGCCTCTACGAGAACGACGCCGGGAGCGCCGACCGTATGCTGCGCAACCTGATCACCTACCTGCGGGCCGCCATTCCGAGGATTCGCCAGCCGGCCTCGACGGTCGCGCAGGAGATCGAGCTTGCCGAAGCCTACTTGAAGACGCTCGGATGCGCCCCCGGCATTCGACTGGTCGTGCGCAACAACCGGTCGCGAATCGTCGAGAGCGCTCGGCTGCCGTCGATGATTCTATTGCCGCTGCTCAATCGCGTGCGTGCGCGCCACGCCGGCGATGCCGGGGAATCGCTCGTGATCGACGCTGCCATACGAGACGATCGATTGTGCCTGACGATTTCCGATCGCCGCGACGGGTTCGCGAACGACGGCGCCGACGACGCCGAGCTGGCACGGATTCGCGAGCGCCTGGCCGCGCTCTTTGGAAATCGGGCGCGACTGCAGCTGCGAGCGACGGCCGGCTGCTCGGAGGCCGTGCTGGAGATCCCGTACGAAATCGCGGCGAACGCGATGGCGTGAAGCGATCAGGTGCGGGATGCCGCGGCATCCGGCGATGCCGCGGCACGTCGCAGACTGCGTTCAGCCGTTCGCTACCTGCTGCAGCTTCGCGGGCTGGTCGAAGAACTGCTCGTCTTCGGTCGAGCCCTTGAGCGCGGTCGTCGACGCGTGGCCACCCTGCACCGTCTGCGTCACGGCATCGAAGTACCCGGTGCCGACTTCGCGCTGATGCTTGACGGCGGTGAAGCCCTGCTCGGCCGCCGCGAACTCGGCCTGCTGCAATTCGACGAATGCCGCCATGTTGTTTCGCGCGTAGCCGTGCGCAAGATGGAACATCGCGTAGTTGAGGCTGTGGAAGCCGGCGAGCGTGATGAACTGGAATCTGTAGCCCATCGCGCCGAGCTCGCGCTGGAAGCGCGCGATCGTCGCGTCGTCGAGGTTCTTCTTCCAATTGAACGACGGTGAGCAGTTGTACGCCAGCAGCTTGTCGGGAAACTTCGCGTGGATCGCGTCGGCGAACGCTTTCGCGAATGCGAGGTCGGGCTTGCCGGTTTCGCACCAGATGAGGTCCGCGTAGCGCGCGTATGCGAGTCCGCGCGCGACCGCCTGATCGAGTCCCGCGCGCGTCCGGTAGAAGCCCTCGGCGGTGCGCTCGCCGGTACAGAATGGCCTGTCGTTGTCGTCGACGTCGGACGTGAGCAGGTCGGCCGCCTCGGCGTCGGTGCGCGCAAGCAGGATCGTCGGCACGCCGAGGCAATCGGCGGCGAGGCGCGCGGCAATCAGTTTCTCCACCGCCTCGCGCGTGGGTACGAGCACCTTGCCGCCCATGTGCCCGCACTTCTTGACCGATGCGAGCTGGTCCTCGAAATGCACGCCGGCCGCGCCCGCCTCGATCATCGCCTTCATCAATTCGAACGCGTTCAACACGCCGCCGAAGCCTGCCTCGGCATCGGCGACGATCGGCGCGTAATAGTCGAGGTCGTCCCTGCCCTCGGCGTGCGCGATCTGGTCGGCGCGCATGAACGTGTTGTTGATTCGCCGCACGACCGCCGGCACCGAGTTGGCCGGATAAAGCGACTGGTCCGGATACATCTCGCCGGCGATGTTCGCATCGGCCGCGACTTGCCAGCCCGACAGGTAGATGGCCTTGAGGCCCGCCTTCACCTGCTGCAGCGCCTGGTTGCCGGTCAGCGCGCCGAGCGTGTTGACGAACGGCTCCTCCTGGAGCAGCTTCCAAAGCTTCTCGGCGCCGCGGCGGGCGAGCGTGTGCTCGATGACGAGCGAGCCGCGCAAACGGACGACGTCCTCCGCCGTATACCCGTGTTCGATACCCTTCCAGCGGGGATTTTCGGCCCAGTCCTTGCGTAGCCTTGCCGCTTCGAGATCGTAGTTCATCGGTTGCTCCGTCCGTGTCGAAGGCGCATCGCGCCTCGTGGTTGTCGGGCTGCCGTCGTGGCCCGTTGGCGCCGCGCCGCGACCGCGACGCCACTCCACGATAGCAGCGCGCGGCCACCATCTCAAGCGAAATATTGCATCGCGGTATATTTTTTACTACGTCAAATCAGTCTCTTAGAATTCGTTTCCACGATACGGAAACGGTCTTGCAGTTTTGACCGCACGCGCTGTTGCAAAGCGTCAGCGAAGTTCGGACAGATGCGCCGGCACACCGGACCGGGTGAAGCCCCAAGGTGACATTTTTCGAGGAAACTTCGACCCTGCGCCGCATTGCTGCGCCGCAACGCCGGCGACGATGGAAATGGAAATGGCTTCCGGGCCGGTTCGCCCCGTTTCACCGCACGGCACGCAGCGCTGTACCCGCGCGAAGCGGTCGAAACGAACAGGACCGGCGTCGCAGCGGACCTGGGATGCAGCAGACGCTTGCGCCGCCGACGTGGCCGCACCCCGCGTCCCCGTCGTTGCCGCGCGCTATTCTAGTGGTCCGCCAAAACG
>Ga0157369_10004229_pt1 | contig 17005 bp, 9 predicted proteins | sample C25metaG_FD_113461 | JGI IMG/M metagenome (GOLD analysis project Ga0157369, IMG submission 113461) | Corn rhizosphere microbial communities from Kellogg Biological Station, Michigan, USA - C2-5 metaG | ecosystem: Host-associated > Plants > Roots > Rhizosphere > Soil | place: USA: Michigan... | reverse complement strand
GCTTGCAGTGCGGTGTGCAGACGGTCCTGGAACAGCGTGCGGTTCGGCAGGTGGGTGAGGGCGTCGTAGTAGGCGAGGCGGTGAATGCGCTGCTCGCTGGCCTTGCGTTCGCTGATGTCGCTGAAGAAGCACACATAACTGGCCAGATCGCCTTCGTCGTCGAGCACCGCGGTGATGCCGACCCACGCCGGGTAATGCTCGCCGTTGCGGCGCTTCATCCAGACTTCGCCTTCCCACGTGTTGTGCTCGTGCAATTGCTTGATCACGTAACGCAGGTGCGCGTCTTGCTGTTCATCAACAGTGAGCATGTTCGGCAACTGGTCGAGCACCTCGCTCACCGCATAACCGCTGACGCGGCTAAAGGCTTCGTTAGCCTGAACAATGTAACCGGCCGGGTCGGTGATCAGAATCGCCGAGGTCGAGTGCTCGAAAACCGTGGCAGCCATGCGCAGGTCTTTCTCGGCGCGGCGCTGCTGGCTGATATCGCGACCGACACCGAGCACGCCTTCGAACGCGCCATGTTCGTCCCACACCAGCACCAGACGCAGCTCGATCGGGATCTTGCGGCCATCGGCGCGCAGGCAATCGAAGAGGAACATCTGCGTTTGCACCTGGCTGCGCAATACGGCCAGTTGCTCGGGTTTGTCCAGCGACTTGCTGACCCGATCCATCAGTGTGTAGATGCCGCTCAATTGCTGCGGGTTGGCGATGGTCGATTGCCAGCCGTTCTGGAAAATCCACTCGGCGTCGTAACCCAGCACCGCCTGCACCGACGGGCTGACGTAGTTCAGCGAGAGCTTGCTGTCGGTGGAGAAAATCACGTCGCTGATGCTTTCGGCGAGCATGCGATAACGCTGCTCACTGTCGCGCAGGGATTCGCTGGCTTCGATCTGTTCGGTGATGTCCTTGGCCACGCCGATGATCCGCGTGACCTGATCGTGTTTGTCCCGGGCCAGGGCCTGTTCGCGAATGTCGAAGCGCCGCCACTTGCCGTCGCGATGACGGAAACGCAGTTGGCATTGCAGCAATTGGCTGTAACCGGCGTGACGCTGCAACTGGCGCGAGCGATGGTAGTAGTCGGCGTCTTCCGGGTGCAGCAGGATCTCCCAGAAATACTCGCCCATCTGGTGCAGTTCGGTACGGTTGTAGCCGAGGGTCTGCCCGAGGTGGTGGTTGCTGAAAATCATCCGCTGGCTGATTACGTCTTGCACATATAGATGATCCGGCACGGTGCGCACCACGTCCGACCAGAAACCTTCGCGTTCGAGCAGCGATAGTTCGATCAGCTTGCGGCTGGTGATGTCGTTGATGCTGAGGATCACCGCTTTGTAGTCGTGCTGCTCGTTAGGCAGGCGCAAGACCATCCACAGGTGCTGGTCGCGGCCATTGATGTCCGGCAGTTTGATTTCCAGTTCCAGCTGCTTTTGTTGCTGCAGGACGGCGTCCAGTACTTGATTGCCGATGGCGCACTGGCGGTGCGGATGGCCGTCGATCAACAGTTGCCAGGCGTGCTCGCAAGAGTTGACGTTGAGCAGTTGCAGCGCGACCTGGTTGACCTCGGTGACGCGCAGTTCCTGCAGCAGTTGCTGGCGTTGCTGCGGTTGGTCGAGCCAGGCCTTGAGCTGGTCGCTGGTCTGGATCTGCGTCTTGTCGAATGTTTGCTTGAGGCCCGACAGGTCGAGCACGCACAGGGCCACGCCGGTGCCCTCGAAAATGTCCTGATAACGCCGACGGCCTTCATGCAATTGGCGCTGACGGCGGCACATGTTCAACAGCGCAATCACCGGCAGCATCGAGAACGCCAGGCCCAGCAGGCATTTGCCGATAAACGCTGGCAGCAGTTCTTCGAGCACGCGCTGGCGGTCGAACAGGCCACGCAACTGCCAGTCGCTGCTGCTCAGCGGTACAGTCAACACCGTGTTGGCCATGTCGTCCGGACTCAGGACGCCGGGCCTGGCCGAAGGCTGCGCTTCGTCGCGGCTGATGATCTGATGATTGAGGCGGTTTTCCACCAACCACAGCGGGCGGATGCCGGTTTCACCCTGTTTGGTCAGCGAGTCGAAGAACGTCGGGGTCAGGCGCAATGCCCAATAACCGCGCGTGCTGCCGCTGGCCTGATGCAGCAACAGATGCACCACTGAGCCGTCATCGGCATTACTGAAATAGTGTGCCTGGGCGCGGCTGCGGCGCACCAGTTCGGTGAGGTAGTCGGCGTCGTGGCTGCTATCGGCACTGTCGCTGATGATTTTGCCGGAAGGGGTGAGCAGGGCCAGGCTGCGCAGGTCAGGCAAGGATTGCTGGAGCTTGCGCAGCAGCGCCTGCTGTTCGTCGGCTGACTGCGGTTGTTCGACGATCGGTAGCAGATTGAGGGCGATTTGCGCGTTCAGCGCCATGTTCAGACTGACCTGCGAGGCGAGGTCGGCGGTGTAGTCGATGGTGTACTGACGCTGGTTTTTCTGGGTTTCGCGCAATTGATCGAGCAGTTGCCAGAACAGCAACGCGAGCAACAAAAGCACGAGCGTCGCCAGCGCACCCTTTAATGTACCGCGCAGGGACGAGCCGGGCGCCGGTGGGGTGCTGCTCACAGAAGCTGGCGGAGTGACATTGGACAAGCTGTGATCCTGCGGTTTGGCTGGACTGGCGCGACGTGCACTATAAGCCGGACGCCCAAAGGGCGGCTAGCATGCCTTGAGTCGTGGCGAAGTGCCAGCCCTGCACGGCTGGTGGGCCTCGATAACCCTTCAGCATCGCCGGTACGCTGCAATGACCCCGTTGCTGCCACTTCTATGGGATTTCTGTCGCCGTCGGAATAAACGGTTAGCGATTTGCCATCCAGCCTTAAAAAGCTGTGGCTGAAAGATTTTTGCCTGCGCGGCTGTTTAACAGAGGCGGCCAAAGTCTATGGGCACTGCAAGAAAAAATTCACATACCTGCCTGCGCTGAAGTGAACTAACCACAATGTCACACAGCCACTACCCGGATGCGGCCACGACTTTCATCGTAACGAATAGTTCAACCATCGACACATATTGGTCCGGGACTCTCATTCGTTACTTGTATCGCGCAGACGGATTTCAGGGGATGGCTTACAGTCTGTCTTTCTCATACCTTAATGATTACTGGGGTCATCGCAACACTGCTAACTACTATCACTGTAGGTGATCCTGTTTTGTCACGGCTCTGTGACATTCTTCGTGGATTGTTTTTCTTGACATCATTTTCTCCTTGGTCTATTCCTTGTTCCGCAATGTACGGAAACATTTTGTAAAAAATAATAAGGATATTACTGATGAACAATCCCTTCGATTTATTTCCCTTGTTTCTACCCGGATTTTTATAGCCGCGTCCTATTACTTCGGATGACGTCGGTCGTTGAGTGATATCGTAATGATATTGTTGTGGATCTGTTGTCGACAGGCTTTAGCGCCCGAAGTAGTAATGAACTCCATCGCTGAATCTATTTTCTAAATAAGGAAGATAAAAGTGGATATGGAACTTGTTATTGCTCAGTCCGATATAACCAAAAGCATTAGCAGTATTACCGGTGGATCTATATGGGATTCCTGGCTGGATGCCGAAGCGTTGAATTTGTTGGTTAATCATCCCCTGCTCTTGAACATGCAAAAGGGCCGCCTGTCTTTAAATGGCGTGCGCTACTTTCTTGTGCAACATCACCATTACTCCCGAAACTTCACTCGCTTTCTTTGCGCCATCATCAACCGGCTTGAATCCCTCGGCGACATAAAGCATTTGATGGAAAACATGCAGGAAGAAATGGGCATTGATGGTGACAACAAGGTCACGCATGCCGAGTTGTTTCAGAGAACCCTGCGCGCAGTGGGAACCCATCCCATGGCCGAAAAGGCGCTGCCAGAAACCGTCGATTTCACTCAGACGATAATGCAGTTCTCTCGTGCTACCAACCCTGTCGAAGGGTTGGCCGCCCTTTGCATGGGGGTGGAGGCCATTGTCCCACTGATCTACAAACCGGTACTGCAGGCGCTGGAACGATTGAACATCAGCGACGAGGGGTTGGAGTTTTTCCGTTTGCACATTGAGGAGGATGAGGACCACGCCATCACCATGCTGGGCATTTTGGGCGAGTTGACTCAACATTCGCCTGAAGCGAAAGCATTGGCCAAACAGATCGGGCGGGAAGCTATCCTGAAACGTTGCGTTATGTTCGACGCTATCTGGAAAGAGGTTAGCCAAGAGTCTTTCACATCCGAGGATGAACCATCGACTGAATCGCAGGACGGGTATTGGCTGGATAAGGCAAACGCGGGATCGCTGCAACTACCACAAAGACTTCTGCATGTAGCCGTCAGCGCCGATCAAGATGCACGCAGTGCGACAACCGCAAAGGTAAAAAGCCACGCAGTGGATCTGCCTGTGCAAACAATGCGTATGAGCGTCGAGCACCTGGCCCCGGAAGAGCAAACCCGGTTGCATCGAATCAACTATGAAAGAGTGCTCTATGTGCTGGCGGGAACCGGTTCTACGTTCATTGAAGATAAAGTGCTGCACTGGGAAGCCGGTGACGCAATTTATGTGCCTGCGTGGGCGCGGCATTATCACGCCAACAATCAGCAAAGCGCATCATTCATTGCCTGCGAAAACTCCCCGCAACTGACCAGTCTGGGCAGGATTATGATACGAGAAGAACTCTAAGGGTAATGCGGGTAACCACGCGCAGATCATAAAATCTTGAATTTCTGATTTGAGTAAAGTCAATTCCGACAAAGGATAGTGAAGTGAATACTTTAGTCACTCCAGCGACTGCTGCTGCCGTAGAAGATCTAACTGCGATATTTACCGATCATGAATCCGCGGTGAGAAGTTACTGTCGAAAATTTCCGGCGGTATTTGACACCGCGAGAGAGTCCATACTTCGGGATGTCGATGGTCACACGTATATCGACTTTCTTTCCGGTGCGGGGTCTTTGAATTATGGCCATAACCACCCGACAATAAAGAACGCTCTTGTGGATTACCTGCAACGCGACGGTATTACCCACTCACTTGATTTGCACACGAGCGCGAAGAAAAACTTCATCAAAGAATTCAATCGAATCATTCTTCAGCCCCGAGGCATGGATTATCGCCTGCAGTTCACGGGTCCTACCGGCACGAATGCGGTTGAGGCGGCAATGAAGCTCGCCCGTAAAGTCACAGGCCGGACCAACATCGTTGCGTTCAGCAACGCCTTTCATGGCATGTCTCTGGGGGCCCTTGCAGCCTCTGCGCGCAGCGCCAAGCGGGCCGCCGCCGGCGTTCCCCTGCCCGATATCATTCGAATGCCCTATGAGGGCTTTCTCGGTGAGCATGTAGACAGCCTGGAAGTGCTGGAGAAAATGTTGCATTCGCCGGGGGCGGGGATCGACTTGCCGGCCGCTTTTATCGTCGAGACCGTTCAGGCAGAGGGCGGTGTCAATGTCGCTAGCGGACCGTGGCTTGCAAGGTTGGCCGAACTGGCCGCTCGGCACAAGATTCTCATGATTGTCGATGACATTCAGGCCGGGTGCGGTCGAGCAGGCTCGTTCTTCAGCTTCGAGCGGGCGGGAATTCAACCCGACCTTATCTGTCTGGCCAAGTCCATTTCCGGTTATGGCCTGCCGATGTCGCTGGTGCTGATCAAACCGGAGCTGGATCAGTGGCAACCAGGTGAGCATAACGGCACGTTTCGGGGTAACAACCTTGCCTTTGTCGCAGCCACTCACGCGCTGCAATTCTGGCAAGACCCCGCATTTATACAGGCACTTGCCGAGAACTCCAGGCGCATTGCCGATGCACTCTCCCACTGGCACGCAACGTGGCCCCAGACGATCAAAGCGGTGCGCGGTATCGGCATGATATGGGGCATCGAATTGCAAGACTGCGCGACGGCCCAAGCCCTGAGCGCTCACGCTTACGCTGAAGGATTGATCGTCGAAACCTGCGGCCCGCAAGACAACGTAATCAAATTGTTGCCGCCTTTGACGATCGATACACAAACCCTAAATGACGGATTAACACGGTTGGGCACAGCGATGGATAGCACCGCAAAAAAATTAAATACCCTTCGGTCAGAGGTCGCCGGCGGCATCGTTAGCAAGTTAACCAGCGGCAACGACGCCAATCTGTTCGACCTGGATAACCAGTTGATCGAGCGGTCTCTCGCGGGGCTTACCCCAGCAGCGAACAAAAGCCTGCTGGCAGCCCAGCAACGCTTCAGCGCAGCGTTGTCGAGTGAAGGGTTGAATTTCGAAGGCAAAAGTTACCCCGTCTCGATCCGTCCGTTGATCCTGCCGCAAAAAGTAGTCGAGCAACTGAAAGCGATCGGAGAGGGATTCGCCAGGGTTTTTGACAACGTTGCCAAGATCTACGTCAAGAATGAACAGGTGCGCAAATTGTTCCCTGCCTACAAGAACAGCGAGCACCTGACTTTGAATCTGCCAGATCATTCGCCCTTGGTTCGCATATTCAGACTTGATGGTTTATTCGACGGTGAAGGCGTTTACCAGATTCTGGAAACCAATACCGATTGCCCCGGCGGCGTCATCCAGAACGGATTGGCGAGCCAGCTGTGGGCCGATATCGAGAACCCGTTGTTGGCGGGTGTAGAACACAGCATTGACTTTCAGCCTTTCGTCGCCGATGCGGACTTGTTCCTCAAGGAGATTCTGGCGACTCACCTGCAACGGGTCGGGCGCCCCGCGAGTCGTGCCGCCATTGTCACCTTCAAGGGCCGCTTCAAAAACGAAGTGGCACAAATGGTCGCTGGTTTGAACAGGCTCGGCGTACCCGCCGAAGAAGTCGATGCGGCGGATCTATCGCGACGCGATGGTCAGCTTGTCGATAAACAAGGCCGCACCATCGATGTCGCCTACAACAAGCTCGACTTGAGAGATTTGATTGACGAGCCATTGGTCGACGAATACCTGCAAGCCGCCAATGCGGGTGAGGTGACGTTTCTCAACCCCTTGGTCAGTCAGTGGCCACTGGCGGATAAAGCCATCATGGCGCTGCTGAGTGATCCCGCGACATTGGCCTTGCTGCCTGCGCAGGACCAGGCTCTGTGTCAGGCACATATCCCTTGGACGCGCCTGCTGGTTGAAGGTAGCAGCACCGATCACAACGGCCAGACAGTGAACCTGATCGATTATGTCAAACAGCATCGTCAGGATCTGGTGCTGAAACCGTCGAATGCGACCCGTGGCGAGGGGCTGTTGGTGGGGCCATTCGCTGCGCAGCAAGAGTGGGAGGCATTTATCCAGGAAGCGCTGGCGGGGGCATCCACCTTTGTGGTCCAGCGGTATATCAAGGGCCATATGCTTGCTGCGGTCCACCCGGACATTGGAGTGACCGAACAGATGTGGTCGGGCGTAGACACCTACGTCTATGGCGGGCGCTTTGCGGGTTTCCAGGCTCGGGCCAGTTTTGACCCGGTCATGAACGTTGGCCGCAGAGGCATTCTTCTTCCCGTTATCACCGTAAAGGAGCAAACCCGATGAACCGCCCCCAACTGCAGGCAACCGTCATTGCTGTGCCAATCCCGAACCACCGTGTGGCGATTCATCGCGGGACCCGCCAAGGCGACCCGAGCCTGATTCTGGAAGACGCCGACAACTGGAAATACGCGGCCATCCAGTTGATGAACGGCAAAAGGGATCTGGCACAGATTGCGCTGCAACTGGCCAGCGAAAAGCATCAGGTGGATCAGGCTGCAGTCGCTGCCTTGGTTGATGATTTGCACACGCGCAATCTTCTTCAAGACAGTACGTTCTTCCAGCTCGACCGGCTAAGGCCCGATCAGGCAGATCGCTATTCGCGCAACCTCAACGGTTTTGCAGCGCTTGCCCGCGATCAGCAGAAGCCGGCGGATCTTCAAGCGCGGTTGCTCAAGGGCCATGTCTTGATGCTCGGTTGTGGCGGTCTGGGGAGTTGTACTGCGACTGCACTTGCGATGGCAGGTTGCGGAACCCTGACCCTGGTGGATTTCGACGATATCGAGTTGGGTAATCTCAACCGTCAACTGTTCGCGGTTGAAGACATCGGTCAGAAAAAAGTCGAGGGTCTCAAGGCTCGATTGATCGCCATCAATCCTGATGTCACGGTCAATACCGTGCTTCAGCGTCTGACCGGGACTGACGCAGTGGCCGCCCTGATCGATCAATTCAAACCCGACATCATCGTTGCGGCAATCGATCGCCCTGTCATCGCCGCCGACCGCTGGATCAGCGATGCCTGTTTTGCAGGCGGCATACCCGCGGTCTTCAATAGCGTCTCGGCCGGCATGGGCATGTTATGGACCAAATATCCGGGTCGATCAGGTTGCTTTCGCTGCGATGAACTGTGGTCACAGGAAAACAACCCGGATCATCACGCTACCCGACAGTACCGTGAAAAACATGACCTGATTCCTGCAACGTCGGCGTTCAGCCATTGCGCCATGACCGTGGGGGGCATGATGTCAGCGGACATCGTGCGTCACCTGGTCGGTTGGCCAATGAGTTCCGCCGGCAAATTGATCCAGATTGATTTCGCCACACTGCAAACAACGATCACTGAGAAACCGCAACACACATCGTGCACGGTTTGCAGTGCGTGAGGATCCTTGAATGAACGCCGAATACGTCAATTTCACGCCTGCGACCATCAGCGACCCCGCCGTCTGGAATGCATCGACACTCAAGTCCAAGGACGACGTGGTGCTGACGTTCAGTGACGCGAATCTGCATTGCATTGAGGCCTTGTTGAAACAAAGTGCCCACAAGTCGATCCACGATCTGACCTGGGAGGATTTCGATGAGCCTTCTCTCCATGAGCTGCTGAGCAACCTTCACCAAACGCTGCAACAGGGGCCTGGGGTTGCGGTATTACACGGTATCGATGTGGAAAGATTCAGTGAGCGGGATCTCGAACGATTGTTTTGGGGGCTTTCTTCCTACATGGGACGACCTGTTGTACAGAGCACCCAGGGCGATCGCATCGGTCACGTTCGTCACGAAGTATCCAATCCGAAGAATCGCGGCTATCAGTCAAACCGGGAACTGGGTTTTCATTCGGACGCGTTCGAAATCATTGGCTTGATGTGCCTCAGCAGTGCCGCCAGCGGAGGAACCAGTCAAGTCGTCAGCGGACTGGCGGTGCATAACCAACTCCTGGAAGAGAATCCAGCGTTATTGCCGATTCTCTACGAAGGCTACCCCTATGCCACTGCCGAGCGTGCCCAGTCGGGTCATCCGGTCACGGATTATCGGATACCGGTGTTTTCCCAGGTGAACGGCAGGTTCAGTTCAATGTGCGTGGGTAATTACATGCGCGCGGCCGCCCAGGTACTCAAGCAGGCGTTTCCAGAGGAAATGGACAAGGCGCTTAAAGCCTTTTACCAAATCTGCAATCGGAAAGAGTTCCAGCTTGAATTCATGCTTGAGCCCGGAGAAATGCTGTTTCTGAACAATTTCACCACGCTCCACTCTCGTACCGAGTTTCAGGATTCTGAGACGCAAAAGCGTCATCTACTGCGGTTATGGCTGGATGTTCATCAGGGGCGTCCCGTCATTCCACAACTCAAGGCCCGCGGTGCCGATTACGAACAGCTTTACCTCGAGACGCATCAGGACGCCCGTATACGCGGCGCCGTGACCGTCACTGAGGCGTAACTCTGCGCGGTACACATGTGCCGCGTTTCGCTCCTTCCACAGTGGATTCATTAATGACAGATGCATACGAATCGAGCAGCAGCAGTAACTATCTCATCACGCTTCACAATACCGCTGAGCCCAGCGCTCGCAACCAGATCAGTGATTTGCTGGATCAATACAATGTGGCGAAAACGGGCCTCAACGATAACGAACCACTGGACGTCATGATGGTGGACCCCGTCACCGGCGAAGTCGTTGGGGGACTGGTGGGCAGGACGTCGTTGGGGGTGTTTTTTATCAGTTATTTCTATCTTCCCGACACACTTCGGGGAAGAGGCCATGGCAGTCGAATGTTGCTTGAGGCCGAACAGGAGGCTGCGCGACGGGGGTGCTTGACGGCACTGCTGTTCACTATGGAAATCCAGGCACCGACTTTTTACGTGAAGAACGGGTATGAAGTTTTTGGCCGCGTCGCCTGCACGCCAGAAGGGAACGCACGTCTGTTCATGCGCAAATCACTCCAGCCCCTGGATTGAAAATACGTCGGTAATGACGGGGAAAAAACATGGCTATTCTGTGTTTGGGAAGAAGCATCAAGATAGATTTTGCACAGTGGTTGAAGGACAGGGATGAAGCACTTTTTCTGATTGGTTCACTTCCCTTTCCCTCACAACATCTCTACCAGGCGGTAAAACGCTTGAACGACCTGGACGTTGGTTCCCAAGCCGAAACGACGGCACTGGACTGGGCGGCGCAGACAAAATTTTCCAGGATCCTGCCGCACTCTGAATTCGACCTGATTCGTGCCGCCCGTCTTCGCGAGCATCTGGGCATTGCAGGGCAAAGTCTCGAAAGCGCGATCGCGTATCGGGACAAAGTCGTCATGAAAGAACATATGACGCGAGCCGGCATTGCGGTGGCGCACTTCAAACGCGTGCAGTCCTCACTCGATGTCCTCGCGTTTATTGATCAGCACGGGTTCCCGTGCATAGTCAAACCTGTCGATGGATGCAGTTCGAAAGGGGTTCGGGTAATACGCAATCGATCAGATCTTGCGCAAGTCTTCAACGAACCGACACTTGAAGGCTACATGATCGAGACCTTCATCAAGGGGCAGATGTTTCATGTCAATGGCGTAGTGACCGACAGCGGTTCGGCATTTTTTGCACCGTGCGCCTATATCAATGGCTCCCTGGACTTCCAAAACGCCGGAACCTTCGGCAGTCGAACCCTCGAGCCGGAAACACCGCTTGCGCGACGGCTGGTGGCCTTCACGAAAAGTGTCATTGCCGCATTACCGGAAACGTCGCCGCTGGGATTTCATGCGGAAATCTTCCAGACGCCTGATGATCGACTTTTATTGTGTGAAATCGCAGCACGTACTGCCGGGTCGCTGACCGGTGAATTGATCGAACATTCCTACGGAATCAATATTCACCAAGCCTGGATCAGAGCGTGTGCTGGCATCGAAGACCCGTTGCCCACGGGGCGATCACCGACAAGTTTCGCTGCCTCCATTCGTGTGCCGGTGCGAAATGAACGGTTGCTGAAAATCCCGGCGTTTGCACCTTTCGATTGGGTCAAGACCCTCTGTATTACCGGCGTCGAAGGCCAGACCTATGCAACTGCACAAACCTACACCGACGATGTACTGAGCGCGATACTCGTCGCTGATAGTGATGCCCGACTGCTTGAACGGATAGATACCTTCCTCGACTGGTTAAACGATTCGGTTCAATGGGGCCCTGCGAATCTCAAGGACTGACTTTCTTACTCTCTACACAAGGAACGTAATATGAAAATTCTCATTGTCGGCGCAGGCTCGGGAGCTCATGCACTCGCATGGAAGCTGGTCCAATCCGATCAGGTGGAAAAAGTCTACGTCGCCCCAGGTAGTCCCGGCACCGAAGCCGAATCGAAAGTCGAAAATATCAATGTAGCGTCGACGGATATACCGGGATTGGCTGATGCCGCCGCCCGGTATGAGGTGGATTACACCCTGGTAACGCCAACGCAGGCACTTGAGGCAGGGATTGTCGATTACTTTAATACGCGAGACCTCAAGATCCTGGCCGCTACTCGCGACGCCTCAAAACTGGAGTGGTCGAAGGAATACTCCAAGCAGTTCATGCAACGGCACAACATCCCCACACCCAAGTTTGAAGTGTTTGCCGATTTCGCGTCTGCCAGCTCGTATGCCCACGATCGGACGCTGCCGTTGGTACTGAAAGTCGATGGAATGGCCACCGGAGGAGTCGGGGTTGTTATTGCCCACGACTGGCAGGAAGTCGACGCCACCCTTGATCACCTGCTCAGTACTTACGGCGGGAAGGTCGTGGTTGAGGACTTTCTGGTGGGGGAGGAAGTCAGTTTTACCGTGTTGTTTGACGGTACAAATTACATCCCGATGGCCGAAAGTCGCGATTACAAACGACTGCACGAGAATGACGCGGGCCCGAACACTGGCGGAATGGGCGCCTATTCCCCGGTCATTTCCAAGGCGCTTACCCAGCGGATCATCGAGCGTCTGGTTGAACCTGTCATCAAGGCAATCAACGACGAAGGCATTGAATATTCAGGGTTTCTTTATTTTGGCGTAATGATTGATCCAGCGCAGGAAGTCCATTTGCTGGAGATCAACTGCCGCCTCGGCAATCCGGAATTGTTCCCCATGCTTGAGCGTCTGGACAGCGAGTTGGCGCCGCTCCTCAAGCAGGCTGTGAACAAGCAGTTGCACCAGGCTGAGGTTCGCTGGAATGACAAATGCGCAGTCGCACTGCAAATCAGCTCGGCGGGTTACCCAGAGAAAAAACGCAGTGGCGATGTGATTTCCCTGCCTGACGGTGAACAGCAAGCCAAGGTTTTCCATGCGGCGGTAACCCGTATTGACGGTTGTCTGGTGAGCAAGGGCGGAAGAGTCATTTCTCTGAGTGCGTCTGCCGATACCTTTGAACAGGCGCGTGAGCACCTGTATGCGGTCGCGCAAAAAATTCACTTCGACGGAATGCACTACCGAAAAGATATTGCAGCATTCAACGCGGACTAATCCTTTCCGGCACCCGTTGCGGGTGCCGGTGACGAATTCCAAGATATCGAGCCCATATGAACACTATTAATAAAACACAACGTTCAGTGCTGCTGGCGGCCAACATCAGCTACATACTGGTCATCCTCGACTCTTCCATCGTCAACGTCGCTTTGCCATCGATCAGGAATGAACTGAGTATTGGCACGGATGCGTTGCAATGGATCGTCAATGCCTATCTGGTGGTGTTCGCAAGTCTGTTGTTGTCGGGCGGGGCGCTGTGTGATCGCATCGGACCGAAGACAATCTACATTTCAGGTCTTCTGCTATTTGTGGCCGCCTCATTGATGTGCGGCTTGAGTGTGGGCGCGACACCTTTATTGGTTGGGCGTGGTCTTCAGGGAATAGGGGCTGCGTTATTAGTGCCCAGCTCACTGGCACTGATCACTCATAGTTATCCCGACCATTCCTCCCGCGCCAAAGCCATTGCCAGTTGGGCCAGTTGGGGGGGGATCGCCCTGGTGATGGGCCCTCTCATGGGAGGTCTGCTCACTCAGTACTTGTCATGGCGCTCGATTTTCCTCATCAACATTCCCATTGGTTTAGTGGGTGTCTGGTTGACCAGCAGGATCGAGACCCCTGCATATCCCGATCATAAAAAGCACTTCGATCTCAAGGGACAGTTCACAGTGGCATTGATGTTGTTCAGTCTGATCTGGACGCTCATAGAATATCCAAACGCCAGCGTCGACTCTGAATTCATAGTGTTGGGCGGGCTAATCTGCGTCGCATCGTTGATGGCCTTCGTGCTGATCGAATCCCGCACCGCGCATCCGATGCTGCCCTTGATGCTGTTCAAGAATAGAAACTTCAGTAGCATCGCCTACATCTTTCTGGCCGGGGCCTTCTCTTTTTTCGGCACGCTTTTCGTCCTCACCTTTTATTTCCAGGACTACCTTCACTACAGCGCGGTTGAAACCGGATTGGCTTTACTCCCATTGTCGCTGTGCGTGATAGTCGGTAATAAAATGTCCGGGCGCCTGGTTGATCGGTTTCAACCTCGACAACTGATGATCGCCGGGGCGCTGATCCGACTCGTCGGGTTTTGCGCAATGCTGATCCCCCAATACTCCACTGCTTACTCCTGGCTCCTGGTGCCGCTGATTTTGATTGGCCTGGGCGGCGGACTGGGGGCACCGATGTCGACCGCGGTGTTTATGCAAAGCGCTCCAAAAATCTATACAGGCATCGCTTCGGGACTTTCCAGAGCGACGGGCCAGATAGGATCGGCGCTTGGCGTTGCAGTGTTCGGCCATTACATCAATGATGCTGCGTTATTCCTGGCACACATGAAGCTGGCGGTCTTGATGATCGTTATTGCGACGTTGTCGATCGTAATCGTTTCAATCCTTTTCGTGGGGGATCGCCAATCGGAGCATGGCACATTGGCCGACCCGGAGAAGGCCAAGTGAGTACATCAATCACCCGATTGACGGCCACGCAGCTCGTTACGCTCGTTCAAGCCAGGGACCTGTCGCCCGTCGAGGTGACGGATGCTTTCCTGCATCGAATCCTCGACAGTCGAACCGTCTTCAATGCATTTTTCGATGTCTATGAGCGCCAGGCGCGCGCCGCCGCGCGTCGAGCCTGCAAGGACATCGGTGAAGGCAAGTCCAAGGGGCCACTGCACGGTATTCCCATTGCGCTGAAGGATCTGTTCCACGTAAAGGGAGAACTCACCGCGGCAGGTTCCGCATGCTGGCGTGAACTGCGGGCGTCAACCAGCTCCGAGGTTGTCGAGCGCCTTGCAGACAAAGGTATGGTCATATTGGGTAAAACCCACACAGTGGAATTTGGCTTGGGCGCTTTTGGTGTAAACGAGCATTTTCCGACCCCGCACAACCCCTGGAGCACCCACCATGACCTTGCCCCGGGTGGCTCAAGCAGCGGGGCCGCGGTCGCTGTCGCTGCCGGTCTGACACCTTGGGCGTTGGGTACCGACACCGGAGGTTCTGTGCGCATCCCGGCGTCGTGGTGCGGCATTGTGGGTCTGAAGCCTGGCCATGGCTTGATCGACATGACCCATGTCGTGCCTCTCAGCCAGACACTGGACTCCGTGGGAGTTCTCGCCCGGAGCGTTGCCGACGCTTCGCTGCTTTACTCACATCTGCTGGATGTATCGGACGGCGCGACCTTCGAAAACAAAGCCGGATCCCTGTCACAAAAATCCCTGGACCAATATCGCGTGGCGACTTTGCCACCCAGTGAGCGCTCATATGTCTGCGCGTCTGTTCTCGCGCGATATGAGCACGCTATCGAGGTGCTTCGCGATGCCGGTATCCAGCTCCAGACGGGTGAGTTCCCCACCTCTTTGGAACACTATCTGAAGAAAAATACGCTTATCACGTTCTACGAGGCGCATGCCAATTACGCGCAGCTCTTTCAGGACCCTCGCAGTGAGATAGGCAAAGCGGTGCGCGCCCGCCTTTCGCACGGCGCACAGATCTCCCGCCGCTCCTACCTTGATGCCAGACAGGAAATGAGCGTACTGCGCAGGCAGTTCGAACGCCTCTTCGATAGTGTCGATGCCATCGTCTTGCCCACCACGCAGATGCCTGCGTGCACACTGGATCAAATTGAGCACCTGGCACCGCCTAATCATTTCACCCGGTTCGTGAATTTTCTTGACCTGTGCGCCATTGCCATACCGGCGGGCTTCACCGAGGACGGCAAACCTTGTTCGCTGCAATTCGTCTGTAAGCGCGAGCATGAACATATCGCCATCCACCTTGCGCGCGCCTATGAATCACGCACCCCATGGCACTTGGTCTATCCGCCGCAAAGTCAGGGCTGATCGTTCTGTCAGGCACAATTGCACTCATAGGGATAACGCGTCACTATTTGCAGTCGCGCAGAGTACCCGAGAGGGTATTTTTTCAAGAAACGCCTGGATGACGTCAATCACCTTTACTCACCTCGTGGGGCGGGGCTTTCAGCGCGCTTATTTCCATTTTGTCAGGAGCGCCACCCATTGGCTCAATACGTCTTCACCATGCATCGGCTGGGCAAAGTTGTTCCGCCGAAGCGGGAAATCCTGAAAAACATTTCGCTGTCCTTCTTCCCCGGCGCCAAAATTGGCGTACTCGGCCTCAACGGTTCGGGTAAGTCCACGCTGCTGAAAATCATGGCCGGCGTCGACACCGAGTTCGAGGGCGAAGCCCGTCCGATGCCGGACCTGAACATCGGTTATCTGCCACAAGAGCCACAACTTGATCCGACCAAGACCGTGCGTGAAGTGGTCGAGGAAGCCGTCAGCGTGATCAAGGATGCGCAAGCGCGTCTGGACGAGGTCTACGCCGCTTACGCCGATCCGGATGCCGACTTCGACAAGCTGGCTGCCGAGCAAGCCAAACTCGAAGCGATCCTGCAGGCCAGCGACGGTCACAACCTTGAGCGCCAACTGGAAGTCGCCGCCGATGCGCTGCGTCTGCCGGCCTGGGACGCGAAAGTAGAACACCTGTCCGGTGGTGAAAAGCGTCGTGTGGCCCTGTGCCGTCTGCTGCTGTCCGCGCCGGACATGCTGCTGCTCGACGAACCGACCAACCACTTGGACGCTGATTCGGTGGCGTGGCTGGAGCACTTCCTGCACGACTTCCCGGGCACCGTGGTCGCGATTACGCACGACCGTTATTTCCTAGATAACGTCGCCGGCTGGATTCTCGAACTAGACCGCGGCGCGGGCATTCCGTACGAAGGCAACTACTCGGGTTGGCTCGAAGCCAAGTCCGATCGTCTGGCCGCGGAATCCAAGCAGCAGTCGGCCCACGAAAAAGCCATGAAAGAAGAACTGGAGTGGGTGCGCAAAGGCGCGAAAGCCCGCCAGTCGAAATCCAAGGCACGTCTGCAACGCTTCGAAGAAATGCAATCGCAGGAATTCCAGAAGCGCAGCGAAACCAACGAGATCTACATCCCGGCCGGTCCACGCCTGGGCGACAAGGTCATCGAATTCAAGAACGTCACCAAGGGCTACGGCGATCGCGTGTTGATCGACAATCTGTCGTTCTCGATGCCGAAGGGCGCCATTGTTGGCGTGATCGGCGGTAACGGTGCCGGTAAATCGACCCTGTTCCGCATGCTGATGGGCAAGGAAACACCGGATTCGGGCAGCATCGAAGTCGGCGAAACCGTGCAACTGGCCTGCGTTGACCAGAGCCGCGACGACCTCGACGGCAGCAAGACGGTGTTCCAGCAAATCTCCGACGGTTCCGACCAGATCCGTATCGGCAACTACGAGATTCCGTCGCGCACCTACGTCGGTCGCTTCAACTTCAAGGGCGGCGACCAGCAGAAGTTC
>Ga0157369_10004228_pt1 | contig 17006 bp, 14 predicted proteins | sample C25metaG_FD_113461 | JGI IMG/M metagenome (GOLD analysis project Ga0157369, IMG submission 113461) | Corn rhizosphere microbial communities from Kellogg Biological Station, Michigan, USA - C2-5 metaG | ecosystem: Host-associated > Plants > Roots > Rhizosphere > Soil | place: USA: Michigan... | reverse complement strand
GGTTATGTTGTAAAAGGCATTCCTGAAAACAAAGCCAAAATAATTGTCTGTGAAAATAACTTTCATGGAAGAACAAGTACGGTGATTTCTTTCAGCAGTGATCCTGCTGCATATAAAAATTTTGGTCCTTATATGCCGGGATTTGAAATCATTCCTTACAACGATGTTGCCGCACTTGAAAAAAGTTTGCAGGATAAAAATGTTGCTGCATTTCTTTTTGAACCAATTCAAGGTGAAGCGGGTGTTCTTGTTCCTGATGAAGGTTATTTGAAAAGTATTCGTGATCTCTGCACTGAATATAATGTGTTAATGGTGGCAGATGAAATTCAAACAGGTCTTGCACGTACAGGAAAAATGCTTGCGTGTGATCATGAAAATGTTCGACCGGATATTTTAATTCTTGGTAAAGCTTTGAGCGGAGGAACTGTTCCTGTTTCCGCTGTGCTTGCTGATGACAACATCATGCTTAATATAAAACCGGGAGAACATGGTTCAACGTATGGTGGCAACCCGCTTGCATGTGCAGTTGCAATAGAATCTTTGCAAGTGTTGAAAGATGAACACATGGCAGAAAATGCAGAAATGATGGGAGAATTATTCAGAAGTGCATTAAAAAAATTAAATTCTCCTCTCTTGAAAATTGTTCGTGGCAAGGGATTGTTGAATGCAATAGTTATTGATCATCCTGATTCGCAAGCAGCATGGAATCTTTGTTTAGAGTTAAAAGAAAATGGCTTGCTTGCGAAACCCACACAGGGAGATAAAATTCGTTTTGCACCGCCGTTGGTCATCAATAAAGAACAGATTCTTGAGTGTGTTAAAATAATTGAACATTCGTTGAAAGTTTTACAATGAAAGGCTCGGCTATGAGCTGCGAGCTGTGAGCCTTACTCGTCGTTCATGACTCGAAGCGCACAGAAAACTGTTCTGAACGATTAAGTGAGTCTATATGTAAAAAGTTTCGGTGCAGCAGTCCGAGAATCAAATCAAGATTGCAATAAAGAACTTTGCCGATTATTTACAAAATTTAAAAATTATGAAACAGCAAATTTCAGCCACGAAACTTTATTCGCTTCAGAAAATAGCGCTTGCCTCCATCGCAAGTACTGAAACGATAACGTAATTTATTTTTTGTTTGTATAGTTTTACAATACTTAAATACTTATTTACTTCAATTTAGCGTTTTCATAAAGATTTAAGTTCCCTATGCACTCATTAAAAAGATTAATGAATATTTTCGTTGTATGAAAAAAATGCTTCTTGCCGTTTTTCTTTTTGCGTCCGGTTATGTTTTTTCACAACCCTCTTTCCTTGATGCGCAAAAAACCTTTCCCAATGTTGCGCTTGCACTGAAATCAAAACAAGATACATTACAAAAACAATTCACTGCCGCCGGTTTGCAGTGGCCGCCCAGACAAATCTATATTCGCTCCTTTAAATACGATAGCCAGATGGAAGTGTGGGTGAGAAACAGCACTTCGGAAGATTTCAAATTGTTTAAAACATATCGCGTTTGTGCGCTTGCCGGCGCTCTCGGACCAAAAAGAATGGCCGGCGATTACCAGGTACCTGAAGGTTTTTATTATATCACCGAATTCAATCCAAAAATTTATCACCTGGCCTTAAAGCTTAATTATCCAAACGAATCAGACAAAGTACTTAGTGATTCTCTTCGTCCCGGAGGAGGCATTTACATTCATGGAAGTTGTGTTACCGTTGGTTGTATCCCTATCAACGATTCACAAATTGAAGAGCTTTATCTCATTGCCGCCGCTGCAAAAAATAACGGGCAGGATTTTATTCCCGTACACATTTTTCCCGTTCGATATAATAATCAGCAAAGCATGGATTATCTTACCCGTGCAGCGAAGGATAATATTCCAATGCAAAAATTTGCGATCAAGTTAAAAGAAGTGTATGATTATTTTGATAAAGAAAAAAAATTGCCTGTAATAGCTGTGAATAAAAAAGGTGAGTATATAGTTATGTAGTCACTTCTCGTCGCCTGTATAGTCTGTCTTGAGCTTGTCGAAAGATCACTCACTTGTGCGTTCCGAGCTTTATTCAACAAAAGAATCAGCCCTCGCAAATTACGAGGGCTTTCTATTTTAAATTCTCCTTCCTATTTCCAAAGCATCAATACAAGACAATTCCCACGATCAGATAATCAGGACCAATTGCATTAAAAATAGCTTGCGTTTATCAAAAAAATCGCACAGACAATCAACAGTTTTTAAAATGAATATATAAAGGATGGATTCTAAAACGGGAATTACTTTTCGCCAAGTTATTTAATTAAAAAATGAATGATGCTTCAGATAAGAACATTTTATCCACTTCATTCTTTTATCAAGTCTTAGAAACAAGGGAGAAGATGAGTAAATGCAGTGTTCTGGCAGGACATAATTTTTGTAACTTGTATCAATAAAATCAAATTATCATGGAAGTAAAAGAACCCGCAATAGCATATGGCAAACAAAAAATTTCTATTGATGAGTATCTTGAAATGGAAAATGCATCTTCAGAAAAGCATGAATATTATCAAGGAGAAATATTTGCAATTAGCGGGGCAAAAGTTCCGCATAATATAATTGCAACCAACCTTGTGGTTGCTTTAACAATAAAATTAAAAGGCAAATCCTGCAGACCTTTCAATAGTGATCAACGTATTCATGTAGAAGCAAACACACTTTTTACTTATCCTGACATTTCGATTATATGCGGCGATATTATCACGCGAAATAATGATGACTACAATGTTCTTAATCCTACTGTACTCATTGAAGTTCTTTCTCGTTCCACAAAGAATTATGACGGTGGTGAAAAATTTAAATTGTACAGAGATATTCCAACACTAAGAGAATATGTGCTCGTCGATTCAGAAAGTATTCATATTGAAATTTTCCGATTGAATGCAAACAATCATTGGGAATTGGAAGAATATAACAAAGGCTCTCGAACAATTTTAATACAAGCGATCAATACGCCTTTATCTATTGAAGAAATTTATGAAGGAACTGAACTGTTTAAACAAATCAACTCGTAAAAAATTTATCTTCATCAGACTTTTCTTTGTTGAATAAAATTCAGAACGCTCAAGTGTCTGAAGGACTCCTTTGAAGAGTGATCCTTCGACAAGCCCAGAATAAACTTCCTCGGAGATGCCATATATTCTGCTGCCGGCAACATAAAAATTATTTCACTTATCTCTGTTTGCATATATTTACCGCCGTCTTTAAATGCGACCAACTTATGCGTTCTGTTTTTATTTGCTTATTACTAATTGTAAGCAGCGTAACATTTGCGCAAAAAAATCCTTCTAACCAAAATGCAATTGATACTGTGCTTGTAGCCGACAGCACAACAGCGCCTGTGATAACAAAACACCAGGTAACAATAAACGGGCAAGTAATTAATTATACTGTAACGGCCGGTTATTTGCCATTGAAAGATCAACAGGGAAAAACGAAAGCGAATATATTTTTTGTTGCTTATACAAAAGATGGCGTGAACAAGGATACACGACCAATAACATACGCATTTAACGGCGGACCCGGCTCTGCTTCAATCTGGCTGCACATGGGCGTTTTAGGACCTTATCGTGTTGTAATGAATGATGATGGTTCTGCACCAAATGCACCATATAAATATGAAGCAAACCCTTACTCATGGCTTGACATGACTGACCTTTTATTTATTGATCCTGTGTCAACAGGTTATAGCAGACCTGCGGCAAATGAAAAGGAACAAGAGTTTCATGGTTACACTGAAGATATACAAAGTGTTGGTGATTTTATTCGCTACTACACAACAAAATTTGAACGTTGGGCTTCACCAAAATTTTTGGCGGGTGAAAGTTATGGCACAACAAGAGCAGCAGGTTTATCCGGTTATTTACAAGAACGTCACAACATTTTTTTGAACGGCATTATTCTCATCTCTTCTGTTTTAAATTTTCAAACACTTGAATTTAGTACAGGAAACGAAATGCCTTACATCATGTTTCTTCCAACGTTCACTGCAACGGCTTGGTATCATCACAAATTACCTGCTGACATGCAGCAAAAGTCATTAAAGGAAGTTGTGCAAATGGCGAGAGATTATGCATCGAATGAATACTTGCTTACTTTAATGAAAGGTGATATGCTGTCGCAACAAGAAACAAATAGCGCAGTTCAAAAAATGCATTCGCTTACGGGTTTGTCTGAAGATTTTATAAGAAGAAGTAATCTCAGAATTTCTGACGGAAGATTTTTTAAAGAGTTGTTGCGAGATAGCGGTAAAACAACTGGTCGTCTTGATAGCAGATTTACAGGCGTTGACAGAGATGATGCAGGTGAAGCAATTGAGTTTGATCCAAGCATGAGCAACATCATGGGCATGTTCTCCGGCGCGATGAACAATTACACAAGAAAAGAATTGCAATACAAAAATGATCTGCCTTATGAAGCATTAACGTATGTCGGACCCTGGACACTTGCAACCAATAATTATTTGGATGTAAGTGAAACAATGCGCAACGCAATGAGTCAAAATCCATATTTAAAAGTTTGGATAGCCTGTGGATATTATGATCTCGCTACTCCTTTTTTTGCTGCTGAATATACTGTCCATCACATGGGTTTAAGACCGGAACAACAAAGCAGAATTTCTCTCACGTATTATGAAGCCGGTCACATGATGTACATCCATAAACCTTCTTTGATACAATTAAAGAAAGATGCTGAAAGCTTTTACCAGCAAGCGTTACATTGATAGTTTTAACCACCGATTACACAGATTTTTTCACGGATTACACCGTGATTTCTGTGCATTAATCTGTTTAATCCGCGGTTTAAAATTGCTGAATAAAATTCATCAGTACAAGAGTGCGACGCAACGGAAGTTCAATGCTTATTCAACTGCCCGGTACATAAAAAATATTTCCCCAACAGTTGTGAATAAAAAAAGCTTTAACAAGTATTTGATAACATTCTAACATGTTGGTACGTTTCATGCTTTTAACAAACAAATTTTGCAAAATGAAAAAAATATTCGCCATTGCCCTTTTCATCATTTGCGCGAAATTTTCCTTTGCCCAAACTGAACCATCTTCCACTTATCGCCAGGCAATTGGTATAAAATTTCCGGGTGGATTTTCTGTTACATACAAAAAATTTGTTACGCAGTCAAACAATCTTGAAGCACAGGTAACCGCATGGAACAAGGGTTTCAGAATGAGCGGTCTTTATGAGTTTAATTTTTATTCTTTCAATAATGTGGAAGGTCTTGCATGGTTTGTGGGACCGGGTGTGCACCTTGGTTTCTGGAAAGACCAATATCAAAAAGATTATAACAGCAAAGCAGATTTTGGAATTGATGGTATCATCGGTCTCGATTATAAATTCAGAGGAGTGCCCATCAATGTTAGTCTTGATTGGGAGCCTTCAATTACTTTGGTTGGTACTGCCGGCTTCACGCCTTCTTATGGTGGCTTCGCAGTAAGATATACTTTTTAAAAGATTGGCATAATTATTTAGCTTAATAAAAAAACTAAACCATGAAAAAAATTACATTGGTCGGCATTGTTACAATTCTTTGTTTATCCGCAAAAGCTCAAAACATGGGCAGTGATTACAAGACTGCGTTGGGTGTAAAATTTTATCCCGGCGCAATAAGTTTAAAAAGTTTTATTAAACCCAACAAAGCGCTTGAAGGTCTTGCTTACATTTATTCTGATGGTGTTCGCTTCACAGGTTTGTATGAAATTCACGGAGATATTGCAGGTGCTGAAGGTTTGAAGTGGTATGTTGGACCCGGCGCGCACATCGGCTTCTGGAGTGATAACTGGAAACATGATCATCCGCATGAAAACTCAGGAATGATCTTCGGTGTTGATGGTGTTATTGGTCTTGATTACAAATTTAACGGTGCACCAATCAATGTAAGTTTGGATTGGCAACCTTCATTCACTTTTGTGGGGTATAATTATTTCGAAGCAGGTTTTGGCGGCCTCGGAATTCGTTATACATTTTAAAATTTTTTGGCTCTGATTTCGTAAAAGACCGTTGCACTCTTGCAATGGTTTTTTATTTTTTATTTACTGAAATTGTTGTTACGAATTTTTCAGTTTGTAAAGCAGAAGTTACGCAAAGTAAGTTTCATTATTCAATTGGCTCACCCTCATCTTGTGTTAAGGTTTTATAAGCATGATAGATTTGCTTTCTTATATCAGAGCCATATTTGTTTTCAATCGATCTTCCGTCAATTTCATACACAGGAGTAAGTTCACCCATTGTGCCTGTTGTAAAAACTTCATCTGCATTATAAAATTCACCGATGGAAATATTTCTTTCAACAAACGGAATATTTAATTCACCCGCAATTCGTAAAACATTTCCTCTTGTAACGCCCGGTAAACAAGCATCTGCATGAGGTGTAAACAATTTTCCTTTCTTCACTATAAAAATATTACAGTCATTTGTTTCAGAAACAAAGCCAAGATTATCGAGCATAATAGCAGCATCTGCGCCGCAATAGTTTGCTTCAATTTTTGCAAGAATGTTATTGAGTAAATTATTATGATGAATTTTTGAATCAAGGTGCATCGGAGAATTGCGACGGATATGTGATGTAACTAATTTTATTCCTGTCTCGTTATCATAAACCGGTGGTTTAAATTCTGCAAGTACAATTAAACAACTTCCTTTCTGATTTAATCGGGGATCCATTCCTGAAGTAATTTTTTCTCCACGCGTAAGTGTCAAACGAATATGCGTATCTGTACGCATGTCGTTTGCTTTTAAAGTTTGTTTGATCGCCTCTTTGATAAACTCCTTTGTTGGAATATCAGTAAATGCAAGTGTTTTAGCTGATGCATGCAAACGATCAATATGTTGGTCAAGACAAAATATTTTTCCGTCATATACACGCAAACCTTCCCACACAGCATCGCCGCCTTGTACTGAACTGTCGAATACAGAAACCTTTGCTTCATTGCGGGGATACAATCTGTCCTTTACAAAAATTTGTATGTGCTCATTCTTTGGATTGAACTGTTGTTGCATGTCTAAGCTTTTATTGAATGTTGATATAGAAGGTCGTAATATTTTTTGCTTTCGTTGCATAAGGGTTCGAGATATTCCGGCAATGCACGGTCACTTGTTTTTTGTTTTTCAAAACCTGTTGACCGGTGAACATTCTCATACCAATGTTTTGCCCAAACCCCATCCTCCTTTTTAGATCCGGCTTCCCAATGCAACATTTCTTTATAAAAAAGAATTTCCAAGGCATCACATAAACTGCAAAGAACTTTTTCAGGAGCTTTTAAAATTTCATTTGAATCAAGCACAATGCAGTGATATTTTTTTTCTTTAAGAAAATTAAAAAGATGCCATTGCTTTTCTATGCCGATGTCCTGCATGGTAACATCGGATCGCACCTGTGCATAAGAACTGATGATTTGTTTCGGGTCTCTTATAAAAAGTATATTATTAACCTTTCCAAGAAAATCTTCATTGAGCTCAACAAGATGATGTGTCATTTGCTTGAAGAATGCAACAGGTTTATCATATTCACCGAGAATAATTTGTTGCACAACTTTTTCCCCATCGTTTTCCTGCGATGCAAGTACTTCTTCTTTGCCGGGATGATCTATTCCTGTAACACGTAGGTAATGGGCATACAAAGGTTCATCAAATACAATGGCATCAGGTCTTTGAGCAAACGAGTACATCATTGCGGTGGAGATATTGCGCGGACTGCTCCACAAACAGATTCTTTTGGTTTGCACGTTTTAAATTTATTTTCGTTCCCAAATTTGAAAGCTGTAATCGTAAGCGTGTTTTTCATCTTTAAAAAAATCCTGGTTGGAAGTTAGTGACCATTTTTTTTCATCTATCTCAGGAAAGAATGTATCCGCATCTTCAAATATTGCGTGAACTCTTGTAAGATAAATTTTATCAGCCTTTGGCATAATTGCTTTAAAGATTTCACCGCCGCCAATTACCATCAGTTCGTTGTAATCATTCTGATCTGCAAAAAAAATTGCGTTATCAATTTTATGAACCACAACAACTCCTTTTGCAGAAAAATCTTTCCGTCTTGTAATAACAATATTTATTCTTCCGTTCAAAGGTTCAGAATTCAATGCGACGAAAGATAGTCTTCCCATTGCAACCGGCATAGCCCATGTTACATTTTTAAAATACTTCATGTCGTTGGGTAAATGCCAGAGCAGTTGATTGTTCTTTCCGATGGCGTTATTGGTGGATGCTGCGACAACAAGAGAGATGATCATTTATTTGCGATTTACGATTTACGAAGTACGATTTTTTACAGCAAATTTCAAACTCATAAATCTGAAATCGTAAATCACTAAATCGTAAATTTTTTTATACTGCTACGGGTGCTTTAATTGCTGGATGATGCTGATAATTTTCGAGTATAAAATCTTCAAACCTGAAATCAAAAATATTTTTTACTGCAGGATTTAATTTCATTGTTGGTAATGGATATGGCTTTCTGCTGAGTTGCAGTTTTACCTGTTCTAAATGATTGCTGTAAATATGCACGTCGCCAAATGTGTGAACAAAATCTCCCGGCTCAAGATCACAAACCTGCGCTATCATCATTGTAAGTAACGCATACGATGCAATGTTGAATGGAACGCCGAGAAATACATCAGCGCTTCTTTGATAAAGCTGACAACTTAATTTTCCATCTGCAACATAAAATTGAAACAATGCATGACAAGGCATCAATGCCATCTTTGGAAGATCGGCAACATTCCATGCGCTTACAATTATTCTTCGACTGTCAGGATTATTTTTGATTTGTTTTAGTGCATCACTGATCTGGTCGATCACTTTTCCATCCGAGCCTTCCCAACTTCTCCATTGTTTACCGTAAACGGGACCAAGTTCTCCGTTCTCATCTGCCCATTCATTCCAAATGCTTACGCCATGTTCTTTCAAATATTTAATATTCGTCTCACCACGCAAAAACCAAAGCAGTTCATAAATGATGCTTTTCAAATGCAGCTTTTTTGTAGTTACAAGCGGAAAGCCTTTTGATAAATCAAAACGCATTTGATATCCAAAATAACTGATTGTTCCGGTTCCTGTTCGATCACTTTTTTCAGTGCCGTTATCGAGAATATGTTGAAGTAAATCGAGGTATTGTTGCATGTGCGCAAGTTAGAAAAAAGCTGTGAGCTGTGAGCTATGAGCTACGAGTTGTGGGGAAAGTGTGGATTGATTAAAGTTGCAAGTTGGATGTTACAGGTTGGAGGTTTGATAAATGTTCAATAAAGTTAAAAAGTACAAGTGTGCGATCCTTCGACAAGCTCAGGATGAACTGCTACTTTCAGTTCCCATAAAAATGGAACTTTGAACTGAGCGTAGCAAGAGGTGATGCCATGAAAAACTTTCGTCAGGCTCATAAAAAAAATCAAAATAACTACAAACTGAAAACTATAAACTACAAACTATTTCTGTTTTCTCCTCTCCAACTCTTTATTGATAAGTGAAAGTTCTCTTCCGGTTTGTCCGCTTACACTGGTATTTTCCTGTGCGCGGCGCATGAGGTAAGGAATTACATCGCGTATGGGACCAAAAGGCAAATACTTGCTTACGGAATATCCTGCCTTTGCAAGATTGAAAGTGATATTATCACTCATGCCGTACAACTGAGAAAAATGAACGTGCGGATGATCGTGCGGGAAATTTTTTTCGTCGAGCAATTCTGCTGCAAGCAGGTTGCTGTCTTCATTATGTGAAGCGACGATGAATGCGATGGTATTAATGTTATCAATGCAATAACGAATAGCACGGTTGTAATCGCGATCTGTGTGTTCTTTATCAGATTGAATGGGAGAAGGGTAACCATATTCTGCGGCACGTGCTCTTTCTTTTTCCATGTATGCGCCGCGAACAAGTTTTACGGCAAGAATAAAATCCTGCTGCTTAGCAATGCTGTGGCTCATCTTCAGAAACTGCAAACGGTCGTGGCGATACAATTGAAGCGTATTATAAACAATCGGTTTTTCTTTGTTAAACACCTGCATCAGTTCCATTGAAAGGCGGTCAACCGGATCCTGTACCCAGCTTTCTTCCGCATCAATCAAAACGCCGATGCCTTTTTCTGCTGCGTTTTCACAAATGCGATACATACGATCTTTCACTCTCTCCCATTCATCAATCTCGGCTTCATTATCATGTATACCGCTGCGAAGCCGCGGCGCTTCATTCAGCGTTTTCAACAATTCGAAACGTGCAAGACCTGTTACTTTTACGCTGATAAAAGGAATCATTGGTTGAGACGCAGCATAGTTGACCACACGAATAAATTCATCTGCCGCATGATCAAAATTTTCTTCACCCTCTTTGCCCTCGACACCGTAATCGAGTATCACCTGCACATTGTATTGAGCAAGCATTTTGCATACACGCTTCGTTTCTTCCAGTGTTTCGCCGCCAACAAATTGTTTGAATATCGTTCTGCGAATCATTCCATGAACAGGTAATCCTGTTTTCATAAGAAACGGTGTAAGCCTTGTGCCAATTGCCACAAACCACGGATAGTGCATGGTCTTCAGCAAAAACCGTGATGCCTTTAATTCCTTATCTGTTTTGTGTGCAAATGCTGTTTGTGTATTGTCGAAAGATAACTCCATACTATCAGGCCTTCGTATTGCGAATATCGGTAGTGTTGGATAAATTAAAAAATGGAGTTATAAAGAATTGTTTATTATGTAGTGAGCTTCGGTGTATGTAGCATCGCCTGTTGTGTCACTCACTTGTACGTTCGGAACGTGTATCGTCAATGGTGAATGGTCAATGCTAAAACATAGAACATAGAACTCAGAACACAAAACCTAAAACTCAAACATAGAACATAGAACTCAAAACACAAAACCTAAAACTATCTCCTCATTCCCGGCATTTTTCCCATGGGCATTTTGTTCATCATCTTCATCATTTGCCGCATTTGCTCAAACTGTTTCATAAAGGCATTTACTTCACTGATATCTTTTCCTGCACCATTTGCAATACGTTGTCTTCTGCTTTGATTGATCTCATCAGGATTAGCTCTCTCAAAAGGTGTCATTGAATTGATGATTGCTTCAATTCCTTTAAATGCATCATCACTGATATCGATATCTTTTATCGCTTTACCAGCTCCCGGAATCATGCCCATTAAATCTTTAAGGTTGCCCATCTTTTTTATCTGCTGCAACTGCTCAAGAAAATCCTGGAAATCGAATTGATTTCTGCGAATTTTTTTCTCAAGCTTCTTTGCCTGCTCTTCATCAAACTGCATTTGTGCTTTCTCAACCAATGATGTGATATCACCCATACCGAGTATGCGTTGCGCCATACGGTCGGGATAAAATACATCAAGCGTATCAAGCTTTTCTCCACGACTTACAAACTTGATAGGTTTTTGAACAGTGTATTTGATTGAAAGCGCAGCACCACCGCGTGTATCACCATCGAGCTTTGTAAGAACAACACCCGTGAAATCAAGACGATCATTGAATGCTTTTGCTGTGTTCACCGCATCCTGACCGGTCATGCTATCCACCACAAAAAGAATTTCATTTGGTGTAACCGCATTCTTTATGTTGGCAACTTCGGTCATCATCGTTTCATCAATCGCAAGACGACCGGCAGTATCTATGATAATGACATTTTTATTTTTGCTTCTCGCTTCTTTAATTGCATTTTCTGCAATTGCAACAGCATCTTTTGTTTCTCTTTCACTGTAAACATCCACTTTGATCTGTTCACCCAAAACAATCAACTGATCAATTGCCGCAGGACGATAAATATCTGCAGCAACGAGCAGAGGTGATTTGCCTTTTTGGGTTTTTAAATAATTCGCAAGCTTTGCACTGAAAGTTGTTTTACCGCTACCCTGCAAACCTGCGATCAATATTACAGCCGGGTTTCCTGAAACATTGAATGGAGCTTCTTCTCCGCCCATTAATTCCGTTAATTCATCCTGCACAATTTTTACCATCAATTGCCCGGGACTGATCGCATTCAGCACTTTACTCCCAAGTGCTTTTTCCTTTACTCTATCGGTAAACTCTTTGGCAATTTTATAATTCACGTCTGCATCGAGCAAGGCACGACGAATATCTTTTAGGGTGTTCGCAATATTCAAATCTGTTATGCGTGCTTCACCTTTTAAATTCTTAAATGCAGATTCTAAATGCTCAGTAAGGTTGTTAAACATAAACCGTGATAAAATTTTAATGATTTTGTAAACGGGCTACAAAGATAAGTGAAACAAAAATTTGCGCCCGAAGTACAGAATACGCAAACAAAAAAGTGAATGTCACGCATTCACTTTTTCCGGAAAGAGCAGTTGAAATCTATTCTTCTTTGGTCCAGATAGTATTATCCAGTGCATTTGACCTGTCATCGCAATCATCACTGATAAGAGTGATGTGCAGCCCATCATCTTTCTTTTCGATCTTATATTTACCGATGCTGCTGCTGTCACATTCGCTGCCGCCGGTAATTTTTTGCAGTGTGAGTAAAGTGTCGCTTAAAGTGTAGTGCATTGTTTCGAGGCTTTGGCTGTCGGCAATTCTAATAGCGTCGCAGATGTCATTTGTGAAATCTAAAATTATATCAGTAGGTGAATCAAGATTCAGGGTGCCTTTCCATTTAAAATGTGTTTGCTGTGCAATGGCAGGAATGAATGCAAATGATACAAGAATAACGAACATAATCGTCTTCATAGTTGTTGTTTTAATTTTTAAAATTGAGTTTTAAATGTACAATTACAAAATGATAAAAATATTTTATTGTTTTGAAGGAGGAAAGAGAAATGATAAACAATTCTTGTTGCTTATAAATGGTAGCTGCAAAAAAATTTGGGGATGAAAACCAAATGTTGAATAGAGAAAAGAACGTACAAGAGTGCGACGCAAGGAAGCTAAATAGTAGTAATGAGGTTTGGCTCCAAAAAAATTATTAAAACAAATTCATACTATAACGCATGCCCCATATCGGGAACAGTGATTTTTATTACCGTGCCTTTACCTTTTTTTGAACTGATGGTAATATAACCATTCAATTTTTCAACTGTCTCTTTAATAATGTATAGCCCAAGTCCTGAGCCGGTTGTCCTGCTTGTTGCTCTGTAAAAAAGTGTAAATATTTTGTCGAGATGTTGTTCTTCAATTCCTATTCCGTTATCTGCCACTTCAATAACGGCCATGCTGTCGGCAACCGTTATGCTGATCGTTATCTCCTGCTGTTCCTTTGAAGGATCGGCGTATTTAATTGCGTTTGAAATAAGATTGTTGATGACAACACTTATTCGTCGCGGATCTGAAACAAATTTTTCATACTGCTTAATGTTAATGTTCTTATGAATGTTCTGTGCATTAAGCATGAATGAATGATCTTCCAAAGCGTTTTCAACCAGTTTTGCAAAATCAATTTCTTTGAGATCAAGTCGTAATCTTTTATTTTTTGAAAAATCAATAATATCGTTGATAAGATCATTCATTCTTTTCAATGTTTTCTCCTGCATAGAAAAATATTGCTCTAAGTCTTTCTGGTTGGTTTCTTCCCGTGCAGCTTCAATAATGCCAAGAACAGAATGCAATGGTGCTCTAAGGTCATGTGATGTTCTGTTTACAAAACTGTCAAGCTCCTGGTTTATTTTTTTAAGCTCTTCATTTTTTTCGTTTACCTTGTTGTTCATAACACCCAGATCTTCGTTAAAATCAGAAAGTTTTTTATTGGCTATTTGCAAGTCATACAGATTATGTGAAAACTGTCGCGATAAAAGAACTGATAACGTAACGACAAAAAATAAAAAGCCGACATAAAACAACGGAACGGTTTCCATTACAAGGTTTACATACAACATATCGTTAATGATAGTAATCAGAAAAATTAAAAAGCCGGTAAGAAACAATAAGCTTCCCTGCCGTTTATAAATGGCAGCTCTTATGTAAACATACAATCCATAAGCAGCTATCATTAAAATAATAGTTTCATAATATCGTACAGGATAAGTGAAAACATAGTATGAACCGAATAAACTTAGTGCAACGAATATTGCGCAAACCGGGATAATAAAGTACAATGCTTTTTTAGAAAAATCTTTCGGAAAAAGATGATAAGAGAAAAGTGACACAGCGGGAATGGAAAGATATAAAGAAATAAATTCGAGTCTTCGAGCAAAATCTCCGCTTACTTTAAATATGTAGATTACCGACATTTCACCCATTACAAAACTGCGGACGCACATAATAAAACATACGCAGCTTAAAAAGATCAGTACATATCTATTCCGGAAATAGAGAAAAAGCACGAGATAATAAATAGCTGATATAAAAAGGCATCCTGTTACAAAAAGTTCAACAGAGATATTGTTGATCATTTTGGTTCCCATTTGCTCTATAGTACCAAGTTCTGCCACATCCCATAATCCTCCCACTTTGTTATGAAAATTGGAAACCTGCAACACAATATCAAGTTTGTTATTTTCAGGAGTAACGTTTATAATAACCGGTCTCAGATCGGCAATAGTTCCTTTTGCAGTTGTATCGGCATTACCCACATTCATTATCTCTTTACCGTTTACAAATAATCTGTATGCCGATTCAACGGTTAGAAACTTTAAAGCAAGTTGCTCATTTGCAGGCTTGCATAAAATAAGAAGTCGGTAAGTTGCATAGCCAAAACCCCGTTCATTTGTTTCCTGGGGTATATAATCATTCCAGAAAGAGGGCACAAAAGCGTAATGCCTCGTATAAGAGGAATCATAAAAAAAATCAGGAGAATAAAATTTGTGCCAGTAAAATTCCCAGGTGCCTGTAAGCTTTACCGGTCCGTCCTTTTGCCAGTTCCAATTGCGTAAATCAAGTACACCATTATTTACGGGCCCTTTATTTTTTGCAAAAACTCCCGAACATAAAAGCAAAAAAATAAACCCTGAAAAAAATTTCTTCATACGATAATCTAAGGGTTAAAACAGTTAGTCAATCTTTTCGGGGGAGCTGTATGGAATTTTAAAAACGTTAGTAAAAATATATCTTTTATTCATATCATTAAAATTTTGCTTGTTAGCTTTTTTACTGATTAAAATATTTTTTTGAGCCCGGCTTTTGTTAAAGTATTGGGCTTACGTTGCGTCGCACACTTCCGCAATATTATCTTTAATAAGCAGAAGGAAAGTTGATAATAATCATTAATTTTTATGAGTGTTGTCAGTTGTACTTTTTATCTCGAAGGAAACTCAGATGAAATGCTACGCGCAGTTCCCATGATGGTTCGACTTCGCTTACCACAGTGCGGGATCTTGAACTGAGCGTAGCAACAGGCGATCAACAGAGTTGCAAAAGCCGTCTTCAAAATATTCATAGACTTCTTCTTAACGGTTGCATAATTTTTGTTTTAACAACAGCATTAAATTTTACATCATGAGTAACACTTCAAATTCAACAGACTGGTGGAAGGAAGCTGTGATCTATCAAATTTATCCTCGGAGTTTTAAAGACAACAATAGTGATGGTATTGGCGATCTGCAAGGCATCATTTCAAAACTTGATTACATAAAAAATTTGGGTGTTGACGCAGTGTGGCTAAACCCTATCTTCTCTTCGCCGAATGATGACAACGGTTACGACGTAAGTGATTACCGGAATATCATGAGTGAATTTGGAACGATGCGGGACTTTGATGAATTATTACAAGGCATGCATAAACGTGGTTTGAAATTAATACTTGATCTTGTTGCCAATCACACAAGCGATGAACATGAATGGTTTAAACAATCGCGAAGCTCACGTGACAATCCTTACAGAAATTATTATCACTGGTGGGCTGCCGAAAAGGGCAAGCCGGCCAAGCGTTACAGCTTTTTTGATGTAGAAAGTAATGCATGGAAGTACGATGAGCAAACAAATGCTTATTATCTGCATTATTTTTCTATAAAGCAACCGGATTTGAATTGGGAAAATCCAAAAGTGCGACAAGAAATTTATGACATCATGCGCTTTTGGTTTGATAAAGGTGTTGATGGTTTTCGCATGGATGTGATTCCCTTTATTTCGAAAGACACAAATTTTCCTGAGCTGCCCGAAAAATATCACGGCGATTTTATACGCTATTACGCCGATGGCCCGCATTTGCATGAATATCTGCACGAAATGTACAGAGAAGTGTTAAGTAAATACAATGTGATGAGTGTGGCGGAAGGCGTTGGTGTAAAAACAAATACTGCAATGGATTTTGTTGATCCGGAAAGAAACGAATTGAATATGTTGTATCATTTTGATGCGATTGATATTGGTTATTTGCCGGATGTGTATAAGACGATTGATCCGAAAGGTTATGACCTTATAGAGTTTAAAGAAATTTATTCGAAGTGGAATGATTTGTTTGGTGACAAAGGTTGGGGTACAATTTATTTGTGCAATCATGACAGACCACGAATGGTAACAAGATGGGGAAATGATTCGGATGAATTTCGTGAGTTATCATCAAAAATGCTTACAACTTTTTTATTTACAATGCGTGCAACTCCATTTTATTACAACGGTGATGAGTTGGGTATGACGAATGTAAAGTTTGACAGGATTGATGATTACCGCGACATTGAAACGATAAACATGTACAAACAAATTGAAGCAAGCGGCGGAGACTTGCAACAATTTATAGAGGCGCAAAAACTTTCTGCGCGTGATAACAGCCGAACACCGTTTCAATGGAATGATACGCTGCATGCAGGTTTTACATCGGGTGTGCCATGGATAAAGGTTAATCCGAATTATACAACAATTAACGCCGAGCAGCAAGAGAAAGACGATAACAGTTGTTTAAATTATTTCAAAAAATTAATAAAGCTAAGAAAGCAAACGTCCACACTTATCTATGGCAAATACACATTGCTTGATAAGAATAATATGAAAGTGTATGCATATACAAGAGAATTGAATGATCACAAAATTTTAGTGCTGCTGAATTTTTCAAAAGATGATGCCCAGGCAAATG
>Ga0157369_10004227_pt1 | contig 17007 bp, 14 predicted proteins | sample C25metaG_FD_113461 | JGI IMG/M metagenome (GOLD analysis project Ga0157369, IMG submission 113461) | Corn rhizosphere microbial communities from Kellogg Biological Station, Michigan, USA - C2-5 metaG | ecosystem: Host-associated > Plants > Roots > Rhizosphere > Soil | place: USA: Michigan... | reverse complement strand
CTGCTTCCACGGTTCGCGACGATATTCGGCCGGGATGTTCGCGTCGAACCACTCGCGCACGGGTCCCAGATGCGGCTGCGCGAGGTCACGCTCGAGCAGCCCCCACATGCGCGGCTGGAAGCGGCGGTAGCCCGGCTTGTTGTCCCGCTTCCAAAGGCGCGTGAAGACCCCGAGGATCCGCGTGTTGCGTTGTGCTGCCAGCGCCCAATAGGCCTGTTCGAACGCCTCGCCATTTCCGGTCGCGGCGACGTAGCGGTCGATCATCGCTCGCTCGATCCCCGGCGGGACGTCGCGCCGCGCATCCTCGAGCACGGAGGCGAGGTCATAGGCTGGATGGCCGCAGAGCGCGTCCTGGAAATCCAGCAGGCCGAAATGCGCGACGCCATCACGGCCTTCCACCAGCATGATGTTCTCGGCGTGATAATCGCGAAGGACGGTCACGGGACCCAGGCCGTCGCTGGCGATCGGGATGAGCACCTCGCGCCATGCTTGCCGATAGGCCTCAACGTCCACCTGCGCGCACACCGCTGGGCAATACCAGTCGGTGAACAGCTTCACTTCTTCGAGCCACTGGTCGAGCCCGTGCACGGGCAAGCCGTCCATCGGCGAATGGCCGTGCAGGTGGACGAGCACGTCGGTCGCAAGCTCGTACAGCTCGCGTTCGCGCGCCGGGTCGCTGTCCAGGGTCTCGCGCAGCCGGCAATTGCCGAAGTCGGCGAGCAGGAGCAGCCCCTTGTCGAGATCGCGAGCGAGGATTTCCGGTGCGCTCAGGCCACGCGACACCAGCCATTCGGCAACCGCGATGAACGGCCGCGGATCCTCGTGCGGCGGCGGCGCATCCATCAGCACCGCCGACCGATTGCCGTTGACGACGCGGAAATAGCGCCGGAACGAGGCGTCGCCGGCGAGCGGCAGGATGTCAGCGTCCTTCCACCCGCAAGAAGCAAGGAATTCAGGCGCATAGGCGGGCGGCTGCATCGGTGCGGGAGTCATTTTGGAGGCCACCGCCCATCCCATGACGGGGGCACCTTCGCTGTCAAGATTCTCCCGCCATCATTGGCGAATTCGAGCGACAGGGCGAGCGATTCGGGCCACATATTCGCTCCCGCGAGCTCGGGCCATTCCACCAGCAGCACCGCGTCGGCGGCGGAATCGAGGCCGAGTTCGTTAAGCTCGCCCGGCTCTTCGATCCGGAACAGGTCCACGTGCCACACCGGCGGGTCGAGCTCCTCGTAAGGCTGTACGATCGCGAAGCTCGGGCTCGGGACGTCGCCCCGATGGCCGAGCGCAGCAATGAAGCCGCGGGCGAGCGCTGTCTTGCCCACGCCGAGTGGTCCGGCGAGTGTTATGACGTCACCGCGGCGCGCGAGGAGCGCCAGGCGCGCGCCGGCCGCAGCCGTTGCCTGCTCATCCTCGAGGATCATCGCGAGCCGCGCGGGATCGTCAGGGTCACGGCCGTGCCCTTCCCTTTCTTAGATTCGAGCTCGACCGTCCCGCCGTGCGCCTCGATGAATTGTCGGGTCAGCGGCAGGCCCAGGCCGAGCGCAGCCTCGCCGCGGAAGCCGGTGTCGTCGAGACGGTGGAATCGATTGAAGACGTTCGGGAGGTCATCGGGCGCTATGCCCTGGCCGCTGTCGCTAATGCGGATCACCGCCTGCTTGTTGTCGCCATCCGCCGTGAGCGAGATTCGGCCTTTCCGGTCGGTGTAGGCGATCGCGTTCTGAAGCACATGCTCGACGGATTCCCGGAGCCGCCGGGCGTCGCCGAAGACGTGGCCTACCGACGGCGATATCTCGACCTCGAGCTTTTGCGCTTTCTCCGCAGCGCGTTGTCGGGCCGTCTCGGCTGCCGCGCGGCATAGCCCGGCGATGTCGACCCGCTCCTTTTCGAGCGCCACTCCGCGCACCTCTCCGGTGGTAAGGTCGAGCACGTCGTTGATCAGCTTCGACAGGCGGTCGACGGACTCGAGGATCGCGTCGACATAGTCCTTCGCCTTGGCGCTAAGGTCGCCCGCGTAACCTCCGCCGAGCAGCTCAGCGAACCCGCCGATCGAGGTCAGCGGAGTCCGCAATTCGTAGCTCATATTGGCGACGAAGTCGGTCTTCACGCGATCGGCCTCCTCGAGCGCTGCGGCACGCTCGCGAAGCGCGGCCTCGATACGGCTCGAGTCCGTGACGTCCACCATCGTGAACAGCGCATTCCCATCGGGGAGCGGCACGGCCGCGAACTGGAACTGCCGCCCGTCCGTCATCGAAATCCGCCCGCTCGCCGATTGACGCTCGTTGGTCGTCTGGCGGACCATTTCGCGGATCTGCGCGGCGGCGGTCGGATTGACCAGCTTGCGCGCCATCGCGGGGACCAGTTCGTCAACCCGCGGATGCGTCGAGAGCCATTCCTCGTCGAGCTCCCAATCCTCGAGGAATCGTTGGTTCCAGAGGTACAGGCGTCCATCGCTGGCAAAGACGCTGATCGCTTCAAACAGATTGTCGAACGTCGCGGCGCGAACGCGGAGCAAGGTGTCGCGCACCGATGCTAGGCGTAGTTGTTCTGTGCGGTCCTCGAGGAACAGCCTGAGGCCGCCATCCGGAAGGGGCTGTGCGACGACCCTCAAGTGGTCGCCATTCGCAAGCATCCACTCTTCCTCGATGACCTCGTCTGGGCTCGTGAACCAGGCGCGCCGCTCCTCCTTCCACGCCGGAAAGTCGCGCACTTCGGGCAGGCGCTGGTTGTCGCGCATCCGCTCGATCACCCGGTCGAACTCGGGCTTTTCGGCGAGCCAGTCGGGATCGAGCTGGCTCATCGCCGCGAACGGGCGGTTGAAGAAGCCGAGTGTCCGATCGGCATCGAACTGCGCGGTTCCCGCGGTCATCCGGTCGGCGAGCTCGCGCTGCGATTCGATGTGGCGCGCGAGCTCGGCGCGTGCGTCCTCGAGGTCCTGGACGTCCACCGCAAACCCGGCCACGGCGCCGGTCGACAGCGGCACATTGACGATCCGAAGCATCCGCCGCTCGCCGTGGATGATCGCCGGCTGCATGCGCGAGACGATCCGGCCGTTCTCCTGCGCTTCGCGCGCGGTCGCGGTTGCGCTGTTATCCCCCTGCGCGTCGATCAGCTCGGCGCCGCGTTCGATCACGTCGGAAGCGTCTTTGCCTTCGACCGCCTGGACGAATGCGCTGTTGACGAGCCCGAGCTTCAGGTCCGGCCCGCGGTACCACATCGGGAAGGGCGCAGCCTCGATGAGGTAAGTGAGGGAATTGAGCGCAGCTTCGGTCTGCCGCAGCCGCAGCGATAGTTTCGCGCGCTCTTCTTCTCCTGCGCTCGTATCGAAGAACCAGAGTAGCAAGGTGCCCGCCGGCTCCGGTGCCGGCGCAGCGCCGCCGCGGATCTCGAACACGCGCGGTGAGCCGACGAGCCGCACCTTTGCCGCGATCCGCGAGGCGGACGCCCTTGCCGCCTCCATCTGCGTCGAGAGCGAGGCAAGATCGTCGGCGTCCAGGCCGGCTTCCTTGCCGTGCAGATCGGCAATGGTCTTTGGCGGGACTGCGAGCCCCAGTTCGCGCGCAAGATGACTGTCCATCTCGACCCGCCCGTCATGATGAACGAGCACGGGCCGGGCCGGTGAGATTGCGAGCAATCGCGCATTGGCGCGAGCGGCTTCGAGCACGCCCTGCGCGAGGCGCAAACGCCGCGCCGCGGCGATCGCGAGCGCGGCGGCGATGCCGAGCCACAATATGGCGAGCGCCGCAATGATCAGGCTGTTTGCGCCGAGAGCGCCCATGTCGTGCCGCCCGCCACCCTATCCAAGCGATTTCATAGGGCTAACAACGGCCCAAAAGAAAGGGCGGCGACCGGAAGGCCGCACGGCGCCTGTCAGTAGCGGTAATGGTCCGGCTTGAATGGGCCTTCGGGAGAGACTCCGATGTAGGCGGCCTGCTTCTCGCTGAGCTGGGTCAGCTTCACGCCCAGCTTGTCGAGGTGCAGCCGGGCCACTTTCTCGTCGAGGTGCTTGGGGAGCACGTAGACGTCGTTCTTGTACTCGTCCGCTTTGGTGAAAAGCTCGATCTGGGCGAGCACCTGGTTCGTGAACGACGAGCTCATGACGAAGCTCGGGTGTCCGGTGGCGTTGCCGAGATTGACCAGGCGGCCCTTGGACAGGACGATGATCTTCTTGCCGTCGGGGAATTCGACCTCGTCGACCTGCGGCTTGATCTCGGTCCATTTGAAATTCGCCAGCGCGCCGATCTGGATCTCGGAATCGAAGTGGCCGATGTTGGCGACGATCGCCATGTTCTTCATCGCCCGCATGTGGTCGAGCGTGATCACGTCCATGTTGCCGGTGGCGGTGACGAAGATGTCGGCGCGCTTCGTCGCCTCCTCCATCGTGACGACCTCATAGCCCTCCATCGCTGCCTGGAGCGCGCAAATGGGGTCGATCTCGGTCACGATCACCCGGGCGCCCCCGTTGCGGAGCGACTGCGCCGAACCCTTCCCCACGTCTCCGAATCCGGCGACGCAGGCGACCTTGCCGGCAAGCATCACGTCGGTCGCGCGGCGGATCGCGTCTACCAGGCTCTCGCGGCAGCCGTAAAGGTTGTCGAACTTCGACTTGGTGACGCTGTCATTGACGTTGATCGCCGGAAACGGGAGCTTGCCCTGCTTGGCGAGGTCGTAGAGCCGGTGAACGCCGGTGGTCGTCTCTTCCGAGACGCCCTTGATGTTCTCGACCGTCTTGGTGAGATAACCCGGCCGCTCGGCGACGAAGCGCTTCAGGGTCGCGCAGAAGATCTCTTCTTCCTCGTTTGACGGCGCGAACAGCTCCTCGCCCTTCTCCACGCGATAGCCCCACAGGACGAACATCGTCGCGTCGCCGCCGTCGTCGAGGATCATGTTGGCCGTGGTGTCGTGGCCCCAGTCGAAAATCCGGCAGACATAGTCCCAATAATCGTCGAGCGTCTCGCCCTTGACCGCGAAGACGGGGATGTGCCGAGCGGCGATTGCGGCGGCGGCGTGATCCTGGGTCGAGAAGATGTTGCAGCTTGCCCAGCGCACCTCGGCGCCGAGCTCGGTCAGCGTCTCGATCAGCACCGCGGTCTGGATCGTCATGTGCAGCGACCCGGTGATGCGCGCGCCCTTCAGCGGCTTCGACGCGCCGAACTCCTCGCGCAGCGCCATCAGGCCCGGCATCTCGGTCTCGGCGATCTCGATTTCCTTGCGCCCGAAATCGGCAAGGCCGAGGTCCTTCACGACAAAGTCGTTGAAACGGGTTTCAGCCTGCGTCGCCACGTGGGGATTCTCCGGAAAAAACAGATTTGCGCCATAGTGCGCGGGTCGCCGCAGCCGTTAGCTGCGCCAGCTCCCAAAGGCAAATATAAAGGAATCTTTATATGTGCAGGAGCCGTCGCACCCCGGGCGGTGAAAGTGACTTTTATGTGACACGGTACGGCCAAATGTTACCGGCACATGAACTGCCGTTTGAGCTTTGTTGACTCATCAAATGCCGTTTGGGACCAATTTTTCTGCCGCAGTTCAAATGCGCGGCGCTGTTCAATCGCTTAAGAAGATTAGGGGAATCCATGCAAAACAGCTGCTGGAGCCTGTACCGCTCCTCCCTTCTCGTCGGGATTTCACTGGCTAGCCTGGTCGCCGCAGCGCCCGCCCTCGGCCAAACCGCTCCAACCTCGCCGCCGCCGGCGGACCAGCCGACGCCGCCCACGAACGACCAGCAGCAGGCCGCGCAGGACGCTCCCAAGACCGTGCCGACGAGCGGCGGTGACGCCGCGGTGACAGAGGACAAATCCTCCATCGTGGTTACCGGCACGCGCATCCGCCAGCCGGAGTTCACCAGCCCGGATCCGGTCGCACTAATCGACCCCGTCGTCGCTCGTCAGTCGGGCAAGCTCGACACGGCCGACATGCTGCAGTCGTCGCCGATCGCGGCGGGATCGACCCAGATCACCTCGGCGATCTCGTCGAACTACGTCACCAACGGCGGCCCCGGCGCAGAGACGATCGACCTGCGCGGCCTCGGGCCGAACCGCACTCTCGTGCTGCTCAACGGGCGGCGTGCCGGCCCGGCGGGCACCCGCGGCGGCGTTTCGTCCTTCGACCTCAACGTGCTCCCGCAATCGATCGTCCAGCGCGTCGACATCCTGAAGACCGGCGCATCGTCAATCTACGGGTCGGACGCAGTCGCCGGCGTCGTCAACCTTATCACCAAGACCGACTTCAACGGTCTCCAGATCGATGGCTTTGCAAATGTCCCGACGCAAAAGGGCGGCGAAGTGTTCAGCGGCAGCGTCCTGTGGGGCAAGGCCAGTGACCGCGGCCACATCATGGTCGCGCTCGATTATTACAAGCAGAACGAGCTTGCGCGCGGCGACCGCAGCTATCTCAACTGCCCCAACGCTTATGTGTTCAAGAAGGGCACGCGCCAGCGCGCCGATCTGATCGACCCGCGGACCGGCAAGTACCACTGCGAAGACCTTCCGGTCGGACAGGTCTGGACCTACGATTACGAATATAATTACCTGTACAAGTACGGTGCGACCGGCAACTTGCGCCTGCCGAATGGCACGTATGTCGGTCCGGTCAACCTCGTCCAGTACCAGTATCCGGGTGAGAATCTCGGACTGCCGCCGATCACCGGCTCTTGCGGCACCTTCTCGTGCTTCAACGCGCCCCCGGGATGGTTCTTCACCGGCTATGATCCCAAGTCGTACGCCGTGCAGAACGACTTTAATCCCTACGCTTCCGAGCAGACCATTATTCCGTCGACGAAGCGCTATACGCTTTACGCCGACGGCTCTTACCAGTTCTCGGATGCGGTCGAGCTCTACGGCGAGTTCCTCGCGAACCGCCGCCAGACCTATCAGAACGGCTGGCGCCAATTCTGGACGTTCGGCTATTCGGAATCCGGCAATTACTACGGCAATTACGGCTCCGTCTGGGCGAAGGGCTGGACCGGCCTCAACTATCTCAGCCCCACCGCCGTCACCAATCGCGGTTCCGACAGCAAGCAGAAGGTCGACTATTGGCGCGCCGTCGGCGGCCTGCGGGGCGACTTGGGCGGGCTGTTCAAAGGCTGGTCGTACGACGCGTACGTTCAGTACAGCCACAACAAGGGCGTCTACAGCCAGGAGCAGATTCTCCAGGATGTGATCGACGCATCCTATTTCCAGACCGCTTCGTGCGTCGGCCAGACGCTGCCCTTCTCGGGCAAGCAGTGCATGGACCTGCCGTGGCTCGATCCGAACTTCCTGATGGGCAAGTTCACGCCTGAACAGGCCGCTTATCTGTTCGACTGGGAAACCGGAAAGACGATCTACAAGCAACTGTCCGGCGAGGCGTCGGTCACGGGCAATGTGTTCGACTTGCCGGCCGGCCCCGTGGGTCTGGCGCTCGGTGTGACCGCGCGCCGTGACAGCATCTACGATCACCCCGGCGACATCACCTACATGGTCAACCCCTACTACACGGGCCAAACCCAGCACTGCGGCGCGCCATATTACAAGTGCTCCGCCACGGTCTCGAACGCCTGGGGCAATACGGCGTCCGGAATCACCAAAGGCTATGAGGTCACCAGCGAAGCCTTCGGTGAGGTGCAGGTCCCGCTGATCAAGGATCATCCGTTCTTCCGTGACCTGTCGTTCAACGGCGCCGCTCGAGTCACGAATGTGAAGGCGGTGCAATCGAGCACGGGGATCAGCGAAAGCAACAAGTGGAACTGGACCTACAAGCTCGGGGGCAATTGGGCGGTCAACAGCTGGCTGCGCTTCCGCGGCACTTATGGAACGTCGTTCCGAGCGCCCGCGCTCTATGAGGAGCTGAAGGCAAACGAGACGAGCTTCGTCAGCGCCCGGACGATCGACCCCTGCGTCAACTGGGCTCTGCACCTGCAACAGGGCGATATCGACCAGCGGATCGCCGACAACTGCGCAGCTGCCGGGATTCCATCAAACTATGGTGGCGGATCGATCACCGCGACCGTTGTTTCGCAGGGCGGCATCGGTCAGCTCAAGCCGGAGACGTCAAAGGCGAAGACCGCCAGCATCGTTCTGACGCCGCGGTTCAGCTTCCTTCCGAGGACGCGTCTCAGCCTCGCGGTCGATTATTTCGACATCGAGGTGAACGGCGAGATCTCGCAGCTCGGTGGACAGACGATCGTGTACGGATGCTACGATTCGCCTGACTATCCGAACGATCCGCTCTGCTCGCTCTTCCAACGCGGCGGCACCGGCGCGACGGATCAGCGTGCGATCACGACTGTGCACGACAGATACATCAACATCGCCAGCCAGAAGAACAAAGGCATCGACTTCACGGCGCTGATTCAGCAGGGCCTCGGCCGCTGGGGTTCGCTGACGCTTCTTGGCAATGCGACGTACCAGCTCAAGGACACCGTCACCCTCCTGTCGACCAGTCCGATCGTCAACAACAACGGAAACATCGGCGATCCGAAGTTCGTGGCGGACCTCAATGCGACGTGGAAGCCGGGCGGCGGATGGACGTTCTTCTGGGGTACGGAGATGTACGGCAAATCGTCGAACAACCGGATCTTCAAGGAGCGTCACGGCGGATCATTGTGCCAAACGTCGGTGATCTGGGGCGACTATTGTGTCGACGTGACCGTTCCGGCCTATTTCTATCACAACCTCTCGGTGACCAAGGAGTTCGGCGCCCCCAAGAACCGTCTCGAACTCACCCTCGGCGTCCGCAACCTGTTCAACACGCGGCCGCCGTTGGTCAGCACGATCGGCGGCGCTGGCCTCCCGAGCGAGATCGGTCCCGTCGTGGGTACGTCACAGTACGACTTCCTCGGCCGCCGGTTCTTCGTCAACCTCTCGAAGAAGTTCTAAAAGCAGCCATTTTTCAGAAGCTTCGGGGCGGCAGGCAACTGCCGCCCTTTTTTTTGAGCGCCGCCGCCGGTAACGACCGCGGCAATGCCACACATCACGCTCAAAGCCGACACGCTCGACCAGGAGACGGCGCGCTTTGCACCGGAGCCGATCCGCGAACCGGTATTCGTCAACAGCATCCCGAAGAGCGGATCACATCTGCTGATGAACATCATCCGCATGTTCGTTCCGCTGAACCAGCAATATCGCGAACAATTCATCCAGTGGGGCAACCTCAAGGAGCACCTCCACGCTTTCCTGCCGCAATTCCCCTTCTTCAGTTACGGCCACCTCTTCTTTTCGGACGCGTCGGCGATCGAGCTCGCGCACGTCCGCAAGATCCTGCTCTACCGCGATCCCTATGATTGGGTCCTCGCCCGCGCCCGCTTCTTCCTGTCCGACGAGTTCGACGGCAACGTCAACTTCCTCAAGGAAGGGAAGCTCACCGCCGACGACCTACTGTCGCTGATGATCTTCGGCATCCACACCAAGGCGCCGAGCCTTTCCGACATGTACGATCTCAACGTCGCCGCCTGGCTTGGCTCCTCGTCGGTCTACCCCGTCCGTTACGAAGATCTGGTGCGCCACGTCCGCGACCTGGAGAGCGACGAAGCAGAGCCGTATTTCACCAAATTGCTCGACGCCTGCGGAATCTCTCCACTTCCGGCCGATTGGCGCGAGCGGGTGCGCGTCGGCTCCGACCGCCGTCGCAGCGGAACGGCGCGGGAAAATCTCACCGGAATTGGGATCGAGCTGCCGGAAACGCTGCCGGAGCGCCATCGCCGGCTGGTCGATTACGCGGCGCCCGGGCTTCGCAAGCTGCTCGGCTATGAATACGCTGAGACATGAGCAGCGTTCCCCTGAATGTCAGAGGCTATCCGCGCCTGCACGAAGCCGAGGAGTTGCTCCGCAAGGGCGCGACTGAAGAGGCTTCGTTCAAGGTCATCGAGCACCTTCGCGAGCACCGCGATGAACCGCGCGGACTTGCGCTTCTTGGTGAGATCGCGATCGAAACTGGCGGCCTGCTGCAGGCGGAGCACTTTCTGAGGCGCTCGATTGCGCTCGGAAACACCTCTCTCGACGCCGAGCGCAACCTTGCGACGTGCATCCTCAAGCAGAACCGGCTGGTCGAAGCGGTGGACGCATTCGCTGCCCTCGAGACTCAGACCAACGATCCGGAAATCGCCTTGACGCGCGCGATGACGCTCGATCGCCTCGGCCGCAGCGCGGAAGCGATTGCCATCCACGAGCGGATCATTCGCCTTGATTCGGAGGCGAAGTTCTGGATCCTCTACGGGCATAGCCTCCGCTTCGCCGGCCGCACCGACGATGCGGTCGCGGCCTATCGGCACGTCGTCGAGCGCGATCCCGAACGTGGGGAAGCGTGGTGGAGCCTCGCAGACATCAAGTCGAAGGTGCTTACCGACGCGGACATGGAGACGATGCAGTCCGCGCTCGCGATCGCCGTCGATGTCCTCAACATCGTCCCGCTCCACATGGCGCTCGGGCGCGGCTGGCACGACCGCGGGGAACATGAGCGCGCGTTCGGCCACTACCGCGAAGGCAATCGGCTCCGCGCGGACCTGCTTAAATACAATCCCGACGAGCTGACGAACGAAGTCGACGAGTTCCTGAAGCTCGCTCCGACTAGTCTATTCGGTGCGCCCGGGGAGCCGGACGGCCCCACTCCCGTCTTCCTGCTCAGCTTGCCGAGATCCGGATCGACCTTGCTCGAGCAGATGCTCAACTGCCACCCGTCGATCGAAGCGACGGGTGAGCTTCCCTACATCCGGGCCGTGATGCGTGACGCACTCGAGATGCGTTTGCGGCGGCAGCACATCTCGGTTCCCGAATTTGTCGAGCAGCTCGACGCCGACGAAGCCCGCGCGCTCGGCGCCGAATATCTCCGCCGCGCCTCGCATCACCTCCAGACGGACGCCCGTTATTTCATCGACAAGATGCCGACGAACTGGAGCGACATCCTGTTCATCCGGAAGATCCTCCCAAACGCGCGTTTCATCGAAATTCGCCGCGATCCAATGGATTGCTGCTTTTCCAATTACAGCCACCATTTCGGCTCCGCCCACGCGCCGTCGTTCGATCTCGTCCACCAGGCACGCAGCTGCCTCGATTACTGGCGGTTCATGGATCACATCGTCGAAGTGGCGCCGGATCTGATGTGCAGCATCCGCTACGAAGAGCTGGTCGAAGATCCGCAGAAGGAAATCACCAAGGCCCTCGACTATCTCGGCCTCGAGTGGGACGACTCCCTCCTAAGGTTTTACGAATCGGACCGGATCGTGCGCACGCCGAGTGCGGAGCAGGTTCGCCGGCCGATCAACCGCAGCGGAATCGGCACATGGAAGCCCTACGCCAAGTGGCTTGGACCGCTGACCGAAACGCTCCGACCTTTGGCCAACCAATAAAATCGGTCAGGCCGCGCCGGTCTCGCTAGCGAGGAGGCGCGGATCGATGCCTTCCGCCTTGAACGCCGCGGCCCAGCGTTCGTCCGTCGGCATGTCGAAGAGGATGGCGGCATCGCTGCGCGCGGCGAACCAGCCGTGCCGGGTCATTTCCTCGTCGAGCTGCCCATCGGCCCATCCGGCATAGCCGAGTGCCGCGATCCACCGCGACGGGCCCTTCCCTTCTGCGATCGCCTTGAGGACGTCGATCGTGCCGGTCATCGCGAAGACCTCGCCAGCATCGCCATTCACATGGATCGTGTCCTGCCCTCCCCAGTCGGTCGAATGAAGCACGAAGCCCCTGCCGGGCTCGACAGGGCCTCCATGATGGACAGCGCAATCGGGCGCCGCCCCCGGATCGAGATCGAGCTGGCGAAGCAGCGCGCGGAAGGTGATCCCGGCCCGCTTGTGGCCGATGCCGATGCCGACAGCGCCATTCTCGTCGTGCACGCACATCGCGATCACCGCCCGCTCGAACCGCGGATCGGCCATTCCCGGCATCGCCAGAAGCAGCTTGCCGGAAAGGAAGGTCGGCTGCCCGATCATCGGCGCGACAATGGGACGCTGCCGCGCGGCGGGCAATACTTGAGGCAGGTTCCCGGCGAGCCTATCTGCCGTTTCGACTGACAAGGAGATATTCGATGACCATCCAAGTGGGCGACCGACTGCCCGACGTGCCGATCACCATTGCCGCTGCCGACGGGCCCAAGCCGACCACGACCGGCGAATATTTCAAAGGAAAGAAAGTCGCGCTGTTCGCCGTTCCGGGCGCCTTTACCCCGACCTGCTCGGCACGTCACCTGCCGTCCTACGTCGACAAGGCGCAGGAGCTGAAGGGCAAGGGAGTCGATGAGATTGCCTGCGTCTCCGTCAACGATCCCTTCGTGATGTCGGCCTGGGGCGAGCGGGACGGGAGCAAGGACATCACCATGCTGGCGGACGGCAACGGCGACTTTGCCGAAGCCGTCGGCCTGACGATGGACGGGAGCAAGTTCGGTCTCGGCAAGCGCTCGCAGCGTTACTCGATGATCGTCGACGACGGCGTCGTCGAGCAGCTCAACGTCGAGGCGCCGGGCGAGTATCGCGCCTCCAGCGCCGAGCACATGCTCGACCAGCTCGCGACCGCCTGACGACTGGCCGCTGTCCCGCCTCTCCTCGCCGCTCGCTCGAAACGCGCCCAAGTTCCGCGCGTTGTCGAAAGGGAGTTCAAGTAAAGGAGTAGCATGACATGGCGACCAATAATCGAGGCGGGAATCGTGGCGGAAACCGCGGCGGCAATCGCGGCCGGAACAACAACCCCGAAGGGCGCAACCAATATAGCGGGCTGAGCGGCCGCGCCCGGGAGAATCCGATCGCCGCAGCCGCGGCCGTCGGCGGCGCGGTTGCCGCCGGCGTGTTCCTGTGGTCCCGCCGGAACCAGATCAGCGAGCAGATCGGCAACCTCTCGGACCAGATCGCCGAGTGGCGCGACGACTTTTGGTCCGGGAGCGACGATCTTGGCAGCGATGCCGACACCGGCAGCCAGGGATTCATCGCCAGCACCCGTCAACGCGGAAACCGCAAGAGTCAGTCGGACATCGCCGAAGAAGCGCTGACTCTGAAGGAGACCGGCAAGACGACAGCCTGAGATCTTCTTCGCAAGATCTGGCAAGGGGCGCCTTCACGGGCGCCCCTTTCTTTTACCCGGCAAGAAAAGCCGCGATCGCTTCCCCGAGCTCGGGCTTCGTGACCGAGCTCATGTGCGTTCCGGGCACCTCTTCGAACAATGCGTTCGGCAGCACGTTCGCAAGTTCCTCGGCCGAACCGTTGTCGTCGTCCTGGTCGCCGCAGACCACCAGCGTGGGCATCGTGAACGCCTCGAGCCAGCTCATGAACGCGTCTTCGAAGCTGTCGAGCAGCTGCGCCGCCGCAACGCGATCGACGCCCTGGCTCTTCATGAACTGGATCGAGAGCCAGTGCGGATCGCCGCGTTGGACGCGATCGAACATGCCGATCGCCTCGACAAAGAAGTCCTTGCGCCGCTTCCAGTTGCGCAATCCCTCGAGGCCCGCGCCGCCGAGCACCGCCCGCCGTGGCCGGAGGCCCTCACCTACTCCTTCGACGGTGGTCCGTGCACCAAGCGAGAATCCGCCGAGATCGAATTCGCCGAGCTCCAGCAGCTCGATCAGCTCGCGCAGGTCGCGCGCGAGAATTCCCTTCGGATAGAATTCCGCCCCATGAGGCCTGTCGCTTTGGCCGTGCGCGCGAAGGTCGGGCATGATCACCCGGAAGACTTTCGACGCGATCCGCGCCGCATGGCCGAACTTGATCCAGTTCATGTACGCGTCGGAGAAGAGCCCGTGCAGAAGCACCAGGGCCCGCCCCTCTCCCATTTCATGATAGGCGAGCCGAACGCCGTCGGACGCGGTCCAGAAGCGGGTTATTGCTTCCGTCATCCGCGAAAGTTGTCAAAGTTGAGAGTTCTACGCGCGCGCACGCACGCGCAGGCGAAATCTCGGCGGCAGATCAGGACTGAAACGGTCTTGAGAAATGTGAGGCGCAGCATCGCCGCGAGCGCATGTCAGCCGAATTCCTACAATGCAATGACTGCTTTGGGTGGAAAACGGCCATTGGCGCGCGAAAGCTGGTAAGAGCACCTGTATGAGCTACCGAGTATCACCCATTGCATCGCCTGTCGGCACGTTCGGTCACACGCGCGAGCTCTATGCGCGCATGAACCGCGTCGAATGCTGGCTCGTCTGGGCGGCAATCGCGAATTTTGCTGCCTTGTGTGTTCTTTCACTGGCTCTTGGAGGCGACGCTCTGAATGGAACAATTCGCAACGGACATTACTATCTCGGAAATCACGGCAACTTCACAGAGGTCAGCAAGGCCGTGTTTGAATTCAGCAGAGTTCAAACCCTGAGCGTGTTCATCACGCATCCGATGGCCATTATCGCTTCGCTGACAGCTTTCTTGCGGTCCCGTCTGCAAGGTGATCCAGAGATACAGCGGCAGACCTGACCGTCTAAGTATTGGCGATCGTTAGCGGCCGAATAGGGTGGAAAGCGGACATTGGGACCGCGACGCCATCCTCCCGCGTTAGAGCTAGGACTATCGGCCCGTTGAGAGTAACGTCTCTCGCGGGGCGAGGGGGCTGAAAATGATTTTGCGAATCCTAAGCGTGGCCGCCGTACTCGCGAGTGCGCCCGCAACGGCAGAGAATGTCACCGCCGATCCGCAAAAGCTCGCGGCCGCAATGCAGGCCGCCGGCTACCAGGCGGAGCTCGGCAAGGACAATACCGGCGACCCTATGATCACCAGCGCCGCGGCGGGAACTAAGTTCGTCGTGCTCTTCTACAATTGCAAGGACCACGCCAATTGCTTGACCATCCAGTTCCAGACAGCGTGGACTACGAAGAACAAGCCGGCGCTCGCTACGATCAACGACTGGAACCATGGGAACCGCTTCGGCCGCGGTTATATCGACAAGGAGGGCGATCCCGGCATTATGATGGACGTCGACCTCGACAAGGGCGGCATGTCTTCAAGCCTATTCCAAGACAATCTTGAAGTTTGGGCTACGGTGATCTCCAAGTTCGCCAGATTCATCGCCGGTTCACCGAGGTAAAGCAGTCGCTCGCGGTGCCGGTCACTCGGGCGCGAGTCCGTGAGCGGCGTAATATTCCGAAATCTTTGGATCGAGCTGCAGCGCTTTGGCAATGTCGGCCCTTCCTTCAACGGTCCGACCGAGAGCGAGAGCGGCCAATCCCCGTCCGAAGAACCCGTATGAATCCGGCTTTATCTGGACCGCGGCATCACAATCGTTCCAGGCGTCCTGAAAACGCTTCTGCTTCATCCGCAGGATAGCGCGCCAAACGTAAGGTTCGCTGTAATCCTTCCTGAAGGGATTGGCTTTGGCCTCCTGTATCGCCGCGTCGCACTCGGCGTGGGCTCGGTCGAGCCCAATCCCCAGCTTTGCTCGCTCCTCGCAGGCCCAGCCACTACTTCCCAAAGTCGCAGCTCGGTCAAAGTCGGCAAGCGCAAGGCTGACGCTGCCAAGTTGAAGGTAAGATTTGCCTCGCTCAATGAGCGGCGCCGAATCGGTCGGGCCATATTTGATGGCGAGGCCATAATCGGCAATCGCGCGGCGAAAGTCCTTTAGACGAGCGTAAGCCATACCACGCATCCAATAGAGCGACGTATCTCCATTATCCCTTCGGATTGCCTCGTTGTAGTCTGCGATCGCTCGCGGAACATCGCCAACGCCCATGTATCCCGAGGCGCGAGACACCAAGGCCTCCAGGCGAATAGGCTCGTTCGCCTCGCGCGACTGCAACACCGCGGTGCAGGCCGCGATCCTTTCGGCTGCGGCACCAAGGCCGAAGCTCTCCTCGCAGCGATGCCGTTGCTCGCTCAGTGTCGGAACCGCGGAGGCCGGCACCTGTGCGGCTCCCAAAGCAATCGAAAGCAGCGGAGATAGAACAAGGCTAATCAGGGAGACGTGTTCCTCTCGGACTCGTTAGTGGCCAGCGTGGTCGATTCGAAGCCGACGAGCCGCTTCAGATTTTCGTACGAAATGGTGATGTCCGCGTCCAGATGTAGGCCTCGCCACGTCAGATCTCTCCTACCTCTGCTCCCGCGGTCGCACATCGTACGGCAGTGCCGCTAATGTCCGCAATGGGTCGAAAGCAGACATTGGGTGCTTACCCCGGAAACCTCCCCGTCGCCTCCACCCACTTGTCGACCAGCGCCTCATAATCCTCCGTCCGCTTCTCCGGCAGGCCTTCGGTGTTGAGCCAGGCGCGGCGCATGCTTTCGGCGCCGAAATGGTGCTTCGGGACGAAGCGCGAGGGATCGTCGAAGCTTGCGACGGTCAGGTCCATGTTGCCGGTGCCCTGCTTGAACTCGAAGCCGAGCGAGGTGCCGCACTCGCGGCAATAGGGCCGGCGTGCGATCGGGGAGCTGTCATACCAATCAGGCTCATGCTCCCAGCGGACATCCGACTGCTTCACATTCTTGAACGCAATCGAGACCGAGCCGGTCGCCCGCTGGCACATGCGGCAATGGCACAGATAGGCTTCGTCATCGTCGATCGTCGCCGTGTACCGGACGCGCCCGCAGGCGCAGCCACCGGTCATCTGCTCCGACATTTCACGCCGCCTTTTGCAAGTGCTTCCGCCCGAGCAGCTCGGCGATCTGGACCGCGTTCAGCGCAGCGCCCTTGCGCAGATTGTCGCTGACGACCCAGAGGCTGAGGCCGTTCTCGACCGTGGGATCCTCGCGGATTCGGCTGACGTAGGTGGCGTAATCGCCGACGCACTCGACCGGCGTCACATAGCCGCCGTCCTCGTGCTTATCGACCACGAGCACTCCCGGCGCTTCTCGCAATATCTCCCGCGCCTGGTCCGCGCTGATCTCATTCTCGAACTCGATGTTCACCGCTTCCGAATGGCCGACGAACACGGGGACGCGGACGCAAGTCGCGGTCAGCTTGATCGAGGAATCGAGGATCTTCTTGGTCTCCACGACCAGCTTCCATTCCTCCTTGGTCGAACCGTCGTCGAGGAAGACGTCGCACTGCGGGATGACGTTGAAGGCGATCTGCTTGGGATAGACCTGCGGCTCGTTCGAATCGCCGACGAAGATGTTGCGCGACTGGTTGAACAGCT
>Ga0157369_10004225_pt1 | contig 17009 bp, 14 predicted proteins | sample C25metaG_FD_113461 | JGI IMG/M metagenome (GOLD analysis project Ga0157369, IMG submission 113461) | Corn rhizosphere microbial communities from Kellogg Biological Station, Michigan, USA - C2-5 metaG | ecosystem: Host-associated > Plants > Roots > Rhizosphere > Soil | place: USA: Michigan... | reverse complement strand
TGCCAACCGTTGGCGCTGAGAGCTGGCAACACTATATTCTGCCGTCGCTCACTCTTGGCGCGGCGGTGGCGGCGGTGATGGCGCGCTTCACCCGCGCCTCCTTCGTCGAGGTGCTCAATGAGGACTATATGCGCACCGCGCGGGCAAAGGGCGTCAGCGAAAAGTGGGTGATCCTCAAGCACGGCCTGCGCAATGCCATGATCCCGGTAGTGACGATGATGGGGCTGCAGTTTGGCTTCCTGCTCGGCGGATCGATTGTGGTGGAGAAGGTCTTCAACTGGCCGGGGCTCGGGCGTTTGCTGGTCGATTCGGTGGAGATGCGCGACTACCCGGTAATTCAGGCGGAAGTGCTGCTCTTCTCGCTGGAGTTTATTCTTATCAACTTAGTGGTGGATGTTCTCTACGCCGCCCTTAATCCCGCTATCAGGTATAAGTAAGGATGCGATTGTTAAACTGGCGTCGACAGGCGATTTTAAATGCCATGCCCACGGTAAAACCGGGTCATGTGCGCACTCCGTGGCATGAGTTCTGGCGGCGCTTCTGCCGTCAGCCCGTGGCCATGACCGCCGGGCTGTTTGTCCTGCTGCTGATCCTGCTGGCGGTAATTGCGCCGTGGATCGCCCCGTTTGATGCGGAGAACTACTTCGATTATGACCGGCTGAACGAGGGGCCATCGCTGGTGCACTGGTTTGGCGTCGATTCGCTCGGGCGCGATATCTTTAGCCGTGTGCTGGTGGGCGCGCAGATCTCGCTGGCGGCGGGTGTCTTTGCGGTGCTGATTGGCGCGGCGATCGGCACCGTGCTGGGGCTGCTGGCGGGTTACTACGAAGGGTGGTGGGATCGCATCATTATGCGCATCTGCGATGTGCTGTTCGCCTTTCCCGGCATTCTGCTGGCGATTGCCGTGGTGGCGGTAATGGGCAGCGGCATGGCGAATGTGATTATCGCCGTCGCGGTCTTCTCGGTGCCGGCGTTTGCCCGGCTGGTGCGCGGCAATACGCTGGTGCTGAAACAGCAAACCTTTATTGAGTCGGCGCGCAGTATCGGTGCCAGCGACGCGGTGATCCTGTTCCACCATATTTTGCCGGGTACGGTCTCCTCCATCGTGGTCTATTTCACCATGCGCATTGGCACCTCGATTATCTCAGCGGCCAGCCTCTCGTTCCTTGGCCTCGGTGCTCAGCCACCGACGCCGGAGTGGGGCGCAATGCTTAACGAAGCCCGCGCGGATATGGTGATTGCTCCGCATGTGGCGCTCTTCCCGTCGCTGGCGATTTTCGTCACGGTGCTGGCTTTTAATTTGCTGGGAGACGGGCTGCGCGACGCGCTGGACCCGAAAATTAAGGGGTGATCAGGGGGAGTTAATAAAACTAACGCGGGCACCAAATAATTGAGATGAGATTTAATGAAGGTCCGCTCTGAGCGAGGAGCGGAAGTTAACGTTTAAAGCAGCGAGCGGCAAAGCAGTCCGATTTACTTATTTTGTTATGTGCCGAACTCATTGTGCGTTCTGGGTATCCGGTGTGCCCGTCTAATTGTTCGCTAACTATTGTAACTCATTAAGACTTATGCAATTGATAAATAGCCATAATTTATGGGCCTTGGCTGTGTGGCACTGTAGGCCCAAGGCCATTTGTGGGCGATATCAATAGTTTCTTGTATACAGATTACAATGAAAGGACATATGCACAGACGACAAGTCCCTCTCCCAGACTAACAAGAAAAATGCTCATCAGGAGTTAAATGCCGACCGAGAAACATATTTCCCCCAGCCCCGCGACAGTATCGTATCGAGAGATACCAATGAGCACAGCGCGTCTTGAACAACCACAGAATCCTCAATGTATACTGGCTAGCTGACATCATGAAAGCGATAAATCCGCCCATTCTCGTTCATCTCTGCCACCTTTCTCAAAGCCTCCGCTGGCGACAAGCCGAACTTTCGGGTTAACACAACGAACAGATGATAGAACTCGGATTTCAAATCCGCGGCGAAGATCCCCGGATCATCAGATCCAAGACAAATAGACATAGGAACATCACCTTCAATCGCCTCACCCGGCAAGCCCATCCAGCGAAAGATATGATGCTCGCTGACATCTCGATACTGACTGATACGGGTATTGCTGGTCGGAGGGCATTCTATCGCAATGTTTCGGTCTGCCATTTTTGCCATAACGGCTTGTTGTAAAGCAACAACCGCTTCATCTGGCAAATATTCTAGGGTAACTTCAACATATTCAGCACGCTGCTTTCGTATATTGTCAGATGTAAGCCATAGCTTATACAACTTCAGCGGCCTTTTCATACCCGCAGTTTTAGCCAACTCTCTGGCGCGCTCGTACTCTTCCAACCAGAGGGATTTGGGTTTTAATGGTCCATTTAGCTCACCCAGCAGGCCTTCCGATTCCGCCAACATCCCCCGCATTTCAAATACTTGATCAAGGGTGGTAATCGAGACTTCTTCTTCCAGCGAAAACACCTTATGCGCCAAACGAACAGCTTCAATCGCTGCATCACTGGCGTAACGCAGTAGTTCCGGATGACTTCGAAGTTCCCGCCAGATAAATACCAAATCGAGCAATCGCGTCTCTTTGGTCATGGATAAAGACAATGGCAAAGAGCGTTTCCAGATGTCAGGTGTGATGCCAATCGCCGTGCAGTGACCAAGACGGTCGCCATTACGCAATGGCAAAAACCTCAAGGCATCATCAATGGATCGAATACCACTGATCAGATGCGGGAAGTCCTCGCCAACATGATAGGTAAAATGAGCAATACCTGATTTTGCTAGCACCCGGAACAAGGGGGCAAACAACTCCGGTGGCGCATGCATCTCATTAGCTGCGGCATCCACTCCTCGAATCCATCCAGTCAGGCGCGGTTCATACTTCAGCATGTCCATCAGATTAGCTGCCTGATTCTTCAGGTCCTTGAATAGCAATGCGTAAGGATAGACCTCACCATTTTTTGGCTTTCTTTTGATAAAATGCGGGACTAGCGCCAGCTCTACACACTTGCCATGAGGTTCAATTAGTTCGAGATTATCGAGCACTTGCGACATAGTCAGCGGCTTTTCATGCACCCATTCCAGAGACATATGAGCACTCAGGTATTCCCAATACCCCCTTAACATACTGAAGAGCAGATTTTGCATTTTGCTGGGGTCGCTCTTTGGGGCAAAACGTCCTTCCAGATAACGCACCTGAGAGTACACACCAGAACCATGGGCATGTTTAAAACGAGACAAATAAGATTTCTCGGTTTCCTCCCTCAGCTCTGTCATGGTGTAATTCTGGAACTGATCAAAACCGAAAAAATCGTCTCGCTGAACCAGTAAGGTCAGGTACTGATTCTGAATTAGAAGGTAAATCCAAAGCAGTCGTTCCAATCCTTCGGGCGCACCATACCGCCATTTTTCGAACAACCCGATTAGCCAGCGAAATTCAGACTCCTGACTGTATTTGTCGTCTGTTGGCCAAACTGTCGCAAATCCATACTCCTGGCCATGATGCAGAATCGTGCTATCCGCCAACTGCTGCGGGTTCTGAATTGATACAATCCACTCTGGCAACTCCACGCCCTGAGCGACCCGACAAAGAATTTCGCGAATATTGCTGGCGATCTGCAAACGATCCTTAAAGATTTTAGGTGTCAGAGAGGAGTCAATCTGGGCGCAAAGTTGTTTCATCTCTTGAGATACCCAGCCCTTCTCGAAATCTCTGACGCTCAATTCTGGGTGCTTGAGTGCATCCAGCCAACACTCTTCCGCACTGGTACTGCCATTCAGATGTTGGTGAGTTTCGTGTAGGTGTTCACGGGTAATGTAGTCCTCAACCGTTGGATGATATGGATATAAAGGCCAGCGAAAGCTATATTCCTGACTGGCAGGCCCAGAGTTAAATACCTGATGACACGCCATAATTGGCAGGCACGAAACTCGGCTCATCAGCGTTTGCCATTCCGAGAACAAAGGTAGGTCGATTTTGGGGCCTCCTTTTTCGTTTTTAATAAACTTTTCAGCTATCTGGCGTAAGGTTGCTACTGGGCCGAGATTCATATTCCGCTGTTTGATTTGCTGCACTAAAGATGACCAAGCCGATTTGCCGACATGATCAGGCAAACTACGCACTCGTTCGTATTGAGCAAGGAACACCGATGACTCCACCCGCTCATCAAGTGATACCTCATCCAAAGAGACGGTGCTCAGCCTATGCAACAGCACTGTTGAGTTAAGAAGAAACCTTTCCATACCCAATCCTTATACGAAGGCCATTATTATTTTTCTACGCCATCACTTAATGAAGGCAACTTGGATTTCCGGGCTGGCGTAGCCTTATCGTATAATGCTCCGACGATTGTGGAGGTATTAAGTGATGTTATAGTGTTTTGAGACGTATGTTGTTTTATGTTTATTTTACGATTATCATTTTTAGATAAATACTCCCATTCTCCTTCAGAAAGTAATTTGTCGCCAACAATTTCACCAATCAGTTCAAGGAAACTTGCTTCCTTGCTCAGTGCTTTGGCTGAACAATTAATCCCTCCTGCAGGAAAAATGAACGGATGTAGAATTGGACAGCTAATTAATAAGAAAAACAATGGATGGGTATCTTTCCATGTTTTCTTATCCGCTTTCAATTCTTCATTCATTACATTTATCTTTTTCTCAAACTCATCAACCGAAGTAACTGGGTTTAGTCTTAACCCTTCACCGATATATTCCCTGTCACTAAACGAATGATATAAGCTCTCTTCAACCAATACCGCATGAAGAAAAGCCAAAACATTAAAACGCATAATTTTCGCAGCATTTGATTGACTGGCCATTTGTCCATGCTCTGCATCATTATAGAGCCTAGTTTTATGCTGATCAGCCACATTATTAAGGTTGAAATAGAACCGAGTCCATACTTTACCGATCAAAAGCGCCGATGGACGAATTTCAATCTCAATTTCGTTTACTTTTTTAAGCCATTGCTCAACTTTATTAATGGCATAAGAAAATTCCGTTGTGTCATCCTGCTGACTGTCATCAGTTACGCCATCATCCTTGGGATCAAGATCAACATCCAAAACAGCAGCATCGTTATCCGCACTTTTACTTGCGCCTTTCATTTCTGCACGAGCAGCAGCCTCGCTCCATGGGGGAACAATACATGTTGTCTGAGCTATAACTTTATTAAAAGCATTAGTAATGGCAGGCTTTTCACGACGGCAAGCAGAGATATCTGCAATAGCACCAATCAGATTAAAAACACTACTGAAATCCATAAGGTTATTTGAAGCCACCGTACTTAAGGAAGCCGCCATTGCGGCTTTTGCCAAGCCATTCTCAGTATCAATGTTAAATTTCTTGTAACCGTCAGGCATCTTTTGGCGTGATTTACGATTTAACTGCACCATGCCAAGAAAAACGCCAACCTTTTCATCATTAGGGTTGTTTGCAACCACAGCACAACATCGATTAGCCCAATGTGAGGCGCTTTCAATTCTGCCAACAGACATATAAGCTACATATTCACTAACAAGCTGTTCGAATTTTTCTCTATCATTTTCAGCCTGTGCTAACTCGGTCACAAATTGGTTGAATATGCTGACAGAACCACAACCAACCAAAAGCATCTGTAGGAACTTTGACAGACTGCCCTGACAGTTTTCACTTACCTGAGACGCCAAGTAAATAGAGCAGTTTCTTAATGCTTCACTTTCAGACTGAGGTCGCAAATAAAATCCGGTATTAAAATCACGATCCTGTTTTACATAGGTGAATATATCCTTACAGAGCGAATCCATACCAAACCGATGTTGTTCATAATTTAACCCTGCGCGATAAATGCTGCTTAGCATCGAACCATATAAGGCATTTCTAAGTAAGTTCGGAACTGATAATTCATCAGGTCTTTCATTGCTGCCTTGTTTACCATCATGTTTTACCGATGTAGCATGATATTTTTTGGTATAGAAATCTTGAAGCACCTGCATCAACAACCGCACTGGCTGCTTCAGCAGTTCATTCACATACATGTCTGCATCAGATCCCTCTCTCAAATTAAGGCCTTCCCTAACAGCATCGCCAATTGCTTGCCGGATATCAATGGCAGCAATATCCTGCATGCCAAGCTCGGTTTTAACCTTGATCTTCTCTTTACCGACTTTTCCCTTTTCGCCGACCAGTTGCAACATGGTTTTCAGTTGAATACGCTTTTGTACCGGGAACAGTTTTAATAAATATTGCTGTTCAAGGTGTTCAACCATATAGCCCCGCTCTGCTAAGCGGGCGCTCTCTTTTTCCTGATCGAGCAAAGTTTTGCTATAATTTTCGTATTGCTTACCGCGAATCAATTGGGAATATAGGCGCAAGTCACCTGTCGCCACCACCACCAATTTCTGGCTGTTAAAGAATTTACGAATAGATTCAAGTACATCCCAACCCGTTTCAAACTGAGTATCAATATCATCAAATGAGATCAAAATGGCCTTGCAGCCGAGAATTTCACACGCACGCTCAACTAGCTTCTCAAAGATTTCTGACAAATCCTGGCCACCAATTGAGTAATCAAGCTGGGCATCCAGCTTCAAAGCATCACTGAAATATTCCGGCTTATATTCCTTGTCTGTGAGCAGATGTAAACCACGCTGGAGCTGCGCAAGGTAATTCTGCCATTGTTCCTTTTGTTTTGTATGGTCATTCGACGACCAGCATCCTTTTAACTTGTCGGACACCATTTTATTCAGACGGGCAGTCACAGTGACCAAAATGGGTTCATGACGCGGCAACTTGGTAGGGTCGATGGTCGGCAAACACTTGATGCTGACTATGACATCACCTTTGTCACCGTTCAGAGATTTGACCACGCTATTGATAAAAGTGGTTTTACCTGCACCGCGAGTACCATCCACAAAAAATACATTACGACCGGATTCATCAATAAACCGTGTTAGCCCAGCAGACTTATCAGCGTCAGGGGGGGTAACCGAGTTTCGGATACTCTCGACCAACTGATCACGCAGAGATTTCTGAATGAGATCATCTTCTTTGGTACTGCCCGGAAGATTGGGCGCAAACAAGTTGATGATGATTTTTCCCTCTGTCGTTTTAGTTTGTACGCTGTCTGTCATGTCCGTAGCTATCCCGTTATTTTGATTTTATGCCAGCCTGAGTATCAGAACTGGTGCTTTAAATTTCCACTGCATTGATTTATGCAATACTCAATGCCCTTAGCTTCAATAAGACCGTTGGCGGGCTTCGCCACGATCGAACCTACAAAGCTACCTGGAGCGCTGTTAAAACTGACCACCTCATTCACTGCCACCATCCTCGCGACTGAGCGGTTCGTTTTGTCGAGCAGACATTGCTGAGCGAAGTATGAGACCGAGGATAACGCATAATATGCTGATATTGTGTCGTCACACCTTCACTAGTTCTAACAGATGATATACTAGCGTTAAATTATTGATAAATATTAACTACAATTAATTACTGCTCCTGTGACCAAAAGCGTGTTGGTACATTATTACTTTTTTTATAGCCATTTATTTTTAGGTTAGTCTACGCTAAGTGCCTAAATTATCGCGCTTTAACTTCCTCAGCAACAAACAAGTGTTGCCTGTTTATTTACTCATCCGAGCCTGTTTTGTGGCGAAAATAAACAACTCTTAGTATTTATCCGCATGAACAACCAACGTCCGCTTCTGCCACAAAGCGGACTGAGTCAGAAAGCGGAAATCATCTTTTAGTAAGAAACAGCTTTACCGTCCTGACACTGCTTATGTCAGTTTTAGGACGTTATTAAGTGTCAGCAATATGCACTGCAAGCCCTTGTTGTCCCGGGGCAAGGTGATCGGATAGCACATGACGATCGGGGTAATCTCCCGCATTTTGCGCGCGGAAGGGAATCGGAATGTCGTCAAACAGCCCTTCCAGCCGGCTGCGCCAGTTGGCTTCCGCCTCAAATAAGGCGTCAGTGCCGATTCGTCCGCTACCGTAAACAGCAAACGTGGGTAATACCTCCATTCCCGTGTAAAAAAGGGTTCCATGCGTGATGGGAAAGAGTAATTGCTCCAGCGGACCATTAATGCCCCTTTTAGAATAATCACCTTCTGGACCACCAACCGAAACTGCCAGTAGCGCACGCTTACCTCTAAAAGCACCTTCTCCATAACGATGCGCGTTGCCTTTATCCTTATACCCATATGCCAGGCCATACGCCCACACCCGCTCTATCCAGCCTTTCATAATTGCGGGCATGCTGAACCACCAGAGCGGAAAAAGAAAGATAACCGCATCGGCGGCCTGGACCTTGCGTTGTTCTTGTTCGACATCTGCTGCCTGTCGGCTGTGTGTAAAGGCGTGTTTCGACTCTTCAATAAAAGACAGGCGTTCAGTATTGATCCGATCAGGAAAGTCATCGCCGTCAAATACTGCTTTCCACCCCATGGCATAAAGATCCGATTGAGTAACGGTATGCCCCTGGGCCGTTAATAACTCCTGGGCCATATTGACAAGATGATGTGTTAATGACGTCTTTTCAGGCTGGGCATGGACAAGAAGAATATTCATATAAATAGTCCTTTTAAGTAAGTCCCGACACACTAGCCCCTCATCTGATATAGTTGAAATTAATTTATAAAATACCAGGTATTGAAATGATTAATACCCTGAGAAATATTGATTTAAATCTTCTGGTTACGCTTGATGCACTTTTGTCAGAACATAGTGTTACGCGCGCCGCTGAACGCTTACACCTGTCGCAGCCTACAGTCAGCGTGCAACTCGCCAGACTCAGGGAGATATTTGACGATCCTTTGCTCCTGCCAGGCCCGCGTGGTATGCGGCCCACGTCGCGCGCCGACGAGCTTCGGGAACCTCTGCAGCATGCATTAGCCGCTATCCAAAAAGTGATTGCTCCTTCAAGTACCTTCAACCCAGCGCTGGCAAATCAGCACTGGAATATCGCTGCCTTTGATTATGGTGCAATGACTATCCTGGAGCCCGCCCTGGCAATGTTACGCACTGCTGCGCCAGCTACACGTATCGCAGTTGTTCACACTCTTCCTTCACAAGTAGCAAGGAAAGCGGAACAAGGAGAGATCGATCTGGCTTTCATGACAGGTGATGAAGCACCAGTAAATTTACATCGCCGCACGTTGTTCACTGAACGTTATGTGCTTGCTGGACGCGCAGGACATCCTCATTTGCATAGCCCACTTTCGCTCGAGGAGTTCTGTCAGCTTGAGCATGCCATTGTTTCACCGGAGGGGGGCGGATTTCATGGTGTGACAGATAGCGCCCTGGCCGAAAGAGGGATGACGCGCCGCGTATCACTCTCTGTGCCAAATTTCCTGCTGCTTAGTGCGGTCCTGAAGAGTACCGATCTGGTGGCTATGGTGCCGTGGCGGTTGGTGTGTGAAAACGATGCGCTGCAGATCACTGAGTCACCTGTTGAGGTTCCGGGATTTGAGATGGTTATGCTCTGGCCCGAACGTGTTCACCGTGACCCCGCTCATCAGTGGCTACGTGAGCGCATCGCCTGTTCAATATAAATAGTGAGTCATTCTTAAGCACAAAAAACCCGGCGGGCGCCGGGTTTTTTTATCGCTTAAACGCGTGTGCCCCACAGGTCATACTCGTCGGCGTTCTCGACTTTCACGCGAACTATATCGCCCGGTTTGACGTTAGTTTCACCGTTCAGATAGACCGCGCCGTCGATTTCCGGGGCATCGGCCATGCTGCGGCCAATCGCGCCTTCCTCATCCACTTCGTCGATCATCACCAGGATTTCGCGACCAATCTTCTCCTGCAGACGCTCAGCGGAGATACGCTGTTGCAGCTGCATAAAGCGGTTCCAGCGCTCCTCTTTCACCTCTTCCGGCACCTGATCCGCCAGCTCATTGGCGGTGGCACCTTCAACCGGGCTGTATTTGAAGCAGCCGACGCGATCGAGGCGCGCTTCGGTCAGGAAGTCGAGCAGCATCTGGAAATCTTCTTCGGTCTCGCCAGGGAAGCCGACGATAAACGTGGAGCGCAGCGTCAGCTCCGGGCAGATTTCGCGCCAGCGCTTGATGCGTGCCAGCTGGCGATCGACCGCGCCAGGGCGCTTCATCAGCTTCAGAATGCGCGGGCTGGCGTGCTGCAACGGGATGTCGAGGTAGGGCAGAATTTTGCCTTCCGCCATCAGCGGGATCACATCATCCACGTGCGGGTAGGGGTAAACGTAGTGCAGACGCGTCCAGACACCAAGTTTCGCCAGCTGCTCGCAGAGGCCAACCATGCTGGTTTTCACCGGCTCGCCGTTATGGAAGCCCATGCGGTGTTTCACATCAACGCCATAAGCGGAAGTGTCCTGCGAAATCACCAGCAGCTCTTTAACGCCAGCATCGACCAGGCGTTTCGCCTCAGACAGCACGTCGCCAATCGGGCGGCTCACCAGATCGCCACGCATCGACGGAATGATGCAGAAAGTGCAGCGGTGGTTACAGCCTTCGGAAATTTTCAGGTAAGCGTAGTGGCGCGGCGTCAGTTTCACGCCCTGTTCCGGCACCAGGCTTAAGAAGGGGTTGTGCTGCGGTTTCGGCACATAGTGATGAACATGGGCGAGAACCTGCTCATAGCTGTGCGGGCCAGTGATCTCCAGCACTTTCGGGTGCACTTCGCGGATTTGATCCTCTTTCGCGCCCAGACAGCCAGTGACAATCACTTTACCGTTTTCATTCAGCGCTTCGCCGATCGCTTCCAGCGACTCCTGCACGGCGCTGTCGATAAAACCACAGGTATTTACGATCACCATATCGGCATCATCGTAACTCGGGACAACATCGTAACCTTCGGTACGCAACTCCGTAAGGATGCGTTCTGAGTCGACGAGATTTTTTGGGCAGCCAAGAGAGACAAAGCCGATTTTCGGCTGCAGGTTCACATTGCTCATAGTTCAAAAAGTAATCAGTTATAGGATCTTAGGCGAGGGATTGTACAGAGTTCCGGGCGGGATTTATAGCGGATTATCAGCGCAGCGGCATCGCGTGCGGTAAGTTATTTTGCTTCTTTATAGATTGCTGGCTGCGTGTGTGCAGTATGGCTTTAGTCAGGATCAAGAATCTCCTGCACCCAGTCATCCCAGCATGCACAGCCAAGGTCTGCGACCACTGCGTTTTCATTGGTCTCCAGCCACCAATTTGTAACGATGGCATACTCCTCAGACGTGAGCGCAAAGGGGCGCCAGGTGCCCATGCGGCAATCCTGGTCGCAGGGATCGCTGCCCCGTAACAAGAAGTCGTTCAGAAAGGCCAGCGGGGGAAAGTAACCGCTGCCGTCAATAATGCTGAAAATGCCATACGGCACGTGGATGTTTGCGGTAAGAATACGTATCGCTTCCGTGCTCTGGTTCATTTTACTGCTCCGCGACATCGGTGCGATCACCGCGCGGGGTCGGGTGAGAGAAGACGATAAATTCAACCGCCGCATCAGAATCATTGCGCGCCTGATGTTTTGCTAATGGCGGGATCTCAATTCCTTGCTGTGCAGCAATTTTCTGCTTTTCACCTTCCAACTCCATCGTCAGCACGCCACTCAGCACAAAGAAAAATTGCCGCGAGACGGAGTGATAATGGCGCTGCTCCTGTGTCCCAGCGGGCATTTTCTCATGGATGATCATCATCTCTGGCCGCTTCACCAGGTACCAGCCGTCGCACCCCTCGCCCCAGTGATAATGCTCGGCATTCTCTTTTGAAATCATTTGCTTCTCCTGACGTACACCTCTTTCCCTACCGTTATACCCATCATCGACGCGCGGCATAACCTGCCTGAATTAGCGGGCGCACTTCCGCGAGCCAATCACGCAGAGGATAACGCCCAGCGTCACCAGTAGCATCAGCGGGCTGACACGCTCGTTGAGCAGCAGGGCGGAGAGAGCAAGACCGAAAAAGGGCTGCAACAGCTGTAGCTGGCCGACGGCGGCAATCCCGCCGCGGGCCAGGCCGTTATACCAGAAGATGAAGCCTATCAGCATGCTGAAGAGCGAGACGTAGCCTAGTGCGCCCCAGGCTTGCGCGCTGATATCAACAAGCGTTGCGGGTTGCGTCAGCCAGGCGGCGGGCAGCATCACCGGAAGTGACAGGATCAACGCCCAGCAGATCACCTGCCAGCCGCCGAGCGTGCGGGTTAAGGCTGCTCCTTCGGCATAGCCCAGCCCGCACACTATCACTGCCGCCAGCATCAGCAGATCGCCAGTCAGCGAAACGGCATGACTCTGCGCCAGCGCGAAGGCCACCACCAGCAGGCTGCCAAGCAGTGAGAAGAGCCAGAAGGCGCGCTTTGGCCGCTCGCCGCCGCGCAGCACCGCAAAAATCGCCGTGCAGAGCGGCAGAAGGCCGAGAAAAACAATCGAGTGGGCGGAGGTGACATGCTGTAGCGCCAGGGCTGTGAGAAGCGGAAAACCAATCACCACGCCGCCGGAGACGATCAGCAGCGGGAACAGCTGCGCGCGCTGCGGGCGCGGTTCGCGCAAGGCGTAAACAAGAACAATCGCCAGCAACCCGGCGAGCGAGGCGCGCAGAAAGGTGAGGAAAAAGGGCGACATCTCCAGCACGGCAATGCGCGTGGCGGGTAACGAGCCGCTGAAAATCACTACCCCCAGCAGGCCGTTGAGCCAGCCTGACAGCGCGGAATGTGCCGGTTTGTTTAGCGCGGAATTTGCCATCTTGACCTCGTTATCACTGATTAGTGGGAGCTTGAGCATTGATGGGCTGAATGGTAGGTTGAGCTACTTACGACAATCAAATTATTGTCATGGATACATTTGATGAAAGCGCGCTACAAACAGCTGGTTGATCGCTTCGCTGTGCAGATCCGTTCCGGTGAGTTGCCGCCCGGCACGCGTTTACCGACTCACCGCTGCCTGGCCGGGCAGGAACATATTTCGCTGGCGACCGCCACCCGCGTCTATCGTGAGCTGGAGGCGATGGGGCTGGTCAGTGGTGAAACCGGCCGCGGCACCTTTGTCAGAGAGATTGCCCTTCCTCCCGGTCACGGCATCGATCAGCTTGCCGTCGCCAGCGACGTGCTGGATCTCAACTTCAACTACCCGGCGGTGAGCGGGCAGGGCGAGTTGCTGCGCGAGGCCCTCAAACGCACGGCAGTGGAGGGCAATATTGAGGCGCATCTGCGTTATCAGCCTCATGGCGGGCGGATCACCGAGCGAGAGGTCTTCGCCGCGCACTTCACGCAGGGGACGTTTCGCCCGGCGGCTGAAAATCTGCTGCTGGTGAATGGCGCGCAGCACGGCTTGACCATTACGGTCATGGGGCTGCTGAAACCGGGCGATGTGGTGGCGGTGGACGCGCTGACCTATCCCGGTTTTAAGGCGCTGGCCGCGCTTTATCATCTGGAGCTGGTGGCCATTCCGGCAGCGCAGGATGGCCCGGATCTGGCCGCATTGCGCCAGCTCTGCCAGCAGCGGCGTATTCGCGCGGTGTATACCATGCCGACAATGCATAACCCGCTGGGCTGGGTGATGAACAGCCCGTCGCGCAAAACGCTGGCCGCTATCGCCCGTGCTCACGATCTGCTGATCATTGAAGATGCCGCCTATGCCTGGCTGGTTCGCCGCGCACCGCCGCCGCTCGCCTGTTTTGCGCCGGAAAGAACGGTTTATGTCAGCGGATTTTCAAAAAATGTAGCGACCGGCCTGCGGGTCGGAGTGGTGATCTCCCCGCCTGCGCTGCGGCCTGCGCTGGAGCGGGCCATCCGCGCCACGACGTGGAATGCGCCGTCGCTCATGACCTCGCTGGTCAGCCACTGGATAGAGGAGGGGACGGTGGCCGAGCTCGAAAAGCGCAAGCGGGAAGATGCCCGGCTGCGCCAGCGAATTCTGCAAGAAACACTGGCCGGTCTGCCGTGCGTGACCCACCCCGACTCTTACTTTGCCTGGCTGCCGCTCTCTGAAGAGTCGCGCGCCGATCGGGTAGTCAAGCAGTTGATGGATAGCAATATCTCCCTCTCAACCGCTGAGCCCTTCTGCACCGCGCAATCGACGCCGCAGGCGCTGCGCGTAGCCCTCGGCTCGGTCGCTGTCGACACCCTGCGCGGAGCGCTGCTGACCATCCGCGAAGCAATAGAGTATGAAGCGAGCCGCTAGCGGCGACTCTCCTCCAGCCAGCGCATCAGCGCGTTAAGCCGGGCGGTGAAGTGCGCCGTGTCATCCTCTGGCGTATGGCACTGTTGCAGCAGCCAGCCGATGGCCTGCTGCTGCTGGGGAAAACGTCGTACAACCCGGCTGGCATACTCCTCCAGCGTCTCGGGCCAGTCGGTATCCTCATCGCTACGTAACAGGTTGGTTGCGCGCAGCAGTTTACGCGCCGCAGCCCGCTGAAGCAGCCGTGCATCGCTCGCCTCTGCCAGTTGCTGAAGGTAGCCTTGCAGAACGGGAATGAAATCACCGTTTACCGCGACGGCAATCTTGGGCGAGGGGGTAAAACGCGTAAAACGGCTCGCGAGATCTTCGCCCGCCACGCAGCGGCAGTGGTGCTTAAGCCAGTAACCCCAACTGAACCGGTTTTTGTCGGCCAGCGCCTCTGCCAGCGTGCCGCAATCAAAATCGACTTTGCTGATAACCGGATGCTGCGTCTGCACATGCTCCGCAATCACTCGCAGAAGATCGCGTTCCGCCGCGTTCAGCGCGCCTTGGGTAATCAGGCAGACGTCGAGATCCGATACACCCGCCACAGCTGTACCTTTCGCCACGCTGCCGTAGAGGTAAATGCTGTGCACCTGCGCGCCGAGCCTTGCGTGCAGCAGCTCGATCACCTCATCGACCACCGGGCGAAACGCCGGTTGCAGCGGGGTGTCGGGTAAACAGGCGATAAAGCCGTCGGCATCAACCATCGAAAGCGCCTCCGCTACAGCACGCTGATTTGCAATTGTTTGAACAGCGCGCTCATCTTCTCATCGAGCGGCTCATCGACAAGCAGCGTGCTGGCGAGCGTCAGATCGCCAATGCCAAAGGCCGAGGCGGAGTTGATCTTCTCCGGCGACGCCAGCACCACGGTTTCCGCCGCGCGCTCCGAAAGTGCGCGCTTCACGCAGGCCTCTTCATAGTTGCCGGTGGTAAAGCCTGCCTGCTCATGCACACCGGTGACGCCCATAAAAAAGAGGTCAGCATTGATGCGGCGAATGGACTCAATCATCGATGCGCCCACGGTGACCATCGAGTGTTTATATAACTGCCCGCCGATAACGATCACGTCCACATTTGGCAGGTTAATCAATCCGGCGGCGATGGTCGGGCTGTGGGTGACTACGGTAAAGGCCAGATCCGGCGGCAGCAGGGTGATCATCTCTTCCGAGGTGGTGCCGCCGTCGATGATAACGATATTGCCGGGCTGAATAAGATTGACTGCTTTCTGCGCAATGACGCGTTTTGCATGAATGTTCACGCTTTTGCGTACTTCAAATGGCGCAATCGCCGCCGACACCGCCAGCGCGCCGCTGTGCACCCGTTGCAGCAGGCCATCTGCCGCTAACTCCCTTAAATCCCGGCGAATAGAGTCTTCAGAGATAGCAAAGTGCTGGCTTAATTCGCGGGACAAGACCTGCTTATCACGCGCCAGCATCTCGAGTATCTTCTGCTTACGTTGACTGGATAACACGTTTTCCCCTTACACGATTGATCTTGATCTTGCACGATTATGCATGTTAGCGTGCCGGTTGTCAGCCTGACGATCCTAATTTTACGCAGTTTACAGGGGAAACCATGCACGCCATGCTTATTTTAATTGCCGGACCCGTACGCAGCGGCACCAACGGTGATGATGCGTTAATCAAACAGAATCTCGATGCCATGACGCGGGTTGCCGCTAAGGTGTTCGAAAAAGGCCATACGCCGGTGATCGGCGAGTGGCTGGCGATGCCGCTGGCGGAAGCGGCCGGTTCGAAGAAGATTGGCGATGAGATTAGCCAGACCTTTTTGTACCCCGTCGCCCATCGTCTGATTCAACACTGCGATGCCATTTTACGCCTGCCCGGCGATTCGGCAGGCGCCGATAACGATGTGCGCATCGGGCGCGAGCGGGGCCTTACCATTTACAGCGCCGTTGATGAGATCCCCGACTGCGCCGCGCGGGAGTCATCTGTGGCTTAACGAAACGGGATGTAATGGAAATCAATATCATGGGGTTTATCCCCGTGCTTTTACCCGTCGCGCTCTCTCCGGGCGCGAGTTTTACCCTTGCGATGAACAGCGCGCTGGCCGGCGGGCGGGGCGGGTTGCTGCGCACGCTGGCGGGCACCGCGCTCGGCATCTACACCCATGCGCTGCTGATTGGCCTTGGGGTGACGGCGATCCTCGTCTCCTCTCCCGCATTGTTTAACGTGCTGAAATATGCGGGGGCGGCGTATCTGATGTGGCTTGGTGTGCAGCTGATCCGCAGCGGGTTAACGACGAGTGAGATGACACTACGCGCGGATGGACCGACGGTGACGCTGAAAGAGGCGTGGCTGGCAAATGTGCTCAACCCAAAAGCGATCGTTTTTTATCTCACCGTGGTGTCACAATTTGCTGGCAGCCGCGGCGAGGTAAGCCACTATCTGCTGCTGGCCACGGTGCATGTGCTGGTGATGGGCGCATGGCTGATTGCCCTGAGCAACGTGCTGGTCTTCTCGGCGAAAAAAGCCAATCCGGCACGGCTCAAAAAAGGGGTGAATGTGGTGGGCGGCGCGCTGTTACTCATCTTATCCGCCCTTTCACTGCTGCACTAAACGTAGAGCTTTTGTTCAAAATGCGCCCCGGCAGAGCAGATTCTGGTAGGTCGAAAAGGGCCTTCGCTGCCTTAATGGCGCGTCGCTTTCCGGTATGATGGCAAAGACTTTTACCTCGCCTGCAGGAGAGCGGATGAAGACCTTAACTGAACTTATCGATGTGCACGATCCCGGCTGGGCGGTGGTGCAGGAGTGGCTTAACGCGGCCAGCAACCCTTACGAGGTGCTGGCGAAAGATGAGGCCCGCGCCGAACAG
>Ga0157369_10004224_pt1 | contig 17009 bp, 18 predicted proteins | sample C25metaG_FD_113461 | JGI IMG/M metagenome (GOLD analysis project Ga0157369, IMG submission 113461) | Corn rhizosphere microbial communities from Kellogg Biological Station, Michigan, USA - C2-5 metaG | ecosystem: Host-associated > Plants > Roots > Rhizosphere > Soil | place: USA: Michigan... | reverse complement strand
CCGTGGCTGGCACAGTCTGCGCGATTGGCGGAGTACGGGTTCATGCTTGGGCGGGACTACCCGTGGCCGATCGTCGACCATGCCAAGGCTAGAGCGGCCACCTTGGCACGCTATCAAGCGGTGGCGTCAGCGCGTTAGACGAGGATCGCAACAGCACTGATGTAATCGCCTCGCATCGATGGTAGCCGGCTTCGCCAAACGCCCCCACCTCATGCTCGTGCAACGAAGCATGGGTTTGTTATACGCCCGATACGTTGGCCGATGTGCGCGCCAGGCTATGCAACAGGCCCGCGTTTAGCTCGGGCTTTGTTGGTGCGCTCCAGGGGAAATTCATGAGAAATTTTCTCGTGCCGAGGCGGTCCCATCGGCGATGCACGGCCGACGACGGCTGCGGGAGAGTCATCGCACGCCTGAAACCGAGTGGGCGATCTGCCGCATGGCCGATAAGGAGGCCAGCTCGTCCTGCTCGGCACCGTATTCGCTAAGTTTGACGATGATCGTTTGCGTCAAGGGGTTAACGTACACGTACTGTCCATAAATGCCAATGGCGGAAAAATCGCCGTCATGCGCGTTGTACGGCGGAATCCACCAGCCGTCACTGTATGTCATAGCAGCCGATCGATTGGTCCGCTCGGTTGGCACAAGCGTCCAGGATTTGCTGACGATACGGTTGCCGCCCACCTTGCCTTGCATGAGATAGAGCATCCCGAGTTTCGCGAAATCGCGTGCGGTCGCGTTCAGGCAGCAAAATGCCTTCTCAACATCGTGTTCGCGACTGTCGACACTCCATGTCGCGTCATCGACAGCGCCCAGTGGATTCCAAATCTTCTGTTCGGCGTATTCCGTCAGCGCCATGCCAGTGGCGCGCTTCAAGACCTTTGCCAAAACCAGCGTATCCACGCTACGATACTCGAAACGCTGACCAGCAGGATATCGAAACCCTGACACGCCAGACAAGAAGCGGTCCAAGTCGGTCGTGAGGTACATCTGCACGACGGGCGCAAGAGCAGAATCGTATTCCTCCTCGACATCTATCCCGGAGCGCATCGACAACAACTCGCCGATCGTGACCTGGCGGTACTGCTCTGCCACATCACCGGCGCCAAGATACTGCCCGATCGGATCCTGCAACGAGCGAATCTTGCCGTCCAATATCGCGGCGCCGATCAAGGTGGCGACGAAGGACTTCGCGACCGAGTAGGAGGCGAACTTCGAGTTGCGGTCGTACCCTGGCGAATACATCTCGTATGCAATCCTGCCATTCTGTACTACCAGGAAGGCTCGGCTATTCGTGTGGCTCAGGAAATTGCCAATGGTTGAATTCGTACCTTTCCAGGAGATCGAATCGTCGAACGTCTCTGGTGCATTGCCAAACACAATTGGATGCGTCGACCTCAGAAGCCGCCGTGCAGAAAAGAGATTAAACGACTGACTCGTCGACACCAGGCCGAATTCGAGATCGACAAGGACGGAAGGGCTTGGCAACTTCAGTGCGTGTCGATAGAAATACTGCGCGCCAAACAAGAACAACAACAAAAATACAAAAGTTTCGGTAATAATTGTGCGTCGATTTCGCATAAGTTGGCGGACGAGTCGTTGTTATTGAAGTGACAGATGAAGTCGAGAGCGACCGAGCAATCGTTCGTGCTCTTCCTTAAATCGGGTGATTGCGCGAAATCCGTTGTGAACGATGCATATGAGGTGGTCAGCTACACGGACCTCAAGGCCTACGGCGAAGGCGGATGAAAGGCACGCCAGCCCTGATATTCGAAGCGCCGTACCTAGTACAAGCTGCACTCGCGCTCGACGAAAACGCGGCTCCGCTGCGGACATGCTCATGGCGCATTACTGATAGCGAGGGAATGCGGGCCAAGGACCACCAGGCCGTGCAATGCGACCACTGCCGAGCATGGCATAGGCCTTCGCTCCCGATGCGAGAAGGCTAATTCTGATTAGCCCGCGAATGCGCCAGGGGTAACCTGGCGCAAACACTATCGATACGATCGCGCGAGACGGCTTACTGCCGATGGAAAAGTCGCGAGAGCAATCCGTTCGTATCGACTGAAATCACGTCCATCGGGAACGCCCCCTCCTTGAAGGCTTCCTTGTGAGGCCGATCGTCGCACACAATACGAAAAATCACACAGGCCATCGCCGGATCGCCAGATTCTGCATCGAAAGTACGAGCACCGAGGGGCAGACGGACTTCAGCGCGTCCCGTCTATGCGCTCGAGATATTCCGGCTTGCCGGAGAATGTAGCCAAATGATCCGGCAGAACCTCGGGCGGGAATCTGTCGTCAGCCACCGGCGCGCGGAAGACTGTGGCGCAAGGCAAGATGCCCGTCCAAACGGGTGTCTCTGGCATGTGGTCCTCGTGGTCAGAAAATTCATTTCGCACTTTCGCAGCAACCTGATCGAGCGCTAAGCGGAATACGCTCATCGCATCGAGTTCGTCATCGAGGATTTCGCGCAGCGTTTCCCAGCGGCCCGGGATCGTCTGCTGGAAGAACACGCGCATAGCGGCGCGCTTTTCCTCACGGTCGTGAATTACGTGGGGCCGACCATGCACGACGACAGATCTGAAATTTACCGAATGATTGATGGGGCTGTGGCCCAGCACCAACGCGTCCATTAGCGTCACTGACAGTGCGACGGAGCCTGATGCGCAGGCGCGCGCAAACCTTCCGCGCGCGGCGGCATGGAAGTAGACATGCTCAGCGTCGCGCCAATAGGTCATAGGAATGATCTGCGGCAGGCCAGCGTCGACGAAGGAAATGTGGCAGATATAGCCAGCGTCAAGAATAGGGTGGACTACCTCCGGCGCATACGAGGCGCGGTACGCGATCCGCTTCACGCGGTTTGGTTCAGCAGTCGGGTATTCCTGTTGTGGATCTGTACTCATGGCGGTATTCCGATTCGATTAGATGGCCCGGAAGGCACGAATGTGCCACAGACCAGTGGTTTCTCGGGACGTGATATCGGCAAAGCGAGACGAATCGTCGAGGAACCCTTCCAACAATGGACGAACGAGACGCACATGGCCGCGGATTACGGCCAGCCCGCCCGTGCGCATATATGGGCGAGCCCGTTGCAGGCAATGTTGCGCGGTCTCGTCGGGCAGGAACGACGGAACATCGGACAATGACAGGTAATCGATGTTGCCGCCGGTTGCGCCGAAGGACGTCAATACGTCCCCCTCGATGAAATGGACTTCGCACGATTTCACGTGCGCCTGCGCGCGCGCGTAGACGTCAGGATGGCATTCGATCGGCAAGCCTTCTTCAAACCGGATGTGACCAAGGAAGATCAGTTGCAGGAAGAAGTTGGAGCGTGCCGGAAATTGCGTCAGTAGACGTTCGAATATCTCCGAGTAGATGCGTAGGTAGCTCTTGGGGATATTTTTCTCGGGGAAATCGCCCTTGTACAACAGCGAATTGAGCGCCGTTGAATTGCCCAGAAGTGCCAGCACCAGCTTCCAGCGAAGACGCGGAAAGTCACGTCGGAAGTAGGCGGCCTGCGTCCGCACATCGCCCACTTCGAACAGCCGCTCACAGGCTTTGCCCAGCACGGTCCGAGTCACCTTCGACAAGGTAATCAGCATTCGCTCGAATTTGCCCTCATATACGAGCGGACCCCAGTAAATGCGCGTGAGCATTTCCTCGAGCACAGCGCGATACGGGTCCTCCAAGTCGAGTCCGGAAAACAGCGTTTGGCGTGCCCGCGGCGTCATGCCGTGCGTGTAACCGAGGAACTGGCAGTAGACGTCCCGGTCTACCTGACGCAGCAGCGCGATGCGCAGGCGAGTCACCGCCAACTGGTCGGGGCTGATATCGACGCAGGTCAATTTTCTGGGCTCCCGCGCAAGAAGCGGTACGATGCGGCTGCCGCAGTCTGCGATCGCGAAAACATGCTCGCCTCCCTCGGTGAGCATGTTCATCTCGGTGGCCGCGTCTTCGTCGCCGAGTGTGTAGTTGAGGTGCTTGAAATACGCTCCCACGGGCTTGCTCACCGGCTAAACAGCGCGTCGCACACGGCCGAATAGCGACTTGGCCGGCCGCTGGCGAGCTTCATGTATTCGGTATGTACCTCGTCCAGCATGCGTCCGGTCAGACGCAAGCTGACTTCTGCGGTTTCGCCGATGGCATCCCAATCCGATGCTGTCTTGGCAACGCGCTCGATGACGTTGCGAACTTCGCGCGCATGCTCCTCGTCGATAGCCGAGTGCGCGACAAAAAACGTCAGTTGGCTGTCCTTCAGCCCAAGTTGCTCCTTGACCTTGCCGACTAGCGGATTGATGTACTGATAGGAGCTTTCCGCCCAGACGCTGTATCCGAGCCGGCGAAAAGGGTTACCGTGCTTTGACGTCCAGTAGAGGTAAGCGATCAGCGTTTCGGTGGACGGCAGCGGTGCGGGCAATGGCAGATCGTCGCTTGTGTCGCCGAGCGAACGTAGGTCGTGCAGCGCCATCAACTCGTGGCCCGCCTCGTCCGCAGCGTGATCGAAACAGAACTTCATGTACACGGGATTTTCCGGATGGGCGACGCCGGCCAGAGCCTGGTTGCGCGCGTTGTGGGACGTGTAATGATATGTCTCGAGCATGTAGATCATGTACAGCTCCTTTGAAAACTCTCCGGTCCGAATGGACATGGCCAGCGGTGAGTTATCGAGGATCTCGCCCCAGGTGGCGCTGATGCGTTGCTCCAGCGCGGCAAAGTGTTGGTCGATATCGATCATGTGATTGACCTGTCAAAAGGTGGAGGAAGGGGCAAGCAAGGGCACTGCATTCAGCAGTTGTTCTGTATAGGCATGCGCGGCGCCCAAGACCGATCCGATCGGCGCTTCAAGGAACCAATAGTCGCCGTTCTCACGTATTGGTACCTTGACGGGCGATAGATGGATGGGCTTCAAGCCGAACTTTGCGAATACTCGTCGCTGCGGCGTGCGGGCGAGCGCCACCAAGCCGCGCGCTTGCGCCGACCATGCGTGCAACAAGGCGGTGCCTAGCGCGAGTGCGGAGGACAAGGTGCGAAACTCGTCGCCGTGCCAGGAGACCAGGCGGCTCAGCTCGAAGTGACCTGAGAACGAGCCGAGATCCGGTTCGTGGAGCACGAGGCTCTCGCTCTCGAACGGGTGCGGAGTGACACGTACAGTCGATACTAGTCGGCCAGTGCGGTCATGCACGGTCACTATCCTGCTGCGTCGGCCTAAGCCCAGCAGCACATCAAGCGCACAGTGTTCGGGCGAGTTCAGGTAGCCGCGGCCGCTGGATGCATAGAAGCCGGCGAGCTGGTCATTGACTTCCTCGAGTTCCTTCGCGTCTGGCTCCAGAACCGTGGCGTGCAGGCCTGAGCTCCGAGCTACGGTGTTGAGAAATTCCGCGATAGGCTTAACTTGCCACATGGTCAGCCTCTTTCGGCAGCGCTGCACCGAAGCGGGTTAGGTTAACTCTCTCCGTTTGCCGTGATGACGCGTGCAACGGAATAAACGGGGCCGGCTCGCGGCAGAAACCGGCGCCCGCGCACGCGTGGCTCAAATGCGTTTGCGCGAACATCGATCAGACCTCCATGCAATGCGCCTGCGGCGCTATGCGTGGCACTTGAGAGATGGCGCATGTCCCGCGTCGCTGGTAGCGAATGACGTGATGCTCGCAGTCAAGTGCATCTATGAGCCTGGGAACGATCTCCGACGGCTCTCTCCCGCAGGTGAAGACATCGATCGCGATGTAGGAGGATTCAGGATAGGTGTGATACGAACAGTGGGACTCGGCGAGCAGAAATAGGCCAGTTACACCGCCGCCCTCGCCGAACTTGTGGTCGACGAAATTGAGGATGCTGAATCCCGCCAGGGCCGCTGTAAAAATGCTCTTGAGCCTGGATGCATCCAGCAGGAGGCTGGGCTGCTTGACGTGGGCATCGATTAGATAGTGATATCCGGTGTCGTCCATGACGAACCCTCGATAGTTTGTTTAAATTAATTAAAATTGAGTGCCGCCGTCTCTCAACGGCTTGCGAGGCAGATGCCGATAGCGACAGGTGGCCTGCGACCCTGGTTTGTATTGGGTCGTTTTGCTTTCCGGAAACTATTCGCTACGTGCGACTGCGCACCGCGAGTGAGTTTACTTCTGAATCAGAAAGCCGGATCTGTTCCTGGGGTGGTTGGTTATTTCCATTTCTACTAAAAAATAATAGCAGTGATTGCCGCGAGGAAATTTCGTTCGCGCCGAGTCCAACGCTTCCGCTTCGAAAACCTGCGCTGCCTGCGGAATCAAATAACGCCAAGCCTGACTTGCGGTGATGTGCGAGTCGAATGGATCGCGTGCCTAAGCTCGTGATTCCGGTTCGCACATCGATGCGTTTTCGAGTTCGGAATGAGTTCTGAACTTACGTGCGAGCAGCAAAATCAGGGGTTTTTAGCTCTATTGGAGAAGTTGAGCCGAAAGATTCCCGCATTGACCAGGGGCGTCGGACATGCGCGTGCCGGCCCCCATCGTCCCACCGCTAACACGCGGGGAAAATGCGTCGAGGGATTGCCCTGACGGCGCTAATGGGAGGGCGACACTAGATTGCGTCAAGTATGAGCCGGCGCTGGCCACCCTGAAGCGATTGAAAAGCAGGATCATTTCTCGCACGGCGCGGGTCATCGCGCTAAATGGCGACGCCGCGCGGCGGATTGATTTAATAAGCGCTGACGCTGCCCAGCGTAAGCTGAGCAGCAGAATTTCTGCCTGCTGACCTGACATTTAACCCTCGGAACTTTTATTAATTTCTTGATGACGAAAGCTTACCGGGCAGTTTGATAAAATGCAAGTATTCAGCAAAAAAGTCGCGATTGGAAGAAGCGTTTATTGAGCCAGCCATTTTTTCTGGCCCTCACCAACTCTTGCGGCATGCGAGACTGAAGGATGTCGCAAGCTCGGTAGACCGCACGTCGTGCGTCCCACTCGCTTGATGACTACGCACCAATGCGCCCCTACGTTGAAAAAGGATCAACGTGCGAGCATGCCCATGAGCAATTCGTCTCATCCCGCCGACATCACTGCCTGGACTCACTGGTTCGGGCCGGCGCCGCAAAACCTCCTGCCCAGCACACCGGTCCGCCACGTCGGCGAAGCGCTGGTAGCCGGCATGCTGACGTTCGTGGTCCTCGCCCTGGCGCTGGTTCTACCGTGGGTTCGTCGAGCGACGGGAGCGGCAGGTGTTTCACGGGCTTCGTGATGCCCAGCGTGATCGCAGCTCGTCGATGATGCCCTGGCCTTCTCGCCTGATGTCGCCCGTTGACACCTCGTCGCAGCGGGCCAGCAGCCCCTGATCGTTTTGACCTGCTCGACCTTGTCCGCGGACGGCTGCACGGTCGGCAGCGTGTCGAACGACCAGCTTTTGGGCTTCGGGTCGTAATCCTTCGGCAACACCTGCTTGAGCACGTGGCCGACGCACCAGCTCACCAGCTCACCAGCAAATCCGGATCCGTCGCGCGGTTGGCGCGGACCAGGTAGAAGGGACGCGATGGTGTTGCCCATGCCGGGCTTTTCAGCGATGAACAGGCGCATGGTTGACCTCGTGCGAAGCGGCCGGATGGCCATTGGGTCAACCTAAGAAATGGGAAAGATAAGGCAATGGGGCAGGCACTGATTTCCGACAAGCGGTCTATCGAGGGATGCGGCGCGGCTTGCCCGAGTCACGGGCTTTAAGGGCGGCGACCAATTCGATTACCTCGGACACGAGGGTGGCGCCTACCGGTATTACCAAGCCCACGAGGTGTACTTCACGCGGCCCGCCGTGATTCAGCGCGTCGCGTTGGAATACGTGGGCGCTATGTCGGTGTCGGACGTCGAAGAGGCTGTCGACGCGCTGCTGGCGTCCAAGCGCTTCGTCGCGCTCGACAAGACCGATGACCACGGCCAAGCGCTTTACACCTCGCAGCGCCAGGTCAACCGCGAACTTTGGATAAACGAGCGCATGCTCGATAAGGCGGCGGCCCTCGTCGCGTTCACACGCTCGAAGCAGGCGTTTCGCTTCTACACCGGACAGATGGACCTCAAGGGCCCGGGGAAGCTTTTCCCCGCGAACGGCTGAAGCGCAACGCGATCGATTTCGCCACGCGGGCGCAGCGTCAGCGCCTGGGCGCGAAGCGGCAGGAGCGCGATAAGGCCCCATCGCTCAGCAGCGCTCGGTGATCGGCGAACGAGAAGCCGAGGCGATGTCGCACCGGTTCTTGACCGCCACAAGGGTGCTGCGCGACGCGTGGCGAGATCGACGGGAGCGGTGTGGTTGGGAGCGCGATGAGCGCTTGGCCGCGGCGCGTACGCCCTTGGAAAAGCCGCGGGTTGCGGTTCGCTACGCCCGGGCTCGGAATTCGATCATCGACGAGTTGGCATAGCCGGTCGTTTACCCGGGCGACGGAGAGTTCGCACACCTGTCGGGCCGCGGTCCGTTGCGCGAGGCTTAGATCAAGCGATCGCATCACCCTCAGAGCATGTAGCGCCAGCGCGCTCAGATGCGACGAGTGGTAGAGCGTGGGGACGGCCGCTCAGGATTGTCGAATAGGTGAAAGCGACCGAGGGCGTGTCAAAACGTGCGACGTCGACGTCGCACGCGAAAGTCGACCCCCAGAATGCTCTGTATTGGCTTCGCGGCACTTGAGGAAGGGTAAAGCGATACCCGAAAACCGGGTAGTTTCGCGTTTTGACACACCCTCGACCCATTACCGACATTCGGTGGGCCTAAACGTGGCGGATTGCTGACGATGGCGTCGTCGAGCATCTGGACGGCAGCTTCCTGCTGCACCATGGGAGAACTGGCGACTGGTCGGCACGGGGGGCTCAAGATTCAATCGGCGCGAACAACAGCTGTCTATAACGGACAATTCGGGCCGACCCGCGCATACTGTCTTTACGTCGAATATTCGGCGTTGATACGGATGTATTCGGCTGACAGGTCACAACCCCATACGGTGGCGTGACCATTGCCGCAACCGAGATCCACTGCGACGCGGATTTCCTCGCCGTGCATCGCCTCGGACAACCTGTCGAGATCCGCCGCCGAGAGTTGCTTCGGATAGACCTCGGCACCGCCGAAAGCAATGCGGACGTTCTCGGGGACGATGTCCGTATCTTGCTCGCATTTGCCTATCGCCATGGCGACACGCCCCCAATTCGGATCCGCGCCGTGAGTCGCCGTCTTGACAAGCGGCGAGTTGACGATTGCTTTCGCAACGCGCTTAGCCTGCGCATCGTCGCGTGCCCCCTCAACGCAAATTTCCAGGAGCTTTGTCGCCCCTTCTCCGTCGCGCGCGATTTTCTTCCCGAGCGCCAGCGCCAGTTCATGTAGCCGCGCTTCGAATTCGGCTTCGGAGACTTCCCCCGCCAATCCATTTGCGAAGATGGCGGCGGTGTCGCTCGTCGAAGTGTCCGTGTCGATGCTCAGGCAATTGAATGTAGCATTGACGACCTTGCGAAAGATTCGGTCCAGTGCGGGTTGTGGCACGGCAGCATCGGTGAAGAAGAACGTCAGCATTGTCGCCATGTTCGGCTCAATCATGCCTACGCCTTTTGCCACGCCAACAATGGTCGCGTTGCCCACGCGGGCGTAGATATGCTTCGACACCGTATCGGTCGTCATCATCGCGCGCGCGATGCCGACGAAGTCGCTTCCCGCCGCGGTCGGATCGAGCTTGGCGACGAACGTGCGCACCTTTTCCATCGGATACGGGCGCCCGATGATGCCCGTCGACGCGACGAGCACATCCTGAGCGCCGATCCGCAGCTTGGCCGCGAGCCGCTCCGTCAGCTCAATGGCATTGGCGAGCCCCTCCGCTCCGGTCGCGACATTGGCGTTCTTCGACACCACGACGACCGCGCACGGATGGCCCTCGACCAAGTGGCGGCGGCTCACCTTCACACTCGGACCGGCGAACAGGCTCTGACTGAACATGCCCGCAACCGTGCACGGCGCGGTAGAGAACACGCACGCGAAATCGTCGCTCGTGTCCTTGATGCCAATGTTTCCTGAGAGCGTTTTGAACCCCAGTGGTTGAGGGAAATCGCCGTTTACTTCCACGTTGCAAGCTCCAGAGTTTGAAGGTCAGTGTTGGCTCGGAACAATAGCACAGACAAGCCGCAGGGTATAAATTGGCTTGCGGCCGCCTGCACACGTCAATCGCGCGCTTTGCCCGCTTTCCCGAGCAATACAACGTTGAGCGCAACGATGACGGCGACAAGCCCGATGACTTGCAGCTTGGCAAGCGTTTCCCCGAGAAATATCGAAGCCAGCGCACTGGCGAACGCCGGGATTAAGCAGTTGAATTGCGCTCCAGCTACTCTTCCTATCCGCTCGATGCCGCGGTCGTAAAGCACGTAGGCAAGCCCCGACGCGGGAATACCCAAATACAGAAGCTGTGCGCCGATCAAAAGATTCGGCACACGCATGCCGCCGGCCACCAAGTCGTATATGAAGAATGGCAGCAGCGTGAACGATGAGATCAACGACATGAAAAACATCGCAGTTGTCGGCGAGAGTCCCTCGTAGCGCACGTTGCGCATCGAGTAGAACGACCAGCACAGCATCGCGGCCGTAGCGGCCGCGATGCCTGCCCATGGTCGGTCACCGGGAGCCGCAGCGACGCCGTTTCCGTAGCAGACAAGCCATACACCGGCCAGCCCAAGCGAGCCCCCGAATATGACCGTCGGAGCTGGCCACGCGCGGCGTAGCGCCGCTTCCGCCAGCGTCACGGTAAGCGGCGTTATGCCAACGATTACCGCGACCTCGCTCGCCGGCATCCGTGCGAGGGCGTAGTACTGCAGCAGGTTGTAGCCCGCCATGCCGCAGGCGCCGCCAATCCAGAGCCGGCTCAGGTTGCACCGGACGTTCTGCCACCCCGCGTCAATCGCTTTGCGGTTGGCGACGTAAAAGCATAGGCACGCCACGCTCCAGCGGTAGAACGTTAGCTGGAGCGGATCACAGGCATCGCGAAGGCCTCGGCCGATAACGGCGTTGCCTGCCCACGCCAGCGTTGCAAGGACGAGGCCGAAGCAAGGCACTAACAGAAAAAACCGTGCCGGTACGGGGGCGGCATGCGAAATGCGAGGGTCGGACATAGCGTGCTAGGTGAGTTGTTTCGCAGGTGAGGGACGCGAAGGGTCGAGGGCGATCAGCCGAGCAACAACTCGTCGTCGGCGAAGACGATCGGTGATTCGGAAATCTGGCCACGCCATAGCACCCGCCGTGCCACGTCTTCCCGGAATGCTTCGCGCTCATGCAATGTGCGACGGTTGTCGCAGATCAGCAGGTCACCGGTCTTCCAGTAATGGGTGTACGTATAGTCGCTCCGCCTTAGGAAGGCACCGAGCTCGTCGAAGAACTTCTTCGTCTCGGACGTGCTGAATCCCACGATCCGCGTTTCCCAACTCGGGTCATCGCCCTCGTCGAACGGAAAGTAGAGCATCATTGCTCGTACCCACCCTAGTTCCTTGAACGTGTCTACCGTGAACCAACCTTCGGGGGACGAACCCGAGTAGTAGCCGGGCTCGGCGGCGCGCACTTCGAACGCGTCGTGCTCGAGCACGTCGAGCAGATGCCGAGGCATCTCGCGCACCGCCGCCACGTGGTCTGTGACGAGCGTGGCGCCGCGGAATCGCAGATTCTCGATTTGCGCGCCGTAGAGGAATATGAGATCGACGTTGCTGCGCAAAATGCCGCCGTCGGTATGAAGTGGAAGCCGGCCGCGGCCGGTGACGATCTTCTGCATGTCGCCGTTCAGTTCGAGCATGTCGCCATAGCCGTAGCCAACATTGGCGCGACGGCCGCGGTATTCCACGGGATGCCCGTAACGGCGATAGAGTTCGGCGAACTCTGGCTTCGTCAATTGGAGATCACGAACGACGATGAACCCCTGGACCTTGAGTAGGTCGCGTACAGTTTGTTCATCCAGCGCCAGGAAGTGATGGGGCTGAAGATTGATGCCGATTCCAGAAGGAACCAGGCTGTAGGAAGTAATTCCGTGCAGTGTGCGTTTGTTCATGTGCGTATCAGCGATATGGCCCGCGCGCATTTGCGGCGCGGGCTACGACGAGTGAGTAGAGAGTTGTGGAGTCGTCCTGACGGACGAGCCGTTACGTGGTGGCAGCGCTGTGATACTTCGTTCCGAGAACGCGCTCGAAGTGACGCTGGGCGCTGCGGTCCGAAAAGGAGGCCCGATGGACCGCCTTCGAGTTGTCGGCTGATCGATGCAGCAGGTCGATCAAGCTTTGTCCGACTGCGGCTTTGGTTGATCGATAGGAAGCGCGTGGGTATGACGCCAGCAGGCGTGCGACGGCCGTCGCGCGCGTGAGCAACTGGCCTTGCTCGACGATCTCGTTGACGAATCCGTAGTCCTTGGCCTGTGTGGCGCGAATGCTGTCGCACTCGTAGATTATTTTTTGCATCGCGCTGAAGCCGAGCATGTAGTTCAGTATGGTGCCCCCCATCGAGCAGCCAATGCCGTGCTTGAGTTCCGGCATGCGGAACTCGACCTGCGACGACACAATACGCCAGTCAAACATGAGCGCGAACTGAAAGCCCATGCCGATCGCGTAGTTGTCCACGGCAGCGATGGTCGGTTTCGAGACGCGCAGCACCGACGTGTATAGATTCGTAACGCGGTCGATCCATCGGTCGACGTCGGCGCCGCCAGTCAGGTTCTTGACCTCGTTGAAATCGCCGCCTGCGCTGAACGAGCGGCCCTCACCACCCGTCACGACGATTGCCGCCACTGCTGGGGCGGCATCCGCTTCGCGCAGTGCACGCTTGATTTCGTCTTCCAGCGCGGCGCTGAATGGGTTATTGCGGCTTTCGTGGTTTAGCGTGATGACGCGAATGCCGTCCTCATCCGCAATCTTCAGCAGGGTCTGTTCGCTCATTTCAGGTTTTCTCCCGGCATCGCATGGCCGTTCAGATAGGACATGTACCGTTCGTAGCAGTAGATCGTCTTCTGCCTGTAGTCCTTGACGCTCGTGCCCACGTGGTCGGCGAAGATGGCGTTGACCGACGAGCCTTCGTGAATGCCGATCTTCTTGCGCCAGACAATGCTGGCCGGCAGCAGGTCGCATTCCTCCGCGCACTCGCGCAAGGCGATCTTCACGTCGCGCTCGGACATCTTCAACTGTGGTGCGAGATTCATCGCGAAGCCGATGAGGGCGGGCCGCCAGAACGGATGCTGCACGTCGAGGCCGAACGCCGCCGCACCGAACGGCGAGAACTCGCCGGTCCAGCGCGTACGATAGATCTGCGCCCATAGTCGCGCATTGACGCTTTCGAAGCTATCGGTCTGATCAAGCACGCCACCGAACAGCAGGTCGGAGCCGTAGCCGGTGATGACGCGCGCGTTGTGCCCGCCGACGCTGCGGTAGAAGCACATGAGCGTAGATTGGATTTCCGCGGACAGGCCGTCGAAGATCTCGTTATGGAAAATCGCCTGGTCGATGCCTTCGACGATGTCCAGCGACGAGAAGTCGATTTCCAGGTGTCGAGTGTTCAGGTGTTCAGCGACGATGCGCGCGAACGGGAATTCATTGCTATGGCCAGTGCCGAGCGCGAACGTTTCGATATCTGCGCGTTTTCTTGACGCGAGCGACGTGACCATGCTCGAATCGAGCCCGCCCGAGAGCGGAATGAAGATGCGGTCTTCGGTATCGACCGACGACTGGACCGTCTCGGTCAGCAAATCCGCCATCCAGCGCTTGGCCTCCGCCGGCGAGAGGTGCTGCGCGATGGTTAGGCGCGGCACGTGGTAGGCACTCGTGTTCGCCATCGTGTGGGCTGCGCCGTCCAGGAAGAGCCGGATGCACGAGCCGGGCTTCAGGCGTCGTGCGTTGTCGATTGGCAGATAGTCGTCGGGGCGGTTGTCGGATTCGACCACTGCCTGCACCGGACGAAATTGGAACACGCCTGGCTCGATCCGACCGACTTGCTTTAGCTCCGAGGTGAGCCAAACGTGGCGCCCTTTCACGATATGTAGCGGCTGCATCCCCAATGCGTCGTTGGCGGAGAACACGGCGTCCTCGGTGAATTCGAAGTAGTTGAACGGCCCCTCGACGAGCGCGAACGCCGACGTGCCGAGCGCCGCGTATAGGATACGAAACAGCTTCGCCACGGAGGCCGTGACGGCATCGCTGTCGAACACCGCCGCGACCGAGCGCAGGCGCGCCAGATTCGTGGGCGAGCCCAGGACCACGCACGAGAGCCGGTCGACTGTATCGACCCGGCCTTCAGAGGATGCGCCGGGTAGCGAGCGGATGCATAGATCCCAGCCTTTGACATCGAGAGCCCGCCAGCCTTCGCCGCTGAGCCGGTCGGGCTCAAGCGCGTGGCCGGGAGCTTGGCGGCGGGCAATGATGGAGTAAGTCATTAACGATATTCCTCTTGGAGTTCAGCGTTGTTGATGGATAGCGAGGGATCGGCGGCGGTTTCCGGGATGATCCAGGTGCCAAAGCGTTCGCCATCGGCGATGCGTTGTAGCGCGTGAGGCACGTAACGCGTGATCACAGTCACTGCGCCGTGTTCGGCGGCGGTACGGGCGGCTCGCACCTTGGACTTCATGCCGCCCGTGCCCACGGCGCCGGGAACGTCGGAAGCTGCGGCGAGCAATCTCTTGTCGCACGCCCCAATCGCGCCGAACAGACGTGCCTGAGGATGGATGCGCGGGTCGGCTTCATACACACCCGGGCGGTCCGTGAAGATCAACAGCTTTCTCGCATTCAGCAGCCCGGCTACCGCCGCGCTGAGTTCATCGTTGCTCGGAAACCCGCGGTCCGTGGACGTGACATCGTTTTCATTGATCAACACAATCGCGTTGCTGCGCGAGAGCGACGCGATGGCGCCGGTCACGCGGGCGCGGGTGCCCACACAGGAAAAATCCTCCCTCTTCAGTAGTAACTGAGCCGGCCAATATCCGTGCGTTGCGAGACACTCTGCGAACGCGTTCATCAGGCGGACTTGGCCGACCGCGGCGAATCCAGCACGCTTGACCGATGCGCCGCAATCGAGTGGGCCGGTTGGGATACCGAGCTGCACCGCACCCGACGTGACCACGAGCGGGTTAAATCCCGGTTCACGCAGCGCTTTGAGTTCCTCGCAAAACGCAACGATCAGATCGAGGTTCGGGTGACATCCATATGTCAGCGTCGACGTCCCGAGTTTGATGACGATGTTTTGAATATTTTGTGCTGAACTTTGCATTACAATTCCTGGTATCGCTTCTTTGTTTCAGTGAGGGATAATCCCAATCGCATTGGCGCGCGCGATTGCATGTCCGCGGGTTTTAACGTCGAGCTTGCGCAGAACATTCTCAAAATGAAAATTCACTGTTCGCTCCGTCACTGCTAGCTTTTTTGAAATTTCCGCGGAGGTTTGTCCCAGGCTAGCGCAAATCAGGACTTGTTTTTCGCGATTCGTTAGTTTTGTGGCATCACGAATCGGCACATTCGGATTTAACTGTCCGAGAAAAATATCGTGGGACATGGCGAGAATGGGAAACACGGTCATTAGTAACGAAATCGTTTCGTCATCGCTGATGCAGCCTTTGCGTCTGGCTACGGAAAGCATACTCAGCGTGTTTTTCGGCCCACGAAACGACAATGTGACGCCGTGACAAATCCCCGCCCTTATAGCAGCTAGGTAGATCAAGCGGCGCTTCCTGATATGCCTGCGCGACCATTTCACCGGCAGGCAAGTATTCGTGGCTTCTGTGAAGATGGGATCTGCGTTGATTTCTATCGAATCCAGATAACTCTTGATCCAGAAGCTTGGAAACGTGTCCCGCGTCGTTGTTACCCATTCGCCTGCGGTCGATTGTCCCCGGATCCAATAACCACAAAAATCGAACTTGAGACGTCGCATCGTTTGGGCGAGAATCATAAAAATCTCGGATGCGTTGCTCGCCGTTTTTAGTCTAACGAGGTGATCTTTCGAGAAGGAAGACGCCTGCGCTCTCTCGCACACATGTTCGATCAGATTGGACATTTTTTAAGGTTAATGCTGTTGGGCCGCTCGCTTTTTCTATGCGGAATGGTGGCATCGGGCGCCTATTTAAACACTGGCAAAATTACCAGGTCGGATAACCTGCAAAGCGTGGTAGACAGAACTGCAAAATTCACCAGTTCACCCGGAAGGACTCTATGCCGTCCCCGTAGAAGTTGATGCTCCAACCGACATCGGCCGGCACCATAGCCGAGCGGCCGAGCTGGACGGAACGGCGTGGCCGGCGTACCCCATACCGTTTCCTGAACTAAGTCGCCTCGGGTAACTGCTTCCTGAGCCGAGCTACCGCATGAATTTCCGAGCGAATGCACAGGTGAAGGGCATGCTGGCCGAGGCCGTGTGAGAACGCCCACTGGACGCCCTAGCTAAGAAACTCAACCCTTCAGATTGGGCTGTATCGGCTTGGCAGCAGTTAGGGGGAACGCGACACCCGAAAACCGAGCAGTTCTGCGTTTTTACACAGCCTTATATGGACACGTCGCCGGTTGCATTCACCGGCGGGAACCTCGTCGCCGTCGTAGCAAAGATATTGCGTAAGCACAGACGAGCGGCGAGAGCCCAGGGCCATCGCATCAATGTAAAACGCTGGCCGCTCCGCAGCACCTCGTGAACTGCTTTCCGCTGCAGCACGGGCAACGATCGTTGCGCCCGATTTTTGGGCGCCACCCGCTGGATCGTCGGTGCAAGTTGCCATTCGTGCGGTGCATTTCTAGGTCGTATGCCGGCGAACTCACTGATTAACGTTTCCCTTGGCTGCGCTAATCGGCCAATTCCAAATCTTGAATGACCGCCGCTAAAAACCGCGCCGCCTCGCCCCCCGTTACGACGCGATGATCGAAGGTCAAGCTGAGCGGCAAGATGGCATGCACGACGGGTTGGCGGTTGTGCGCCACCACTGCATCGTGCACGCGCCCCGCGCCGAGAATGGCCACCGTCGGCGGAACGACGATCGGCGCAGCGTATTTGCCCGCGATCATGCCGAAGTTCGACAACGTGAT
>Ga0157369_10004221_pt1 | contig 17017 bp, 14 predicted proteins | sample C25metaG_FD_113461 | JGI IMG/M metagenome (GOLD analysis project Ga0157369, IMG submission 113461) | Corn rhizosphere microbial communities from Kellogg Biological Station, Michigan, USA - C2-5 metaG | ecosystem: Host-associated > Plants > Roots > Rhizosphere > Soil | place: USA: Michigan... | reverse complement strand
TCCGCTGGCGTCCGCGGCCGGCGCCGAGATGCTGGCGGCCGGCGGCAACGCCATCGATGCCGCGATCGCAACCCTGTTCACGCTGACCGTGGTCGAGCCGATGATGGTCGGCATCATCGGCGGCGGCATGGCGCATATCCGCACGTCCGACGGCAGCCATCGCTTCATCGACGGGCAGAGCACGGTGCCTGCGATGGTGAAGCCCGACACCTACCGGTCGAAGCCGGGCTCCGCGCATGACGTGTTCGACACGATCGACGACGAAAATCTAAACGGCCCAAAAGCGGTTGCCGTTCCGGGCTCGTTGAAGGCGTGGTGCGAAACCTTGCGCCGTTTCGGTACCATGAGTCTGGCCGATGTCATGCAACCTGCAATCAAGCACGCCTCGCGGGGCTATCTTGCCACGCCTTATTTGCGTGAATGCATCTCCGACAGCGCCAGCGAGATGCTGAAGGACAGGCCGATTTCGGCGATCTTTCTTCCCAAGGGCGAGCCGCTCAAGGCCGGTGAGCGCGTGGTTCAGGCCGAATATGCGGAGACGCTGACCTACATCTCGAAGCATGGCGAGGACGCGCTCTATCACGGGCCGCTTGGCGACATCCTCGTCGACTACATGACGAAAAACGGCGGTTTTATCCGCAAGGAGGACCTGACGAACTACAAGACCGTCGAGCGGCTGCCGATCCGCTGCGACTATCGCGGCTGGGAAATCCTGGGCCCGCCGCCGCCCGCGGCGTCCGGTGTGCACATCACCGAGATGCTCAACATCCTCGAAGGGTTTGACGTTGGTGCGTTAGGCTTCGGCACGGCGGAGACCATCCATCTCATCGCCGAGGTCCTGAAGATTGCCTTCGCCGATCGCGCCGCCGCCAGCGGTGATCCCGATTACGTCAAGGTGCCGGTGAAGCGGCTCACATCCAAGGATTATGCCGCCGAGCGCCGCGGCGCGATCGACCTTGATCGCGCGCAGGCATGGAGCGCCGGCGTCGAGCAATTGGAAGGCGCCCACACCACGCACATGACCGCGGCCGACGCCTTCGGCAACGTGGTCGCCACTACGCAGACCATCAACAATCTGTTCGGTGCGAAATTCCTGATCCCCGGCCTTGGCACGATACCGAACAATTATTTGAATCTTTTTGATCCTCGACCAAACCATGCGCTGTCGCTTGCGGCCGGCAAGCGCGTCACCACCTCGATGTCGCCGATGATGGCGCTGCGCAACGACAAGCTGGTTTATGCACTCGGCCTGCCTGGCGGAAAGCGGATTTTCCCGAGCGCCATGCAGGCGCTGATCAACCTGATCGATCATGGCATGAGCTTGCAGGAGGCCGTCGAGGCGCCGCGGGTCTGGACCGAAGGCAACGCGCTGGAGGTCGAGCAGGCGATCCCCGAAGCGGTGCGCGAGAAGCTGCGCGCGATGGGGCATTGCGTGGCCCCGATGGCGACGGTCGGCGGCGGCATGAACGCAATCCGGTTCAACGAGGATGGTTCGCTGTCGGGCGCGGCCTGCTGGCGCGCTGACGGCACGCCGGTCGCGATCGCCGGCGGACTTGCTAAGTCTGGCGTTCGCTTTGGATTGCGGTGAGATATCATGGGCAAGACCATCCGCATTGCCGTGCTGCATTTCGCGCACGAGACGGTGACGTTCCTCGGGAACGACACCACGCTTGACGATTTCATCTATCCGGGATCGCCGGCCAAGGGCGAGGAGCTGCTCAAGGCCTATCCGAAATCCTATATGGGCGGCTTCGTGAAGATGGCGCGTGAGTTCGAGGACGTCGAGCTCGTCGGCATCTCCTCGCCGCTCTGGCCGAAGACCTATATGGGCTCGGGCTGGGTCACCGCAGAAGCGTTCGAAACGCTGGTCGGCAAGATGGTCGCGGGATTGAAGGCGGAAAGCCCGTTCGACGGCGTCTATCTCTCGCTGCATGGTGCGATGGCAGTGCGGGGCATTCCCAAGCCTGAGGCGGAGCTGGCGCGCCGCGTGCGCGAGGCAGTCGGGCCGAACGCCAAGATCGCCGCGACCTTCGATCTTCACGGCAATGAAGATGACGATTTCCTCAAGCACGCCGACATGGGCTTCGCCGTCAAATATTTCCCGCATTACGACGAATATCTGCAAGGCGAGCGTGCCGCGCGCATGCTCCTGCGCGCCATTCGCGGCGATTACAAGCCGGCGCATGCGGTGAGAAAAGTGCCGATCCTCACCGCAACCGTGCGGATGTGGACCGGTGCCTCGCCCTGGATGGATCTGAGCCAGCGTGCGCTGACCTGGGAAGCGCGCGAGGTCGACGTCTATGTCAACGTGTTCTTCGGCTTTCCCTTTGCCGACGTGCCCGATGTCGGCATCACCGTGCAGGTCTTCACCAACGGCAATCCTGAGCTGGCTGGTGAGATCGCCGATGACATCGCGAGCCTCGCATGGCGTAAGCGCGAGAAGCTGCTCTCCTCAACGAAAATCTATTCCATCGCCGACGGCGTTGCGCTGGCCAAAGCGGCGATGGCGAAGGGCGATACGCCTGTCGTGCTGGCCGACCACAGCGACCGCTCGGGATCGGCGACGTTCCTGTTGAAAGAGATCATCGCGCAGGGTCTCTCTCACGTCCTGATCGCGACCATTGCCGATGCAAAGGCGACCGCGAAGCTGAAAGCCGATGGCGTCAAGCCCGGCGATCCCTTCGACATGGAGATCGGCGGCCTGGTCGATGAATCCGCAGGTACGCCGGTGCACATCCAGGGCACGATCTTGCGTGCGGTCGAGGGCTACGGCCAGTACTGGGTCGTGGTCCGCTTCGGCCGCGACAATGTGCTTGTTCTATCGACCTATCTTGTCCAGGTGATGGAGCCGTTCTCGCTTGCTGCGCTCGGTCTCGACATCCACGCCTTCAAGGCGTTTGCGATCAAATCGCGCGTGCATTTCCGCAAAGGTTTTGACGACAACGGCTTTGCCAAAACCATATTGCTGGTCGAGCCGCCAAGCGCGTTCCTCGGCACGGTGCACCTCGACGCATTGCCATATCAGAACGTGGATCTAAAAAAATTCTACCCCTACGGCGAGCCGGCGTTTCGGAGTTAGCTCGCCCCGGGCAAAGCCACCGGGTCCGCGCGAACGCGCGGCCCGATGACAGGCTCAGCGTGACCACCGTCGCGAGTCGCATCGTTGATAAGCGGTGGGCACGGCGCTTGCGCGCAACGCGCACGATAGTCACTTCCTCACGCAGATCACGCGCACGGCGGCTGCCTTCGCGTCCGTCGAGGTTCCGGATGCCGTCACGTCGTTGGCTTTCAGGAAATCGCGCACGGCATTGCCGCTCACCAGCACCGCTTGTGTGGCGGGCGGCGTGTTGGCGGCCGCTCTCGTCGCGACCACCATGGGCCTCAGCACCGCAAGCCCCGCAAACTTGCCGTCCCTGTCGAGAGCCGCGGCGCCCGAGAAGCCGATCGCAGGCGCTGGCGACAGCGCGAGATCGCCGCCCGCGCCGCCCGGCGCCACCTGGCTCTTGACGCTGGTCACGGCTGCACCGCCGCCCTGGCTCTGCGGATCGGCGACGCCGACGATGTCGACGCTGCTCCTGGCTGTGCCGTCAGAAAGGTTCAGCGGCTTCAATTCCTGCGCGCCATAAATGTGCAATAGCGCGAGCCCGCGGTCCTTGTCTTCCGCAAGCCGGTCGGCATGGCCGAGGCCCTGGATCGTGATCGCAAGGCAGCCGTCGGTCGCCTCGCGATCAGCGATGATGGCACCGTCCTCGGTCACGACCATGCCAGTTGAATATTCGACCGTTTTGCGCGGCGGTGGTCCCTGCACGCCGGTCGGGAATGCGCTGAACGCGCTCGACATCGCGATCACCACGGGCTCGACGGTGTTTTCGGTGGCCTGGTCGTAGAGGATGGTCATGACGCGGACCTCGTCGCCCTTGAAGGTGCCGCGCAGATAGAATTTCTTCAGGCCCTGCATGCCCGACAGCACGAAGAAGTCGGGCTTGACCACGGTGTAGTCGATCCTGCGCCCGGCCGGCTCCTTCTTTTCATGGTCGGCGAGCTTGGCCGTGGTCGGCCCGGCCTCCTTGCGCCGGCTGAGCAGCACCTGGATGGTCCCGGTCGGCGAGCTCCATTTGCTACCGTCGGCATCGCTGGTCTGCTGCGGCACCAGTTTTGTGGGAATGCCGAGCCGGGCGCCAGTCACGGGATCGGTGACGAGCTTCCAGCCGACATTTTCCTGCCGCCGCCGCGCGGTTTCCGCCAGTACGCTGCGCTCCTGCGGATTGAGCACGCCGGTTGGCTTGCCGCCCTTGGCCTTCTGATATTCCTTGATCGCGGCGACCATGCGCTCGCTGACATCGCCGGTAATGGCGCCATTATAGTGGCCGACCCAGGCAAGGTCCGATTGCAGCGCCAGCCGCTCGCCCTGCGCCATGGCATTGGCGGTATCGGTGGGCGTCTGCATCGCGGGCGGGCGGACCGGAACGGTCGCCACCGCCTTCGGCTTGGCGCCGGCCGCGGTCGGCGTGGTCATTTGCGCATTTGCCGAACTACCGGCCGCCACGAACATCAAGGTTGCCGCCAGCCACGATCTCATGACAAATCCCGGGGTGATTGCGAGGTGATTGAATACAGCCGATTTAAGCACATCTGCTTGGTCGGTAACAGACGAGCGGTGGTTCAGGCGCCTGTCTTGGAAAAGGCCAACGAAACTGGCTCGTCATTGCGAGCGAAGCGAAGCAATCCATTTCTGAGCTTGCTGAAGCGTGGATTGCTTCGTCGCTATCGCTCCTCGCAATGACGGATAGAGTTAGGATATAAAGTGAAAATGCTTAGCGGCGACGAACTTGAACGCTATGCCCGCCACATCGTGCTGCGCGAAGTCGGCGGCCCCGGTCAGCAGGCGCTGAAGGAGGCCTCCGTGCTGGTGATCGGCGCGGGCGGGCTTGGCGCGCCGGCGCTGATGTATCTCGCCGCGGCCGGCATCGGCGAGCTCGGCGTCGTCGATGACGATGATGTGTCACTCAGTAACCTCCAGCGGCAGATCATCCACACCACGCACGATATCGGCCGCCGCAAGGCAGACACCGCGGCCGAGCGCATCCATGCGCTCAACCCGCATGTCCGCTTCGCGGCGCATGCGACGCGGTTCACAGCCGACAACGCGATGGAGCTGATCGGCGGCTACGACCTCGTGCTCGACGGCTCCGACAATTTCGAAACGCGCTATCTGGTCTCCGATGCCTGCTTCCTCACCGCGCGCACGCTGATCACGGCTTCGCTCGGCACCTTCGATGGCTCGCTTACGACTATCCGTGCGCATGAGAAGAACGAGAAGGGCGAGTTCAACCCGACCTATCGCTGCCTGTTTCCCGAACCGCCGCCGCCGGGCACGGTGCCGACCTGCGCCGAGGCTGGCGTGCTCGGTGCGCTCGCCGGCGTGCTCGGCTCGATGATGGCGCTGGAGGCGATGCGTGAGATCGTCGGCTTCGGCGAGGGCCTGGTCGGCAAGCTCCTGATGATCGATGCCCGCAACATGCGCTTCGAAACCCTGCGCTACGCCCGCGATCCGCTCAACCCGCTCAACGGCGATGCGGCGACGATCACGGATTTGAGCGTGCATCGGTGACCAAATCTCGCGCGCCCGGATGCTCAGCAGCGCCGATTAGTTCGCTCTTAGAGCTTCGGCTCGTCGCAATGACGACGCGACAGTCGGCCAGCTACGCGCTCAGCCTTGGCTGGTTTCAGGAATCACAAAGAATTATTTCGCGAAACTCCGACTCACGACCTCCCGTAGTTCGGGCAACGACGGCGCTGAGCTCGAACAACACGCAGCGCGGTTGTTGACCCCTCATCTCCGGCGAGACACGCGCCGGCCATTCAAATTCATCGGGAGACCTTCCATGTCCAAGCGTCTTGCACTTTTCTCCGCCGTTGCCTTCAGCGCGCTGGCGCTGACTTCGACCTTCTTGGCACCGGCGCGCGCCGCGGAGAAGACCGTGATGGTTGGCGGAGCGGCGATGTATCCGTCCAGGAACATCGTCCAGAACGCCATCAACTCCAAAGACCACACCACACTGGTGGCCGCCGTGAAGGCGGCGGGCCTGGTCGGCACCCTCGAAGGCAAGGGCCCGTTCACGGTATTCGCGCCGACCAACGCCGCCTTCGGCAAACTGCCGGCCGGCACGGTCGATACGCTGGTGAAGCCCGAGAACAAGGCGACGCTGACCAAGATCCTCACCTACCATGTCGTCGCCGGCAAATACGATGCTTCCGAGCTGACCGACGGCAAGAAGCTCAAGACCGTCGAGGGCGAAGAGCTCACCGTGAAGCGGGACGGCGGCAAGATCTGGATCATCGACGCCAAGGGCGACCAGTCGATGGTGTCGATCTCCAACGTCCATCAGTCTAACGGCGTGATCCACGTGGTCGACACCGTGCTGATGCCGGCCTCCTGAGCCGTGCGTCAGGAGTTCCCAACGATCGCCTTGGGATGCGTGACGGGCGGGCCGGGAATCCGGCTCGCTTTTTTGTGAAGACGGGCGCCGACGGAGCATCGACCCGTCGGGGTTCATGCAGTAACGAAACCGCAGTTCCCGGCGTATATTCTGCGTCGAGCGATTTGAAAGAGGATAACGATGTCCAGCCTGGCAGCCGCCGAGGATATGACGCAGCAGGAGCCGGCCAAGGTGATCCAGCCGGCCTGGGTGCGGGCCATGCACTGGACCAACGCGGTCGCCATGATCATGATGATCATGTCGGGCTGGCAGATCTATAACGCCTCGCCGCTGTTCCGCTTCAGCTTTCCCGGCAGCATCACGCTGGGCGGCTGGCTTGCTGGCGGGTTGTTATGGCACTTCGCGGCGATGTGGCTATTGATGGTCAACGGCCTGATCTATCTCATCACGGGTTTCGCAACCGGCCGCTTCCGCCGGAAGCTTTTTCCGATTACGCCGACCGGCGTGATCTCCGACGTCAAGGCCGCACTGACGTTCAGGCTCGCCCATGACGATCTCAGCAAATATAACTATGTGCAGAAGCTGCTCTATGCCGGCATCATCGTGGTCGGCATCGTGATCGTGCTGTCGGGTCTGTCGATCTGGAAGCCGGTGCAGCTGCAATGGTTGACGGCACTATTCGGCGGTTACGATACCGCGCGTTATGTGCACTTCATCTGTATGGCCTCGATCGTCGCCTTCCTGGTCATCCATGTCGTTCTCGCGCTTCTGGTGCCGAAGAGCCTGCGCGCGATGATCATCGGGCGCTAGGGCATGATCCCGAAAAATGGAAACCGGTTTTCGGGAAGGATCATGACCAAAAGATTCGGAGAGGTGATATGGGCCGCATGCGCAAACTTCTGATCCCCGGTGTCGACAAGAAGCTCCTGGTCAAGGATGCGATGAAGGTGATGCCGGACTTGACGCGCCGACGCTTCATCTCGGCCGGTGCGAGCCTTGGCGCGCTGACCATGCTCACAGGTTGCGACGTGGTCGACAGCGACTCGGCCGACCAATTCCTGGCGCAGGTTTCGAAGTTCAATGACGCGGTGCAGGCGTGGATATTCAATCCCGACGCGCTGGCGCCGACCTATCCGGAGAGCATGATCACCAAGCCATTCCCGTTCAACGCCTATTACGATCTCGACGATGCGCCTGAGATCGAGGGCAAGGACTGGAAGCTCGAGGTGCGGGGTCTGGTCGACAACAAAAAGTCCTGGACGCTGGACGAATTGTACAAGCTGTCGCAGGTCAAGCAGGTGACGCGGCATATCTGCGTCGAGGGCTGGAGCGCGATCGGAAGCTGGACCGGCACGCCCCTGCGCGATTTTCTGAAGCTGATCGGTGCCGACACAAAGGCGAAATATGTCTGGTTCCAGTGCGCCGACAAGGAAGGCTACAACTCGCCGCTCGACATGCGCACCGCGTTGCATCCGCAGACGCAGATGACGTTCAAGTTCGCCGACGAGATCCTGCCGCGCGCCTACGGCTATCCGATGAAGATCCGCGTGCCGACCAAGCTCGGATTCAAGAATCCGAAATATGTGGTCTCGATGGAGGTCACCAACGACTACAAGGGCGGCTACTGGGAAGACCAGGGCTATAATTCGTTCAGCGGGAGTTGATTTGCGCCGATGTCGCTAAACTCTGTTGAGCCAGTTGGGCAGCACGGACAACTGCGTGCCAAGCAGGATCATTCAGGACGGCTTCGTGATCGAAATCATTTCCTGTCGGAGACTTGTGAGTCAGAAGAAGCTGACCGAACTCCAGGAGGATCGCGGTCTCTGCGGGTGATAGCCATCCCTTTTCTCGCGCGTCTCTCAGTCGATTCTCTTCGGGATAGCAGCAGACAAACTCGATATAAGACCAATGCGGGTTCCGCTGAGTGGGATCAAGCCAGGTCCGCCTTTGAAGCTCGAGATCAGCAATCTCAGCCAGCGCGCCGAGCCACTGTGCTCGCAAGATCTTGCCTGTTTCATCATTCGTAGAGACCATTGGGAAGCCTCTGGCATTTCTTGGATGGGCTAAGAGAATATCTAGCCTCAGTAGTTCCTGCTGTCCCCTTTCTCGGGACGGTTAAGTCTTCTTCAATTTCCCCTGGAATGCCGCGAGGGTCGCGCCGACCGCCAATAGCGCCGCGGAAACATTCAACGCATACGAGAGATTGCCGAGCGCATCGGTAATAGCGCCGACGGCGATTGGGCCGAGCGTTTGGCCGATGCCGAAGGCAATGGTCATCACGGCGATGCCGGCGGGCCAGCCTGCCACCGGATAATTGAAGCGCACAAAGGCGGTGGTCGAGCTGACCACGGCAAAGAAGGCGACGCCGAACACCAGCGCGGATATCACGAGCAGCAGTGGCGAATGTCCGAAGATCGGTAGCGCCGCGCCCGTTGCATTCACGGCGAGGATAATGGCCATGGCGAGCCCGCCGCGATCCAGTGCCAGCACCCGCCGCCACACCCATGGCGTGGCGAAGGCGCTCATGCCGATCAGGCTCCAGAACAGGCTCTGCGCGCCCGCGCCGCCGCCGCCATCGCGGACATAGGCGATCATGAAGGTCATGTAGGCGATGTAGCCCGCGCCGAACAGGAAATAGGCGGCAAGATAAATCAGCACGGGACGGACGGAAAAGTCGACACGCGCCGCATGATCGATTGCGGCATTGCCGCCGAGTGGCACGAGGAGCAGCGGAATCAGCATCGCCACCGAAAGCGCCGTCAGCGCCCACCATACGATCCACCAGGAGCCCGGGCCGAACGCTTGCAGCACGTAGGGCGCGATCAGTCCGGAGGCGAGAATGCCGATGCCGGGTCCCGCATAGAACAGGCTCAAGAGAAAATTCGCCCGCTCCGGGCGGGACTGCGCGATGGTCGTCGCGAGCGCACCGCCGCCGACAAAGCAGGCCGCGCCGCCAAAACCCGCAACCAGCCGCGCGAAGCTTAACACCGCGAAATTACCGGTGCTCGCGCACAGCACGAGCGAGAATACACAGGCGATGGTGCCCCAGAGGATGTTGGCGGAAAGCCCGAAGCGCCGGATCATCCGCGAGGCGAGCAGGGCGCCGGCGAGGTAGCCAACTGCGTTGATGGTGTTCATGAAGCCCGCGGCCGAATAGGACCAGTGCAGGGAATCGCGCATGTCCGGCAGCACCAGCGCATAGGCAAAGCGGCCGATGCCGAGCCCGATGGTCGGCGCCAGTGACAGAATGAGGATCAGCAGCGCAGGATGGGTGATGGTCGAGGGATTATCGGGGGATCGCACAGGGAACTCCGGCAATGGTCCATTGTGGCAGGCCGGTACGGGCTTGCAAAGCTATGGGCCGGCAATGGTGTCTTGCCATTCGCGCAACACCGATTTAGCACTCCGGGCGCAACGAAAGGTCGTCATGGCCGGGCCTGTCCCGGCCATCCACGTCTTACCTTGCTAGATTTTGAAAAGACGTGGATGCCCGCGACGAGCGCGGCATGGCGATGTTGAACGAGGAAACGAATATGGCTGCCCATAAACTCCTGCTTCTCCCCGGCGACGGCATCGGCCCCGAAGTGATGGCCGAGGTGAAGCGTGTGATCGACTGGTTGAACGCGAAAGGCATTGCGCAGTTCGAGACCGATCAGGGCCTGGTCGGTGGCTCCGCCTATGACGCCCACAAGGTGTCGATCAGCGAAGGCGATATGGCGAAGGCGAAGGCTGCCGACGCGATCATTTTCGGCGCGGTCGGCGGGCCGAAATGGGACAGCGTGCCCTACGAGGTCCGGCCCGAGGCCGGTCTTCTGCGCTTGCGCAAGGAGCTTGGCCTGTTCGCCAATCTGCGCCCCGCAGTGTGCTACCCGGCGCTCGCCGATGCTTCCAGCCTGAAGCGCGAGGCGGTCGAAGGCCTCGACATCATGATCGTGCGCGAGCTCACTGGCGGCGTCTATTTCGGCGAGCCAAAGACCATCACCGATCTCGGCAATGGCCAGAAGCGCGCCATCGACACCCAGGTCTACGATACCTACGAGATCGAGCGCATCGGTCGCGTCGCCTTCGACCTCGCGCGCAAGCGTCGCAACAAGGTGACCTCGATGGAGAAGCGCAACGTCATGAAGAGTGGCGTGCTCTGGAACGAGGTGATGACGCAAGTGCATGCGCGTGAATACAAGGACGTTACGCTGGAGCATCAGCTCGCCGATTCCGGCGGCATGATGCTGGTGAAATATCCGAAGCAGTTCGACGTCATCGTCACCGACAATCTGTTCGGCGACATGCTGTCGGATATTGCCGCAATGCTGACCGGCTCGCTCGGTATGCTGCCGTCGGCTTCGCTCGGTGAGGTCGATGCCAAGACTAGGAAGCGCCGCGCGCTTTATGAGCCGGTGCACGGCTCCGCGCCCGACATCGCCGGCAAAGGCCTTGCCAATCCGATCGCGATGCTCGCTTCCTTCGGCATGGCGTTGCGTTACTCATTCGACATGGGCGCTCTCGCCGACAAGCTCGATGCCGCGATCGCGGCCGTGCTCGCGAGCGGCCTGCGTACGGCCGACATCAAGTCGGAAGGCACGAAGGCGGCCTCAACCTCGCAGATGGGCGAAGCGATCCTGGGCGAACTGCAGAAGCTGCACGCGTAGAAATGTTCTCCGTCGTTCCGGGGCGGTGCGAAGCACCGAACCCAGAATGACGAGCGAAAAAAGCAAATGGCCGGGGTGAACCCAGCCATTATGAATGATTTTCGTCTTTAATTCGCGCCGCCGATCAATCCGGATATAGCGGGAAGCGCGTCGGCTCGCCGCCGAGATCCGAGGGCGGGTTGAGTGGCTGACGCTCGAGCGAGCGGTTGTTGTTCTGCGTCGCGAACGAGGGGCCTGGCGGGTAGGCGTAATCGGTGAACTTGCGGTCGCCCGGCAGCACTTCGGTGCCGCCATCGAGCCAGGAGCGCTTGCTCACATAGATGCGGGTATGCGGACCTTGCTGATAGACCGCGTTGGGACCACTACCGTAAGCGGAGCGGCCGCGCTTGTCATGTTGTGGGGCCTGGGCGTTGGCCGAACCGGCGACGCTAACGGCGATCAAAGCGCCTGCCGCCAACGTCAGCGCCAGCTTGTTCACGGCGGAAAATCCTGGGGTCATTACGTCCTCTTTCGGGCGGCAAGCGCGCCATTTCCGATTTGGTAGCCATTTTACCGGCCACGGCGATGGCACCACAAGGTCAAACCGGCCACACCGGGTCAGATAAACGCAACCTGCGACAAAAAAGTTGCATGAAAACCAGAGCGTTAAACCGGCGCTTGGCGGCCGTCCGGTCAGAACGCCCCTCGCAGGCTCGGATTTGCGGCTTCCGTCAACCAGTCCGTGGGGCCGGAAGCGCAGGCGCTGCGCTCGAGTTCGGCGCTGGCGAAGACCTCGGCAAGCCTCGGATCATTTCCCGAGGTGAGCAAAACCAGCCGGCTCAGCATACAATTGATGGTTGCCCGGCGCGCCGGCAGGCTTTCGCGCTGACAGGACCAACCGGAGATCTGCAAGGCGGGGCCATCAAGCCGCTTCAGGAAGCCAAGGCAGGAGCCAGTCCCTTCGCGTTCGCCGGCCGGGCGCAACAGCGCCACGTCGCCGAATTTGCTCTCGATCACGCCGGCGGCCTCGGGAACGGCGCCGGACGCAGCCATCCGCGCAGCGAGCTCGGTCCGGGCGGAAGAGATAGGGCCATATTCGCTGCCCGGACGGTAGACTTCGAGTTCGGCGGCTGGCCTCCCTCCTGGGCCGGACCATCTCAGGATGTCCTTGCGGCCGCCCCCGGGATGCCGGAGAATGACATAAGTATCTGGTTTTTCAGACTTATCCCCTGCATCGGGCAGGCTGAGCGCGAATGCGGGATAGACACTCCAGCCCGGCGGGGGCGGAGCGTCCGCGGCGAGGTCGATCAGCAATTCGTCCCAGGCACGGGTGCCGAGGATGCCAACCAGCGCCAGAACCCCCACATAGGCAAATAAGCGCGCCAGGGTGGCGCAAAACTCGCCGGCGAAGCTCGTCAACTTGGGATGGATTTTGCCGGGATAGGGGGAATGGGCCGATTCTTCGGCCGAAAACAACTGCATCAACCAACCGCACGCATGGTAACGTTGTGTTGACGGCGGTTCTCGCATAGAAGCGCTGCCGCTTCCCTTTCCGCTTGCGGAGCGAAGGGTGCATTTTTCTTCGGAGAGTGAACCATGGGTTACAAAGTCGCAGTGGTTGGCGCGACCGGCAATGTCGGGCGGGAAATGCTCAACATTCTCGACGAGCGCAAATTCCCTGCAGATGAGGTGGTGGCGCTGGCGTCACGCCGCAGCGTGGGCGTCGAAGTCTCCTATGGCGACCGCACTCTCAAGGTCAAAGCGCTCGAGCATTACGATTTCTCCGATGTCGACATCTGCCTGATGTCGGCGGGCGGCTCGGTGTCGAAGGAATGGTCGCCGAAGATCGGCGCTGCCGGCGCGGTCGTGATCGACAATTCGTCGGCCTGGCGCATGGATCCGGACGTGCCGCTGGTCGTGCCGGAAGTGAACGCGGATGCCGCGGCCGGCTTCACCAAGAAGAACATCATTGCCAATCCGAACTGCTCGACCGCGCAACTCGTGGTGGCGCTGAAGCCGCTGCACGACAAGGCCAGGATCAAGCGCGTCGTGGTCGCGACCTATCAGTCGGTGTCGGGCGCCGGCAAGGATGCGATGGATGAATTGTTCTCGCAGACCAAGGCCGTCTACACCAATGACGATCTGATCAACAAGAAATTCCCCAAGCGTATCGCCTTCAACGTCATCCCCGAGATCGACGTGTTCATGGAGGACGGCTACACCAAGGAAGAGTGGAAGATGATGGCGGAGACCAAGAAGATTCTTGATCCCAAGATCAAGCTCTCCGCCACCTGCGTGCGCGTGCCGGTGTTCGTCGGCCATTCGGAGGCCGTCAATATCGAGTTCGAAAATCCGATCACGCCGGATGAGGCGCGCAATATCCTGCGCAACGCGCCGGGCTGCCTCGTCATCGACAAGCAGGAGCCGGGGGGCTACGTCACGCCTTACGAGGCGGCCGGCGAGGATGCCACCTATATCAGCCGCATCCGTGAAGACGCGACGGTAGAGAACGGCCTCGCACTGTGGTGCGTCTCGGACAATTTGCGCAAAGGTGCCGCGCTGAACGCGATCCAGATCGCGGAAGTCCTGATCAACCGCAAGCTGGTCACCGCCAAGAAGAAGGCGGCGTAAGCACAGTCGGGCAGGGGGCCGGAACCATGTCCGAGCAACTGGCTCCCGTACCGCCCAATTCTTCCCAAGTCAGGTCCGTTTCGGAAAAAACCCGGCGCGCCTTCGAATATGTGCTGTTCAACAGCCGCTGGCTGATGGCGCCGTTCTATGTCGGCCTCGTCGTCGCGCTGGCGATCCTGTTCCTGAAATTCATCCGCATGCTCTGGGAATTCATTCTGCATGCACCCGGCGCCAAGTCGAGCGAGACCATCCTCGACGTGCTGTCGCTGATCGACGTGACACTGGTCGGCAACCTGCTCATGATCGTGGTGTTCTCGGGCTACGAGAATTTCGTCTCGCGCATCGACACGATAGGTAATCCGAACTGGCCGGTCTGGATTACCAAGATCGATTTCGCCGGGCTGAAGCAGAAGATGCTCGCGTCCATCGTCGCGATTTCGGCGATTCACGTGCTGGAAGCGTTCCTGAACATCGACAGCAATTTCGACGCCGTCAGGATGACCTGGCTGGTCGCAGTGCACCTCGTGTTCGTGGTCTCGGCGCTGCTGCTGGCGCTGTCCGATCACTGGAGCGCGGACAAGGACGAATAGTTGTCGGGGATTGTAGGGTGGGCAAAGGCGCGAAGCGCTGTGCCCACCATCCCATACTGCGCTCGTAATGGTGGGCACGCTATCGCTTTGCCCGCCCTACGGAACTCAGGATGAGGCCGCAGCCTCCCGCGCGCTGAGAAATTCCTTCGCGATCTTGTCCAGCACGAACAGCGAGCCCTCGGCGACGCCGAAATACGCGCCGTGGAGCTGCAATTCGCCGCTTTCGACGCGTGCGCGCACGAACGGGAAGGTCAGCAGGTTTTCAAGCGAGCGGAACACCGCGGCCTTCTCAATGCGGGTGACGAAATCCTGCATCGTTTCATGGGCGCGCTGCTCGACCACCTCACCGGGCTTGATGAACATCGCCATCCACTTGCCGATGAAATCGCCTGGCGACAGCGGTTCGATCTTGTCGACGAAGGCGCGGATGCCACCGCATTGGGCGTGGCCGAGCACCACGATATGCTTCACCTTGAGCACCGAAACCGCATATTCCAGCGCTGCCGAGACGCCGTGGGCGGCGCTATCGGGCTGATAGATCGGAACCAAATTGGCGATGTTGCGCACCACGAACAATTCACCGGGGCCGGCGTCGAAGATCACCTCGGGCGACACCCGCGAATCGCAGCAGCCGATCACCATGACTTCCGGGGATTGCCCGCGGACCGACAATTCGCGGTAGCGGCTCTGCTCGGTCGGCAGCCTCTGCGTGGTAAAGGTCCGGTAGCCGTCGAGCAGGCTTTTCGGGAACGTTTGCATGACCCTTGCCTAACCATATGCCGATGACGGGAACAAGGCTTTCGGCCGAGGGAACGAAGTGATATCGCCTCTGGTTCAGAAAGTAAGAGAGGAACCGTTCATGACCCGCCCGCGCCGCAGCCTGTTGTTTATGCCGGGATCGAATGCCCGGGCGCTGGAGAAGGCGCGCAACCTTGCGGCGGACTGCCTGATTCTTGATTTGGAGGATTCCGTTGCACCCGACGCCAAGGTGAAGGCGCGTGAGCAGATCGCCCAGGCCGTGCAGGCCAAGGGTTTTGGCAGGCGGGAGGTGCTGATCCGCACCAACAGCCTCGATACCTCCTGGTGGAGCGATGACGTCGCCATGGCTGGCGCGGTGGTTCCCGACGGCATCCTGGTGCCGAAGATTTCGACCGTCGAGGATCTCGCCAAGATCGGCGCCCGGCTGAGCGAGGTCGGCGCGCCCGCCTCAATCAGGGTCTGGGCCATGATCGAGACCGCCCGCGCGGTGCTGGATGCCGACAAGCTCGGCGCCAGCTCGCGCGATCCCAAGAGCCGGCTCGCCGGCTTCGTGTTCGGACCCAACGACGTCGCGCGCGAGACGCGGATCAAGATGATGCCGGGCCGCGCGGCAATGATCCCGATGATCACCCATTGCGTGCTCGCCGCGCATGCCCATGGGCTCGAAATGCTCGACGGGCCCTATAGCGACATTACCAATCTCGACGGCTTTGCCGCGGAATGCGCCCAAGGCCGCGACCTCGGCTTTGACGGCAAGACACTGATCCATCCGAGCCACATCGACGCCTGCAATGCGATCTTCACCCCGCCGGCGGACGAGGTCGCCGAAGCGCGCAAGATCATTGCGGCCTTTGCGCTGCCGGAAAACGCCTCGCGCGGTGCGATCCAGCTCGACGGGCGCATGGTGGAACGGCTGCACGCCGATATGGCCAAGCGCACGATTGCGATCGCCGACGCGATCGAGAAGATGGGGACTTAGAAAATCCTCATAGTGAGGAGGCGCCCCAGCGCCGTCTCGAACCATGAGGCCCGAGCTGTGGCCTCATCCTTCGAGACGCGCGGAGCCTGTCATCGGGCCGCGCTTTGCGCGGACCCGTTGGCGCTCCTCGGGATGAGGAACTATCGAAACCGTGCCGCTGCCCATTCATAAAGACTGCCCGGGATCGGCATCGTGTTCCCCCGCCCCTTCGGCGAGATGTGCAGGCCGATGATCTCGGGGTCATCAAGATATTTCGAGAGGTCGGCCGTCTCGAAGAAGTGCTTCGGCTCGGCGTGCACGGCGTAGAATGATTTCTTCGGCAGTGCGTCGCGCGCCGAGCCCGCGCGATTGGCGAGCGCGGTCAGGGCTGCCGGGCCATAGATCGCAACGCGAATGTCGGAAAGGCGGTTGGAACCGCCGCGCATGCGCCGCAGCGCAAAAGTCAGGCGGTGGCGCACGGACAGCCAGTCCGGCGTCAGCTCCTCCTGCTCCATCAACTCCTCGAATGCCTTCACGATCGGATCGTACGGCGGCAGGTACAATACGGAGTTGCCGATCTGACGCGGCCGCTCCCAGGCGAAGAACGGCTTTGCCGGATCAATCGCGATCGGCTTCAAGAGCAGCACGTCGGCATCGAGCCAGAGGCCGGCGCCTTGCGCCATCAGCCGCATGCGGAAGAAATCGCTGAACTGCAGCGTGGTCCAATCGCGCCAGGAGCCGTCCGGCTGGGAGGGGCGTAATTTTTCCGAGAAGGAGTAGGGCAGCACGGCCTCGGCATCGGCTAGGCCGACGCCGCCGGGCAGTCCTGCGATCTTGTCGAAGCTGTAAACGGTGACCTTATGACCGGCCGCGATCTGCGATCGCAGGCAGGTCTGCCGGAGCCTGTCGAGCGGGCCGCGCCAAAAGGTGACGACGTCAGGGAGGGTCATCGCGCTTTCAAGCGAAGTGGAGACCGGCTCGCGTGAAGAAAGCGCGTCAAATCTCAAGAACTCC
>Ga0157369_10004219_pt1 | contig 17018 bp, 8 predicted proteins | sample C25metaG_FD_113461 | JGI IMG/M metagenome (GOLD analysis project Ga0157369, IMG submission 113461) | Corn rhizosphere microbial communities from Kellogg Biological Station, Michigan, USA - C2-5 metaG | ecosystem: Host-associated > Plants > Roots > Rhizosphere > Soil | place: USA: Michigan... | reverse complement strand
GGTCGTTGATGCCGGGGCCGTCGTACGGAGCGAACGGCATCGGGTAATACGTGCTGCCCGACTGGATCAGATTGCCCTTGGCCACGTATTCGCACGCGGCCAGCACGCGGTTGTTGGCGTAGCCGTACAGATCGACGCCCTGGTTCCAGGCCATTTCGCAGATGCTGGTCACCAGCGAGATGCTGAGCGTGTCGTGCCCCTGGTCGCGGCCGGACTCCTGGGTCTGGCCGAGGTAGCCCGGATGCATGTAGTACATCATCTGCGCGATCGCGCCGTTGCCCAGGCCCTGCTTGAAGTAAGTCACCGCCGCATCGAACATTGCGCGGTTGTCGCACAGCACGCCGATGGCCATCACCGCAGCCGTCGCGCACAGGTCCCAGCTGGAGTAGACCGCCAGGCTGCTGGGCTGCGCCAGGTCGGCGATACCGGCATTCATGGGATAGAAGATCTGGCTCATCATGGCCTGGAAGCGCGCGAAGTCCGCCGCCTGCCAGCCCGTATACGAGCGCATGATTTCGCCCACGTTGGCGAACTGATAACCCTGGATGCCGGCGACCAGGAAACCATCGTAATGGCCGTCGGCCCACCAGATCTGCTTCAGCGTGGACGACCATGCGTTCATGATCCGCACGGCGCAGTCGGCCGCATGCGTGTCCCCGGAGATCTTCCAGCGCAAGGCATTGAGGTAGGCGGCGCGGACGTCCTCGGTGAACAGCCACGAGTTGTCCTGATCGCTGCCCCGATAGATCACCTGGCGGGGATTGGGCGTCCAGCTCGAACTTGCCTCCTGCTGCGACAGGATGTTCAGCCAGGTATTGCTCCACGGGTAGGCCATGGTGCGCAGCTTGGTGCTTATGCGGTTGAAGTCGGCCTGCGTGTGCAGCAGGCCGGGGTGTACGAAGGCCGTGGACGTCGAGGTCGCCGCCAGTGCGTTGTCCGCGGCGATCGCGGCCAGCGAGGGCAGGCCGGTCGCGCGCAGCAGTCCGGCGGGCGCGAGCAGCGCCGCGGCGCCGACACCGCCGAGTCCGCGCATGAAGGCCCGGCGCGACATGGCGCCCGCAGGCGTCGCGGCGGCCTTCAAAGGATCGTGCCAGGTTTGGCTGTCTTTCTTCGGAAGCTGTTCCTGCAACTGCTCATGTGTTTCGATCGCCATTCGTCTCTCCTGTCCGCGGCGTGTGTAGAAGGCCGATCCGCGCGCACGCGAATGGCCTCGCGCAGTGTGTCAGCGACGGATCGAGCTGCTGTTGCAGGCCGGCACGGCAAATGTGATGCGACAAGCAGAACAGCGGCGATGGCTCGAGATGACCGCGCAGCGGCGTTCGCGTGCCGCGACGCCTTCATGCATTCGGCGCGCCATCCGCCGGCGTGCTGTGGTCGGCAAGTCCACCGCGCCAAGATCGATCTTCAACCGCGCGGCGAATGTCGGAGTCCAGGAACAGGATCGACAGCGATCCGGGCCATGGACCGGCGCAAAGAAGAAACATAAATCGGACTGTCCGATTTCATAACGCCGGTGCGGCGCTCCATGCGCGGTGGCTTCGAGCAGGGCAGGGGTGCCGGCTTTCGTACCCGCAGGGCGGAGCAGGCTGGCATGCCGGCCTCTTCGCAGCGGAGGACTCCCTTCTCCGCCGCGGGCGAAGAAGGGAGTCGCGGCCGATCATTGCTGGGACGTGCCGTAGATGACGCCGCGGGCCTCATTCGGTCCGATGTACACCGTGCCGAAGGTGCGCGGATCGCCGACCACCAGGGCGGCGCCGCCCCATTGATGGAGTGCGTCGTTGATCTGCACCCAGGTTGCGCCGGCATTGACGGAACGGAACACGCCGGTGACGCCGTTGACGGTGCCGGACAGATAGACCGTGGGGTAGCGCGATCCGCTCACCGCCTTGCCGAAGCCCACCGAGGTCGCGGACGTCACGCTGCCGGCAGCCACGCGCGCCCAGCCGGCGCCGTAGTTGGTGCTGCGATACAGGCCCGACGGCGTGGCGATCCAGACGTCGCCCGCCTTGGCTTCGCCGGGAACGCCGGTCACTGCCGTGGCCTGGCTTCTGAGCCAGGACGGTACGGAAGGCAGTCCCGTGTTGCTGGATGCATGCCAGCTCACACCCTTGTCGGTGCTGCTGTAGAAGCTGCCGTTGGCGCCGTTCCAGGCATAGAACACATTGGAGCTGGCGCCATCCGAAAGCAGCTGCACGCCGACCGGAAGCGACGGCAATCCACTGCCGCTGGCCTGCGTCCAGCTTGCTCCGCTGTCGTTTGAAACCACCGGAGCGATGTCGCTCGGCGCCCACGCGATGGTCTTGCCGTCAGCGGAAATGGCCACGGTGCCACCGCCATTGGGGGAGCCGGCCTGGTTGGGGAAGCCGGTCCAGGTGGACCCGCCATCGCGGGAAATCGAGCCGTACGAGGTGAGGTTGCTGTTGCCGTGCTGGACGATGCGCACGATCGTGGAGGGCGAATTCTTGGCGAAGTCCAGCCCGGTGCCGATGCTGTCGCCGCAGACGGGGTTGTTGGGCTGCGCCAGAGGCGCTGCCGTCAGGCTGGTGTGCACGAAGCCGCAGACGTCGCCCAGGCCGCTGAGCAGGTGCGGGCCGGAGGTGGGCGACAGCAGCGTGATCACGGCCGTTTCCTCGACGCCGCTGGCGCCGATCGTCCAGTGCGTCGGCTTGCCCGCGTCGGCGGCGGTCAGGTCGGAGGTGGTCCAGATGATGCCACCCGTGCCGTACATGGCATGCGCCGGGTTGAAGGGATCGAGCGTCACCTGGCCCCAGTTGCCGAAACCTGCTTGCTTCTGGCCGGGTTCGACCTGCCAGGGCGCCACGCTGGCGTCGCGAATCGCATACGTGCCGGAGGCCGGCGTGCTGCCGTCCCAGGTGGCGCCGCCGACGTCGATCCAGCTGTTGCCGCCGTCGGTGCTGCGATACACGGTGTCCATCGGCCACCAATGGTCCATGGTCATCACCACCAGCGTGCCGGGCCGCGTGGGATCGACCGACAGGCCGCTGTAGCCGGAGGCGTAGTTGAACCGGTCGGTCGGCGTGATGTTGGTCCACGCGTGGCGCACGGTGTCGTACTTCCATACCGCGCCCGAGGTCATGCCGCCGGGGCCGATGGCGTACGTATAGTTGCCGTTGCTGTCGGTGCCGTTGCCGTAGGTGACGTAGAGATTGCCGTCCGCTCCGATCTGGCCACGCTGCGGCAGCTGGTTGGCGGGGCCGCCGGACACGGGATTCCAGGTCGCGCCCGCATCGGTGCTCACATAGAGCGTGATGCCGTTGGTTGCCGCCGCTCGCGTCGACACGCCGGCGTAGATGGTCCTGGTCGGCGTGCCCGCTGCTTCACCCGCGGGCGCGAAGGCCACGAACACCACGCCGGCACCCGTGCCATCGTTGGTGAGCGCGGTGAAGCCGCCGACCTGCGACCACGTCGCACCCTTGTCCTTGCTGGTCCACAAGCCGTTCTGTCCGGCGACCTGCACCGGAATATTGGAATTGGCGGTGCTGTAAACGGCGTTGGACGTGCCGTAGAAAAGCACCGAGCCATCGTTCGGATCGACCTGCAGGCGTTCGCCGGCATTGCGTCCGTCTTCATTGCCGCCGACGCGGAAGCTCAGCGGGTGGGCGGTGAAGCTCCTGCCCTGGTCGGTCGATACCAGCACGGCGCCATTGGCGGCCCAGGTCTTGACGTACAGGCCCGCCACCAGGAAGAGCATGTTGGGATCGTGCGGATCGACAGCGATGCTCTCGATGCCGGTCCAGGATTGATTGGAGGGCGCGGTCGAATCATTCAGCGCCACCCACTTGCTGGATGTCGAGTCCAGGCGGTAGGCGCCGCCCACGTCGGTGCGCGCGTAGAACAGTCCCTGTTGTCCAGGGTGCGCGACGATGCCGTCGACATAGCCGCCGGCGACGATGCGCACATTGTTCCAGGTGTAAGGAATCTGTGCGGACTGGGCGGAAAGCATTGCTGCGTGCGACAGCGAAAGCACGGCGGCGGCGCCGCAGGTAAGCCCGCGGGCGATAGCTCGGTGTAAGCGCTTTTTCATTACCCCTCCAAAGATGTGTCAGGTCAGGCCGCGCCGCGCATCGCAGGTATTTGCCGTCAACGAGTCGAATAGTTGCGCCGGCGCAATCGCGATGAGGATGTTCGGTGCGCGCTCATTCGAGCGGCAAGCAATGTACTTCGAAATTCATTCGGAATATCGCGTGCCTGACTCGATAACAGAGAGCGTTCTGACATTCGTGATGCGTGGCACACAGTGCACTTGCGCGACGCTGACGAAATTTTTCAGCGTTAGTCATTTCGGGCCAAATTCGAGCGCTCTCCCTCGCACTCGCACGAAAATATCGTGCGCCGGAATCGAGCAGGCGAGGCGTTACGGCATTCGTGTTGTGTGGCGCGCAATGCACTTGCGCGGCGCTGATGAAATTTTTCGTAACATGTCATTTAAGGGCTAATTTCGCGCGCTGGCTCACCGTTTCCAAAATTCGCGCGCATGGATCGCCACGCGATCAAGTATTTTTTTATGCACGGAAATATCGTATTCCGCGGCGATGCCTGAAACGGGCAGCCAGCGCGCATCCGACTGACTCCGCAGGGGGAATCACGACTGCTCATCGCATCGATGCGGCCCATCGATGCGCGCTGCGCGTTGGCTGCCTCACCTGCGGAAAGGGCACTCATCTCTCGCAGGGCAAATTCATGAAGCATGCAGCAACGCGCATCATCGCCTCGTCCGTGGTTATCGCCAGTCCGTTCGGCTTCATCAACACGGCGCTTGCCAACTGCACCAGCCCGGGCGGATCGAACGCCACGGTGAGCTGCGACAGCACCGCACCCAATCCCTATACGACGCAGATCGGTGCCGGCAGCAGCGAAACCACCATCACCACGGTCGACGTGCAGAACGGCGCCACCATCAATGTGGGGGCCACGCAGAACGCCATCAGCCTGGGCGACGATGCGCTGATCACGCTGCATGGAGGCGCGCTGGTCACCAACAGCCCGAGCGGCGGCAGCGGCAATGGCGGTGGCTACAATCTCGGCTACAACACGGTCGAGTTCCGCAACAACGGCAGCCTGGCGGTCAGCGCCGATGCGCAGCTGACCCAGACCGGCAGCGCCGCCGCCAAGGCGGTCAGTGCGGTCGGCTACGGCAACACCATCACCAACTACGGCACGATCAGCTCGCAGGGAGCGCCGGCGGTCTGGTTCCAGGATCAGGTGACGCAGCCCGGCGCGGTCAATACCGTGGACAACTACGGCACCATCCAGACCGGCGCGAACGGCGGCAACGCCAGCGCGATCGGCAATGCCGGCAACGGCGATGTGGCCGTATTCAATCATAGTGGCGCCGTCGTGACCGGCGATATCGCGTTCGCCGGCGGCAACAACGAGGTGACGCTGTACACCGGATCCAGCGTCACCGGCAGCATCGACGGGGGCAGCGGAAGCAGCAGCCTGACGCTGGCGGGCGACGACAGCGGCGTGCAGCAGGGCGCGTTGCTGAACTTCAGCACGCTCACCAAGGTGGACAGCGGAACCTGGACGCTGGCCGGCGACATCAGGAACACCAGCGCGAATCCCGGCGCGCAGCCGGGCCTTTACGTGCAGGCAGGCACCCTGGTGCTGGCCTCCGACAATACGGCCTTCAATGGTTCGGTCGCGGTATACAGCGATGCCACCTTGCAGCTGGGCAATGGCGGCGCGGCCGGCGGCATCAACAGCGATATCGCCAATGACGGCACGGTGGCGTTCGACCGCACCGGTACTTATGTGTTCGGCGGCAGCATTTCCGGCGCGGGCGGCGTCAACCAGCTCGGCAGCGGCACGGTGATCCTCAACGCCGACAACCCGTACACCGGCAACACCCAGGTGAGCGCCGGCACGCTGGCGATCGGCGACAGCGGCCACACGAGCGCCGCATTGAGCGGTGGCGGCGCCATCACCGTCGCGGCCGGTGCGACGCTCGGCGGCTATGGCAGCGTCAGCGGCGGCGTCATCAACGCGGGCACGATCGCAGTGGCCGATGCATTGTCGGCGCTGGGTAGCGCCAAGGGCAGCTTCACCGTCAATGGAACCTTGAGCAACAACGGCCTGATGCAGGTGGGCGGCAACGGCACCGGCAACCGGCTGGTGGCATCCAGCTACGTCGGCGGCGCCGGCAGCGTGGTGGCGCTCAATACCTATCTGGGCGGCGACGGCTCGGCCTCGGATCAGCTGATCATCAATGGCGGCACCGCCACCGGCAACACCGCATTGCGCATCACCAATGCGGGCGGCCCGGGCGCACTGACCTCGGCCAACGGCATCCAGGTCGTGGATGCGATCAATGGCGGCACGACCGCCGTCAATGCTTTCACGCTGGCGAATTCGGTCGCGGCAGGCCCCTACGAGTATTCGCTTTATCGCGGCAGCACCGATGGCAGCAGTGCGCAGAACTGGTACTTGCGCTCGCAGCTGGATTGTTCGTTGATGCCGCAGGCGCCTGTGTGCGCGGCGCCAGCACCGGCGCCTGCGCCAGCACCAGCACCGGCGCCAGCACCTGCACCCGCGCCTGCACCTGCGCCTGCGCCAGCACCGGCACCTGCACCTGCACCTGCACCTGCGCCTGCGCCAGCACCCGCGCCTGCACCGGCGCCTGCACCAGCACCTGCACCGGCACCTGCACCTGCACCTGCACCTGCACCGGCACCTGCACCGGCGCCAAACCAGGCAGTTGTGCCGCTCTATCGCCAGGAGGTGTCGCTCTATGCCGCCGTCCCGGCGATGGCGCTGTCTTATGACCTGCATCTGGTGGACAACCTGCGGGAACGCATCGGCCGGGAGGTCACGGCCGATGACGGCGGCGGCTGGACACGCGTCATCGCGCAGCACGATCGCCGCGACGGCGGTGCGGCCGGCATCTATGGCGAGAAGGGGCCTCAGTACAGCGACGACATGTACGCCTTACAGGCGGGCATGGATCTGTATCGCGATGAGCAAGGCGGCAGCGGTGACGTTGCCGGCGTGTATGTCGCGCTCGGCCAGATCGCTGGCGACGTCAAGAACTTCACTGGCCTCAGCGCCGGCCGCGACCGCCTGCAGAACTACACGCTCGGCGGTTACTGGACCCATCGGGATTCATCGGGCTGGTACACCGACGCGGTCGTGCAGGGCAGCAGCTACAAGATCAAGGCCAGCTCCACCCGCATGCAGCCGCTGAAGACCGAAGGCCGCGGCCTCGCGGCCTCGCTCGAAGGCGGCTACCGGGTGCGGCTGCACGACGGCTGGGTATTCGAGCCGCAGGCGCAGCTGGTCTATCGCAATGCATCCTTCAATGACGCCGCCGATGCAGCATCCAGCGTGTATTTCAGGGATGCCCGTGCGCTCGCCGGCCGCGTCGGCAGCGAAGTCGACAAGAGCTGGTCGATCGGAGGCACGCCGGCGCATCCCAGGGCCTTGACCGCCTGGCTGCGCGCCGATCTATGGCGCGAATTCACCGGCGATACGCAGGTCGCCTTCTCGACACCCACGGCGCCGATGAATTTCCGCACCGATCTGAAGCGCTCATGGGTGGGCCTGCGCGCCGGCGTGAGCGCGCAACTGACACGCAGCGTTTTCGTGTATGCCAGTGCCGGACATGACTTCGGCGTCAATGATCACGGCAAGGGTTACAGCGGCAAGGCGGGGCTGCGCATCGACTGGTGAAGACATCGGGCTGGCGTGGATTTGCGCCGGCACCGATATCGATTCGGATATCCATGGATTCCGATTCCTCTGGCTCTTCGGCCCCTTTGGAGAGCGCGCGTAAAGAAAGGTGCAGGCCGCCTCTCAAAAATGATCATCAGCCCCCAAAAGACATGAAGTTGTATTGCTGAGTTGTGCACAAATACTGCCGGTTACCTTTCCCCCCATCGTGTCGCTGGCGGCATACCTAACGGCGATCAAGGTGAAAACTGATGAAGCAAACCAACCATCCCACGCTCATTCCCCGGAACGCTGTCGATACGCACGATCACATCGATGACAGCTCTCGCCGCCGCTTCATCGGAGGCCTGGGTGCCGGTGCGTTGCTGCTCGGTCTCGGGGTCGGCGTGGGCGAAAGCCGTGCCCGCAGCCTTCCGCCATCGGGTTCCGCGCCGGCGGGCAGTCCGCTGATTACCGGCCGCTTCAAGCATCCGGGCCTGCTGGTCGATGAAGACGATTTCACGCGTATCAGGAACAAGATCAAGAACGGCGAGCAGCCGTGGACCAAGTGGTGGCAGAAGCTGTGTGCCTCCGGCGACACCTCATTGACGGCCAAGCCCAATCCCCAGCCTGCGTGCTATCGCCAGGACGGAACGAAGTGGGCTCTGTACAGGGATACCCAGCGGGCATTCTGCTGCGCCTTGCGCTGGAAGATTTCCGGTGAAGAGGTTTACGCCAAATTAGCTGTGGAGACGCTCGATGCGTGGTCATCGACCTTGAAGATCATCGGGACCGTTCCGCCAGGTTCCACTGCGCACGACGATCACACGTTCTACTTGATGTGTGGCATGCAAGGCCGCCAATTTGCCAATGCCGCGGAAATCATGCGCACCTACAGCGGTTGGTCAGCGGAGGGGGTGGCGCGCTTCCAGGGCTTGCTGCGCAATGTATTCGTGCCGCCGATTTCCCAAGGGCTGCACGGACACCTGACCGACGGCGGTCTGTGGAGCTTCGCCAACTGGGACTATGCCGCGCTCGTCGGCACGCTGGCCATCGGCGTGTTTTGCGACGACATCGACCTGTATCGGCAGGCGATCGAGTATTACACCGGCAACAATCACAGTGACGTGCACACGCAGTTCGGCAACGGCATGGCGATGCACAGCGTATATTTCATGCATCCGGGCCACCTCGGCCAGTGGCAGGAGAGCGGGCGCGACCAGGGCCATTCCACGCTTGGCATGTCGCTTGGCGGCGACTTTCTCGAAATGGCCTGGAAGCAGGGCGACGATCTGTACTCCGCGTTCAACAACCGTTTCCTGGCCGGCGCGGAATACGTGGCAAAGTCCAATGTGCTGGACAAGAACGGCAAGCAATACGTGATGCCGTTTGCGCGCCAGTCCAGTCCAACCGGCCTGTTCACTGCCGCGGCCAACCAGTCCGGCCCTTCGTTGCGCGGTTGTTGGGAAACCATCTACAACCATTACGTCAACCGTATGGGCATCGACGCGCCTTACATCGCGCAAATGGTGCGCGACACCGAGTTCAGAAACCCCGATGGCGGCAGCGACGACATGCCGTACTCCACCCTGTGGAGCCGCCTGGACGATTATGCCGGAGCGCTGCGTGCGCCGTTCGGCGTGTCGGGTTTCTGCAGCGAAGGCAAGGTGACGCTTTCGTGGTGGGGCGGCAAGGATACGTTGTCCTATATGGTCAAGCGCGGCAGCAGCGTGGGCGGTCCGTTCAGCCTGGTCGGTTCGGTCGCGGCGAACGAGACGCGCGCATTCAGCGACGTGCCTGGGCAAGGCGTCTGGTACTACCAGATCCAGGCCAGCAACGGCATTAACCTCGCGTCGCACCCGGTACGCGTCGCAGTTCCCGGTGAACTGCGCTGCTCGATGGATCTTGCCGACGGCAGCGGCAACACGGCCACGGGCTGGGTTACCTCGCCCGATGGCCAGTGGGTTCGCGGCGACGGCACGCTGATGAACGGTGCAAGCTGGGGCGCGGGCCGCTTGCCGGGCAGCGCTTCGCTCCTGTTCGACGGCAAGCAGTCGTATGTGCAGCTTCCGGCCGGGATGATTACGGACGTTGCCGATTTCACGCTGTCGATGTGGACCTTCGCCAATGCGCCGCTGCATTGGGATACCTGCCTGTTGTTCCTCGGACTGGATGGCGGCTCCCATATGTTTCTTGCGCCGCTGTCGGGCCGCAACGGCGGCAGGTTGCGCTTTGGAATCACCGCCTCGGGTGTCAACGGCAATCAGACGGTCGAAGCCGATCAGGCCTTGCCGTTCCGTCGCTGGGTGCATGTTGCGGTGACCTTGCGTGGCGGCACGGCCAAGATCTATATCGATGGCCGGCTTGCGGGCCGTGACGATTCCTTCGAGCTGTCGCCACGCCAGTTGATCGATCAGAAAAGGCTGCTCGGCTGGGATGGGGGACATGCGTCCTTCGATGGACGCATCCAGGATTTCCGTTTCTATTCCATGGCATTGAGCGACGCCCAGATCGCGGCGTTGGCGAAGTAACCGCAGGCAACACGTACGGGCGATCCCAAGGATCGCCTCTCTGCCTGGCATCGCGCCGGGCAGAGCAGGGGAAAGCATGAGCAAGTTGAAGCATTCGCCGATGTGGTGCGCCCTGGCGTGCCTGTTCGGACACGGCCACGCAGCGGCATCGGATATTCCGCTGGACCTTGTCCAGCAGCCCGGCGTCGGCACCGCGCCCGCCTATCGCCTGGGTATCCAGGTCGGGCTCAATGGCGGCGCGCCGCGGGAATACCTGTTCGACACGGGCTCCGATTCGTTCAATATCGCCGTCGGACACGATGGCGGCCCGGTGTCATGGTTCCCCGGCTGGAAGGCGTCCGCGACCGGCTCGCCCTACGTCTTCAACTATGGCGATGGCACGACCGGCTATTGGCAGCAGAACACCACGGCGGCGAGCGTCCAGTTCTACAACCCGGGCACGGGTAAGCAGGTATTCGGTGCGGCGCCGCCACAGGGATTGCCAGTGGCCGCGGCGCTCGATGCGGTGATGACGACCGATCATTTCGCGCCGAACGTGCGCGGCGGGGACACGCAGGGCGTACCCATCGCCACCGGCATGAACGCGTCGGGCCAGCCGGTGACGATGTACCAGGACCTGACCTGGCAGCAGCAGCTCGATCGGGACGCGGCGCCGGAACAGGGCCGCTTCTATGGCCGGTTCGGCGCCGGCGACTTCCTGTATGCGGGAGACAACGGCGGCGTGCCAGGCATGCTCACCACCACGGGCTATATCGTGGAGGCCAACGGCAAGCCCGGCGCGCCCGGCGGGTGCGGGCAGGCGTGCTTCGTGGTCGGCCTCACGCCCGCCTTGCGTGCGCAGTTCCTGAGCGTGGTGCCATGGGTGCCGGGGACGCAGCAGGGCACGTACCAGGAAACCTTCAACGTCTCCGGTGCGCATGCCGCGCAGCAGTTCGATACCTATTTCACCTACAGCTTGAACCATGGCGCCTATACGGCGAAGTTGCAGACGGTGCTCGATACCGGCACGTCGGGGATCTACCTCAACGACAGCGGCCTGATCGCGAGTGAAACCGCGGCGGGACATATCAATGCCAATGGCAACGAGGTCGCCGGTTTGTCGCTCAGTGCGGCCGGTGCGGCGCCGGGCGCAAAGACGGTAACGCTCACCACCGCGGATGACGGCAAGGGCAACCCGCTCAATGTCGTGGGCACGGTCAACGCGGGCGCGCTGATTCCGTCCGGCACGGCCCTGTATGGCGTGTCGTTCTTCATGAACAACGCCGTGATGTATGACCTGGAAAACCAGCTCACGGCCTATACGCCGTTCTACGTGACGGATGCGCCGCTCTCGACCGAGCTGACAGTGACGCAGGCCATGGGGCCGCTTGGACTCGCCGGCGTGATCTCCGGCACCGGCGCGCTCACGGTGGCCAATGGCGGCATCGCCAACTTGAGCGGCGCGAACACCTACACCGGCAAAACCGTGATCGAGCAGGGCGGCTGGCTGGGACTGGCCGGACCCGTGAGTATTGCCGCGTCGGCAGGCGTGCAGGCCGATGGCGCGTTCGATGTGTCGCGCGCTGCCGGCAACGTCAACCTCCAGTCGCTCTCCGGCAACGGTACGGTCTATCTGGGCGGCAACACGCTGGTGCTGACCAAGGCCGGCGGCACGTTCAATGGACAGCTGGCCGATGGCGGCCTCGGCGGCGGCACAGGAGCTGCGCTGGGCATCGAGAGCGGCGAGGAAGTCCTTGCCGGCGACAATCTCTACAGCGGCCCCACCAGCATCGGGCCGCAGGCCTTGCTTCATCTGCAGGGTGCTGTCAGTGGCTCCGTGCTCGATGCGGGCGCGCTGATCGGCAATGGCCTGGTGCGTGGCGACCTGCGGGTATCCGGCACGGTGGCGCCCGGCAACGCCGGCGGGGTGTACCAGGCCTTGACCGTCGGCGGCGCTTACCTGCAAGCAGCAGGGGCTACCTATATCGCGCAATGGAATGTCGCGCAGGAGGGCGTATCCAGCCAGCTGCATGTCGGCGGCGGCGCCTTGCTGCAGCCCGGCGCGGTGCTCAGCCTGGTGCCGTCGGCAACGTCCGTCGCGGCGTTTCAAGGCGTCAGGCGCTATACCTTGCTGACGGCGAACGGCGGCTTGAGCGGCACCTATACCGTCGTCGGCAACGCCGGCCTGAGTACGAATCTGAAGGTGGTGCCGGTCTATGACGGCGAGCACGTCTATCTGGACGTGTCGTACGCGGATGCTGCCGCGCCTGCACCTGCACCGGCTCCTGCGCCCGCACCGCCACCCCCCGCCTTCGCTGCGGCGGCCCATACACCCAATCAAGCGGCCGTGCTGGCCGCCATCCAGAACATGCCGTCCAGCAGCGCGCCGTTCATGGCGCTGGCCAGCCTGCACAGCGATGCGCAGTTGCGCAGCGCCGCGGACCAGCTCTCCGGCGAGATCTACGCCAGCGCGCAAAGCGCCTACCTGGACGATGCGCGCATCGTGCGCGATGCCGTGACCCATCGCCTCGGACAGGCGGATCCGGACGCAGACGTCGCCGGCGCCGCATCCGGCCAGCGGGTCAGGACTCAATCGAATGGCCTCGCCTGGTGGGGGCAATCCGTCGGCTCGTGGGGACGCGTGGACGGCACGGGCAACAGCGCACCCATGTCGCGCACGACAGGCGGCTTCCTGGTCGGTGCCGACATGCTGGCGGGGGAGAATGCCCGCATCGGTATCGTCGGCGGTCATACGCGAACGGCGCTCGGCGTGCCGCAGCGCAGATCCTCGCTGTCCAGCAATGACGATTACGCCGGTCTTTATGCGGGTGGCGCGGTCGGCGCGCTGGCCTTGAGCGCCGGGGCGGATTACACGCGGCATCATGCGGACACCACCCGCCACGTGGCGATAGCCGACGCCGGCGGCAGCCTGTACAGCAGAGCGGCGGCGCACACCAGGGAGTTCTATGGCAACGCCTCCTATCGGATCGCCGTGAACGACTCGATCATCGAGCCATTTGCTCAGGCGGCCTACGTCAAGCTGGCCACGGATTCATTCAAGGAGCGGGACGGCGCCATGGCGCTGGCGGTCAGGAGCAGTCAGCGCGCAGTGGTCTACACCACGCTGGGCACGCGCGCGGCCACGCATTTCGTGTTCCAGGGCGATGACTTCAACGCGCACGCCAGTGCGGGGTGGCGCCATGTCTCCGGCGATCTGAGGGCGCGCAGCTCGCTGGCGTTTGCGGACACCGGTGCGTTCGCCGTGTATGGCTTGCCGATCGCCCGCAACGCGCTTGCGCTGAGCGCGGGCGTCGACGTGCAGGTCAACAGGAGCGTCAAGCTTGGCATTTCGTACGATGCGCAAATCGCCTCGCATGCGACCGATGCGGCGCTCAGGGCGCAATTGAGCTGGCGCTTCTAGCGCCGCCCGGCGACTGGTCATTCCAGGCCGGATTTCGCCGCCGATTAGCCCACTCGGCCATACCTCGCATGGCGTGCATCCGGTAGCTTCTGGCAGCGTCGCCGGTGAGCGGCTTTCCCGTCTATACGGTCAGCTACGCGCCCAGCAACTGGACGGGCGATGTTGCCGGCTTCGTCGCCACGGCGAAGGCGCCCGGCGATGTCACGCCGGTCACCGGCAGCTCGACCTGGAGCGCGCAGGCCAAGCTCGATGCGCTCGTGCACGCGGTCGATTCGAGCGGCGCCAGGCATGGCTGGGATACGGGACGGCGCATCATCACCTCCAACGGCCGCGGCAGCGTCGCCTTCCGCTATGGCTCGCTTGGTTCGAGCCAGCAGAGCCTGCTCAGCAACGACCAGGTCAACTATCTGCGCGGCGACCAGAGCAACGAAGGAACGGCCTTCCGCGTGCGCCAGCATATGCTGGGCGACATCGTCCATTCCGAAGCGGTGCTGGTGCAGGACGCCTTGTCGCCGAAGTACAACGACGCGTCCAACCCCGGCTATTCGGCGTTTGCCCAGACTGCGGCGAACCGCGCCCCGGTGGTCTACGTGGGCGCCAACGACGGATGCTGCATGCCTTTGCCGCCGACTTCTCCACAGCCACCTCGACCAATCCGGTCACCGGCGGCGGCAGCGAACCGTTCGCCTATGTGCCGGGCCTGCTCTACAAGGGGCCTGGCGGCAACGCGCAGGTGGATGGCCTGGCAGCGCTGACCAATCTCAATGGCGTCAGCAGCAATAACTTCGCGCATCATTTCTATGTCGACCAGACCCCGCAGGTGGCCGACGCGGACTTCGCTTTCACCGCGACGTCTTCCAGCAATCCGCCGGCGCCCGCCACCGCCGGCACGGCCGACTGGCGCACCATCCTGGTCGGTGGCCTGGGCAAGGGCGGCAAGGGTTATTACGCGCTGGACGTGACCACCGTGCCGTCCGCCATCGATGCGGTCAGCAGCAGCTCGGCCACCGAAACGGCACTGGCCGGCAGCAAGGTGCTGTGGGAATTCACCGATGGCGACATGGGTTACTCCTATGGCAAGCCGCTGGTTGCCAAGACGCGCAAGTACGGCTGGGTGGTCCTGTTGACCTCCGGCTACAACAACGCATCCGGTCATGGCCATCTGTACATCGTCAATGCCAAGACCGGCGTGCTGCTGGAAAAGCTGGACACGCCGGACGCGGGCACGCCGGCCGATCCGAGCGGACTGGCCCAGGCCACGGCCTTTACCAGGGATGTCACCGACAATACGGTGGAGCAGGTCTATGCGGGCGACCTGCTGGGCAATGTGTGGCGCTTCGATCTGTCCGGCACCGGCGACTATCCCAGGCCCGCCTTGCTGGCGACCTTGACCGATGGCAGCAAGGCGCAACCGGTCACCACGGCGCCGCGCGTGGAACTGGACATCAATGCGTCCGGTTTGGGCACCCGCCGCTGGGTGTTCGTCGGCACCGGCAAGGCGCTGGATGTCAGCGATCTGTCGGACTCGCAGCAGCAGAGCACGTACGCCTTGCGCGACGGCGACGCCATCACGGTCTCGGCGGCGGACTCGCCGATCACGCGCACGGATCTGCAGCAGATCGCCGACATGACCAAGGGCGCCACTATCGCGGACTCGGCCAAGGGCTGGTACGTCGATCTGACCGGTTCAGCCGGTGCCAACGGCGGCTCGGAGCGCATCGTGGCCGATCCGGACGCGGCGGCGGGCACCTTTACCGTGGTCTGGGCCACCATGACGCCGTCGTCGGATCCATGATCGCTGCAGGGCAATATCTACGCCGCGAATTTCGGTACCGGGCAATCCACGCTGCTCGATGCGGCGGGCAATGTGGTGAAGTCGCTGACCACCGAATCGGCGCCCACCAAGCTGCAGGAAGTGAAGCTGCCCAATGGCAATCTGGCCTTGCTCTATGGCCAGGCAGGCCTGCCGCCGCAGGTGGCTCGGATGCGCCAGGTCACCTCGGGCAATGGCATCCAGCGGGTGAACTGGCGCGAGGTGCTGGAGTAGCGCCTCGCCGGCAGCGCTTCGCCTGGAGCTGCGCTCCAGGCGAAGCGTTCCAGCCGTGCAGGATGACCTGTGCGTAAACCTGGTTGCCCTGGATGGATGAAAGCCCGATGGCGCCATTGACCGCCGGCACGCCCTGCAAGGTATCGCGGAAGCGGATCGGCTTCAGGCCACGGCCATGATCTCGGCGACGAGCCCGCGATAGGAATGCAGCGGGCGCCCCAGCATCCGGGTCAGCCGTTCGACATCGCCCGCTTCCGGAAGCATGCCGTCGCTGACGAAGCGCTCGGCCATCAGGCGCATTTCGTAGGCCATCCACTTCGGCATGAAGCTCGCCGTGTTCTGCTCGAACGCGGCCGGATCGTCGCCGCCGTACACCACGGGGCGGCCCAGCAGGTCCGACCAGATCGCCGCCACGTCCGTACCGGTCAGCGTGTCGGGACCGACCAGATTGATGGTCTCGGTCGGCAGTGTGACCGGACCCTGGTCGCGCCGGATCAGCTCGATCGCGGCGACCTCGGCGATGTCGCGCGTATCGATCATGGCGAGGCCTTTGCCGCCGATCGGCATCGGGTAGACACCGTGCTCGAGCACCACGTCCTTGATCATGCGCTCGTTGTCGATGAAGTAGGCCGGACGCAGGATGGTCGCGCTGAAACCCATCTGCCGCAGCATCTGCTCGGCGCCGTACTTCACCGCGAAATGCGGCACGTTGACGAAGCGGTCGGCATGGATCACCGACAGATAGACCACGCGCTCGACGCCCGCCTCGCGAGCCAGGTTGAGGGTAAGGATCGCCTGGGTGAATTCATCGCCGGCGACGGCATTGAGTAGGAACAGGGTGCGCACGCCGGCGAAGGCGGCACGCATGGCGTCGAGGTCGAGCAGGTCGCCCTGAACCACCTCCACGCCGGCAGGGAAGCTGGTTTTGGCAGGATCGCGGGTCAGCACGCGCACGGCCGCGCCGCGCTGGACGAGCTGGTCGACGACGTGGCGGCCGACGCGGCCGGTGGCACCAGTAACGAGGATAGACATGGCAAGTACTCCGGGTTGGGTGAGAACGTGCCGGCTATGTTATTGATCCAAATTCTGGCGAATAGCCACTAAAATTAGACACGCCGTCCCACTGACGAGACACTCATGGACCTGCTCGCACTCACCGATTTCAACCTGGTCGCCCGCCACGGCGGCTTCGGCAGGGCCGCCCGCGAAACCGGCCGGCCGAAGGCGACCCTGTCGCGGCGCGTGGCCGAGCTGGAGGCCAGCCTCGATCTGCGGCTGTTCGAGCGCGGGGCGCGATCGCTCAAGCTCACCGAAGAGGGACGCCATCCGCATCAAAGCGCTGGTCGACGCCTGCGTGCGCGAAGGCATCCCC
>Ga0157369_10004218_pt1 | contig 17021 bp, 21 predicted proteins | sample C25metaG_FD_113461 | JGI IMG/M metagenome (GOLD analysis project Ga0157369, IMG submission 113461) | Corn rhizosphere microbial communities from Kellogg Biological Station, Michigan, USA - C2-5 metaG | ecosystem: Host-associated > Plants > Roots > Rhizosphere > Soil | place: USA: Michigan... | reverse complement strand
TGCACCGGCTCGTGCAGGACGGCGCGCGGATCCTCGATCTCGACGACGTGCCGGAAGTGTTCGTCAGCTGCGACCCTCGGGCGCAAGCCAGCACGATCGGGATCGACAAGCCGTTCCTGCTGCTGACCAGCGGGCTCGTCGACTTGCTCGACGAAGAAGAGTTGCGCTTCGTCATCGGGCACGAACTCGGTCACGTGCTGTCGGGCCATGCCGTCTATCGCTCGATGCTCGATCAGCTGCTCGGCTTGTCTCGACGGATCTTCTTCCTGCCCATGGGCTACCTCGGATTGCGCGCGTTGGTGACCGCGCTCGAGGAGTGGTATCGCAAGTCGGAGCTGTCGTGTGACCGCGCCGGGTTGCTCGCCGGCCAGGACCCGGCCGCCGCGTTGCGCGCGCAGATGAAGACGGCCGGCGGATCGCGGCTGGCCGAGATGGACGTCACCGAGTTCTTGGAGCAGGCGCGGGAGTACGACGCGCAAGGCGACCTGCGTAACGGCGTGCTGAAACTGCTGTCGTTGCAAGGGCAGACGCATCCCTTCGCCGTGCTGCGCGCGGCCGAGTTACGCCGCTGGGTCGACGCGGGCGACTACCAGCGCATCCTCGGTGGCGACTACCCGCGCCGCGGTACGGAAGACGAGCCGCCGATCGTCGACGAAGCGCGCGAAGCCGCGCGGTCGTACAAGGAAACGATGGAAGACTCTGCCGACGCGTTGATGCGGTTGGTGCGCGCGGTCGGCGAAGAGGCGGTGTCCGTAGGCCAGCGCGTCGCCGACCGGATCCGTCGCGACGACGACGACGGGCCGGCCGCCTAGCCGAACCAGCGGCGGATCCTCGACGCGCCGAACTCCTCCTTGTCGCGCGCCAGCTCGGGCGACGGTCCTTCGAGACCGCCGACCGGCAGCTGACCTGGGGTGAACGTGACGTCGACCTTCGCGACCGCGCCGCGGCCGAGTTCGATGTAGCAGACGCCGCGGCCGTCGTACGCCGCCGGCGCGGTCGCGCTGCGCAGGCGCGCGGCGATGTTGCTCGCGACGACGAGGGCCTGACCCTCCGCGAAAACACCGGCTTTCGGCGTGCCGACACTGGCCACGTCGCCGACCGCGTACACGTCGGGAAATCGTGTCTCGAGCGTGTGCGGGTCGACGGGGATCCAGCCCTCGACGGCAAGGCCCGATTCGATGACGACCGCGGGCGCCCGGTGCACCGGAATGCCGAGAAACAAGTCGTACGGGATCTCGTCGCCGTCGTCGAGCACGGCGACGTTCCGCGCCGGGTCGAGCGAAGCGACGCACCGACCGGGGCGCCAGGTGATGCCGCGCTCGTCGAACGCTTCGAGGATCGCCGCGGACGCGGCCGGGCTCGGTGGCACCGGCTTCGGCAGCGGCATCACCAGCGTCACGTTCGACGACTCGCGCAGCCCGCGCTCGCGGAGAAAGTCGTGCATGAGCAACGCGGTCTCGCTCGGCGCCGGCGGGCATTTGAACGGTGTCGACGTCACGCCGACGACGACCTCGCCGCCGTCGAACGCGTGGAGCACCTCGCGCAACGCGAACGCGCCCGCGACGGTGTAGAACTCGTGCCCGCCCTCGACGAGTCCCGGAGTCGCCGCCGGATCGAGGTCGGCGCCGAGCGCGACGACAAGTATGTCGGCGTCGAACCGCCCGCTCGTCGTCTCGACCTGCTTCGACTCGGGGTCGATCGACTGCACCGTCGCGTTGACGAACCGCACGCCGGGCAAGGACAACGCGCTATACGGGTGCACGACCGCGGCCGCGTCGTCCTTGCCGAACATCACGTCGAGCTTCGAGAAGCCGAAGACGAACGCGTCGCCGCCGTCGACGAGCGTCAGGTCGAGTTCGGCGCCGAACTGCTCGGACAGAGTCGCGGCGAGTTCGAGGCCGCCGAAGCCGGCCCCGAGCACAACGATGCGCATGGGGCGATCATGCCGAACGTGCGCCGACCGGTCGCGCACCGGCGCTCGACGTACCTTTCTTTACTAAGTCTAGCGTGTTGATATATAAAGCTGATGTGACGACGAGATCCTTACCGTTCGCCGCCCTCGCTGCTGTGCTCGCGACAACCTTGGCCGGCTGCTCGACGGCCGGAGCTAGCGCCGGCGGCGGGCACACGGTCAACCTGGTCGCGTACTCCACCCCGCAGACCGCGTTCGACGCCATCATCGGCGAGTTCAAGCAGACCGCGACCGGCAAAGGTTCGACGTTCCGCGAGTCGTACGGCAGTTCCGGAGCGCAGGCCCGCGCGGTCGCGGCCGGCCAACCGGCGGACGTGGTCGAGCTTTCGCTCGAGCCCGACGTGACCAGCCTCGTCAAAGCCGGCCTCGTCGATCCGAGTTGGAACGCCAACGCCTACCACGGCATGGTCACCGACTCGGTCGCGGTTTTCGTTGTGCGCAAAGGCAACCCGCGACACATCCGGACCTGGGCCGATCTCGTCAAGCCGGGCGTGAAGATCGTGACGCCGAACCCGTTCAGCTCCGGCAGCGCCAAGTGGAACCTGATGGCGGCATACGGAGCGCAGATCAAATCGGGGATGAAGCCGCAACAGGCGCTCGATTACGTGCGCACCTTGCTCACGCGCGCGGTGTCGCAGCCGGAGAGCGGCTCCAAGGCGACCGCAGCGTTCGTCAGCGGCGTCGGCGACGTGCTGATCAGCTACGAGAACGAGGCGATCAAGGCGGAGCAGGGCGGCGCCGCCCTCGACTACGTGGTGCCCGATCAGACGATCCTCATCGAGAACCCGGTGGCGGTGACGAAAGACGCGAGCAACCCGGCGCTCGCCAAGGCGTTCGTGCAGTTCCTCTACACCGACCAGGCCCAGAAGACGTTCGCCGATCACGGCTACCGGCCGGTGGTGCAAGCAGACCTCGACGCGGCGCGGTTCCCGACGCCGCCAGGGCTGTTCACGATTGCCGACCTCGGCGGCTGGGACAGCGTCAACAAGGAGTTCTTCGACCGTACGTCGGGATCGATCACGAAGATCGAGAACTCGCTCGGCCTGTCGGGCGGCTGACGGTGACCGCAGAGATCGCGGCCGCGCCGCGCCGGCCGATCGCGCTGCCGTGGGCGCGACTCGGCGCCGGCCTCGGCCCGGGCGCTTCGCTGCTCTATCTGTGCCTGCTCGTCGGCCTGCCCGTCGCGGCGCTCGCCGACCGGGCCGCGACGGCCCGCTTCTGGCCGGCGATCACCTCGCCGCCCGCGCGCTCTGCACTGCTGCTGACGTTGGTCATGGCGGCGGTGACCAGCATCGTGGACGTCGCGGCGGGCGTGCTGATCGCGTGGGTGCTGGTGCGTGACTCGTTCCGCGGCCGCAGCATTGTCAACGCGCTGATCGACCTGCCCTTCGCGCTGCCGACGATCGTCGCGGGCTTGGTGTTGCTGTCGCTGTACGGGCCGAACAGCCCGGTCGGCGTCGACGTCGCGCAGACCCGAGCCGCGGTGTTGCTCGCGTTGCTGTTCGTCACGTTGCCGTTCGTCGTACGCGCGGTCCAGCCGGTGCTGATCGGGCTCGACCGCGACGTGGAGCAGGCCGCGGAATGCCTCGGCGCCTCCGGCTGGCAAACCTTCCGGATGCTGATCTGGCCGGCGCTCCGGCCGGCCGCGACGGTCGGCGCCGGGTTGGCGTTCGCCCGCTCGCTCGGCGAGTTCGGCTCGATCGTGCTGATCTCCGGCAACGTGCCGTTCCACACCCAGGTGGCGTCGGTGTTCATCGCCGGGCAGGTCGAATCCGGCGACACGTCAGGGGCCGCGGCCGTCGGCGTCGTCCTGCTGGCGGCGGCTCTCGTCGTCCTGCTGATCCTCGAAGTGGCGACGCGGCGCGGACGGGCGCGCCGTGCGTAGCCGCCTGCTGTTGCGGGTCACGGCGCTCGGCTACCTGACCGCGTTGCTGCTCGTGCCGGTCGCGATGATCGGCTACCGCACGTTCGCCCACGGCATCGCGCCGGTGTGGGACGCGTTGACGACGCCGGCGGCGCAACACGCGCTTTACCTGTCGGTGCTGGTGACCGCCATCGCCGTGCCGGTCAACGTCGTCTTCGGCGTCGTCGCCGGCATCGCGCTCGCGCGGCGACGCATGCCGGCGCCGAGGCTGGTCGACCTGCTGATCAACTTGCCGTTCGCGATGTCGCCGGTCGTCATCGGCCTTGCGCTGTTCACGCTCTACGGTCGCGGCGGCTGGGTCGGCGACTGGCTCGCCGCACATGGCCTCCAGGTGCTGTTCTCGATCCCGGGACTCGTTCTCGCCACCGCGTTCGTCTGCCTGCCGTTCGTCGTACGCGAGATCGTCCCGGTCGTCGAGGAGATCGGCGCCGAGCAAGAGCAAGCCGCGGCGACGCTCGGCGCCAATGGCTGGACGACGTTCTGGCGGATCACGTTGCCCGCGTTGCGGTGGGCCCTCGCGTATGGCGTCGTGCTGTCGACCGCGCGCGCGCTAGGCGAGTTCGGCGCCGTCTCGATCGTGTCCGGCGACATCGTCGGCCAGACGCAAACGTTGCCCTTGCTCGTCGACGAGCGGTTCCGCAACTTCGACGCGACCGGCGCCTACAGCGCCGGCTTCGCTCTCGCCGTCATCTCGGTGCTCGTCCTCACCGCGATGACGGTGCTGTCCCGGCGCAAGGAGCGCCCTCAGTGAGCATCGACCTGCACGGCATCAGCAAGACGTTCGGCGACTTCCACGCGCTGCGCGACGTCACGGTCGGGCTCGAACGCGGCAAGCTCACCGCGTTGCTCGGGCCGAGCGGCGGCGGAAAGTCGACGCTGTTGCGGATCGTCGCCGGGCTGGAAGTACCCGACGCCGGTCGCGTGTACCTCGACGGCGCCGACATGACCGACGTGCCCGCGCGGCGCCGCGGCATCGGCTTCGTGTTCCAGCATTACGCCGCCTTCCCGCACCTCACCGTCCGCGACAACGTCGGCTTCGGCTTGAAGATCCGGCGCGTCGACAACGCGACGATGAAGCGGCGCGTCGACGAGTTGCTCGGGCTGGTGCACCTCGACGGCCTGGCCGACCGCTACCCCAGCGAGCTGTCCGGTGGCCAGCGCCAACGCATGGCGCTCGCCCGCGCGCTCGCCGTCCAGCCGACGCTGCTGCTGCTCGACGAGCCGTTCGGCGCGCTCGACGTGAAGGTCCGCCAGGAGCTGCGCACCTGGCTGCGCGAGTTGCACGAACAGGTCAACGCCACAACCGTTTTCGTCACGCACGACCAGGAAGAGGCGATGGAGCTCGCCGACCAGATCGTGCTCATCAACGACGGCCGGATCGAGCAAGTCGGCACCCCGGACGAACTCTACGATCACCCGGCGAACGCGTTCGTCATGAGCTTCCTCGGCGCGACGACACAGCTCGGCAGCCGGCTGGTGCGCCCGCACGACATCGAGATTTTCGTCGACCGCACCGCGGACGCCGTCGAGGCCATGGTTGAGCGCATTCGCGGCCTCGGGTTCCACAGCCGGGTCGACGCGGTGTTGCCGGACGGCGCCACCGTGACCGTGCAGGTCACCCGCGCTCACGCGCAGCAACTCGAGCTCGCCGCCGGCGACGTCGTGTTCCTCCGGGCGATCCCGGGCACGACCATGCGCGCCACCGTCGATGCCGCCGCGTATGCCAGCCAACCGATGACACACGCGTCCGGATAATTTGTCTGCGTGCGCATCTCCGCGAAGACCGACTATGCGATCCGGGCCGCCGTGGAAATGGCCGCACGTACCCCCGACGGCCAGCTCGTCAAAGCCGAGGCCGTCGCCGACGCGCAGGACATCCCGTTACGGTTCCTGCTCAGCATCCTCAACGAACTGCGGCACGCGGGCATCGTCGCGAGTCGCCGCGGCGCCGACGGCGGCTACCGGTTGGCCCGGCCCGCCGCGCAGATCGCGCTCGCCGACATCATCCGCGCCATCGACGGGCCGCTGGCCAACGTCGCCGGCACCCGCCCGGAAGCGCTCGACCTCACCGGCAGCGCCGTGCCGCTGCGTGACGTGTGGGTGTCCGTGCGGTCGAACATCCGCGCGGTGCTCGAACACGTCACCCTCGCCGACGTCGTCGCCGGCCGGCTGCCGAAGGCGGTGACGCGGCTCGCGGACGACGACGACGCGTGGCAGCCGCGCTAGCTCTTGGCAACGTCTACGGCTGCGGGTGGTGGAACAGGTCGTGGATGAGCACCTTGGCGAGTTGTGCGGCCAGCCGCGCGGTGACCCACGGGTGATGAAGCATGACACCGCCGACCGTCGTACCGCCGGTCTCCGTCCACCCGTTGCCCGGCTTGTACGCCTTCTGAGCGGCGGCGACAGCGCGCTTCGTGTCGGCCTTCGGGAGACCCAGCTCCGCGAGCCCGTCGGACTTCAACCATTCGAGCGTCGATCGGTAGCCGAGATCGAAATCGTTACGCCGCATCGTTTCATCGAGGAAGCCGCCGAAGTGGAACAGAATCTCGCCACTGAGCATCTGCTCGACCGTGTGCGAACCGTCCGCGACTTCGGGCAAGAGCAACGGGCTGATGACGTCGATGCGCGCCGCTCGCTTGCCGCCGGTGCCGCTTGCCGCCCTCGCCACTTGGTCCAGCAAGTCACTGGGTGATGCGCCAGTCGGCGAGGCCGGGGGGCCCGATCGCGCGCCGCCGAACGCGGCCTTGGCGGCGGTGATCTCGTTAAGGGTGTCGCGGAGGGCCGTGGCGACACGTGCGCGGTTGGCGTCTGGCAACGCGTCCAACTCCGGGCCGAGCCGAGCGATCATCGACTCGACCCACGCGATGTGGCTGTTGGTTTTCTCCGCCTGCTTGAGGTCGCGGTAGAGCGACTGCGCACGTTGGAGTCCGAAGGCGCGGATGGCGGTCTGCGCGAACGACGGTTGCAGTTTCGGATCGGCCCAGTGGGAAGCAGAGGTTGCCGCCGTCGGGTGCGGATGAATGAGCAGGTGCAGCCGTCGGTCGTCGCCGGCGCCCTCGTCGACCCGGTTGGTCAGATCGAGCGTTCGCCCAAGCGGCTCGTTGTCGATCGTGCCGCCGTCGGTGTACCACATTTGCTTGCCCGGGGGCAGGTTGTCGACGCCCTCGTTGACGTAGGCCTGCCACTGCGCCGTACGGTCGAGCAGGTACGGCGGAAAGCCCATCGCGTTGGCAGCGGACGCAAGGGCTGCGTCGAGCGGCCACTTCGCTGTCGTCTGCTTCCCACCCTTGCCCACGAGCGCGTCCGTCGTTGTCGCTGGCTCGAGCACGTGGTCGAAGTAGTCGACGTAGGTCACCGACGGAACCGGCGCGCGGCCGAGCCGCGCGAGTTGATATTCCAGCCCGCGCAGCGAGGCGATCGTGTACGACAGCTGGATCTTCGTGAGCTGGCGGTTGGGATCGGGGGTCCCGGGCGGATCGAGCAATGTCTGGCCAAGTGCGCGTAGTGAAGCGATCGAGAGCGGCGCGTCCGTGTTGTGCGCGAGCAAATCGCCGAGGCGGTCCTTCTTGACCCACGCGCCCGCCATCACTTGCTCGGGGTCGTGGCCTTGCTGCAACGCACGCGCGGCGAGCAGCGCGGTGATGCTGCCGGCCGACGCGCCGGACATCACGTCGATGACGACCGCCGGATCGTCCCCGGCGGCGAGTGGACGGATCGCGTAAAGCAACGCAGCGAGCGCGCCGCCTTCGTAGGCGCCGAGTGCGATCGCGCCGGAGATGGTGAGCGAGATGCGAGCGGGCATGTGCTGGAACATACCGTGCGATATCGCTTCGCTAGAACACGTACGGGACCAGAAGCTTGGTCGATCGCTGGTACGCCGGATAGGTGTCGGGGAACTTCGCTGCGAGGAATCGCTGTTCGACGACCGCGCTGTAGACGAAGAAGCCACCGAGCAGCGCCACGAAGACGAGCCAGTAGACGTTCACGGCGAGCGCGGAACCGATCATCGCAAGGATGATCCCGGAATAGATCGGGTTCCGGACCCAGCGGTAAGGACCGGTCGTGATGAGGTCCGGCGCCTGCTTCTCCGTCATCGGCGGGCCCCAGTTGCGGCCGAGGTGAACCCGCGCCCAAATGGCGAAACCTATGCCGACCACCACCATCGCGAGGCCGGCGCCGGCCAGCCACGGATCGTGCGTCGAGTGGCCGCGGAACGACCGGACCCGCGTCAGCATGACGACGGCGACGGCGAGGACGACGCGGATGCCGGCGAAGCGTCGCCAGTGGGATCGGCCGCGCTTGACCCCGATCGCCGCGACGAGCCAGTAGAGCAAGAAGACGAGCCAGCAGGCGCCGATGGCGAAGTCGACAGCGCGCATAGCCGGCACGATACGGCTGCTCTAGGTTTGGCCCTGTCATGCACAGTGTCTATGCGGCGGTGGGCGGCGAGGAAGGCGTGCTTCGCCTCGCTGACGCGTGGCACCGACTCGTGCTGGCGGACGACGTCGTCAGTCACGCGTTCAGTCACGGGTTCCGTCCGGACCACACCGCGCGGCTCGCGGCGTACTGGGCCGAAGCATGGGGTGGCCCGACGACGTACTCCGAGAACTACGGCGACGAAACGACCGTCGTGCGCATGCACAGCGGCAACGGGCAGCACCACGAGATGGACCGCCGCGCAATCGCGTGTTTCGACCGAGCGCTCGACGAGGTCGGCATTGTCGAACCGCTCTGGCAGGTGTTGCACGACTACTTTGCGTGGGCTACGACGACGTCGATGTCGGCGTACGCAATGTCCGCAGCCGACGTGCCCGATGGATTGCCGATCCCGCGCTGGTCCTGGGACGGGCCACAACCGGTCATGGACTGACGGATACGTCCAATGGTGATGCGACACCTGTCGGCGATTGCGGCGATGGTGCTGTCGGTCGCGATCGTCACCGGCTGTTCGGCCTCGACGAACAAATGCACGGTGGTTCCCGGCGGTCGATGCGCCGGTCCACGCGCACTGCCGGCGCAAGAACCGATCGTCCTCGGGCCCGACGGCCGCACCCTCACGGTCGTCGTTCCATGCGGTGGCGATATCTGCGTGGACGAACGCCCGCGCACCGTCCGGCTCACGTGGATCGCAAGCGCTGTCGGCGCCGGTGGAATGTCATGCGCCGAAGTGCCGTTGATCGTCACGCTTCGTCAGCAGTATTCGGTGATAACCACGAGATGCCGCCGATCCTCGCTCTTGTATTCCTGCCCGTAGAACTCGGAGAACGTCGATTCGCGCATCCGGCTCTCGGCATCGGCCCAGAAACTGAGGCGCTCGTCGACAGGGATTGGCCGGAGGTTGCCGAGGTAGTCGTGGCAGACGATGATCTCCGGATTCCGGACCATGCGGGCGAGTTCGCTCGCGCTGAGCGTGCCGCCGCGTTCCGTCCAGATGACGCCTTGATCGTCGACGAAACTGCGCCGACGTCCCTGCTTTCCAGACACGCTTCGAATTGTCGCCTACATGTTGCGAAGGTGCTCGCCGAGGAAGGCGAGTTGCGCCAGCGCGCTATGTCGCCAGAAGGCGATGTCGTGGCCGCCACGGCTGAAGTCGGTCACGGGCCGCGGCGACAACTCGGAAACGAGCAACCTAGTCGTCTTGTAGAACGGGTCGGACGTCCCGATCGCGATCCGGATCGGAATGCCGGCGAGGCTCGCTCGATTCGCCAGCACGTCGTGGCTGCGGAAGTCGGCCGCGTTGTCGAACGCTCCCGGCGCCGTGTCGGCCGGACGTCGCCACAGCGCCGGGCTGTCGACGGCCACCACTGCGCATTGCGCGCTGCCGATCCGCTCCGCCAGCAACAGCGCGCCGTACCCGCCCATCGACCAACCCGCGAGGCCGAGCTTGCGGGTGCGCAGGCCGTGTTGGGCGAGCAACGGCACGAACTCGGTGAGCAGCATCAACTGCGGGTCGTCGCCGTCACGGCGGCGATGCCAATAGGTGTGAGCGCCGCCGTCGGCTGCGGCGACGGCAAACGGCGGCGTGCCGGCGGCGACGGCAGCCGTCAGGTATCGGCCCCACAGATGCCAGCCGAACACGGTGCCGTGATCGTTGGACCGGCCGTGCAGCACGATCGCCACGGGCAGGTCGCGCGCCGCGCCCTCGGGGTAGGCGATCGTCCAGCCGACCGTGCGGCCACCTCGGGCTCGGGACACGAACGAGCCGGACACGACCGAAGCCTCGCGCGCGGACGGCATCGAGTACGACGGCTCCGGGATTGGATGGACGATTTCGTTGAGCCGATGCCGGACCGCCGGCACCCCTAGGGCGACACCGCCGGCCGCCCCGGCCGCGCCGACGCTGATCGCCCCCGCCAACAACTGTCGCCGCGACAAGCTCACCGCGACAGCCTGCCGCATCGCCGGCCGTGCGGCGCGCATTCCGGCAACGGGTTGCTTACTTGTGGCAGCCGGGGAAGCGAGCGGACATGATCGCCGTGCTCCAGTTGAAGGTGCCAGGCACCTTCAGAAATTCGCTGGTGAACCAGAACGTGCAGTCGTCCGTCGGGTCGATCGTCATCGCGCTGTAGTCGCCCCACCGCGGGATGATTTGCGAACCCTTACCCGGCACGACCACTGTCTCCGCGCGCATCTGCCCCGGCGGGTCGGCGTACAGACGTCCGGCCAACGCGATGCTCGGGAACGTCGCCGGCCCGGACACGCTGTAACCCATCGCCATGTCGCCGGCATGGTCCATCGCGATCGAGGCTTCCCACCGCGAATCGGAGTTCGGCGCGTAGGTGCTCTGCTGCTTGCCCTGCCGCGCGACGTTCCAGGAGCCGCTGCGTCGCTCGAGCTCGTACCAGCGCACCCCGGAGACCGCGCCGAGCGGGAAGCCGCCCGACGCCGCGTGGTTGACGACCATCGACTCGTGCCCGTCGGCGAAGCGACGGTAGGCGAGCCGGAACATCAACCGGTCACCGGTCGACTCAAGCGCGCTCACGTACCCCGCCGGGCCGGACCCCGGCTGCGGGATGCATCCGTACGCGTTCGGGATCTCGCCCGCGACGCTGACGAGACAGGCATCGTTGTACGCCGCGACCGGCAGCGCGCTTGGCCCGGCGAGATGGCTGCGGTCCGGGTGCGCCCAATCGACGCTGAACGTGAACAGGTTCAACACGTTCGCGGCCTTCTCCAGCAAGTACTCGGGCTCCCCCTTCGGCGGCAACCCGGCGCCGTCGAGGTCGGCCGGCATCAGGCTGGCGCGCCCGTTCGGCGCGAGCGCGCATTGCTGGGTCGCGCGCTTGCCGGCGAGCATCGCGGTCCGCGACAGCGCGCACACCAACGCGCCGGGGAAGTTGTAGGTCACGTAGTACGCGTTCGGCATGATGCCGAGCTTCGGGTAGTCGTTGATCGATCCGTATTTCGAGTAGTCGAAGACGTAGCGATACCACTGACCGGTCGCGTCGGCGGTCTTCGACACCGCGACGCACTCAGCCGAGCCGGCGCCGGACGAGCCCGTGCCGATCGCGAACTGCGTCGCGATCCAGCGGTCGGCGAGATGGTCGAACAGCACGATCGGATCGCCGTCGTCGTGCGCCTGGCAGTCGCCGCCGAATCCCTGCCACACCTGGTTGGCCGGCACCGGCCCGAGCAGCAACTGGCCCTTCTTCGAGAACACCGCCATCGCGAGGTTGACCATCTGCACGTACTGCGTCGTGCCGACGGCGCCGTTCGTGTCCGGCGGCAGGCCGCCTTGCGTGAGCACGTTGAAGCCGTGCTCGCCGTCGCTGATCCCGTCGAACGTCGTCAGCACCTTCAGCGCGGCGGCGTCCGTCGCGGCAGTCTGAACCGCGGGGTCACTGACCCGGGGGCGCGCGGCCGGCACGGACTCCGGCGGCTCGTGCGCGAAGCCGAGCCGAGCCGGCCATGCGACCGGCATGTCGCGCAGCGGCGGCGACTCGTCGTAATGCACCGCCGCGCTGGTCAGGACCTGCTGCGGCGTAGCGTTTGTCGGCGCCGCTCCGGCGCCTGCTGCGGCTACGCCGATTGCCGCCGCGGCGGCGACGAGCAGGGCCAGCCGGGCTTTCCGAACGTGCCGCACATCAGATGCTTCGACGTCGCGCGCCGATTACCTACCGAGGAAGTCGGCGAGGACGTTGCGTGCGATCGCCACGCGGCTCGCGCGTCGTGCCGGCATGGTCGTCCAGTAGTACCAAATCATCAGGCTGATCGCGAGCGCCCACGCGCGGCCGCGCAGCCAGGTCGCGTCGTCAACGCCGAGTTGCCGTCGCAACATCTCCCGGGCCGGCGGGTCGAGGATCTCCCACGCGACGACGAGGTCGACCGTCGGGTCGCCGACCGCGAGGCCGCCGAAGTCCAAGACCGCAGCAAGTTTTCCGTCACGCATCAGCAGGTTCTCGGCCGCGAGATCACCGTGGTACCACCGCGGCGGCGTCCCGTCATTTACGCCGGGCAGTGTCATCGCGTCGGCCCACAGCGACTCGGCGGCGTCGAGGTCGAGGCCGAAGTCCGGAAGCGACCGGCACCGTGCGATGTTCTCCCGCGTCGCTTCGTCCATCGTCGCCAGCGGCTTGCCGCGGTACCAGTGCAGGTCCGGATCGCCGACCGCGCCGGGCGGCACGTCGACCTGCTGCAACGCCGCCAACAGATAGGCGAGATCGCGCGCCAGATCTTCTCGTCGTACATCCGCCGGCGTCTGCGGGTCGACGACGGCGGGGTGCGCGCCGTCGATCCAGCGGAGCACTGACCAGCGCTCGGGGAAATAGCTGTCCGCTTCGAAGACGGCCACGACCTCAGGCACGTCGATCGGCAACTGCGGCCCGATCACCGGAAGCCACGTCGCCTCTTTGGCGATGCTCGCCGAGCCACCAGGTTGTCGCGGCAACCGTACGACGAGATCGTCGCCGAGGCGGAACAACGCGTTCGTCGATCCGGTCGACGGGAGCGGCTGCACCGGCGCGTCGCCGTACTCCGGCATCGACCGGCGGACGAGAGCGCGAACCAACTCCGCGTTCACCGGGATCTCGTCGTGATGCAGCGCCACGGCTTGCATTCAACGACATCCGCCGTGCGGGCGAGATAGAGCGACGACCGTGGGCGGCGGCAGGTGCTCGCGGCTGGATCGCGAACACCACGCCATCACGGGGCCCGACAAATGGAGGTACGAGGTGCGTCGAGTTGCGGCATCGGCATTGGCAGCGGTGATGAGTGGGAGCGTGCTGATCGGGCTCGCCGGCCCGTCGAGCGCGGCTGCCCCCTCGACGGCGGCCATCCCGGCCAGCCCGGTCGGCCCGATCGTGCAGGTCGTCGAGACGGCGGTTGCGGAAGTGGACGTGCTGCTGTGCGAGCTGTTCGGCAACTCAGTGCTCTGCGGCGCGGTCTAGGCCGGATCTGCGGATTCGGCGAGCTGCGCGAGCCGGTCGAGCGAATCGGCGAGTCGCTCGACCGTGGTCGCCCGCGCCCGCGGGTAGCGGCTCCGGTCGGTCAACTCGCTCCAGTCGTACGTGTGCGTCACCCGGGTCCGGCCGTCGTCGATCGGCGCGAGTTCCCAGCGCCACAGATGGCCCGGCTGCGGCCGGCCGGGCACGTTCGGCCGCCACGCGATCAGCCGTCCTTCGGCGAACTCGACGATGGTGTTCTCGCGGACGCCGCCGCGGCGCAACGTCATGACGAAGACGTCACCGACGGCGCGAACCCGTTGGCCAGCCGGCGCCTGCTGAAGGTTGTCGTTGCCATCCCAGCGCGGTTGCTGCGCCGGGTCGGCGATCAACTCGAAGATGGTCGCGGCCGGCGCCGCGATGTCCCGGCTGGCTCGCACCACCCGCGTCGTTGATGGCCCGTCGCTCACACTCACAACGTACGTCGAACGCCGCAAGTCGTGATTGTCGTCAACGCCACACTGACGCCATGCGTCGGTCAGGTGTGAGCGATCCGTCGCCAGCCACCCAGCTCACTCGCGGCGACCGCAGGTGGATCGCGGTCGGCGTCACCCTCTCCGCGCTTATCCTCGGCGCGCTGCTGGCGGCCGAGATCGTGGACGACATCGCCGGTTGCGGGTCGGTCGACCCGACCGACCCGGCGAACTACAGCATGATCACCATCACCAACGACACCGCGCGTACCGTCGTCGTCGACGATTGCGTCGGCGACGAGTGCCAGATCGCCGACCTTCCGGCCACGTTGCGGCCGGGCGAGAGTTACGACGACCACGCCGCATGCGGTGTCAGTGGCGCCGACATGACGTCGTGGCGGATCCGCTCGGCAGCCGGCGCCGTGCTCGGGTATGTGGCGGTCGACACGCCGCGCAAGACCGACGGCCTGAGGTTTCGGGTCAGCCGGGCGAGCCGTGATCGACGCACTCCCACGTCGCCGGGCTGAGCAGGGATCGAGAAGCGCTCGCGGGACCAATGCCCGTAACGTGTGCACATGCCTACGACCAACACCGCCGCCGGCTCTGGCGGATTCAGCGCGCAGGAGCGCGCCGCGATGAAAGCGCGAATCGCCGAACTGCGGGCCGAGGGGAAGCAAGGGGCCAAGAAGGCCGACGGACTGCAAGCCGTCCTCGACGCGATCGCCAAGATGGCGCCGACCGATCGGGAGATCGCCGAGCGAGTGCACGCGATGATCACCGCGACCGCGCCACAGCTGTCGCCGAAGACGTGGTACGGAATGCCTTCCTATGCCAACGCCGACGGCAAAGTCGTCATCTACTTCCGCGACGCCGGCAAGTTCAACGAGCGCTATTCGAACCTGGGCTTTCAAGACAACGCGAACCTCGACGACGGCGACATGTGGCCGATCATGTTCGCGCTGGCGAAGTGGACGCCGGCCGTGGAGAAGCGAGTCGTCCAACTCGTCAAAGCCGCGCTGAGCTAGCCAAGGCTTGGCGAGTTAAGCCGGTCAAAGGCGGCCCAACTCGCGATGATCACACGGACAAACGCTCGACGGGCTGGCCGGTGACCTCGGCGATCAACTCGAAGTCCTTGTCGACATGGAGCACCACCAAGTCGCTGAGTTCTGCGGCCGCAGCGACAAGCAGATCGGGCACACCGGGCGCTCGATGCCGGCCCTGGTCGGCGAGCGATTGCTGCACCTCGATCGCCCGGTCTTCGATCGTCGGGGTCAGGTACACCGTCGGCATCTTCGACAGCGGCGGCCGGCGTAATGCGCTGCGCAGATCACTGCCGGATCTCGCCGAGAATCCGACCTCGAGCCGTGTCACTGCCGTGAGGTGTAGCAGTCCGCGCTCGATCCGGTTCGCCCACTCGGCCGCGTCCAGACTGTCGGCGATGCGGACCAGCGCGGATTTGTCGACCAGCCAGCCGGCTACTGCCACGCCTTATCCATCACCGCGGGATCCGCTAGATCGGCGAACGTCTCGGCGAATCCAGCGAGGTCTTCGACGGCGACCTCGGCGCCGTCGACCGCGGCCTCCTGCGCCAGCCGCCTACGCAAGTACTCGGTGCGGGACAGCCCCAACCGAGTTGCGCGCGCATCAATCGCGGCAAGCACCGAATCGGGGACGCCGCGGATCAGCACATCGGTCACGGCACGATGATAGCACGCGATATCGCGCTCTTAGGACAGCAGCGAAGTTGCGGCGTACACGGCGAGGTCGTCGGGCACTCCTTTGGCCTTCATAAAGGCGAACGACTTCTTCCGCCGCAGGTGCACGCGCTCCGGGTCGAGACCGGCGCGCGCGGTCTCCGAGACGAGCGTTTCGCCCGGGCCGGCCTTCTGCATCAGGCGGGCCGCGACGTTGACGTCGACGCCGAGGTAGTCGCCGCCAATCACCTGCGGCTTGCCGGTGTGCAACCCCGCGCGAATCAACGGCCGGAAGCCGGCCACCTCGATCGACTCCAGCCGTTCCCGCGCGTCGACGACCGCGTCAAACGCGAGCTGCGGCGACGGGAACGCAGCCATCAAGCCGTCGCCCATCCGCTTGACGATGCGGCCGCGATGCGCGAGCACAGCCGGCTCGAGCGCCTTCGCCACTTCGCGCAGCAACAACAGCGCGGCTTCATCGCCGGCCTGCAACGCCCAATCCGAAAACGACACCAGATCGGTGAACAGCAACGTCAACTCGGTCACGGCCTGGCCGCGCCCGGTGCGCTGCATCGCCGCGTGCCATAGCTGCAACGCGCCGAGCGCGGCCTCGTGCGTGACCCGCGGCTCCTCGTCGAACAGCCGATCGGCGATCCGCGCGACGACTGCCGCCCCGTCGGTCCCGGCCGCCGACAGTGGGTCGCCGAAGCCCGGATCACCCGGCAGCGCACGGCGCAGCCGCCGTACGGCGTCGACGGCCGTCTGGCGACGGTTGGCGGCGCGGGCCGCAGTTGCCACCCGCACGGCAGCGTCCTTCGCCGTACGGCGGCGGTCAGCGCCGCGCGAAGCCCGGCGGTCCGCAGCCACGACCGCAGCCTAGGACGACGTCACTGCGCGACTCGATGAACACGGCCGGACCTGTCATCGGGATCGCTGGCCTCGTCCGCGCGCGTCAAGAGTCGTAGCGCCCCGATCTAGGGTGGGCCGATGGCGTCGGTCAAGCAATTCCAGGTCACGTTCGACTGTGCCGAACCCGAGCGGGTCGCGCGCTTCTGGTGCGACGCATTGGGCTACGTCGTACCCCCGCCGCCGGAAGGTTTCGCCAGCTGGGACGAGTGGGAGCAGACACTGCCGGCGGACCGGCAGGGTGGAGCATTCGCTTGCGTGGATCCCACCGGAGTCGGCCCGCGGTTGTTCTTCCAGCGGGTGCCCGAAGGCAAGGTCGTCAAGAACCGGCTGCATCTCGACGTGCGGATCGGGATCGGGCTCGTCGGCGCGGAGCGGGTCGCCGCGCTTGAGGCCGAGTGCACGCGACTGGTCGCGCTAGGCGCGCAACGCGTGCGCCTGTTGCTCGCCGACGGATTCGACGAGTCGTGCCTCGTGATGCAAGACGTCGAGGGCAACGAGTTCTGTCTCGACTGACGTCACGGCCATCCGACGAAGTGCATGGCGGCGATCCGGCTCAGCTGACCGCAACCAGCTCGTGCGCCAGCATCTCTTTGCCGGCCTCGTATTCGCGCTAGTTCCACTCGGCGGTGCGGGGGAAGCCGCGCATCTCGTGGTGGCGAAGCTCGCGCC
>Ga0157369_10004217_pt1 | contig 17024 bp, 13 predicted proteins | sample C25metaG_FD_113461 | JGI IMG/M metagenome (GOLD analysis project Ga0157369, IMG submission 113461) | Corn rhizosphere microbial communities from Kellogg Biological Station, Michigan, USA - C2-5 metaG | ecosystem: Host-associated > Plants > Roots > Rhizosphere > Soil | place: USA: Michigan... | reverse complement strand
TTTCAACCGCTCGGCATGAAAAGCGCGTGGAACAGCGATCAGAACGCACTTCCGCCCGCCGATGCCGCACCCTACATGCGCAACGCGCTAGGCCCCATACGCCCGGTTCCCAATGGGGGCGAAGGATGGATGTACGCAGCCGGCGAACTCGCGATGACCGCGCACGACGTCGCTCTCTGGGATATCAGCCTGCTCAGCCAGTCGATTCTGTCTCCCGAGAGTTACAAAGAGATGTTCACCGAGGTGAAGCTCAAGGACGGCAAAGGTAGCCACTACGGCCTGGGCGTAGAAATTCTGCAGCGCGACGGCCACCGCTCCATCGAGCACAGCGGAGAAGTCAACGGCTTCGTCTCGGACAATGAAGTCCTCATCGACGACGGTGTCGCTGTCGCCGTTCTTACCAACCACATGGCCGGTGGCGCGGAGGAAATCACCCAACTCGCCGCTTCCACCGTGGTAGGCGTCAAGCACACACCATCGGAAGAGCAGGCTCTGGACATATATCGCGGGCTGCAAAAGGGCCTGATCGACCGCACTCTGCTGGCACCCAACCTCAACGCCTACTTCGACCCGCAGTGTCTCACCGATTACCGCGACAGCCTCGGTCCGCTCGGCGACCCCCTCACTTTCCATCAGCTAGCTGAACGCTTGCGCGGCGGCATGACCCTCCGCATCTTCCGAATCCAGTACCCGACCCAGCGCCTCACGCTCACCACCTACACGTATCCCGATGGCAAGCTCGAACAGTACCTCGTAGCCCCGGCAGAGTAGATTTCACCAATTCATTCGACGTTTTTCTGTCGAACGGGCCGGACACCACAACAGCGATTCGCAATGACCGGGTGACCCATCCTTGGGGCGTTCTGTGCCGCAGGGGTGGGATAGCATGAAAGCCACATCAAATCATGCTGCACCGCTTCGCTTTCACGACCGCCCTCACCCTGGCCAGCCGCTTCGTGCAACTCAGAGATCGTCTCCTCGGCCGAGTGCCTCGCATACGCCCCGACTGCCGCGCGGTCTCCGGGACCGAACACACCATCCCCAGCGGCAAAAACCGGCTCGATGCGGTTTACGTTCAACCCGCCACCGGTTCTCCCCGCTCAGCACTCCTCATCTGCCACGGCATCGGCGAAATCGTCCCGCAGTGGTTCCCCATTCAGCGCATCTTCGCCGAGAACGGCATCGCCTCTCTGGTCTTCGATTACTCGGGCTATGGCCGCAGCACCGGTTTCATCGACTGGCTTCAGTGCGAGCACGACGCAATCTCCGCCTTCCAGCTTCTCCAGCGCCTCGCACCCGGAATCCCAATCACCATCCTCGGCTTTTCGCTAGGCACCGGCATCGCCCCGGCAATCCTGGATCGCGTCTCAGCTGACCGCCTGGTCCTCTGCGCCGGCTACACATCCTTTCGCAACGCCGCACGCTCCGCCTGGATTCCGCCAATCCTTTCCTTTCTTGTTCCGCCCATCTGGTCAGCAGAAGAAGCGCTCCGCAACTGCACAATCCCCATCCTCATCGTCCAGGGAGACTGTGATCGCCTCTTCTCCACGCAAATGGCTCACGACCTCGTCGCCTGCAGCTGCGAACGCGCCAAATTGCTCATTCTTCCCGCGCTCTCCCACAACGACCCTTTCTACAATCCGCAACCGCATTACTGGAGACCCATTATCGACTGGCTCCTTCAAACTAAGAGCTGATCTGCGTTACGTCGGTTCCTTGTTCCCTCGTCCCTGTCTCGCGCGAACTGCACTATCGCGGATCCACCTTCCGCACACCTGTCTCGGTCATCAGATCCGGGAACGGCCCCGGCCCGCGATCGCCGCTCACCGTCTTTCCAAACAAATTCGTATCAATCCCCTTGAACACTGGCAAGGCCTTCACATCGCCCTTCGCTGCAAACGTCAGTTCCAGCTTGTCAGAATCAAAGTCAACGCTGATCTCCGCCGTCGCGCCATGCTCGTCCCAATGACGCTGTTCCCGCCAGGACTTCAGGTCATCCCACTCCGGTGGCTCAGGAAATTTCACTCTCAGATATGGGCCACCGCCGAATCCGAATGGCCCTGCCGTCACTCCGTAAACATTCCCGTCCGCATCGTTCTTGCCATTGTTGAACTCGATGGCCGATCGACCCATCTTTGCGAACACGTTATCGTGCACCATCAGGTTGTGAACGTCATTCGTGTGTCCGAAGATCGGCCGCGGTCCATTGATCCCCGACACCGTATCCACGCACACCTCTTTGCAATCCACAAACAGGTTGTACGCAATGATCACGTTGTTCGTATCGCGAATCAGAATCCCTCCGGTCAAATTCGAAAAGATGTTGTTGTCAATCTGATTGAGATCATCGCTGCCCTCAATGTGCACCGCGTGCGGATTCACATCCCCCGGAATATCCGCAAACACATTTCCAGTGATTCGCACATTCTTATTGCCAATATCCAGCCAAATTCCATTCCCGTGCCGGATATGCCGCACAACGTTATTCCGGAAGAGGAGATTGTGCGCCACGTGCATCTTCGTGCCACCCGATTCCGACATCATCGCGGCGTCCTGCCAACCGATCCACTCAAACAGATTCTTCTCGACCATCGTGTCCTGCGGTCCTCCCGTTCCTCCTAGCCCCTCGATCCCGCAATATCGGAACGTATTTCCGCGAATCACATCGAAGCCCACCGGCTGCGGAGGTCTCGATGCAGCCCAGTCCTCGTTTCCGATGTCCAGCCCCACGCTGTTTGACCACTCAAACGTGTCGTTCTCAAAGATGAAGTGATTCCCTCGATTCACCGAAACCATCCCGCGCTGCGGCACAGGAAACCCATTTCCCGCGTGTTGAAATGTAATTCCCTTAACGCGGATGTACTGCTGATACCTCTGCGCCGGCGAGAATACCTGCTCCTCTGTCGTGATCTCGATCGTATGCTTCGCGGGATCATCATCGTTCGCCAGCCGGATATGCAGCGTCATCCCATTCGGCTCGATCCACACCTTCCCCGCTTCTGGCTGAAACTCCTTGAACAACGGCGACCAGAAAATCTTCTTGAAATAGTTGAGCGATCGCGTCGAATTGCCGAGGTCGCTCGCCGTCTCTACCGGCTCCAGCGGATGCCCATCCACAAACACCAGCCCGCGCCGCCTGAAGTATGTGGCCATGTTGTCCTCGGCATACCGGAGCCAGGTTTTGTTGCCGATCACATTGTCTACTTCGAAAGGGTTGTAGCCGTTCGGAAAGAGCGATGGATCAAGCTTCAATTCCCACGCCTTCACTGGCTTCTTCGTCTCCGGATCGACGCCGAAGTTCCACCCGTCGCTCGGCTTCCAGTCCTTCACCACTGCCGATCCCTTGATCGCCACAGTCGCACCCGGCGCGGCTTCGTAGCTGATCATTGCTTCGGGACTCGTGCCACCGCGCGCCGGTTGAATGAATTCGCGGTACACTCCAGCCGCAATCACCACCCGCTCTCCCGGCTGCAACACCTGTGCCGCATGATTGATCGTCTTGAATGGACGATCCTTTGTTCCCGGACCCGCGTCATCCGAGTTCTTCGCCTGCCCATCCACGTAGAACGTCTTCGTGAAATGCAGTTCCTTTTCCCACGTCGGAAACTCTGTCCCATCCGGCAGCTTCGAACTTGATGCAAACCCCATCGCAGCAGCAACAATCCACGCAGCAAAGACATACGATACGCGCTTCATCCCAGCCCCTCTCTGCCCGAAAACGAAGTGCACCGCTCCGGGAGTTCCAAAACATTCGGACCTTTCGGCTGCCCAATACTAAATCGCTTTTCTCAACCATGTCGAGCATTCCTGGGAGCGGGGCGACGCTCCCCAGTCCCGGCGGCCCGCAACGGAAGCTGTGAACTACGAACTGAGAACTGTAAACTCCTGTTCCCTGTAAACTGAAGCTGACATGTTTGAGAACCTCACAGAAAAACTGCAGCGGGCCTTCAAAAACCTCCGAGGCCAGGGAACCCTCAACGAAGAGAACATGGACGAAGCGCTGAAAGAGATCCGCGTTGCCATGCTCGAAGCCGACGTCAACCTCAACGTCGTCAAGGAACTCATCGAGCACATTCGCGCCAAGGCCGTCGGAAGTGAAGTGCTCACCGCTCTCTCGCCCTCCGAGCAGGTCATCAAGATCGTGCGCGACGAGTTGATCGAACTCCTCGGCCGCGACACCGCCCGTTTCAAGTTCGCCTCTCAGCCGCCCACCGTCATTCTCATGGCCGGTCTTCAGGGCTCCGGTAAAACCACCACCAGCGGCAAGCTCGCCCAATGGCTCAAAAAGGGCGGCCATCGCCCCATGCTCGTCTCCGTCGACGTCTATCGTCCCGCAGCGCGCGAGCAGCTTAAAGTCGTAGCAAAAAGCATCGAAGCCCGCCTCTACGAAGGCAAAATCGATGGCCAGCAAGCCGACTCCAAACTGGTCGAACGCCTTGCGACTGAGGCCCGTCGCGAAGCCCGCATCCTCGCCTGCGACACACTCATCGTGGATACCGCTGGCCGTCTCCACGTCGACGAAGAGCTCATGACCGAGATGGAGCAGCTCAAGAAGCTCCTCAATCCGTCAGAGATCCTCTTCATCGCCGACGCCATGACAGGGCAGGACGCCGTCAACTCGGCGCAGGATTTCCATAAGCGCCTGGGCCTCACAGGCGTCGTCCTCACCAAGATGGACGGCGACTCCCGCGGCGGCGCTGCCCTTTCCATCCGCCACGTCACCGGCCAGCCCATTAAGTTCATCGGTACCGGCGAAAAAGCGGACGCCTTCGAGCCTTTTCATCCAGATCGAATTGTCGGCCGCATCCTCGGCATGGGCGACATGCTCTCGCTCATCGAAAAAGCCGAGTCCTCCCTCGACAGAAAAAAATCCGAAGAATTTGCCAAGAAAGCCCTCCTCGGCGACGGCTTCACACTCGAGGACTTCCGCGATCAGCTCAAACAGATCAAGAAGCTCGGCTCCATCGAATCGATCCTCAAGATGATGCCCTCCGTCGGCCCCTTCGCCGGACTTCAACAGGCCGCCGGCCAAGTCGACGAAAAGCAATTCGTTCGCCTCGAAGCAATCATCAGTTCCATGACACCCTTCGAGCGCCGCAATCACGAAATCATCTCCGGCTCCCGCCGCAAGCGCATCGCCGCCGGTTCCGGCACCTCTGTCCAGGACGTCAATCAGCTCCTCCGCCAATACGCCCAGATGAGCAAAATGTTCAAGCAGATGGGCAAAGGCGGCCTGGCCAAACAAATGATGCGTGGCGGCATGAGCGGCCTGATGGGCAAGCAGAAATTCGGACGGTGATTATCTGATGCCGTCCCTGCAAGACCAACTCGACGAAATCACCTCGAACACGCGCAATCTCGTGCAGCCAGAGCGCCTCGCTGTCAGCGAACGCGCCGTCGAAGAGCTTTTTGCCACCGGCATCGAAAGCCGCATCCTCCCCGTCGGCGCCCACGCCCCCGAGTTCGCTCTGAAAGACTCCACCGGCAAACTCGTCCGCTCCCGCGACCTCCTCGCTCTCGGCCCTCTCGTCATCAAGTTCTTTCGCGGCCGATGGTGCGCCTATTGCGCCACCGAACTCGAAACCTGGCGCGACCTCTACGGCCAACTGCGTGAGCACGACGCGCTTCTCGTCGCCGTCAGCCCGCAAACCGAACGCCAGAGCGACTTCATGGTCGGCCAGCACGGCCTACCCTTCCCCGTCCTCTGCGATCCCGGCAACTCCGTCGCTGAGAAATTCGGCCTCGTCTACACCATTCCCGAATATCACCGCGACTACTATCTCTCCATCCTCGTGAATCTACCCTTCATCAACGGCGACAAAAGCTGGCGACTCCCACTCCCCGCAACCTACGTCATAGGGGAAGACGGCAAAGTCCTCCACGCCGAAGCCCACGCCGACTTCCGCGTTCGCCCCGAACCCGCAGAAACCCTCGCCGCCTGCAACATCCGCCTGCGCTGACAACCTCTCGTTGCGAATCAGATGACGCGCAGCTTCGATTGCGCCTGCTGTGCCGGGATGCCACGAATCAAGAACACCTTGCTCCGCGACACCCCCCCGCTCACCAGCTCAACCGACCTCTTCGGCACCGCAAACGTCTCCGCCAGAAACGCAATCAGCGCTTCGTTCGCGCGGCCCTCCACCGGCGGGGCCTGCACCGCAATCTTCAACTGCGCCGCATCCCCCTCGCCGTACACACCCATCACTGCAGTCTTCTTCGCGCCCGGCTGCGCCCGAACTGCCAGCGTCACTCCCCCAGCAACCTCGCGAAGTATCAAGCTGGACCCTTCGCGGGGTTCCCAGCGACAGGTCCTCGTCGCTGGGGTGGTGTATACGGTGCGCGTTTCCCAAAGATCGCCGTCCCCACGCGAATCCTCGTCGCACCTTCTTGAATTGCCAAAGGAAAATCTCCGCTCATCCCCATCGAAAGCACATCGAACTTCAGCCGCGGATACTTCGCCGCCCACCGATCCCGCCACTCGCGCAAACTGCGAAAGCACCCGCGCGTCACTGGCTCCTCCGCACCCCACGGCGCAATTGTCATCAACCCGCGCATCTCGAGGTTCGCCAAATCCGGCAGTGCCTCCAGCAGTTCCGCCGCGTCGCGCGACTCCGGCTCCAGCCCTTCCTTCGTCTCCTCCGGACTCAGCTTCAGCTCAACCAGCACGGGCAGTCGCTTCCCCAGCCTCTCCGCGGCCTCATCCAGCCGCCGCGCCAGCCGCAGCGAATCCACGGAGTCCACGGCATCAAAAATTTCCGCCGCCTTCGCCGCCTTGTTCGATTGCAGATGTCCGATCAAGTGAACGCGGATAGGATTTGTAGAACGCACTCTCAGTTGCGCCAGGTCATCGGCTTTGCCAGCGAACTCTTGCACCCGATTTTCGCCAAACAGCGTCAACCCCAGCCCCGCCGCCTCCGCAATCGTCTCTGCCGGATACGTCTTCGATACCGCCATCAGCTCGACATCTTCGCGAGCACGCCCCGCCCCGCGGCACGCTTCCGCGATTGCCTGCTCAACTCGCTCCAGATTCTCAGCGATGTTCATCACGACGCGCGCTCCACCACTCAGCGCCCGTGCTCCTCGAGATATTTCTCCGCCTCAAGCGCAGCCATGCATCCCGTACCCGCAGCCGTAATCGCCTGCCGGTACCTGCGGTCCTGCACGTCGCCGCACGCGTACACGCCGGGAACCACGACGCCCTTCCGCGTCGTCAGGATGTTCTCGCGCGTCAGAACGTATCCCTCATCATCCAGATCGATCTGCCCGGCAAACGCCTTCGCATTCGGCTCGTGCCCGATTCCGAGGAAGAGTCCATCAAGGTGCAGGTCCTCGGTCATCCCTGTGACAACATCGCGCAGCTTTATGCCCTTCACTTCCTTCTCTTCCACGCCGAGCACCTCATCGATCACGCAGTTGGTGCGGAACTCGATGTTCGGGTGCGCCATCGCCCGCTCCAGCATGATCTTCGAAGCGCGAAACGTCGGTCGCCGGTGCAGCAGCGTGACCTTGGTCGCAAAACGGGTCAGAAACAGCGCCTCTTCCATAGCAGAGTCGCCGCCGCCCACCACCCCTACTTCCTTGCCGCGGAAGAAGAACCCATCACACGTTGCGCAGCTTGAAACACCATGCCCGATCAGCGCCTGCTCGCTCGGCAATCCCAGCCAGCGCGCGCTCGCACCCGACGCAATGATCAGAGTACGCGTCGTAATCTCGCCCGACGAAGTGTGAAGCCGGAACGGATGCGTCGCCAACTCCACGCGATCCAGGTGCGCGAGCTGGAACTCCGCGCCAAACCGAGCCGCCTGCCGCTTCATGTTGTCGATCAGCTCCGGTCCCTGGATCCCTTCAGGCCACCCCGGAAAGTTCTCGACGAGGGAAGTTATAGAGAGCTGCCCGCCCGGCTCGTGCCCTTCCAGCACCAAAGGCTTCAGGTTCGCGCGCGCGCTGTAAATCGCCGCAGTCAATCCGGCGCAGCCGGAACCAAGAATCACCGTGTCACGTGTCTCTGTCATGAGTTTCCCAATCGATTGTAAAGGGCAGGGCCCAAGGGAACGAGCGAGCACCACTCTTCTGCCCGGTCCCCTAGCCCTCTGTTCGTCCACTCCGTCCCGCGTGCCTTGTCCTACTCCCTACTCCCTCTTCCCTACTCCCTATGCCCTACTCCCTAATAAGATGTTCCACATGGCAAATCTGACTCTTGTCTACGGAATGCGCCTCCTCCCCGAGGGCGAAGTCGTCGAGATCAACGACGCCACCCTCAAGCTAGCCAATGGAAACGAGGCACACGTCACCATGCACATGCTTGAGGGCTCGCGCAAACAGATCGAGGCCCAGCTTAAGCAGAGCCTCGATGCCTTTTTCGATTTCTACCCGGAGATTTAGCCAGCCAGCACACCGACGCAGCAAACGCCCGACCGCAACGAGCGGTCCCTTGTCCCCTCGTCCCCTGCCGCCTGCCCTCCGGCCGCGCTAAATCCTCGCCTGCGTAACCTTTTTCGACGTGCTCTGCCGCACCCGCAGGTTATCAATCGCATAATCGACATACCGCGGCTCGAAGTGGGGAGGCTGCCGCATAAAGCGGCACGTCGCGACCACCTGGTCCACGATGAATCGCGGATGATACGCCGCAAGCTCCAGCTGCTTCTCCACCGTGATCTTCTGCACCACGAGGTCAAAGATCTCTTCCGTCATCTCCACCGACTGCTTCTGGCACTCGTTCTCAAAAATCCTGGCGTACAGAACCACCGTTGGCGGCCCGACCTCGATCTTGTACGGCAACCGCCGCAGAAACGCCGGATCCATCAGATCCTCCGGCTCGAGGTTCGTGGAGAAGATCACCAGTTCTTCAAACGGAATCGAAAACGTCTTGCCCGTGTGCAGCTTCAGGTAATCCACCTTGCCTTCCAGCGGCACAATCCACCGGTTCAGCAGGTGCGTAGGACTCACGATCTGCCGCCCGAAGTCGTCGATCAAAAACGTTCCCCCCAGCGCCTTCACGTGCAGCGGAGCCTCATAGTAGTGCCCCGACGGGTCGTACCGCAGATCCAGCATCTCCAGCGTCAATTCGCCGCCCGTAATCACAAACGGCCGCTGGCACGGCACCCAGCGCGCATCATAGCTCTGCGCTCTCACCACCGTGAATGCATTCTCGTCTTCGATATCCGCGCCCTCAAGCGGCAGGTGAATGCTCGGATCATGCACGCGGATGATCTGTCCTTCCACCTCCACCGCGTACGGCACGTAGATAACATCACTAAACACCGACGCAAAACGCTGCGCCACTGTCGTTTTGCCGTTTCCCGGCGGACCATAAAGCAGCATCGCGCGCCCCGAGTTCAGCGCCGGACCCGCCTGCTCAATAATCCGATCGTCGAATTGCAATCCCGTCGTCGCCGCCTTGATCTTTTCCGGAGTCACCAGTTCATTCGTCAGCTTCTGCATGTTCACTTGCTGATTGAACTCCTCCAGGGTCACCGGTGCCGGCCCCACATAATGCAGACGGTTGATCGCGTCGATAACAAACCGCCGCCCCTCATCCGTGAACGCATACGTCAGATCGATCAGGCTGTCTCCCTGCCGTGCGCCCAAATTCTGCAGATACTGCCGGTCCACCGCCATCCGTGTCAGCTCCAACACGATGTTGTATGGCAACTTGATCGAATCCGCGAACTGGCGCACCGTCTGCAGCCGGTTCACATACATCAGCTTCAGCAGCAGTGCCATCAAATCGGCTTCGTCCAGCCCGGTCGCGGCAATATTCTCCGGCTCCCGCGGCGTCCGGTGCAGAAACTTCTCCAGCTGTTCGTTGGTTAGTGCCCCAATCGCAACCAGGTTCTCCCCGAGCCGGCCCCCGCACAACGACAGCCTTTGCAGCGCCTTTGCCACATCCTGCTCGGTCACGAGCTTGGCTCGGATGAGCAGATCTCCCAATCTCAGTCGCGCGCTAATGGTGCCCTCCCCTTCGGCTTCCGAGGATCTCCCTCAAAACCCCTAACTTCCTTCAAATGCTCAGCTTGTTTGCAGAACTGATTGTAGCCGTCAAAGTAACTTTGCAATGAACTAAGGTAATGGATCGCTCCCTTCGAGGGGTTACGACAGTGTTTTTTGTAAGTCTCAGTCCCGTGCAGCTTTGCAGCCTAATCAAGCCGTGGAAGAACATGAGAAATTCCTAATCTCAAAACGCCTCGGATGGCTGCAAAGAAGCAAGTGCTTGCGCGGAGTCCGTCGTGCGCAACTCACCATCTACCCTCGCCCTTTTCATCCTGTTCGCGCCCTCCGCGCTCCTCGCAGGTGGACCGAAATACGTTGCCGGCACCACATACTTCGACCCTGCCGTTATCGGCCAGCCCGTGCGCTGGGCCAGCGGCGCTTTGAACTACTACGTCGACCAGGGCCCGCTCAACGCACGAATCAACAACCAGCAAGCCACCGCCATGGTCGACGCAGCCGCAGCTCTCTGGAGCGCCGTTCCCGCTGCAGGCATCCTTCTCAAAAACTCGGGCACACTTGCTGAAGACGTCAGCAGCGCCAATGCCATCCCTGGCAATCCGATCTTCGGAAACCCAGTCTTCGCCCAACCCTCCGACGTCGCACCCTCCGCCACCAACATCCCCATCGCCGTCATCTACGACGCCGACGGTTCTGTCACCAGCAGCCTCTTCGGCGCCGGCTCCTCCGATCCGACCAGCTGCCAGAACAATGGCGTCTACGCCTGGCTCGATAACATCCGCACCAATGCCACCATCGCGCACGCCGTCATCCTCCTGAACGGCCTCTGCGCCACAAATCCTAACCTCGTTGCGATGATGCAGTACGAACTTGAGCGCGCCTTCGGCCGCATCCTCGGGTTCGACTATGCACAGGTCAACCACGGTACCAGCGCAAGCAGCCAGGCAGACGCCATGTTCGCGTGGCCCATCATGGATCCCCTCAGCGGAGTCTGCGGTGCCGCCGGTGGCACCTGCATCCCCGACCCCGACCACCTGCACTACGACGATGTAGCCGCCATCAATCGCCTCTACCCCATCACCGCATCCAACGCCGCATACTTTCCCGGGAAGCAGATCACCGCCTCCAACACCGTCTCCATCCAGGGCACGATCACGTTCCGTACCGGCGCTGGTATGCAGGGCGTCAACGTTGTCGCCCGTCCGCTCGACGCCAATGGCAACCCGCTTTACCAATACACCGTTACCGCAGTCTCCGGCGCTCTCTTCAGCGGCAAGCGCGGCAATCCCGTCACCGGCTGGACCGACACCGATGGAAACGCGCTCACCTTATGGGGCTCCGCCGATCCCGCACTGCAGGGCCTGTTCGATCTCAGCGGAATTCCGCTCCCCCCGGGCATGACCTCCGCCACGTACCAGGTCTCCTTCGAACCCATCAATCCGCTCTACATGCTTACTGAATCTGTTGGCCCCTATCTCGATGGCTCCCCCTCCCCCTCCGGAACCATGCCCCCGCTCACCATCCCCGACGTGTCCCGCGGCAGTTCGCAGACCCTCACCGTCAGCATCCCCGATTCAGCCTCCGGGAACCTCCAGGACGCCATCGCCACACCCGATGCTCCCCGCGCGCTTCCTGCCAGCGGTCTCTGGTGCGGACGTCTCGGTCAAGTCGGCCAGACCGACTGGTTTGCTTTTCCGGTTCGTTCCGGCCATACCTTCACCGTCGTCACCCAGGCGCTGAATGAATCAGGCGTTCCCACCCCAACCAAAGCCCTTCCTGTCATCGGCGTGTGGGACGGGGCCAACCAGGTCTCCGCGCCTTCCCTCGGGTGGGCTCCACCGTTCAATGGATACGCAACCGGTGAAACCTGGCTCCAGGTCTCCACCAGCTCCGACGACATCGTTCGCCTCGGCATTGCTGACTTTCGCGGCGACGGCCGTCCCGACTACACCTACAACGGCTGGGTCCTCTACGCAGACTCAATCCAGCCGCAGCACCTTCCGCTCGCCGGAGGACCGGTCGTCATCCATGGGATGGGTTTTCACCCCGTTGACTCCGTCCGCATCGGCGGTCAGAAAGCAATCGTAACCAGCATCTCGCCCAACGAAATTACCGCGATCGCTCCCGCCGCTTCATCCGGCATTACAGGTTCCGTCGACGTCGAGGTGGATGATCTTCCCATCTTCTACGCCTCCACCATCATCTCCGGCGGCATCAGCTACGACTCCGGCAACCGAGACTCGCTCACTCTCAACAGCGCGCCTTCCGGCACGATCCCCATTGGCGTTCCCATTCCCTTTACCGTCACAGCACTTTCTCCGGCCCTCTCTCCGGTAAGCGGTGTCACGGTCACATTCACTGTCGCCAGCGGCAACGCCACTCTCGGCTGCGGAGCCACCGTCTGCTCGGTTCACACCACTGGCGACGGCATCGCCACAACCAACATCACCGCACCAGCTGCGGGCCCATCCGTCGTCATCGCGTCACTTTCCAACGGCGCATCTCTTCAGTCTCACTTCACCGGCGGAACCCCGCCCACTCTCGCCGCCCTCACCCCTATGCTCTCTGTCGCCGCAGGTTCTACCGTGGACTGGACAACCCAGGCCCTCGCTCTTAACAACGGCTCGCCCGCACCCGGCCAGACCGTTGCCTGGCAAAGCGCCAGCACCATTCGCCCCAATGGCGCGCCGGCCGCCACCACTAACACCAGTGGCATCGCCGCGAAATCCCTCGCCGTTGGTCCGCTCGACAAAGGCCAGCAGATTACTTCCGCTGCCTGCCTCAACGGCACCACCCAATGCGTCACTTTCACCGCCCTCGGGGCGCGCCCCGAATACGCCTACCTTGAATCGGTTTCGGGTACATCTCAGAACCTGCCCGTCTCCAACACTCCCGGCCAGATCACCCTTCGCGTTCGCGATATGAACGGCAACCCCATGGCGGGCGGCACCGTCACCTTCTACCAGGCCCTCTACGCATGGACTCCACCCTGTCCTCCCCATGGCCGCTGCGCTCAGTCCCAACTACTTGCCACCCAAACCTCAACTGCTACTTCAACTCTCGATGGCTCCGTCTCCTTTGTCCCTGCCTCCATTCCCGGCGTACCCACTCGTCTCAACGGCCTTGCAGTCACCGGAAACTCCAGCACCTTGACCGTCGTCATCGAGCAACACCCCTGAACCCAATCCGCAATACCTGAACATCTGCTTTCTGTTCTCACCTCAACTGTATCCAACCAAAAGCTCTTGCTTCGAGAAGAACCCGCATTGCATGATTCAGCATCTGGTTCAGCTCCTATCTCAAATTGTCACCAGCGCCCTCCCTCCAGCATCCATACACTTGAGAGCGAGGTCGAATGAGCGAACTAACGAAGCCCCTCAAGGCGACCGGACAAAACAGCCGTCCGCGCGTACTCATCATCGGAGCAGGATTCGGAGGCATCCATGCAGCCAAGGCCCTGCGCCACCTCCCTGTCGACGTCACTGTAATCGACCGCAAAAACCACCACACATTTCAGCCGTTGCTCTACCAGGTCGCTCTCGCCGTCCTCTCCCCGGCCGATATCGCCCAGCCCATCCGCGGCATCCTCCGTCACCAGACAAACACTGAAGTGCTCATGGACGAAGTCAACGCCATCGACATTCAGACCCGCAACGTGAGCCTCGCCTCCGGCACGCAACTCCCGTACGACTACCTCGTCATCGCCACTGGGTCCACGCACTCTTACTTTGGAAAAAACGAGTGGGCTCCGCTTGCCCCCGGCCTCAAAACCATCGAAGACGCCACCGAGATCCGCCGCCGCGTGCTCCTCGCCTTTGAACTCGCCGAGCGCCAGATGCAGGAGCATGGCTGGCATCCTCCGCTCAACTTCGTTGTCATAGGCGGCGGCCCCACTGGCGTGGAACTTGCCGGCGCCATCAGCGATATTGCCAAGCTTTATATGCGGCATGACTTCCGCCACATCGATCCGACCAAGGCCCGGGTCCTCCTGCTCGATAACGGCCCCCGTATCCTCGCCGCCTACCCCGAGGACCTTTCCGCTAAAGCCGAGCGCATCCTCTTTCATCTCGGCGTCGAAGTTCACACCGGCACGCACGTCACCAACATCGGCCCCGGTTGGGTCGAGGCCAATAACAATCGCATTGAAGCCGCGGTCGTCCTCTGGGCCGCCGGAGTCCAGGCCTCCCCTCTCGGAAAGATGCTCGGCGCTCCGACGGACAAGCGTGGCTGCGTCATCGTCGACAGCAACCTCAACCCGCCCGGCCTACCCGAAGTTTTCGTTATCGGTGATCTCGCCCACTTCGAGCAGGATGGGCACCAGGTCCCCGGAGTCGCACAGCCAGCCATGCAGATGGGCGACCACATCGCAAAAATGATTTCCGCCGATCTAACTCACCAACAGCGCCCCGCCTTCCGCTACTTCGATAAGGGCGACATGGCCACCATCGGCCGCATGGCCGCCGTCGCCAAGGTTGAGTGGCCCTTCCATGCGCACCTCAGCGGATTCCCTGCCTGGTTCACCTGGATCGTCGTCCACATCTTTTTCCTCATCGGATTCCGCAACCGCATCGCCGTGATGTCGCAATGGATGTGGACTTATTTCACCTTCACCCGTGGCGCCCGCCTCATCACCGGCGACCAGCGCCTCCCCGGCTGGCAAGACCAGCTCAACTCCGGCCCCGCAGCCGAACAAGACACCCGCGCGACCGCCCAGGTGCGCTGAACCAGTCCTCAGGCATCAGTTCTCAGGCTTCAGCCACGAGTTTCTCCGGCTGACGCACCCACTGAGAACTGAAGACTGACGACTGAGAACTGCCTTTCCATCAGCTAAACTGATAAGAGTCATGCTCGATCTGGGATTCGTCCGGGGAAACCTGGAAGTAGTAGAAGCAAAACTCCGTGCTCGCGGTGCCGATCCCGGTGCACTCCTCGGCAACTTCCGCCAGTTGGATCAGAAGCGTCGCGAAGCCATCACCGCTTCCGAACAGCTCAAAGCCCGCCGCAACGAGCTCTCGCAGCGGGTCGGGGCGCTCAAGCGCGAAGGCAAAGATGCCACCGAGCTGATGGACGAGACCCGCGCCCTGAAAGACAAGCTCGACGACCTCGACAAGACCGCCACCGCTCTCGATGAGCAAATGCGCCTCTCCCTCGCCGGCATCCCCAACCTCACCCGCGACGAAGTCCCGACCGGCAAATCCGAAGAGGACAACGTCACCGTCAAGACGTGGGGCGACAAGCCGAGCTTCGACTTCACCCCCAAACCTCACTGGGAAATCGGTGAACACCTCGGAATCCTCGACCTCGAACGCGCAGCAAAGCTCAGCGGGGCCCGTTTTGCCGTCTACATGGGCGCAGGAGCCCGCCTCGAACGCGCCCTCATCAGTTTCATGCTCGACATGCACACCCAGAAGCACGGCTATACCGAAGTCCTGCCGCCTTTCATGGTCAACTCAAAGAGCCTCTTCGGAACCGGGCAGCTCCCAAAGTTTGCGGAAGACCTCTTCCGCTGCAGCGATGCCGATGCGGAAGCCGTCGCACGCGGCGAATTCAAAGACAACGACCACTGGCTCATCCCCACCGCCGAGGTCCCTGTCACCAATCTCTACCGCGACGAAATCCTCGAGGAAGCCCGCTTGCCCGTCAGCCTCACGGCCTACACTCCTTGCTTCCGCGCCGAAGCCGGGGCCGCAGGCAAAGACACGCGCGGCATCATACGCCAGCACCAATTTCAAAAAGTAGAACTCGTCAAATTCTGCCGTCCCGAAGAATCTGACGCACAGCACGAGCAGCTCACCCGCAACGCCGAAGAAATTCTCGAAGCCCTCAAGCTTCCCTATCGCCGCGTTCTGCTCTGCACCGCCGACACAGGCTTTTCCTCCGCGAAGACCTTCGACCTCGAAGTCTGGCTACCCGGCCAGCAGCTCTATCGCGAAATCTCCTCATGCTCCAACTTCGAGAGCTTCCAGGCCCGTCGCGCCAACATTCGGTTCAAGACCTCCGGGGCCAAAACCAAATCCGAATTCGTGCACACTTTGAACGGCAGCGGCCTCGCTGTTGGCCGCACCTGGCTTGCGATTCTCGAAAACTATCAGCAGGCGGACGGCTCTGTTCTGATCCCTGAAGTCCTGCGCCCCTACATGGGCGGCCTCGAAAGAATCACGCGACAGGAGCAAGCATGAACAAGTTGCTCAAAAGTTATTTCTATTGGACCTATCCACGCGGGAACGTCCATTACGACGTGATGGTCACGCTCATCCTGCTCTTCATCTTCGTAACCCCCCAACTGTGGGACTACGGCGACAAGCCCTCGCGCGCACCTGGCCCATCCCACCCCATCCAGGTGGCCAGCGACGGCAGTCGCGCGCTGCTGGTCACCGTCTCCGCAGTTGATGTGAATGCTCCCGCTGACGCGTCCGACAACGAAATGCGACGCATCCTTCGCAAAGCCATCGAGCCCGTCACAGGCGATGCCGTTTCCGTCGTTCGCTGGGAAACAGCCACTGACGCAGAAGGCAACAAGGTCTGGAAAATCTGGGCTCGCCGCTGACAGTCCGAGAAAGCCACGCGTCAGGGCACGACTTAGTCGTGTCGTCCGGGTTAGCACAATCTACCGGGGCTTCGGCCCCCAGCAAGGACTTCGATCCCCGCATCCGCGCTCCGAAAAACAAAAGGCGAAAGTCCCGCTAAGCGCATCTATCCGTTCAACAGGTAAAGGAAGTCTATGAACCTAAGCACGAAAAAGCTGTTTAGATCCAACGTATTGCTGCTCACTTCCGCCGTGCTTCTGTTTGCGCTGCCTGCTCCGCGTCTCGCCGGGCAGGACCTCAAGACCGTCCTCTCCAAGCTCGATGCCTCTGCAGCCAACTTCCACTCCACGGCCGCCGACTTCCAGTTCGACTCGTATCAGACCGATCCCGTTCCCGACAAAGACACTCAAAAAGGCACCGTCTTCTACGAGCGCAATGGCAAAGATTTTCAGATGGCCGCGCACATCTCCCAGGAAAACGATAAGCCTGTGCCGAAGATTTACAAGTATTCCAAGGGCGTCTTCCAGCTCTACGAGAAGCTCCCCGATC
>Ga0157369_10004216_pt1 | contig 17028 bp, 13 predicted proteins | sample C25metaG_FD_113461 | JGI IMG/M metagenome (GOLD analysis project Ga0157369, IMG submission 113461) | Corn rhizosphere microbial communities from Kellogg Biological Station, Michigan, USA - C2-5 metaG | ecosystem: Host-associated > Plants > Roots > Rhizosphere > Soil | place: USA: Michigan... | reverse complement strand
TCATCGAAGGCATCGGCGGTTGCATGCTTTACATCGTCGACCGTTATGATGACAAGGGCACGATCCACGATCCGGATTGGGAGTGGCTGCCGGGCGCGCAGATGATGCCGAAAGGTTTCGGCCTCACGTTCATCGACCACCTCACGCACAATCTGTATTTCGGCAACATGGCGAAGTGGGCGGATTACTACGAGCGCCTGTTCCAGTTCCGCGAGATCCGCTATTTCGACATCAAGGGCGTCAAGACGGGGTTATTGTCCAAAGCGATGGCTGCGCCGGATGGCATGGTGCGCATTCCGCTGAACGAATCTGCCGATCCGAAGAGTCAGATCAACGAGTACCTCGACCAGTACCACGGCGAAGGCATCCAGCACATTGCCTGCTTCACCGACGACATCTACACGACGGTCGAGGCGATGCGCGCGCAGGGCATCGATTTTCTCGATACGCCGAATGCGTATTACGGCGTCATCGATCAGCGCATCCCGAACCACGGCGAAGACGTGGCGCGCATGCAGAAGAACAAGATTCTGATCGATGCTGATCCGGAGACGCACAAGAAATTGTTGTTGCAGATATTCACGAAGAACGCGGTCGGGCCGATTTTTTTCGAGATCATCCAACGCAAGGGCAACACCGGTTTCGGCGAGGGCAACTTCACCGCGTTGTTCGAGGCAATCGAGCGTGAGCAGATGGAGCGCGGCGTACTGTGAGTGCCGTGCAGTACCAATCCGGCTTTGGCAACGAGTTTGCGACCGAAGCCGTCGCCGGCACGCTGCCGCAAGGCCGGAACTCGCCGCAGTGCGTGGCGCATGGGCTGTATGCCGAACAGTTGTCGGGCACGGCGTTCACCGCGCCGCGACATCTGAATCGCCGCAGTTGGCTGTATCGCATCCGACCGGCCGCGATGCATCAGCCATTCGCGATGCTGCAAAGTGGAAAATTCCATAATCGGTTCGACGAGATGCCGGCGACGCCGAACCAGTTGCGCTGGGATCCGTGGCCGCTGCCGACGGCACCGACGGATTTCCTCGAAGGATTGGTTACGCTGGCCGGTAACGGCAGCGCCGCTGCTCAGCATGGCATTGGCATTCATGTATATACGGCGAATCGCGCGATGCAAGGCCGCTATTTCTACGATGCGGACGGAGAACTGCTGATCGTGCCGCAGCTGGGTCGATTGAAGATATGCACTGAACTTGGCGTGCTTGAAGTCGAGCCACAGGAAATCGCCGTGATTCCGCGCGGCGTGCGCTTTCGCGTCGAACTGCTCGACGCGCATGCCCGCGGTTACGTGGCCGAGAACTTCGGCTCGATCCTGCGACTGCCGGAACTCGGACCGATCGGTTCGAATGGTCTGGCCAACGCGCGCGATTTCCTCGCTCCGGTCGCCGCATACGAAGACCTCCAGGGCGATTTTGAGCTCGTCGCGAAATTCCAGGGCGCTCTCTGGTCGGCACGGATCGATCACTCGCCGCTCGACGTCGTCGGCTGGCACGGCAACTACGCGCCTTACAAATACGACCTGCGCCGCTTCAACACGATCGGCTCGATTTCCTACGACCATCCGGACCCATCGATCTTCACCGTGCTGACTTCGGCCAGCGATACGCCCGGCGTGGCGAACATGGATTTTGCGATTTTCCCGCCGCGCTGGCTGGTGGCCGAGAATACGTTCCGCCCGCCGTGGTTCCATCGCAACATCGCCAGCGAATTCATGGGCCTCGTGCACGGCGCCTACGACGCGAAAGCCGGCGGCTTCGTACCCGGCGGCGCGAGCCTGCACAACTGCATGAGCGGACACGGGCCGGACGCGGCGAGCTTCGACAAGGCCAGCATGGCCGACACGAGCAAGTCCGACCACATCATCGACACGATGGCCTTCATGTTCGAAACACGCGCGGTGATCCGACCGACGCAGCAGGCGATGGAATCGCCGCCGCTGCAGCGCGATTACCATTTGTGCTGGCAGGGATTGAAGAAAAACTTCGGGGAAAAGGCGCAATGAAGCTTGCGAGTCTGAAACAAGGCGGGCGCGACGGGCGAGCCGGTGTTTTCGCGCGATGCGTTGAAGCGCATCGCGCGCCGGCGAGCGACCGGCCATGGATGGCCGGGCTGGCGAACGCACCATGGATGGTTTCTTCTATGTTTTGGAAGGAAGGCGCATGAAACTGGCAAGTCTCAAAGAAGGCGGTCGCGACGGCACGTTGATCGTGGTCGATCGCGCGCTCAAGCGCGGCGTGCGCGTCAGCGACATCGCGCACACGCTGCAAGCGGCGCTCGAAGACTGGAACAATGCCGCGCCGCGCCTCAACCGCGTCTACGCGCTGCTCAACGAAAGCCACGCAGAAACAATCAATGGCGAAGAAGTTTTCGCGATCGATTTTGCCGCGCTCGCCGCACCGCTGCCGCGCGCCTACGAGTTCGTCGATGGCAGCGCGTACCTGCCGCACGTCGAGCGCGTGCGTCGTGCGCGTGGCGCCGAGGTGCCGGCGAGTTTCTACAGCGATCCGCTCATGTACCAGGCCACGAGTGCCGGCTTTTATGGCCCGCGCGATCCGGCGCTGGTCGTCAGCGAGGATTACGGCATCGATCTGGAAGCCGAAGTCGTCGTCGTGACCGATGATGTGCCGATGGCAGCAACGTCGGCTCAAGCCGCAGCACACATCCAGCTGATCGGACTCGTCAACGATGTTTCCCTGCGCAACCTGATTCCGAACGAACTGGCGAAAGGTTTCGGATTCCTGCAATCCAAACCACGCTCCGCATTGTCGCCAGTGTTTGTCACGCCGGATGAACTCGGCGCCGCCTGGCAGAACAGCAAAGTGCATCTGCCGTTGCGCACGCAGATCAACGGTGCGTTTTTCGGCGCGCCCGAGGCGGGCGAGGACATGCAATTCAGTTTTGCCGAACTCGTCGCGCATGCGGCGAAAACACGACCGCTGTCCGCAGGCACGATCGTCGGCTCGGGTACGATCGCCAATCAGGACGAAAGCCGCGGCGCCTCGTGCCTGGCCGAGAAGCGCACGCTGGAAACCCTTGCCAATGGCAAGCCGTCGACGCCATTTCTCAAGTTTGGCGATACCGTGCGCATCGAGATGGTCGATTCCACCGGCGCGAGCCTTTTCGGCGCCATCGAACAGACGATCGCAAAGGCGAACCTGCCCGCCTGACGACGCATTTTGCTTTTTCCCCGCCAGCCGCTACGCTGCGCACATAAAGAAGAAAAGGCGGAGGGCGGGATATGGGTGGCGACGGGGTCAAGCTCTACAGCTACTGGCGTTCCAGCGCCGCCTATCGAGTGCGCATCGCGCTGAACCTGAAAGGGATCGATTACGAGATCGTGCCGGTGCACCTGCCGGCCGACGAACAGCACTCGGACGAATTCCATGCCGTCAATCCGCAAGAGCTGGTGCCGGTGCTGGTTGACCGCTCGCGCGTGATCCGCCAATCGATGGCGATCATCGAATATCTGGAGGAAGCTTACGAAGGCGCGCGCAAGTTGCTGCCGGCCACCGCGCGCGAGCGCGCGCGTGTGCGCGGCTTGGCGCACATCATTGCCGCCGACATCCATCCGCTGAACAACCTGCGTGTGATGCAATATCTGGAACGCGAGTTCAATACGCCGCAAGTCGAACGCGAACGCTGGACGCAACATTGGATTCGCGAAGGTTTCACGGCGTTCGAGAATCTGCTCGCGGACAACCCGTCCACCGGCGAATACTGCGAAGGCGATGAGCCGACGATGGCCGACGTCTGCCTGGTGCCACAGGTCTACAACGCCAGGCGCTGGTCAGTGGACATGACGCCATTTCCGCTGATCCAGCGCATCAGCGAGGCGTGCATGAAACTGGACGAGTTCGAGCGCGCAAGGCCCGAGAATCAGCCGGATGCGCCGAAAAGCTAGTGAGCGGCCAAGCGGCAAAAGCTTGATCAGCTAGAGGCTCCAAGCAACCTTTGCACCGCTTGCCGCTTTATTTCAGAACGTCGCGGTATCGTAGGCGTCGTGGGCGGTCGTCGAATCGCCGCCTTCGGCCAGGCGAATCTTCAGCGCCAAGCCATCGCGCGAATCCGCTTTGTTGAGCGCTTCTTCGAGTTCGATGATGCCGGTCTTGTAGAGCGTGAACAGCGATTGGTCGAACGTCTGCATGCCTTCTTCGAGGCTGCGATCCATGGCCTCTTTCACCTCATGCACCTGACCGCGGCGCAGCAGGTCGCGGATGAACGGTGTGTTGATCAAGACCTCGACTGCGGGCAGGCGCCGACCATCTTTGCCGACGACGAGACGCTGGCTGACGACCGCTTTGAGGTTCAATGCCAGATTCATCAGGATATTGCGGTGCGCGGCTTCCGGGAAGAAGTTCAGGATGCGCTCGATGGTCTGATCGGCGTTGTTCGAGTGCAGCGTCGCCAGGCACAAGTGGCCGGTTTCCGAGAACGAAATCGCCGCTTCCATCGTCTCCGAGTCGCGGATCTCGCCGATCATGATGACGTCCGGCGCTTCACGCATGGCGTTTTTCAGCGCCTCGTGGAAGCCGTGCGTATCGAGGCCGACCTCGCGCTGGTTGACCACGGATTTCTTGTGCCGATGCAGGTATTCGATCGGGTCCTCGACGGTGAGGATATGTCCCGACGCCGTGCTGTTGCGGTGATCGATCATCGAGGCCAGCGTCGTCGACTTGCCCGATCCGGTCGCACCGACCACGAGCACGAGCCCGCGCGGCTCCATGATGATTTCCTTGAACAGCACCGGCAGGCGCAGCTGTTCGATGCTCGGGATCTCGCTCTTGATCGCGCGGATCACCATGCCGACTTCGCCGCGCTGCTTGAACACGTTGATACGGAAGCGGCCGGCATCCTTCACGGCGATCGCGAGGTTCAGTTCCAGATCGCGCTCGAACTGCGGCACCTGGCCCTCGTCCATCAGCGAATAGGCGATTTTCTTGACCATGCCGCCGGGCAGGCCGGTATTGCCGAGCGGGTAGAGCTTGCCTTCGACCTTGATGTTGACCGGAGCGCCCGTCGTCAGGAACATGTCCGACGCGCCTTTTTCGGTCATCAACTTGAGAAAGTAACCGATATCCATCACAAACCTCGCACATCAGGCGCCGCGCCGCGACGCGTTAAAAAACGGGATCGAGCGCAGGCGTTGCCTTGTGCATCATGCTTTCCCACAATACACCCGCACTTCGCGGTTCCCGCCCCCTTAGCTTTACTGGATGTTATGACACCAAATCGGCGAAAAATCCATCGTGGCGTAGGCATTTTTGTGCTAGCGCTGACTGCGTGCGGCCCGACCAAGCCACCGAATATCGGCCTGGAAGAAGCGGCGCGCGCGATCGATGCTGCGCGCGACGCCGGTGCGCCTACCTACGCACCGATGGAATTGCGCAATGCCGAAGATCGTCTGAGCGCTGCGCGCGCGCGCGCCGCCAAGCGTGACTTCGACGAAGCGTCGAGCCTGGTTCAGGAAGCACAGGTCGACAGCGAACTGGCCGCGGCCAAATCGCGGCTCGGCAAGGCGCGCGAAAAAGTCGACGCACGCACGCACGAGAACGCCGATCTGCGCCAGCAATCGGATTCGGGCATCAATCCGGCAGATGTGCAAGGAGGCCAGCAATGAAGCGCGCTCTTGCGGGAATTTTGCTCCTCGCTGTGATGACCGGCGCTGTTGCGGCCAAACACGATCTGGATTACCAAAGGTTGCGCGCCAGTCTTGATGCATTGGCTGCCGACCCCGTATTGGGCCAGCTGGCGCCGGCCGAACGTGCATTGGCCGAACAGGCCGTGCAGTCTCTTGCCGAAGGCGGCGGCAGGTCCCAGCGCGCGCACCGGGTGTACATGGCCGAGCGCCGCGTGGATATCGCCTATGCCGCCGCGCAAGCCGCCGAGCAGGAGCGCAGGCTGACCGAGCTGGATCGCGAACACGATCGCATCCTGCTCGAGGCCAGCCAGCGCGAACTGCAACGCGCGCGCATGGACGCCGAGCGCACGCGCATGGAAAGCGAACTGCGCGCCGAGGAAGCCGAGCGCTTGCGTCTGCAAGGTGAGCAGAATGCGCAGGAAGCCGAGTCGGCGCGGGCGGAAGCCGCGCAAACGCAGCGTCTGCTCGACGCACAAGCCAAATCCGCGGAGCTTGCGCGCAAGGAAGCCCAGTTGGCCGAAGCTGCGGCCGGCGATCTGCGCAAACGCCTGTCGAATTTGCGCGCCACGCGCGGCGCGCAAGGCATGCAGATGACGCTCGATGACATCGCCTTCGCGCCGGGTCAGGTCGGGTTGCGTCCGGAAGCGAAAGCCAGCCTCGGCCAGCTCGTCGCCTTCGTCAATCGCGATCCGGCCAAGCCGATCCGCATCGAAGGCCACACCGACAGCCGCGGCAAGCCCGAGTCCAATCGCGTGCTCTCGCAACACCGCGCCGACGCCGTGCGCGCCGCGCTCGTCGCCGCCGGCGTGGCCGCCAATCGCATCACCAGTGTGGGCCTCGGCGAGGACCAGCCGGTAGCCGACAACGATACCGAAGAGGGCCGCGCGCGCAATCGGCGCGTCGACGTGATCCTGCAGGATCAGGCGCACTGACGCCAAAAAATCATCGCCCGTACAGGTACTTGGCGAGGACCAAAATCCAGGTTGCGCCGCTCCCCGCAAAGGAGTAGGGTCGAATTGTCGCGGCACCCGTTCGGGCATCCCCGCGGCGTTATGACGAGTCCATGACAGCAGCTGTCGAGCAACAACAGGCGTCCGTTCCACCGCATTCGGTGGGCGGCGCGCAGGCGGCCGCCCAACCCGACTCGTTACATTCCCTTGGTCCACGCGAACGTCTGCGCAGCCATCGCGTCTGCGCTGGATTGCGTGCGTTCGCCTTGCATGAAGAGGAGGTCGGCTGATGTTCGAGAACCAGCAGAAGGATGTCGAGATACTGATGAAGAGCGACGTGGAATTCCGCAGTCTGTATCAACGGCACAAGGAACTGGACGGCAAGGTCCGCGACGCTGAACTGGGTGTGTTGCCGATGGACGACACCACGTTGCACAACATGAAGAAAGAAAAGCTTTGGGCCAAGGACAAGCTCACCTACATGTGGGAGCGGTTCCGAACTACCGCGCATTGATTAGCTAATCGAATCCTTCTAGCGCCGGCGCCGGTTTTTTCGACCCGCCGGCGCCCGCAAGCCGCATCCCGCGCGGCTTTGTTATCATTGGCAGCTTGTCGGCGCACGCGCGCCGTCTGCAATCCATTTGTCTGATGCGGGCCTGAGCCCGAGCCGGGGAACCCGCATGGCTATCCATCAAAGCGTGCTCGAACTGATCGGCAACACGCCGATCGTCAAGGCACAACGCCTGGACGCCGGCAACTGCGAGCTGTTTCTCAAACTGGAAAGCGCCAATCCAGGGGGCTCCATCAAGGACCGCATCGGCCTGTCGATGATCGAATCGGCCGAGCGTGCCGGCAAGATCAAGCCCGGCGACATTCTCGTCGAGGGCACCGCCGGCAACACCGGCATCGGCCTCGCGCTCGTCGCCCAGCAAAAGGGCTATCGATTGACTCTGGTCGTGCCCGACAAGATGAGCCGCGAGAAGATTTTCAATCTCAAGGCGATGGGCGCGGAAGTCGTGTTGACTCGTTCCGATGTTGCCAAGGGTCATCCGCAGTATTACCAGGACATGGCCGAACGCCTCGCGCGCGAAACGCCGGGCGCGTACTTCATCAACCAGTTCGGCAATCCCGACAATCCGCGCGCGCACGAACAGGGCACCGGTCCGGAAATCCTCGCGCAAATGGACGGCAAGCTCGACGCGATCGTGTTCGGCTGTGGGTCCTCCGGCACGATGACCGGCTTGTCACGCTGTTTCGCCCAAGCCGCGCCGAACGTCGAATTCATTCTCGCCGACCCGGTCGGCTCGATCCTCGCGCAGTACATCAATGAAGGCACGCTGTCGACGAAGTCGGCGTCGTGGATGGTCGAAGGCATCGGCGAGGATTTCCTGCCGAGCATCTCCGATTTTTCGCGCGTGAAGAAAGCCTACGCGATCAGCGACAAGGAAAGTTTTCTCGCCGGTCGCGAACTGCTCGAGAAGGAAGGCATTCTCGGCGGCTCCTCGACCGGCACGCTGCTGGCCGCGGCGCTGAAGTACTGCCGCGAGCAGACCGCGCCGAAGCGCGTGCTGACGTTGGTCTGTGACACCGGCAACAAGTACCTGTCGAAGATGTACAACGACTACTGGATGCTCGACAACGGATTTCTCGAGCGCCAGCACTATGGCGATTTGCGCGACCTGATCCTGCGCCCGTACTCGCAGCGCGACACCGTGGTGGTGGCGCCGGGCGATCAGCTCACGGTCGCCTATCAGCGCATGAAGCTGTACGACGTCTCGCAACTGCCGGTAATGGAAGGCGACCAGATCGTCGGCATCATTGACGAGTCCGACGTGCTGCTGCATGTCTACGGCAACGAAGCGAAATTCCGCGATCCGGTATCCACGGCGATGGTCGCGAAACTGCAGCAACTCGACGTCAAGTCATCGATGGAAGCACTGTTGCCCGTGTTCGAACTCGGTCATGTCGCCATCGTCATGGACGGCGAAAAATTCCTCGGCCTGATCACGCGCATTGACCTGCTCAACTATCTGCGCCGGCGCGTGAATTGAACGGAATCATTCACGGAGTAATCATGCAGAACACCGTCGCCGACTGCACTTTCGACGAGAACACGTATCTCGAGCGCAATCCGGATGTGCGTCGCGCCGTCGAAAGCGGCCACTTCAAATCCGGGTTCGACCATTTCATGAAGTTCGGGCGATTCGAGGGCCGCGGCGGCGTGCGCATAGATCCGATGGCGCACGAAAATGCAGGTCGTTATCCGCCGGAGCATCTGCGCCTGCGCGTCCATGGCGGCCGCGATCTCGCGGGGTATCTGAGTCTGGGCGAAACCATTGCCCGCGATCTGGATCAATTGCTGGAAGAAAAGCTGGTGAAAGTTCCGGCCACGGCGAACGTCCTGGATTTTGGTTGCGGTCCTGGCCGGGTGGCCACCTGGTTCAAACCGAAACACCACGAATGGAACTTTCACGGGACGGATATCGATCCCGAAGCGATCGGTTGGGCACGCGAGCATCTGGCCAGCATCGCGACGTTCGATGTCAACGATGCGTCTCCGCCGCTGCGTTATGCGGATGGCTACTTCGATTTCATCTATTCGATCTCGATCTTCACGCATCTTCCGGAGGACATGCAGTCGGCTTGGCTGGCGGAGCTCGCGCGCGTTACGCGGCCGGGCGGCTATCTTGCACTCACGACGCATGGGGAAAATCTGCTGCCAAAACGCATGCGAATGCCCCAAAGCGGTTTCTACTATTCGGTCGGCGACGGCACCGACGGCCTGCCCGAGTTCTATCAGACCAGCTTCCAGACCAGGGCTTACGTCGAACGTATCTGGTCGAAATATTTCGATATCGAAAACATCCTTGAGCGAGGTCTGGCCGAACATCAGGATATGGTCATCTGCCGAAAGCGCTAATCGTGGGCATGAATCCGAACATTTGCGGCGGCAATCCGACGCCGAAGTTCGTGCACCATGCGCAAATAGCTCGGGAGATTATGGGCGCCAGAATCCGGACCGGCCGCACCAAGCTCTATCCGTACAAGCTTCATGTGAAATTGACATCAAGGAAACGCGTCCGATGAAAGCATCCAAGCAAGCAAAAGCGCAGGGCCTCGGCACGCGTGCGATCCACGCCGGCCAGAGCCCCGATCCTTCCACCGGCGCAATCATGGTGCCGATCTACGCCACGTCGACTTATGTGCAGAAGAGTCCCGGCGTGCACCAGGGCTATGAATACAGCCGCACGCAGAATCCCACGCGCATGGCGTACGAACGTTGTATTGCGGACCTTGAAGGCGGCCGCGCGGGTTACGCGTTTGCCTCGGGGCTCGGTGCCGCGAGCACGGTGCTCGACCTGCTGGATTCGGGCAGCCACGTCATCGCGATGGACGATCTGTATGGCGGCAGCTTCCGTTTGTTCGAACGCGTGCGTCGGCGCAGTGCGGGGCTGGATTTCACGTTCATCGATTTGAATGACATGGCGGCGCTGCGCGCGGCACTCAAGCCGAACACACGCATGATCTGGGCCGAGACGCCGACGAATCCGATGCTCAAGCTCGTCGAGCTGGCCAAGCTCGGTGCCTTTGCGCGTAAGCACGGGCTGATTCTAGTCGTCGACAACACGTTCTGCTCGCCGATCCTGCAGCGCCCGCTCGAACACGGCGCGCATCTGGTGCTGCATTCCGCGACGAAGTACCTCAACGGCCATTCCGACATGGTCGGCGGCATCGTCGTCGCCGGCGACGATCAGGGTCTGGTCGAGCAGATGGGCTTCCTGCAGAACTCGGTCGGCGCCGTGGCGGGGCCGTTCGATTCATTTCTCGCGATGCGCGGTCTGAAGACGCTGCATCTGCGCATGCAGGCGCATTGCAAGAACGCCAGCGAACTTGCGGCGTGGCTGGCGAAGCATCCGGCCGTCGAGAAGGTGATCTACCCAGGGCTCAAGTCGCATCCGCAATACGCGCTGGCGAAGCGCCAGATGGACGGCCCCGGCGGCATCATCACGATCGAGGTCAAGGGCGGCCTGCGCAAGGCGCGCAAGATGCTCGAGCGCTGCCATCTGTTCGCCCTCGCTGAATCGCTCGGTGGCGTCGAGAGTCTCGTCGATCATCCGGCGATCATGACGCACGCTTCCATTCCGGCTGCGAACCGCCGCAAGCTCGGCATCAGCGACGGGTTGGTCCGCTTGTCGGTCGGCGTCGAAGACGTGCGCGATTTGCGTGCCGAACTCGAGGCTGCGCTGGCCTGAAAAACAGCTGTTCGCGAGTGATCGGGGAGATCGCCGCGGCAGAGTATCCTCGCAAGAATTTCACTGGGGTGAAGATGCAAACCTTTGTCGTCAAAGCGATCACCAAGACCTGCTCGTGGGTGAACGGAATCGACGCGCACCTGGACGCGCCGGTTGTCGGACCGGACATCCGGCGTGTATCGCTGTCGTTGAGCGGATGGATCGCGTCGCGATCGGAGTACCTCGACAGAGTCTGGCTGGCGTGGCGCGGCAACCGGATCGCCGACGCCAAGATTTCGCCGCGGCCCGACGTCGGCCGCGTCCATCCTGGCCGTTGCGAAATCGTCGGCTTCCAGATTGATGCGCTGCCGTTGCTATTTGGCGAGGGCGAGCCGCTCAAAATCATCGTCAGCACGAAAAGCGGGCGGACCACGGCGCTCTTCGAAATCAGCCTGGAGTTCGCGCCCGGGCGCGAGCGCGCCGCGGACATCGACGGGATCACCTTCGTGCCGATCGTGGCCATGGCGCGGTCGGGCACCACGTATTTGTCGCACGTGCTGCACGGCCACAATGGCGTCTTGGGCCACGTGCAATATCCGTATGAAGCGCGCTTCGGCAATCATCTGGCGCAGGAGTGGTTCGCGCGCGCGCAGCCGTGGTCATACGAACCGCCCGGCAGTCGCACCCCGCGGGGTGTGGATCAGAACCTCGTGGCGCTACGCGAGATTTTTGCCGAATGCGATCGCAACCCGGAACGGGCACGGCAACTGTTGAACCTTGCCGAAGACAGCGCGCGGCGCTGCCGGGATGAAATCGTCCAGTTCTACCGCATGGCCTCGACGCGGGGGCAGGGCTCAATCATCGTCGAGAAGATCGGTCTCGGCATGGAGCTGGACTTGCTCAGTGCGCTGTTCCCCACATGCAAGCCGATATTCCTGATCCGCGATCCGCGCGACGTACTATTGTCCATGCGCGCCTTCAATGAAAAGCGCGAGCTGTACGAATTCCACGAAGCGCACAGCAAGGACCTCGGCGCCCTGCTGTTCAGCATGTCGGCGAACGCATTCCAGCTCACGCATCAATTCGACAGCTATGCGGGCGACAAGCTGCTCGTGCGCTACGAGAATCTGGTGCGCGATCCGCGCGCCACACTGCGACAGATCGGCGACTTCATCGGCATCGACGCGAGCGGCCTGCCGGAGTCATTGTTCGAGCAACCAGCGCAAAGCGTACACACGACGGCATCGTCGCGCACGGAATCGATCGGGCGCTGGAATGCCGAGCTCACGCCGAGCGAAGCCGCCCTGGCCGACTGGTTCTTCAACCCGTTCCTGACGCGCTTCGGCTATTGACTTCAAGCTTTCGAGCGAGCGCGTTGAAACAGTTCACGCCACGCGTGGCGTAGGTAGTCACGTTCGTAGAAGTGCGGCTCGACCCAGCGCGGGAATTCGTGCGCGGACACGCGTCGCGACGCGCGGATGCGTCGCCGCTTGCGCAGCATGGCCGGCACGCCGCGAACCGCATCGCGGTACAGGCGCCAGAGTACTCGCATGCGACCGCGACGCAGGTGACGCAGGCAAATGCCGATATGCAAAGCGACGAACCACGGCAGTGAGCGCAGCAGCCAACCGGTCGGTGCATCCTTGACCAGCCACCACAGCGAATTGCGGATGCCGTGGTAGAGCACGAAATCGTTGTCGGGGCCGCCGGAGGATAACGACACCGCATGCTGCGCAAAAGCGGAGGCGGCGAAAGCAGGCCGATAGCCAAGCCAGCGCGAACGCAGTACCAGGTCGGTGTCTTCCGCGTAGCAGAAAAACGTTTCGTCGAAATATTCGCCATGCTGGGCATGCAAGTCTTCAACAAGACGCCGCGTGAGCAGCGCGCAGCCGCCACACGGACCGAGCAGAATTTCGCCGTCGCGTTTGCGGTTCGAGGCTAATGTCGAGCGGTACAGCGTGATGCCGAGGCTGTCGATGCCGCCGTCGCGTGAATCGAGCAGCGTGCCCGCCACCATGTCGATGCGCTGCGCCGGATCCAGTTTGGCGCGCATCGAGGCGATGAATTCGGATGCAGGCAGCGTATCGCTGTTGAGCAGCAGCAGCTCGCCGATGCTCGTATCGGCCAGCGCCCGCTCGATGAGCTGGTTCATGCCGGCGGCAAAACCGAGATTGGCTGGGCCCGCTTCGAAATACACGTTCGCGTGTGCCGCGGCGGCTGCGGCCAGGGCGTCGGCATCCGCGGCGCCGGAACCGTTGTCGAGCAGAAACACCCGGCCATCGGCCGGCAACTGCGCCAGTACGGCCTGCAGGCAGGCCAGGGTCGCCGCGGCGGTACGGTAATTGATGATCAGTACCGCGATCATATGCGCCGTTTTTCGTTCAACGCGGTAATGCGTCGATGTATCCCGGCAACGGGCTGAAATCGTGCGTGTCCAGGCGCAGATTCGGGTTGTAGCAGGGGTCGCCGCGGCGCAGGATTTCCCGATGGCGCTGCATCATGTAACGCGCCTCGCGCGAGAAGCGTGCCTGCTTTTCCGGATTGTCCTCGTAGCCGCGGCTCAGCGACTCATAATGGAACAATTCGGCGAACGGCGTGTAGACGATCAGATAGCCGGCCTCGCGCACGCGCAGGCAATAGTCGATATCGTTGAATGCGATCGAGAGGTCCGTTTCGTTCAGACCGCCGACCTGTTCGAACACGTCGCGGCGCGTCATTGCGCAGGCGAACGTGACTGCACTGAAGTTCTGCGGCAGTTGCGCGCGGGCGAAATAGCCGGGATGGTCGCCGGGAACCAGCAGATGCGCGTGACCCGCCACGCCGCCAATGCCGACGATCACGCCGGCGTGCTGGATGCGGCGATCCGGATAAAGCAGTTTCGCGCCGACGACGCCGACTTCCGGTCGCTGCGAATGCTCGAGCATCGCGCGCAGCCAGCCGGCGGCGATGACCTCGGTATCGTTGTTCAGCAGCAGCAGGTGTTCGCCGGAAGCGTGGCGGGCACCGAAATTGTTGATCGCGGAAAAGTTGAATGGCGCGTCATGGCGCACGAAGCGAACGCGCGAATCGCGGCGCTCGAGCTGCTTCATCAATGCGTGCGTGGCGTCGGCCGTGCTGCCATTGTCGATGCCGATGATCTCGAAATTCGCATAGTCCGTTTTATCGAGGATCGACTGCACGCAGGTGGACAGCAGTTCCGGCTTGTCGCGGAATGGCACGAGGATGCTGACCAGCGGCTGTCCTTCGATGCGGCGGCGCACGCGATACGTGTTCGGATACGGACCAGGCTCGACATCAGCCTCGATGCCGCGCCGCGCAACAGATTCCGACAACGCGCGCTGGCCGGCATCCCAGCTCTTGGGTTTGGCGCTGCTCGCGGTTGCGGTCGATTCGGCAGTCTTGCGCCAGTGGTACAGCACCTTCGGAATGTGCGCAATCTTCTCGGCGCTTTCGCTGGCGCGCAGCAGCAGATCGTAATCCTGTGCGCCGTCGAAACCCTGGCGGAAACCGCCGATGCGCTCGAGCAGCCCGCGCCGGATCACGGCGAAATGGCAGACATAGTTGATCGACAGGAAGTAATCGATGTTGAAATCCGGTTTGAAGTGCGGCTCGACATGCGAACCGTCCGTGTCGAGCTTGTCTTCGTCGGAGTAGACGATGTCGGCATTGCTGGCGACGATGGTCTGCGCCGCCTCGAGCAGGGCGTCGCGCGTGAGCTCGTCGTCGTTGTCGAGCAATCCGACATAATCGCCTGTTGCCATCTGCAACGCGGCATTGGATGCGCCGGCGATGCCACGATTCTGCGTCAGCCGGTCGATCTTGATGCGCGCATCGCCGAGTTGCGCGATCTCGCGCAGCGAATCGCGGGTTTCCACGCGCGTGGATGCATCATCGGCGATGCACAATTGCCAATGCGGGTAGAACTGTCGGCGCACTGATTCGACCGCCGCCATCAGCCAGCGCCGGTCGACGTTGTACACCGGCATCACGATGGAGATCAGCGGCGGATCGGCAAGCGTCGCGATTACGGCATCAGCACGTTTTTGATCCATGCGCGGCGCTTGTTTCGGCGTCGCCGAGGCAGCGGCGTCGTCGGTGCCCTTGAGCTGCTGCGCTTGCGTGTGCAGTTGATAGGACAACGTGTTTCTGGTCAGCCAGCCGGCGCGGCGGTGCAGCCATTCGACGAGCGCGCGTTTGCGTGCAGCGCTCATGCCCGGCATCGAGTAATAGGCACGATAAAGGCTCTGCTCGAAGCGACCCGACGGGCGCACGCTGAACACGCTGGCCACGCCGCGCAGCGGAGCGGTGAGTTTCCAGGATAGGGAAGCGCGCAGCGCTCGCTCGCGCTCCTCGAGTGCCGCCGAGGCCAGATTGAGCTCATGCACGCGTTGATCCTGCGCGCTGGCATGGGCGGTCAGCTTTTCGAGCTTGGTCGATACCGCGGTCGCGTGCTGGTTGAGGTCGTGGACGCGTTTGTCCTGCACGCCGGAATGCCGGGTCAACTGTTCCAGTTGCGCGGACGTAGCGGCGTGTTGACGCTGCGTATCGGCAAGCTCCGCACGCAATTGCGTTGCATTTTGCGTGACCGCCGCGTTCTGCTGCCGCAGGGCGTTGAGGTCGGCCATCCATTTTTCGCGCTCGCGCGCGGCGTCGGCTGCACGCTGCGCGAGTTCGCGTGCGTGCTGCTCGCGCTCCCGCGCCATTTCCGCAGTTCGTAGCTCTCGTTCGCGCGCCATTTCGGCGGCGCGCTGCTCGCGCTCCCGCGCGACTTCGGCGGCGCGCTGCTCGCGCTCTCGCGCCACCTCGGCCGCTCGTTGTTCGCGTTCGCGATGGCTCGCGGCGATCTGTGCTTCGATGGCAACCAGACGCTGGTTGACCTCTTGACTGGCGATACCGCGCCCATGCGCGACGTGAAAATCGAAAGCCGCTTCGTACTCGGCGAGCACGGCATCCGGTGCCGGTGCCTGCGGAATCCCGGCAACCTTGACTGGCCCCTTCGCTCGACATTGCGTCTGCAGCCAGCGCAAGAGATCCGATTGCGCCGGCGACATCTGCACGTGTTCCCGCGGCGTGCTGCGCTTGAGCTGGGGATCAAGAAAGCCGCTCAGTTCCCGCGCCGGCGCCTCATGGAGATCGGCAACACCCAGTTCGCGCAGACCTTTGAGCAGCCGCGTGCATTGCGGCTGCGGATGTGCGAGCAAGTCGGCGTAGGAAACGAACAGCGCACGCTCGCCATCGAGTTCCCCGAGCACGGTGCGCAAATACTTTTCCCACAGCGCCATGACGAATGGCGATGTGAACGTGCCGCGCGGACCGCTGCTCATCGACGCGGCGATTTCGCGTGGATCGCGCACCACTACCACGTATGCCGGTTTATCCAGCAGCGGGCGCCATTGTGCGAGCAGCAAGCAAAGGCGGGGATCCTTCGCGAGCCAGGTTGTGCCGGTACCGTCGAGTTTCTTGACCACACCACGCAGTTGTTGCGCGAACGCTGCGCAGGCTTCGGCATCTACAGAATGGGGATCGAACCCGGCGACGCGATTCCAGCCGTGGCCGGTCGATTCGAGGAAACGATCGTGGATCGCATTGAGATCGGCGCGCTCCCAGTAACCGGTGGGATTGTCGGTGGGGTGCGCTGGCAGCAAGTCTTCGCGGGGGCCGGTGTCGGCGCCCATCAGGGCAAGCACTCGAGCCACGGCGGATGTGCCGGAGCGATGCATGCCGAGCACGAGCACGGCGTGGGACGCTTTAGCAGCCGCGACGGACAAAGTCTCGGTGCTCGGCGTCATGCGGGCATCGTCCGCCGCCTCGCGCGGCGGCTTGGTGTCCCGATCGTCGCTGGTCATGTTCCGGATACCCGAAGCGGCTTGTCTGCAGCCCTCAATGATACTTGATCCGGCTGATCGGGCGGCGGACGCGACCTATTGGAATCCGTTGCGGAAGATTTCGTCGCTGACAACGAGCGGCCCGCCTGCGTACTGCGCAACTTCGTTGTATGGGTCATCCACCACTGCCATGACGTTGTAGGTTCCCAGGGGTGGCGCAGGTGATCCAGGCCATGCGTACTGGCCGGCGCCAGTAGAAACTGCAGAATTGTAGACAAGAATTTCGTTTCCGTTGAACGGAATCGTGTCCGGATCCAGGTACAACCTAAGCAGGTGTGCATCGGACGCATTCGCGTCCGTCAGACTCCATTGAAATG
>Ga0157369_10004215_pt1 | contig 17028 bp, 10 predicted proteins | sample C25metaG_FD_113461 | JGI IMG/M metagenome (GOLD analysis project Ga0157369, IMG submission 113461) | Corn rhizosphere microbial communities from Kellogg Biological Station, Michigan, USA - C2-5 metaG | ecosystem: Host-associated > Plants > Roots > Rhizosphere > Soil | place: USA: Michigan... | reverse complement strand
TCACCAGGTTGCCTTCGGTCGCGCCTTCAAGCGCGTTACCTTCGTTATCAACCAGCGCAGGCTGTACGCCAAAGAAGGGGCGCGTGGCGGAACCGGCCTTCAACCGGGTTGCGCCAGGCAGCGGGGTGATCATAAAACCGCCGGTTTCTGTCTGCCACCAGGTATCCATCACCGGGCATTTGCCATTACCGATTTTCGACCAGTACCACTCCCAGGCTTCCGGGTTTATTGGCTCACCGACGGAACCCAAAATACGCAGCGAAGAGCGGTCGGTGCCGGTTATTGCTTTATCCCCTTCCGCCATCAGGGCGCGGATCGCCGTCGGCGCGGTGTAGAGAATATTGACCTTATGCTTATCCACCACCTGGCTCATACGCGCCGGGGTCGGCCAGTTCGGCACCCCTTCAAACATCAGCGTGATGGCACCGCAGGCCAGCGGGCCGTAGAGCAGGTAGCTGTGGCCGGTGACCCAGCCGACATCCGCCGTACACCAGTAGACGTCGCCCGGATGGTAATCAAAGACATATTTAAAGGTGGTTGCGGCATAGACCAGATAGCCGCCGGTAGTGTGCAGCACCCCTTTCGGTTTGCCGGTTGAACCGGAGGTGTAGAGGATAAAGAGCGGATCTTCCGCGCCCACTTCCACAGGCTGATGCTCATCGCGGGCAGTCGCGGTTAAATCGCTCCACCAGAGATCGCGCCCTTCATGCCACTCGATATTGCCGCCGGTGCGCTTGAATACCACCACATGTTCAACGCTCTTCACGTTGGGGTTTTTCAGCGCGTCATCGACGTTCTTCTTCAGCGGGATGGCGCGCCCGGCGCGGACGCCCTCATCGGCAGTGATCACTAAGCGCGAGCTGGAGTCGATAATGCGCCCGGCAACCGCCTCCGGCGAGAAACCGCCAAAAATCACCGAGTGAACTGCGCCAATACGCGCGCAGGCGAGCATCGCCACCGCCGCTTCCGGTACCATCGGCATATAGATCGCCACCACATCGCCTTTTTTAATGCCCAGATCCACCAGCACATTGGCAAAGCGGCAGACATCGCGGTGCAGTTCGCGGTAGGTAATGGTTTTGCTCTGGCTGGCGTCATCGCCTTCCCAGATAATCGCCGGCTGGTCGCCGCGCTCGGCGAGATGGCGATCGAGACAGTTCGCGGCCAGGTTCAGGGTGCCATCCTGATACCAGTTGATGGAGATATTGCCGGGCGCGAAAGAGGTGTTCTTAACGGTGGTGTAGGGTTTAATCCAGTCGAGGATTTTGCCCTCTTCGCCCCAGAAGGTCTCCGGGTCGCTAACGGACTGCTGATATTTGGCTTCATACTGCTGTGGATCGATCAGGCAACGCTCCGCAATGTTCGCGGGAATATCGTGTTTATGTATTTGGCTCATGGCGGTTGCTCTCCTTGTAAGATGTTAATAATATGTCACAAGAACGTTAATTGTAGGGCCTTTGCCTGCTTTGTTTATTATTTGCGCGATAGATCACGCATTAGGCAACGCAACTGCAAATTGGCAAAACCGTTTGTGCCAAACCTGAAAGGCGCTAAAAAGCACGCGGAGAGAGAAATTTCCTTCATAACAGTACGTTATGGAATAAGGCGATTTGATTACTCCACTATTCGCTGGATAAAAGGTGAACAAGCGTAAGCACCTGAAAATAAACCACTGAACCAATAGCCTCTTAATAATTTTTGTCATGGATTATTCACTCTTTAAATAGAATATCGCAGTGGAAATTTCGGTGTGGGATCGGTTGTACGACATTTCTGATGATTAAAAAGTGCGCAACCGAACAATTTCAGTGTATTAATTTCCAAAGTTAAATATTGGAATTACGCAGAGTGAAAAGTTTTTTATAACAAGTAGTTATTTTTCATAACTGGAATAAAAGACGGTTTTTCCTTAAAAAATCAGTCAAACCCCCTCCCGCTATAGGGTTGCGCGTTACACCTTGCAAATGGTACTGATAATGCGCGTTAAAAACCCCCGCAATACCGTGCAACGCAAATCATACCCTTTCAGTATGTGTCGTTCCTGTGCATGGAATGGCGCTTCATTGAGGATGTCTGTAGTGATGAAAAATATGAAAATCAGCCTGGCCTGGCAGATATTGCTGGCTCTGGTGCTGGGTATTCTTCTGGGTAGTTACTTGCATTACCAGAGCGACAGCCGTGAATGGCTGATTGCGAATTTCCTGTCTCCGGCGGGCGATATCTTTATTCATCTGATCAAAATGATCGTGGTGCCGATTGTAATCTCCACGCTGGTGGTGGGTATTGCAGGCGTTGGCGACGCGAAGCAGCTTGGTCGAATTGGCGCGAAAACCATTATCTATTTCGAAGTGATCACTACGGTTGCGATTGTGCTCGGTATTACGCTGGCCAACGTCTTCCAGCCGGGCGCGGGCATTGATATGTCGCAGCTGGCCACGGTGGATATTTCGAAATACCAAAGCACCACTGCGGACGTGCAGAGCCACGCTCACGGTCTGATGGGAACCATCCTGTCGCTGGTGCCGACCAACATTATCGCGTCGATGGCGAAAGGCGACATGCTGCCGATCATCTTCTTCTCGGTGCTGTTTGGCCTGGGTCTCTCGTCGCTGCCGGCAACGCACCGCGAACCGCTGGTAACCGTCTTCCGCTCCATTTCCGAAACCATGTTTAAAGTCACCCATATGGTGATGCGTTACGCGCCGGTCGGCGTTTTCGCGCTGATTTCGGTGACGGTCGCCAACTTTGGTTTCGCCTCGCTCTGGCCGCTGGCGAAGCTGGTGATCCTCGTTTATGTCGCAATCATCTTCTTTGCGCTGGTGGTGTTAGGTCTGGTGGCGCGCGTCTGCGGGCTGAGCGTCTGGACCCTAATCCGCATCCTGAAGGATGAGCTGATTCTGGCTTACTCCACCGCCAGCTCGGAAAGCGTGCTGCCGCGCATTATCGAAAAGATGGAAGCCTACGGCGCGCCGCCGTCGATCACCAGTTTCGTGGTGCCGACCGGTTACTCCTTTAACCTCGACGGCTCGACGCTTTACCAGAGCATCGCGGCAATCTTTATCGCCCAGCTTTATGGTATCGACCTCACTCTGTGGCAGGAGATCGTCCTCGTGCTGACGCTGATGGTGACCTCGAAAGGCATCGCCGGTGTGCCGGGCGTGTCGTTTGTGGTGCTGCTGGCAACCCTTGGCAGCGTCGGTATTCCGCTGGAAGGGCTGGCGTTTATCGCCGGTGTTGACCGTATCCTCGATATGGCGCGTACCGCGCTGAACGTGGTCGGCAACGCGCTGGCGGTGCTGGTGATCGCCAAGTGGGAACACCAGTTTGACCGCAAAAAAGCGCAGGCCTACGAGCGCGAAATGCTGGGTAAATTTGATAAAACCGCCGGACAGTAACCGGCGCAGGCTCCCCGGTTCAAGCGTGCCGGGGAGTGTTTCTCCTCTTTGCGGTCGCAAAAACGACGCGCCTCTCATTTCTTCACCTGCCTCTCTCCAACTCATTGACACCCTTTATGTAAATGCCATGCTGATGCCTTCGAACCGGCAGAAGGATGGACGCAATAATGGTTTCGCGTAAAGCGGATGATGATCAGAGCGGTGCAGCCTTGCGCCGCGTGCGGCTGGACGATATCGCGACCCGTTGCGGCACCTCGCTCAGCACCGTCTCGCGCGCGCTCTCGGGCGAGAAGGGGGTAAGCGAGACGCTGCGCGCCCGCATCCAGGAGGTCGCTCGCGCCATGCGTTACACACCGGCCCAGGAGATCGGCGGCACGCGCTGCTGAGCGAACCCGACATCGGCGGCGTGCTGGCGTTAACGGTGGATGACCCCGGTTTTCTCACCGCCGTGGCCGGGCTGCGCAAACCGGCGGTGCTGGTCAACAGCGAAGATCCGCTGATGCGCCTCTCCAGCGTGCTGCCCTGCAACCGCTCTGCCACCCGCATGGCCTGCGACTACCTGATTGCCCACGGGCACCAGCATATTCTGTTTCTCACCCATCCTGGCCGACGCACCATTACGCAGCGGGAAGAGGGGTGGCGGGAAGCGATGCGCGATGCGCACCTCTCCTGCGACGAGGGCGATATTCTTACGGTGACCGACTGGCTGCCGGAACTGGCCGAGCAGGCGGTGATGGCGTGGTTTGCGAAGGGGAAACACCCGCATACCGCGATCCTGTGCGCTAATGATTCGCTGGCGCTGGGGGCGATGCAGGGGCTGACAAAACTGGGCATCGGCGTGCCGGAGGCGGTGTCGGTGGTCGGCATGAACGATCTGCCGCAGGCGGAGTTTGCTTCCCCGGCGCTGACCACGGTGCATCTGCCGGTTCAGGAGATGGGCACCCTCGCGCTCGAGCTATTGCAGGATATGATTGCCGGCAGCGTTGAAACCCCGCGGCGGATTGAGCTGGCCTGCACGATGGTCGAGCGTCAGTCGGTAGCAAAACGGGGCGCCGAAGCGTCCCCGTTTTAAGCACGAGCGGGTTAATCGAATTTCGCCCGCTCCATTTTAGGCACCAATAGCAGGTACATCACGCCCCATGCAACCAGATAGGCGACAGAGCTGATGGCAAACAGCGCCCAGTAATTACCTGATGACTCCAGCACGGCACCAATAACCGTTGAGAAAATCACGCTGCCGATCATGCCGAAGGTGCTGCCAATCCCGACCACGGAGCCGACCGCCGCGTTAGGGAAGAGATCGGAGACCGAGGTCAAAATATTCGCCGACCAGCCCTGATGCGCAGCCGCCGCCAGACCGACCAGCGCCACCGCAGCCCACAGATTATCCACCTGGGTGGCGGCAAAAATCGGCGTCACCAGGCAGGCGCAAATCAGCATCGTGGTTTTACGTGCTTTCGCCGCGCTAAAGCCCTTACTCATCAGTTTGCCCGGCAACCAGCCCGCGCCAAGACTGCCGACAATCGCAAACAGATAAATCACGATCAGCGGTAAACCTAAGCCCTCCATATTCAGCCCGCGCGACTCGTTAAGCCACTTCGGCAGCCAGAAGAGGAAGAACCACCAGATCGGGTCGGTCAGCATCTTGCCGAGAGCAAACGCCCACAGCTGGCGATACTTCAGCAACTGCGTCCATTTGATGGCGGAGACGTTCACCGCCTCCTCTTTATCCTGGCGGATCCACGTCAGCTCTTCCTGAGTGGCTTTATCGCTCGCTTTACCAAAGGCTAAAAACCACGGGATCAGCCAGACAAAGCCGACGCCGCCGAGGACCAGAAACGCGCCGTGCCAGCCGTAATGAATAGCAATAAAGGGGATCAATGCCGGTGAGATCACCACGCCAATGTTGACCGCTACGCCAAGAATACCGGTGGCCAGCGTGCGCTCTTTTTTCGGGAACCAGTCGGAGATCACTTTCATCGCCGCCGGGAAGTTAGCCGCTTCACCCAGCCCCAAAATCACGCGCACAATCATAAAACCGACCACGGTGCCGACCACCGCGTGCAGCATGGCGGCGGCGCTCCACACCACCATGGCGATGGCGTAGCTGATGCGGGTACCGAGCTTGTCGATAATGCGCCCGCACACCAGCGTGCCGATGCCGTAAGCAATGGTGAAGGCATTTACCAGCCAGCTATATTCGATCTGCGTCCAGCCGATATCCTTTTGCAGCATCGGTGCCAGCAGGCCGAGGATCTGCCGGTCCATATAGTTGACCGTGGTGGCGAACACCAGCATTGAGCAGATCACCCACCGGTAGTTGCTTTTTGGCTTCGCCACCGCCCGGGCGGGGTTGTGGATCGCATTCGGGTTAACGTCGTTTTGCGCCGCCGCCTTTGGGCTGCGCGCCTTATCAATTTGCGTTTCCATAAACTGTCTCCCGACCCGCACGGTCACCCGCCGGGTCGTTACGCGCCAGAGGGATTAGAGAGTGAGTTCGCGGCTTTCGCCATCAACGGTCCACGTCGCCGGGTCGAGTGTGCGCCCCTGCGCCTGCACGCGTCCGTCGGCATAAAACAGCACCTCACCGTAATTCGCATCGCAAACGTGCAGCGTGCCGTCGGCCAGCGTTTCAACCTGCAAACCCGCAAAGTGGCTGGCAAATTGCGCCAGCGTGGTGAGCGCGGGATCGTCATTGAGGCGGATCAGCCAGCAGGTTTCACGCCCTGAGAGGCGCACTTCGCACTCGCGGGTCGGGCCGCCATCGACCACCTCAAAAGGCCGGTTGCCGGTCAGTTGCACCATGCCTTCACCGCCGCGCAGCAGAATACGCGCTGCATCGATCTGCATCTCATCAAAGGCGCTCTGCGGCAGCCAGGCGTGAGTAAAGTCCGGTTGTCCGTCATGGGTGTTAAAGAGGACTACAGCCAGGCCGCGATACTGCTGCACGCGTGGTAGCGTGCCGCACCCGCCCCAGTAAGAGGGGCGACCAAAGCCGCCGTGCAGGGTTTCGCCGGGGTGATTGAGCCACATCTGCGCTTCCGGCCTGTCACCGATGCGCAGGTGGATCGGCGTCTCCTGATATCCCCATTCGCCCCAGCGGTAGCCGGCAATCGAGCCCATCGCCGCCTGGCGTGTTTTGTAGTGATAGAGGCGGGCGATGCGGTTTGCGCCCTGGGCGAAACACCACTCCAGCGCGCTATCACCCTGCCAGACGGCAACCTCGGCCAGTTCCGGCGCCAGAGACAGTTTTTGCTGGCGCAGCAGCAGCGCAATTTGCGGCAGGGCGTGGAAGCGGCAGCCGTAGTTGCCTTTGCCCCACAGCAGGCGGGAGAGGGCAGAGAGCTCCAGCGAGCGCCCGGCGCGTAAGGTGTATTCGTAGGAGCGCCCCTGCGAGGCGGTAAGCGTTCCCTGGTGGGCAGAACGCGCAATCTGTTCTAATAAACGGGCGATCGCGCGCTGGCTGCGGGCAACGATTTCAGCATCGTCCGCCAGCGCGGCGAGCGCGGTTAACCCTTTTAAATCAATCGGGAAATAGGGTGCCGAGTTCCACTCCGCCATTTCACACTGCTCAAAATGGTCGAGCCACGCCAGCACGCGCGTGCGCCCAGCATCGGCCTGCTCCCGCCCGCTTCTACCGCTGCGCGTAAAGGTGCTGTCGGCAAAGAAGCTACCCGCCAGATAGGCGGCGGTGTGAAACAGCAGGGCGTGGTTTTCCGAGAAGTACCACTGCACATCATTGCCCGGCTCATCCATCCAGTAGCGGAAGTTGAGGATCGCATGATCGATTTTCGCCCGCGTGTCGGCGGCGATCTGCTCGCCCCATGCGATACGGCACCACAGCAGCGGTACGAGGGTGAAATCTGCGCAGTCATGACACGCTTCGACCGAGGGCAGCACCCCTTCAAGCATGGCGTGAGTCTGCGCGTCGTTCATATGGCAGGCCAGCCGCGCCAGCGCTTTAACGCTGCTGTATTCGCCCCGGGTCGCGACATAGTGCAGCGCTTCGTCGATGCGCGCCTGCGGAGTAGTGGGCACCTGCGCCTGTTGTTCGGCGTGGCAGATCTCCACCCCCAGCGTGCGGGTGATGCGAAAGCCTGCTCTCTCTAAGCTGATGACAAAATTGCGGAAATCGGCGGGCAGCGCTTCGCTCTGCGCAATCTCCACCTCCGTTTCGCCTTTCTCCAGCGTGGCCGCAAGCTCGACTGGCCTGTCTAAGGAGATAAAATCCCCCACCACGCGAATGGCAAGATGCAGGGTCTCCGCTGCCGGTTGCGGGAAGCGCAGACGCACCGGGCCGGAGGTGTAGGTCGCCTGGTCAAAGGAGATGCCGTCGAGCAACTGCTCCATATGACGGGTCATCTCACCGCCCACCGGCGTCGGCAGCGCAATGTGCAGCGGCGCGCCCTGTAAGTAGTCGAGCTGGAAGAAGAAGCGAATATCGCGCTCGGCCAGATCGTCAAACCAGACGGTAATCTCGTTTGACCCGGCGTTAAGCGTGACCGTAAACTCAAATACGCTCTCGAGGTTACGCTGGTAATCCGCCTTCCACGCCACCTCTTTACCGTTCACCGACACCACCGCTGCCCCGCAGGTGGTCAGGCGAAAGGTGTGCTCGCCTGGCTCTTCTGCCACAAAGTGACTTGTTGCCAGCGCGCCGACGCGCGTCGGGCGAAACCAGAAGCCGGAGAGATCGACGCGATCCGAGCCAAACGGAAACCACCACGTTGTCATTGCGGTCTCGCCAAATGGCGTCGGCTTTTTGCCAGCGAAATCGCGCTGGAATTCCGTGCGGCACGGGTAGGTGTGGGGAATAAAGTTTTTATGTTTACTTAAAAAGAAAAAGGGATCCATTTCTCCCTGCATTGGCTGGTCAGCCACATCATAGGGCAGGGAAGAAATGGGCGATAATTGCCAGTAGCGCACGGCGTTATTTATCGCGAGCGGAAAATAACAATAATTCTCTTGCGGCGTTGTCATTATTTTCTCCAGGTACAGAGCTGTTGTTTTATTTATTTTCTGTCAGACGCAGACCTTCGCTGAGGCATAAAATTGCCAGCGCCTGGCCGTAGCCCGTCGGTTGTAGGGGAATATCCTTATAAAATTGCAGGGTTCTGCCCATGCGCGTGCCGTAAGAGACATTGTGTACGGTACCGCGGCTATCAATATTATTTTGCACGGCGGCCAGCGCTTTTAATCCCGCCGCTTTCCAGCGCGCATCGCCAATGCCGAGCCGCGCGCCTTTTAACAGACCATAACCAAACCCGGCGGTGGCGGAGATCTCTTCATAGGAGTCGGGGTGATCGAGCAGGGTGTGCCATGCGCCGCTTTCCGCTTGCAGATCCAGCAGGGTGTTAACCTGCGCTTTCAGGCACTCAAGCAGGTAGTCACGCACGCCGCCGCCGAGATCGGTGAGTTCAATAAACTCCAGAATGCCGACGGTGATCCAGGCATTACCGCGCGCCCAGCGGGCATTGGCGAAGTTGCTCTTTTCGGCGAAGCTCCAGCCGTGAAACCACAACCCGGTGTGCGGATCGTTAAGATAGCGGGCGTGGAGCAGGAACTGGCGCACCGCTTCATCTACCAGCTCCTGGCGACCGGACACGGTGCCGTAATGGCCGAGGAACAGCACCACCATAAACAGCGTGTCGTCCCAGATCTCCTGCTCGTTGATGCCGTCGGAGACCACATGTTGAAAGCCGCGCTCCGGCGTGCGCGGCAACTCGCTCATCACGCGATCGGCCCAGGCATCCAGCACCTGCTGATAGCGCGGGTTGCGGTGATGAGACCAGAAGAGCGACAGCGGCAGCATCGGCGCGGTGGTGTTGATATTAAGCGGCGGCAGCCCTTTGGCGATATTCTCCTCAAACCAGCGGTCGATTTGGTTATAAATGTCATCCCGCCGCGTAAATTCCCACAGCCTGACCATGCCAAATAACCCGACGCCCTGCGGCCACTCCCAGCTGGTAAAGGAAATATAATCTCCCGGCGTGCCGTCGAGATTTGGCTCATTAAATTTCCCCTCATCTTTTAATGAGGTAAAGCCCTGCAATAATAAATTTAATTGATCACTTAATGTGCGCATTTGCATATTTAATCCCACGCTGAAAATTATTTTATGCGTTGATTAAATCACTTTGATTTTTTAATGCGCAATACGAAAAAATTTTGCGTTTTTGAATTGTGAGCCATGCGGTAATTCTTAAGTGAGGGGCTTTACAGGAATAGAAGATAAAACAACAGGTTAATGAAATAATGTTTTAAATTTTCATGGAGGGCGCAAAAATTTTGCGCGCAGGGGGTGAAAAGCAAAAAAACGGGGGCGTTCGCCCCCGTTTTTCCTAACCCATCGCGCTTTCGCGTAGCCGGGTTTTCAGCTTGCTGTACTCATCAATGACATACTGCTCGGCGGCGCGCTGATCGGCGATCGGCTCAATGCGCACGGCGCAGTATTTATACTCCGGCGTTTTGGTTATCGGGCTTAAGTTCTCCGTCACCAGCTCGTTACAGGCACCGATCCACCACTGGTAGGTCATATACACCGCCCCTTTGTTCGGGCGATCGCTGACCTGCGCGCGGGTGATGATTTTGCCTTTGCGCGAGTTAACCCACACCAGCGCTTCATCTTCAATGCCCAGCCTTGCGGCGTCGGCCGTGTTGATCTGCGCATAGCCCGGTTCATCCGCCAGCGCGGCGAGCGCAGCGCAGTTGCCGGTCATCGAGCGGCAGGAGTAGTGGCCCACTTCGCGCACGGTGGAGAGCACCATCGGATACTCTTCGGTGAGTTTATCCATCGGCGCGACCCAGTCGCAGGTGAAGAACTGCGCCTTACCATTCGGCGTATCGAACTGCTCCTTAAACAGATACGACGTGCCCTGATCGGCCTCTGACTCATCGCGGCACGGCCACTGGATGTAGCCCAGCTCACCCATTTTTTCATAGGTGGCACCATAGAAGTCCGGGCACAAATGACGCAGCTCGTCCCAGATCTCCTGCGTGTTGCGATAGTGCATCGGGTAGCCCATGCGGGTGGCGATCTCGCTGATGATTTGCCAGTCCGTTTTCAGATCCCACTTCGGCTCGACGGCTTTAAAGAAGCGCTGGAAGCCGCGATCCGCTGCGGTGTAGACCCCTTCATGTTCGCCCCATGAGGTCGAAGGCAGGATGACATCCGCCGCAGAGGCGGTTTTGGTCATAAAGATATCCTGCACAATCACCAGCTCAAGCCCCTCAAACGCTTTACGCACCGCCGACAGCTCGGCGTCCGTTTGCAGCGGATCTTCGCCCATGATGTAGGCGGCGCGCACTTCGCCATGCTCCACGCGGTGCGGCAGTTCGCTGATGCGGTAGCCGGTATGTGCCGGTAAGCTCTCCACCCCCCAGGCTTTGGCGAACTTCTCGCGGTGGGCCTCCTCTTTCACATACTGGTAGCCAGGGAAGGTGTCCGGCAGCGCGCCCATATCGCAGGCACCCTGCACGTTGTTCTGCCCGCGCACCGGGTTGACGCCAACGTGCGCTTTGCCGAGGTTGCCGGTGAGCATCGCCAGGCTGGTCAGCGAGCGCACGGTTTCCACGCCCTGATAGAACTGGGTAACGCCCATGCCCCAGAGGATGGCGGCGGTTTTCGCCCCGGCATACATGCGCGCGGCCTGGCGAATCTGCTGGGCGCTGACGCCGGTCACCTCTTCAACCGACTCCGGCGTATAACCTTCAACGATCTTGCGATACTCCCCGAACCCTTCCGTACGGCTGGCGACAAACGCCTCGTCGTAGAGTTTTTCCTCAATAATCACATGGCCCATCGCATTGAGCAGGGCAATGTTAGAACCGTTTTTCAACGCGACATGCAGATCGGCGATGCGCGCGGTTTCAATTTTACGCGGATCGCAGACGATGATTTTCGCCCCGTTTTGCTTCGCGCGAATCACATGATTGGCGACGATAGGGTGCGAATCCGCCGGGTTGTACCCAAAGATAAAGACTAAATCGGTGTTATCGATTTCATTGATGGCATTACTCATCGCGCCATTACCGACCGACTGGTGCAGACCTGCAACCGAGGGGCCGTGTCAGACACGCGCGCAGCAGTCGACGTTATTGGTACCAATAACGGCGCGCGCGAATTTTTGCATGATGTAGTTGGTTTCGTTGCCGGTGCCGCGCGATGAGCCGGTGGTCTGGATCGCATCGGGGCCATATTTTGCTTTGATCTCGCTCAGACGGCTGGCGACATAATCGAGCGCCTCCTCCCAGGAGACCGACTCCAGTTTGCCGCCGCGCTGGCGGCGAATCATCGGGGTTTTCAGGCGCGGCGTCAGGATCTGGGTATCGTTAATGAAATCCCAGCCGTAATAGCCTTTCAGGCAGAGGGTTCCCTGGTTGGTTTTCCCCTGCGCTGCTTCCGCCCGAACGATTTTGCCGTTATCGACCACGAGGTGAATCTTGCATCCCGAGGCGCAATACGGGCAAACCGTGACGACTTTTTCCATCACTTTCGCTCCAGTTAAAAAATTGCGTTTCCGCTGTCGCTCCCGGTTATGCATCTTTTATGCCATCGCAATGCAGAGGGGCGTGAGGGGATATTACGGCGCAAAAGCGAGCAAAATAGTGACGAAGCGCAGTCCATCGTCAAATGTGACGTGTCGAAAGGCGAGGGGGATGTGACCGCGCTTAAAAAATCAGCATTTATTCACTGCATTTATTAAAGGCAGCCAACAGAATAGATAAGAGTGAGTAACGCGAGCCTGTGGAAGCGAATAATGAAACCTGCGATCCTGGTGGTAGATGACGATACGGCGGTATGTGCGCTGCTGGAGGATGTGCTGAGCGAGCACGTCTTTACGGTTCATCTTTGCCATAACGGACTGGATGCGATCACGCTCTGCGCGCAGCACCCCGAGATTGCGCTGGTGCTGCTGGATATGGTGCTGCCCGATATCAATGGCCTGCGCGTGTTGCAGCAGTTGCAAAAAATTCGCCCTGCGCTGCCGGTAGTCATGCTGACGGGGCTGGGCAGCGAAGCGGATGTGGTGGTCGGCCTGGAGATGGGCGCGGATGACTATATCGGCAAACCGTTTAACGCCCGCGTGCTGGTGGCGCGCGTCAACGCCGTGCTGCGCCGTACCGGCGTGCTGGCGGCTGAAACCGCTCCAGCGAAAAGCGGCGGTTTTGCGTTTAACGGCTGGCATCTTGACCCGATACGCTGTGAGTTGATTAACCCGCAGCAGCAGGTAGTCGATTTAACGCAGGGGGAGTACAGCCTGCTGCTGGCGCTGGTGCAAAACGCGCGGCGCGTGCTGAACCGCGAGCAGCTTTTAACCCTGACGCACAGTGAAAGTGTGGAGGTGTTTGACCGCACCATTGATGTGTTGATTATGCGCCTGCGGCGCAAGATTGAGGTCAACCCGCATCAGCCAGCGCTTATCAAAACGCTGCGCGGCCTGGGGTATGTGTTTGCCGCCGATGTCGCACACGGCGAGAAGGCGGCGTAGAGAGTAGTTTTTGCCGGATGGCGGCTGCGCCTTATCCGGCCTACGAATGAGGTTCTGTGTTGCTGAAACGGCATGTGCCGGATGGCGCTGTGCTTATCCGGCCTACGAATGAGATTCGGTGTTGCTGAAACGGCATATGCCGGATGGCGCTGCGCTTATCCGGCCAACGAATGAGGTTCGTTGTTGCTGGAACGGCATGTGCCGGATGGCGCTGCGCTTATCCGGCCTACGAATGAGGCTCGGTGTTGCTGAAACGGCATGTGCCGGATGGCGCTACGCTTATCCGGCCAACGAATGAGGCTCGGTGTTGCTGAAACGGCATGTGCCGGATGGCGGCTGCGCTTATCCGGCATACGAATGAGGTTCGGTGTTGCTGAAACGGCATGTGCCGGATGGCGCTGTGCTTATCCGGCCTACGAATGAGGTTCGGTGTTGCTGAAACGGCGTAGGCCGGATAAGGCGTAGCCGCCATCCGGCAATCGTTACCCGTTACCCCTTCATCCACATGCGGATGCCGTCGAGGAACATCTGCGTGGCGAGCATCACCAGGATTAACCCCATCAACCGCTCCAGCGCGTTCACCCCTTTCTCGCCCAGCAGGCGCAAAAAGAGCGACGACTGCAACAGAATCGCCACCGTGCCGCCCCAGGCGATCAGCAGCGCAATCACTAAATGCCCCATCTGATTCGGGTATTGATGCGACAGCAGCATCAGCGTCGCCAGCAGCGTCGGGCCAGCAACCAGCGGGATCGCCAGCGGTACAATAAACGGCTCCTCCCCGGCGGGCAGGCCAGAGCTACTGCCGGTGGGGCTGGGGAAAATCATCTTGATAGCAATCAAAAAGAGAATAATGCCGCCGGAGATCGACACCGTTTCGGCGCGCAGGCTGAGGACAGAAAGAATTTTCTCGCCAGCGAAGAGGAAAATAAACATCACCAGCAGCGCAATAAGCAGCTCGCGGATCATAATCGCGCGGCGGCGTTTTGGCTCGGTGTGTTTTAACACCGACATAAATATCGGCAGGTTGCCCAGCGGATCCATTATTAATATCAACAATACGGCGGCAGAGATGATTTCATTCATTGATTATTATTCCGGACATTTGCGGCGAAAATGGCGTAATTAGCGGCATTTCTAACGCAGTGGCGATCATTGATTAATTTCACTTGCGACTTTGGCTGCATTTTGTAATGTGGAGCGATGTCCAGTTATCGCTGGCTCGCATACACAGCACACATCTTCGCAGGAACTCGTTATGAAAAATGTTGGTTTTATCGGCTGGCGCGGTATGGTCGGCTCCGTCCTCATGCAACGCATGGTTGAAGAGCATGATTTTGACGCCATTCGCCCTGTTTTCTTCTCTACTTCCCAGCTCGGCCAGCCCGCGCCCGCGTTTGCAGGCCAGGCGACCGGCACCCTTCAGGATGCGTTCGATCTGGAGGCGCTGAAGGCGCTCGACATCATTGTCACCTGCCAGGGCGGCGATTATACCAACGAAATCTATCCAAAGCTTCGTGAAAGCGGTTGGCAGGGTTACTGGATTGATGCCGCTTCGTCGCTGCGCATGAAAGATGACGCGATCATTATTCTCGACCCGGTAAACCAGGACGTCATCACCGACGGGCTGAATAAAGGCATCAAAACTTTTGTCGGCGGTAACTGTACCGTCAGCCTGATGCTGATGTCCCTCGGCGGCCTGTTCGCCAACGATCTCATCGAGTGGGTATCGGTCGCCACTTACCAGGCCGCGTCCGGCGGCGGTGCGCGCCATATGCGTGAACTGCTGACGCAGATGGGCCAGCTGCATCACCACGTGGCTACCGAACTGGAAAACCCGGCCTCTGCCATTCTCGATATCGAACGCAAAGTGACGGCGCTGACCCGCAGCGGCGATCTCAGCACCGAGAACTTCGGCGTGCCGCTGGCCGGCAGCCTGATCCCGTGGATCGACAAACAGCTCGATAACGGCCAGAGCCGTGAAGAGTGGAAAGGGCAGGCGGAAACCAACAAAATCCTCAACACCGCGTCAGCCATTCCGGTTGATGGCCTCTGCGTGCGTATCGGCGCGCTGCGCTGCCACAGCCAGGCCTTCACCCTCAAACTGAAAAAAGATGTCTCGATCCCGACTATTGAAGAGCTGCTGGCGGCACACAACCCGTGGGCGAAAGTGGTGCCGAACGATCGTGAGATCTCGATGCGCGAGCTGACGCCTGCCGCCGTCACCGGCACGCTGACCACTCCGGTTGGCCGTCTGCGCAAGCTGAACATGGGGCCGGAGTACCTCTCTGCCTTTACCGTCGGCGACCAGTTACTCTGGGGTGCCGCAGAGCCGCTACGGCGCATGCTGCGCCAGCTGGCGTAGAACAATCCTCCTTATAAGGGTGCTTCGGCACCCTTTTTTTTGATCTTTTTAAATGAAATTAAAAGATGGGCGTTTATTTTCCCAGAAGTCTGAAAGCGTTGGCTATGCTTTAGGCTGGGTGTCTTACATTTTGCCTGAAAGTGGAACGGAGCAATCAGATTGCACATGACGTGCGGCACCGTTCAGGTTCAAAAGAGTATCGCAACCGCACGCAATGGCGGTGGAAGAGGCGATAACACAACAACAGGATGAGAACCATGTCTGTTCATGTTGATAAAGACGTGATTAATGCGCTTATTGTCGGCCATTTTGCCGATCCATTTTCTGTTCTCGGAATGCACCGTACCGATGCGGGTCTGGAAGTTCGCGCGCTTTTACCCGACGCCACGGAAGTGTGGGTGATTGAAACCAAAACCGGGCGTAAAGTGGCAAAACTGGAGTGTATCGACTCCCGCGGCTTTTTCAGCGGCGTCGTGCCGCGCCGCAAAAATCCCTTTAATTATCAGTTTGCCGTCTTTTGGCACGGCCAACAGAATCTGATTGATGACCCTTACCGTTTCGGCCCATTAATTCAGGAGATGGATGCCTGGCTGCTGAGCGAAGGCACCCACCTGCGTCCCTATGAGACCCTGGGGGCCCACGCCGATACGATGGATGGCGTCGTCGGCACGCGCTTCTCCGTCTGGGCACCGAACGCGCGGCGCGTGTCGGTGGTCGGTCAGTTCAACTTCTGGGACGGCCGCCGTCACCCGATGCGCCTGCGCCGCGAAAGCGGTATCTGGGAGTTATTTATTCCCGGCGCGCTCAACGGCCAGCTCTATAAATTCGAATTACTCGATGCGAACGGTCATTTGCGTATCAAATCGGACCCTTACGCCTTCGAAGCGCAGATGCGCCCCGACAGCGCCTCGCTGATTTGCGGTCTGCCGGGTAAAAAAACGCAGAGCGAAGAGCGCAAGCAGGCGAATAATTTCGATGCGCCTATCAGTATTTATGAGGTGCATCTCGGCTCCTGGCGACGCCATACGGATAACAACTTCTGGCTCAGCTACCGTGAGTTAGCCGACCAACTGGTGCCTTACGCCAAGTGGATGGGCTTTACCCACCTTGAACTGCTGCCGATCAACGAACATCCGTTTGATGGCAGCTGGGGTTATCAGCCTACCGGGATGTATGCGCCGACGCGCCGTTTCGGCACGCGCGACGACTTCCTGCACTTTATCCATACCGCGCATGCCGCCGGTCTTGGCGTGATCCTCGACTGGGTGCCGGGCCACTTCCCGTCCGATGATTTTGGTCTGGCAGAGTTTGACGGCACGCACCTCTACGAGCACAGCGATCCGCGCGAAGGGTATCACCAGGACTGGAACACGCTGATTTACAACTATGGCCGCCGGGAAGTGAGCAACTACCTGGTCGGTAACGCCCTCTACTGGATTGAACGCTTCGGCATTGACGCGCTGCGCGTCGATGCGGTGGCGTCGATGATCTACCGCGACTACAGCCGCAAAGAGGGCGAGTGGGTGCCAAACGAATATGGCGGCCGCGAAAACCTCGAAGCGATTAAGTTCCTGCGCGACACCAACCGCATTATCGGCGAGCTGGCACCGGGCGCAGTGACGATGGCAGAAGAGTCGACGGATTTCCCCGGCGTCTCGCGCCCGCCATCAGGCGGCGGTCTTGGCTTCTGGTACAAGTGGAACCTTGGCTGGATGCACGACACGCTCGACTATATGAAGCTCGACCCGATATACCGCAAGTATCACCACCACAAGCTCAC
>Ga0157369_10004214_pt1 | contig 17028 bp, 10 predicted proteins | sample C25metaG_FD_113461 | JGI IMG/M metagenome (GOLD analysis project Ga0157369, IMG submission 113461) | Corn rhizosphere microbial communities from Kellogg Biological Station, Michigan, USA - C2-5 metaG | ecosystem: Host-associated > Plants > Roots > Rhizosphere > Soil | place: USA: Michigan... | reverse complement strand
GAAGTCTGGCTCAACGGCATGGAAGTCACCCAGTTCACCTACTTCCAACAGGCGGGCGGCCTTGAGTGCTATCCGGTGACCGGCGAGATCACCTATGGCCTCGAACGCCTGGCCATGTACCTGCAGGGCGTGGACTCGGTCTACGACCTGATCTGGGCCGACGGCCCCTTCGGCACCGTGACCTACGGCGACGTCTTCCACCAGAACGAAGTGGAGCAGAGCACCTACAACTTCGAGCACGCCAATGTGCCCAAGCTGTTCGAACTGTTCGACTTCTACGAGTCCGAGGCCAATCGCCTGATCGCCCTGGACCTGCCGCTGCCCACCTACGAGATGGTGCTCAAGGCCTCCCACACCTTCAACCTGCTGGACGCCCGCCGCGCCATCTCGGTGACCGAGCGCCAGCGTTACATCCTGCGCGTGCGCACCCTGGCACGCAGCGTCGCCCAGGGCTACTTCAAGGCCCGTGCCCGGCTGGGCTTCCCGCTGGCCAGCCCCGCGCTGCGTGACGAGGTCCTGGGTCGCGACGATGTCCAGGCGCTGCTCAAGGAGGGCGAATGATGAGCACCACTCTGGATTTCCTGGTCGAACTGGGTACCGAAGAACTGCCACCCAAGGCGCTCAAGACCCTGGGCGACAGCTTTCTCGCCGGCATCGAGAAGGGCCTCAAGCAGGCCGGTCTCGGCTATGCCAGCGCCCGCGCCTATGCCGCGCCGCGCCGCCTGGCCGTGCTGGTCGAAGCCCTGCAGACCCAGCAGCCCGAGCGGAGCGTCAATCTGGACGGCCCGCCGCTCCAGGCCGCCTTTGGCGCCGATGGCCAGCCCACCCAGGCGGCCTTGGGCTTCGCCCGCAAGTGTGGCGTCGACATCAGCGCCATCGATCGCAGCGGCCCCAAGCTGAGATTCTCCCAGAGCATTCCTGGTCAGCCAGCGGCCAGCCTGCTGCCCGGCATCGTCGAAGCCTCTCTGGCCGAGCTGCCGATTCCCAAGCGCATGCGCTGGGCCGCCCGCCGCGAGGAGTTCGTCCGTCCCACCCAGTGGCTGGTGATGCTGCTGGGTGACGAGGTCATCGACTGCGAGATCCTCACCCGCCGTGCCGGCCGTGAGTCCCGCGGCCATCGCTTCCACCATCCCGACGCCGTGCGCATCAGCGCCCCGGCCCACTACGCCGCCGACCTGCGCGCCGCCCATGTGCTGGCCGACTTCGCCGAGCGCCGCCAACTCATCGAATCCCGCGTAGCCGAGCTGGCCGCGGCGGAGCAGGGCAGCGCCGTGGTGCCACCCGCGCTACTGGACGAGGTGACCGCCCTGGTGGAATGGCCGGTGCCGCTGGTCTGCGCCTTCGAGGAACGTTTCCTCGAGGTGCCCCAGGAAGCCCTGATCACCACCATGCAGGACAACCAGAAGTACTTCTGCCTGCTGGACGCCCAGGGCAAGCTGCTGCCGCGCTTCATCACCGTGGCCAACCTGGAAAGCAAGGATCCGGCGCAGATCGTCAGCGGCAACGAGAAGGTGGTCCGCCCCCGTCTCACCGACGCCGAGTTCTTCTTCAAGCAGGACCAGAAGCAGCCGCTGGAAAGCTTCAACGAGCGCCTCAAGAACGTGGTCTTCCAGGCCCAGCTCGGCACCGTCTACGACAAGGCCCAGCGCGTCGCCGCCCTGGCCGCCTTTATCGCCGAGCGTATCGGCGGTGATGCCGAGCGCGCCCACCGTGCCGGCGTGCTCGCCAAGTGCGACCTGGCTACCGAGATGGTCGGCGAATTCCCCGAGATGCAGGGCATCGCCGGCTACTACTACGCCAGGAAAGGCGGCGAGGCCGAAGACGTGGCCCTGGCGCTCAACGAGCAGTACATGCCGCGCGGTGCTGGCGCCGAACTGCCGCAGACCCTGACCGGCGCCGCCGTGGCCCTGGCCGACAAGCTCGACACCCTGGTCGGCATCTTCGGCATCGGCATGCTGCCCACCGGCAGCAAGGATCCCTTCGCCCTGCGCCGTCAGGCCCTGGGCGTGCTGCGCATCCTCATCGAGAAGGGCCTGGAGCTGGATCTGCCAGCCGCCGTCGCCTTCGCCATCGCCGGCTATGGCGAGCGGGTCAAGGCTGCCGGCCTGCAGGAGCAGGTGCTGGACTTCGTCTTCGACCGTTTGCGCGCCCGCTACGAGGACGAAGGCGTCGACACCGCGGCCTACCTGGCGGTACGCGCCCTGCGTCCGGCCTCGGCGCTGGACTTCGACCAGCGCGTCCAGGCCGTGCAGGCCTTCCGTCGTCTGCCCGAGGCCGAGGCCCTGGCCGCCGCCAACAAGCGCGTCTCCAACCTGCTGGGCAAGTTCGAAGGCCAGGTCGCGGCCCAGGCCGATGCCGCCCTGTTCGAGACCGACGCCGAACGCACCCTGGCCGCCGCCATCGCCGAGGCCGAGCGGGATGCCGCGCCCCTGGCCGAAGCCCGTCGCTATGGCGCAGCCCTGGAGCGCCTGGCCAGTCTGCGCGCGCCGGTTGATGCCTTCTTCGACGAGGTGCTGGTCAACGCCGAGGACGAGCGTGTCCGCGCCAATCGCTATGCGCTGCTCGCTCACCTGCGTGGCCTGTTCCTCGGCATCGCCGACATCTCGGTGCTGGGCTAGGGCATGAAACTGATCGTGCTGGACCGCGACGGCGTCATCAATGTCGATTCCGATGACTACGTACGCAGCGCCGCGCAGTGGCAACCGCTGCCCGGTAGCCTGGCTGCCATCGCCCGGCTGAACCGGGCCGGTTGGCAGGTGGCCGTGGCCACTAACCAGTCCGGCCTGGCGCGCGGTTACTTCACGGAAGACGACCTCGCGGCCATGCACGAGAAACTGCAGCGGCTGCTGGCGGAGGAGGGCGGTCGGGTCGACCTGATCCTCCACTGCCCCCATGGCCCGGAAGCCGGCTGCGACTGCCGCAAGCCGCTACCCGGCCTATTTCGCGCCATCGCCCACCACTATGGGCGTGTCGACCTGGGCGGCGTCCCGGTGGTGGGCGACAGCCTGCGCGATCTGGAAGCCGGCGCGGCCCTTGGCTGCACGCCCTACCTGGTGCGTACCGGCAAGGGCGAGCGCACCCTGGCCAAGCCTTTGCCACCCGGTACCCGGGTCTTCGCCGACCTGGCGGCGGTGGCTGATCATCTGCTCGAGGAAGCGCCCTGATGCGGCTCTTGCGTACCCTGTTGTTCTATGTGCTGCTGGGGACCAGCGGCATCCTCTGGTCCTGCGTCAGCCTGCTGATCGCGCCCTTCCTGGCCTATCGCGCCCGCTATCGGCTGGTGGTCAAGGCCTGGACCGGTTTCGCCGTCTGGCTGGCCAAGGTCATCTGCGGCATCCGCTACGAGATCGACGGCCTGGAAAACGTCCCGGCGCAGCCGTGCGTGATCGTGGCCAACCACCAGAGCACCTGGGAAACCTTCTTCCTGTCCGCCCAGTTCGAGCCCACCTCCCAGGTGATCAAGCGCGAATTGCTCAGGATTCCCTTCTTTGGCTGGGCCTTCTCGCTGCTCAAGCCCATCGCCATCGACCGTGACAACGGCAAACTGGCCCTGCAGCAACTGACCGAGCAGGGCGGCCGTTATCTTGCACAGGGCTGCTGGGTACTGATCTTTCCCCAGGGCACCCGCATCGATTACGGTCAGATGGGCAAGTTCTCCCGCGGTGGCGCCGCCCTGGCCTGCAGCCTCAACGTGCCCATCCTGCCCATCGCCCACGATGCCGGCGCCTACTGGCCCAATCGCTCCTGGATCAAGTCGCCGGGGACCATCAAGGTCAGCATCGGCCCGCTGCTCCATCCCCAGGGCCAGGATCCCCGCGCCATCGTCGATCTCAATAATCGCTGCTTTGCCTTCATCGAGCAGGCCCTGGCGCCCAAGCCCGATGCCGACCCGGCCGAGCGCTGCGTAGCCTGAGCGCCAGGCCGCAAGGCCTGGCTCTTTCCACCTCTTTTCCTCCCTTTTCCCACAGACTTATCCACAGGCTGTGCCAAGCTTTTCGCGCATCCGAATTTTGGGCTGCTAGCGCGGATTGACCGTCATCCACAAGTACCGACAAGCTTATTCCCAGGCTTATCCACAGGAACGTCCTTTATATCCTGTGTCTCTATGCCGCATGGCACGGCCCCTTTACGGATATTTTCGGCGTTGATCAAAAGCGGCTGAGGAAAACTATCCACAAAACCTTCGGCTATAAGATGAACGGCGTTCGTTGTCGTGGAACGAAACGGCGCGACTCTCTAGCCAGAATGTTTTCCACAAAAAAGCCCCGCATGGCGGGGCTTGTGCATAACCGCAGTCGATCAGACGTCGAGGTTCGATACCGCCAGGGCGTTGCTCTCGATGAAGTCGCGACGCGGCTCCACGTGATCGCCCATCAGGGTATTGAAGATCTGATCGGCCGCTACGGCATCCTCGATGGTTACCTGCAGCATGCGGCGCACGTTCGGGTCCATGGTGGTTTCCCACAGCTGATCCGGATTCATCTCACCCAGGCCCTTGTAGCGCTGGATGTTGAATCTCTTGCTGGTCTCGTTCATCAGCCATTCCCAGGCTTCCTTGAAGGTGCTGACCGGGCGACGGCGTTCACCGCGCTTGGCATAGGCGCCTTCTTCCAGCAGGTTGTCCAGCTGGGCGGCCAGCTCGGTCACCAGGCGGTAATCGTTGCTACCGAAGAAATCCCGGTTGAAGGTGACGTAGCTGGACAGGCCATGGGCGCGGGTTTCCACCTCTGGTAGCCATAGGCCTCGCTCGCGGTCCTCGCGCAAGCTGACGCGGTAGGTAGTGCCAGAGCGTTCGGAGGTCTGCAGGCGCGCGCTAAGGCCTTCCAGCCACTGACGCATCGCCGCTTCATCAGCCAGCTGATCGACACCGACCCGCGGCAGGTACAGCAGGTGTTCGCTGACGGCGGCCGGATACAGCCGCGACAGGCGCTTGAAGGTCTTCATCACCTGGCGATAGCTGTTCACCAGCTTTTCGAGTTCCACGCCGGACAGGCCCGGGGCGTTCTCGTTGACGTGCAGGCTGGCCTCTTCCAGGGCGGTCTGGGTCAGGTATTCCTCCATCGCCTCGTCGTCCTTGATGTACTGCTCCTGCTTGCCACGCTTCACCTTGTACAGCGGCGGCTGGGCGATGTAGATGTAGCCCCGCTCGATCAGCAGCGGCATCTGGCGGAAGAAGAAGGTCAGCAGCAGGGTACGGATGTGCGAACCGTCCACATCGGCATCGGTCATGATGATGATGTTGTGGTAGCGCAGCTTGTCGATGTTGAATTCTTCGCGGCCGATGCCGCAGCCCAGCGCGGTGATCAGGGTGCCCACCTCCTGGGAGGAGAGCATCTTGTCGAAGCGCGCCTTCTCCACGTTGAGGATCTTGCCCTTGAGCGGCAGGATCGCCTGGGTGCGCCGGTTGCGGCCCTGCTTGGCCGAACCACCGGCGGAGTCACCCTCCACGATGTAGAGTTCGGACAGCGCCGGATCCTTCTCCTGGCAGTCCGCCAGCTTGCCCGGCAGGCCGGCGATGTCCAGGGCGCCCTTGCGGCGGGTCATCTCGCGCGCCTTGCGCGCCGCTTCCCGGGCCCGGGCCGCGTCGATCATCTTGCCGACCACCGCCTTGGCTTCGTTGGGGTTCTCCAGCAGGAAGTCGGAGAAGTGCTTGCCCATCTCCTGTTCCACCGCGGTCTTCACCTCGGAGGAGACCAGCTTGTCCTTGGTCTGGGAGGAGAACTTGGGATCCGGCACCTTGACCGAGATGATGGCGGTCAGGCCTTCACGGGCGTCGTCACCGGTGGTGGCCACCTTGAACTTCTTGGCCAGGCCCTCGGCCTCGATGTAGCTGTTCAGGTTGCGTGTCAGCGCCGAGCGAAAGCCCGCCAGGTGGGTGCCGCCATCGCGCTGGGGAATGTTGTTGGTGAAGCAGAGGATGTTCTCGTTGAAGCTGTCGTTCCACTGCAGTGCCACTTCCACGCCGACGCCATCGTCTTCGCGCTGCACCTGGAAGTGGAATACCTCGTTCACCGCGGTCTTGTTGGTGTTCAGGTAGTCGACGAAGGCGCGCAGGCCGCCCTCGTACTTGAACAGCTCTTCCTTGCCGCTGCGCTCGTCACGCAGGACGATGCCGACGCCGGAGTTGAGGAAGGACAGTTCGCGAATCCGCTTGGCCAGGATGTCCCAGCTGAACTGGATGTTGTTGAAGGTCTCGGCGGACGGCTTGAAATGCACCTGGGTACCGGTGGTGTCGGTCTCGCCGATCACTGCCAGCGGCGCCTGGGGTACGCCGTGCACATAGACCTGCTCCCACAGCTGACCGGCGCGGCGGATGGTCAGGCGCAGCTCCTCGGAGAGGGCGTTCACCACCGAGACGCCCACGCCGTGCAGGCCGCCGGACACCTTGTAGGTGTTGTCGTCGAACTTACCGCCGGCGTGCAGCACGGTCATGATGACTTCGGCCGCCGAGACGCCTTCTTCCTTGTGGATGTCCACCGGGATGCCGCGGCCGTTGTCGCGCACGGTGATGGATTCATCCATGTGGATGGTGATGCTGATCTCGCTGCAGAAGCCGGCCAGGGCCTCGTCGATGGAGTTGTCCACCACCTCGAAGACCATGTGGTGCAGGCCGGTGCCGTCATCGGTGTCGCCGATGTACATGCCGGGGCGCTTGCGCACGGCATCCAGTCCCTTCAGCACCTTGATGCTGGAAGAGTCGTAGGTATTGGTCTCGCTCATGCTTGGCTCCCGCTAGTGTGGGTCTGCTTGATATGGCCGTGTTCCACGTGAAACACGCTGACCTCTGTCTCCGGCCGCCAGGCGGCCTGTAGCGTCTCGCGCTCGACACAGGTGATGAAGACTTGGCACTCCAGTGCCTCCAGCAGCCGGCACAAGGCCAGCCGGTGTCCCTCGTCCAGTTCCGAGGGCAGGTCGTCGATGAGATAGACGCACTGGCCCCGCTTGACCTGGTTGACCAACCGCCCCTGGGCGATGCGCAATGCGCACACCACCAGCTTCTGCTGGCCGCGCGACAGGATGTCCGCCGCGTTGTGGTTGCCGATGCGAATGCGCAGGTCGGCGCGCTGGGGCCCGGCCTGGGTATGTCCCAGCTGCAGATCCCGCGGCAGACTGTCCGCCAGCACCTCGCGCAGATCGCGCTCGCGGTCCCAGCCGCGGTAGTAGCTCAGGGTCAGGCCGTCGAGCTGGATCAGCTCGGCCAGTACCGCGGTGAATTCCGGCTTCAGACGCTGGATATAGGCCTGGCGAAAGCCATCGATCTCGGCGCTGGCCAGGGCCAGTTCCTGATCCCAGGCGGCCTGCGCCGCAGGGTCGATTTTACCACGTCTGAGCCAGTGATTTCGCTGCCTGAGCGCCTTTTGCAGGCGTTGCCATAGCGGTAGAAATCGCTGTTCCTCGTGGAACACGCCCCAGTCGAGAAACTGCCGCCTGATCTTGGGGCTGCCTTCGAGCAGCCGGAAGCCGTCGGGATTGATCAGCTGCAGCGGCAGCACCTCGGCCAGTTGCGCCGCGCTACGGGCATTCTCGCCATTGATGCGGATCTGGTAGTCACCGCCGCGCTCGCGTTGGATACCCAGGTTGCAATCCTGGCCACCGGGCAGCCGCACCTGGCCGAACACCGTGCAACTGGCCTGCTCGTGCTGGATGACCGGCGCCAGCTTGGTGCTGCGAAAGGAGCGGGCCAGGCCCAGCAGGTGGATGGCTTCCAGCAGGCTGGTCTTGCCGCTGCCGTTGGCGCCATGCAGGAGGTTGACCCGGGGCGAGGGCTGAAGCGCGACCGCCTGCAGATTGCGCAGGCGGTCGGCGTTGAAACGGATCAGCGTCATCGAGCGGCGATCAGAGGCGCATCGGCATCACGACATAGGAGGAGTCGTCGTTGCCCGCCTCCTGCAACAGCGCACTGCTGCTGGAATCGGACAGGGTGATGCGCACCTGATCGGTGGTCATCACGCCGAGCACGTCGAGCAGGTAGCTGACGTTGAAACCGATCTCCAGGCTGCCGCCGTCGTAGTCGACCTGCAGTTCTTCCTCGGCCTCTTCCTGCTCCGGGTTGTTGGCCTGGATCTTCATGAAGCCGTTTTCCAGCTGCAGGCGGATACCACGGTACTTCTCGTTGGAGAGAATGGCGGTGCGGCTGAAGGCTTCGCGCAGATGCTGGCGCTCGCCCAGTACCAGCTTGTCGCCATGCCGCGGCAGCACGCGCTCGTAGTCGGGGAACTTGCCGTCCACCAGCTTGGAGGTAAAGGTGAAGTCGCCGGTGGTGGCGCGGATATGGTGCTGGCCCAGGACCACGTTGACCGGCTCTTCCGGTTCGGTGAGCAGGCGCGACAACTCCAGGATGCCCTTGCGCGGCACGATGACCTGGTGCTTCTCGGCCTGGTCGACGTCGGCTTCCAGCATGCACATGGCCAGGCGGTGACCATCGGTGGCCACGGCCCGCAGCCGGCCGGTGCTGGCTTCCAGCAGCATGCCGTTAAGGTAGTAGCGCACGTCCTGCTGGGCCATGGCGAAGCCAGTGCGCTCGATCAGACGGCGCAGGCGGCCCTGGGGAATGCTGAACTTCAGCGAACCCGGACCTTCCTCCACGGTGGGGAAGTCGTTGGCCGGCAGGGTGGACAGGGTGAAGCGACTGCGTCCGGCACGAATCAGCAGCTTCTGCTCCTCGGTACGGATGTCGATCAGCGCATCGGGCTGCAGGCTCTTGCAGATGTCCATCAGCTTGCGCGCCGGCACGGTGATCTCGCCGGCTTCGGCGGCTTCTTCCAGATCGACCCTTCCAACCAGCTCGACTTCCAGGTCGGTACCGGTCAGCGAGAGGCGCTGGCCTTCCACGACCAGGAGTACGTTGGACAGCACCGGCAGCGTTTGCCGACGTTCCACGACACCGGCCACCAGCTGCAGCGGTTTCAACAGGGCTTCGCGTTGAATGGTGAAATGCATGGTCAGGTCCTTGCCAGGGCCGCGTCCGTCAGGTGGTCAGGGTACGCAGCAGGTTCTTGTAATCCTCGCGGATATCCGCGTCGGATTCCCGAAGTTCGGCGATCTTGCGACAGGCATGCAACACCGTCGTGTGATCGCGTCCGCCAAAGGCGTCGCCGATTTCCGGCAGGCTGTGGTTGGTCAGTTCCTTGGACAGCGCCATGGCGACCTGCCGCGGCCGGGCGACCGAGCGCGAGCGGCGTTTTGACAGCAGATCGGCGATCTTGATCTTGTAGTACTCGGCCGCGGTGCGCTGGATGTTGTCGATGCTGACCAGCTTGTCCTGCAGCGCTAGCAGATCCTTGAGCGACTCGCGGATCAGCTCGATGGTGATGTCGCGGCCCATGAAGTGGGCATGGGCGATCACCCGCTTGAGCGCGCCTTCCAGTTCCCGCACGTTGGAACGGATGCGCTGGGCAATGAAGAAGGCGGCGTCGTGGGGCAGGTCGACCTTGGCCTGGTCGGCCTTCTTCATCAGGATCGCGACCCGCGTCTCCAGCTCCGGCGGCTCCACGGCCACGGTGAGCCCCCAGCCGAAGCGCGACTTGAGCCGCTCTTCCAGGCCATCGATCTCCTTGGGATAGCGGTCGCTGGTGAGGATCACCTGTTGTCCACCTTCGAGCAGGGCATTGAAGGTGTGGAAAAACTCTTCCTGCGAACGCTCCTTGCGGGCGAAGAACTGGATGTCATCGATCAGCAGCGCATCCACCGAGCGGTAGAAACGCTTGAATTCGTTGATGGCGTTGAGCTGCAGCGCCTTGACCATGTCGGCGACGAAGCGCTCCGAATGCAGATAGACGATCTTGGCGTTCGGATTGCGCTTGAGCAGGTGGTTGCCCACCGCGTGCATCAGGTGGGTCTTGCCCAGACCCACGCCACCATAGAGGAAGAGCGGGTTGTACCCGTGCTTGGGATTGTCCGCCACCTGCCAGGCCGCCGCGCGCGCCAGCTGGTTGGACTTGCCCTCGACGAAGTTCTCGAAGGTGAAGGTACGGTTCAGATAGCTGGTGTGCTTGAGCGCACCCTCCACCTGCACGGTACGTTCGGTCTTGACGACCGGCTCGTCGGCCAATTCCGCCGTCACGTCTTCCAGGGCGACGCCCGCAGTGACGATGTCCGACTGGATCGGTTGCGGGGCCTGCACCGGTGGTGGCAACGGAGTGCTCTGGCTGCTCGGCGTCTGGACAGCGCGCGGCTTGTTGCTGCGCTTGCTGCCGATCAGCAAGGACAGCACCGGGGCGAGACCGGCGTCGGCATGCTCCTCGAGCAATTCGAGCAGGCGACCCAGGTATTTCTCGTTGACCCAGTCGAGCACGAAGCGGTTGGGCGCGAACACCCGCAGCTCATCCCCTTCCGCTTCCACCTGCAGTGGCCGGATCCAGGTATTGAATTGTTGCGAAGGCAGCTCGTCGCGCAGCACATCCACGCAACGTTGCCAGAGTTCGACCGACACAGCGTCTCCCAAGAACTGGAGCGGCCCGGACGGGCCATGAGCAAACGCCCATTGTATCCCTCCCCACCTGGGTTATCCACATGACTGCGCAGTTTCCCGGCAGATAGCCGCCTCAACCGTCGCGACCGGGCGTATGACCGTCAGCACTGTGGATAAGGCCGTCTGACCTCTCTGGACATCCCGGGGTTTTTCTCTGTGGATAATCCGGCTGTGCGTAACAGCTCTGCTTATCCACAGCTCCTGGACAGCCTGACCACCTTCGGCACACCTGTTGAAAACAGACTTTCCGCTGCCGCTCCGACCAGGCTGGACCCGGGCTGCCACGTTCTATCCACAGAAAACCGCTGCACCATACATATTCACTTCAACAGTCTTTTAAAACCTTCTGACCTGTTGATTTTATTTACGCGCTCGTCTGCCAGCCGGTGCTGGTTGGAAATTGACCTGTACCGAGGCTTTCTCTAGAATCGCCGGTCTCTTTGCGCGGGGCACTCATGCCTTGCCGCTTTCACCTAGGTAAAAGTCCATGAAACGCACCTTCCAACCCAGCACCCTGAAGCGCGCCCGTGTCCACGGTTTCCGTGCTCGTATGGCAACCAAGAACGGCCGTCAGGTTCTCGCCCGTCGCCGTGCCAAAGGCCGCAAGCGTCTGGCGATCTGATTGCCCGGTCAGGTGGTGAGTCAGGGTTTCGGTCGGGACAGGCGCTTACTGAGCTCCCAACAGTTCCAGGCGGTCTTTGACTCTCCCACCCACAAGGCATCCGGCAAGCACCTGCTGCTGCTCGCCCATGCCAATGGGCTCGACCATTCCCGCCTGGGGCTGGTCATCGGCAAGAAAAGCGTCAAGCTTTCTGTCGAGCGCAATCGCATCAAGCGGGTCATCCGGGATTCCTTCCGGCTGAATCAGGACCGCCTCGGCAGCTTCGATCTGGTCTTCGTCGCCCGCAAGGGACTCGGCGAGGTCGACAATCCCGAATTGCACGATCAGCTGCTGCAACTGTGGAAACGTCTCAATCGCCAGGCGAGCAAGACGATTGCCCACCCCATTGACAGTCCCGACGGTGCTCATGCGTAAACCGGCCCTGCTGCTGATTCGCTTCTACCGTTATGCCATCAGCCCCTTGATGGCCAGTCACTGTCGTTTCTATCCGACCTGTTCCGGTTACGCCCTCGAAGCCATCGAGTGCCACGGGCTGCTGCGTGGTGGCTGGCTGACCACACGGCGACTGTGCCGGTGCCATCCCTGGCACTCAGGCGGATACGATCCCGTTCCTCCCGCAAAGAACCCAGCCCCGACCTCTTCGATGGCCGAGTAAACATGGATATCAAGCGCCCGCTACTCATTGCCGCCTTGGCGATCGTGTCCTACACCCTGGTTTTCCAGTGGAACAAGGATTACGGCCAAGGCGATCTGCCCACGGCCAAGACGCAGACCAGCGTCCTGCCGGGCGATACCCCCAACGTGCCCACCGATGTCCCGGCCGATGCCAAGGCAGCTGCCCCGGTGGACAACGCGGCTGCCCAACCGAGCACCGCGCTCATCAAGGTGCGTACCGACGTCCTGGATCTGGCCATCGACCCCCGCGGCGGCGACATCGTCCAGCTCGGCCTGGTGCAGTACCCGAGCCGCCAGGACCATCCCAACGATCCCTTCATGCTGTTCGACAACGGCGCCCAGCGTCTCTACCTGGCGCAGAGCGGCCTGACCGGTGCCAACGGTCCCGATGCCAACAGCGCCGGTCGTCCGCTGTACACCTCGGCGCAGTCCAGCTACGTGCTCGCCGATGGCCAGCAGCAGCTGGTGGTGGATCTCAAGTACCAGGCCAATGGCGTCGACTACATCAAGAGATTCACCTTCCACCGGGGCCTGAAGGTCGACTGCTCGGACGCCGAGAAGGCGCAGAAGAAGATCGCCTGCATCAACCCGGACGCCTACCAGATCCAGGTCAGCTACCTGATCGACAACCAGAGCGCCAGCGCCTGGAACGGCGTGCTCTATGCCCAGCTCAAGCGTGACAAGAGCGGCGATCCCTCGGCCACCACCGCCACCGGCGTGTCCACCTACCTGGGCGCCGCGGTCGGTACCCCGGCCGAGCCCTACCGCAAGGTGTCCATGAGCGACATGGACAAGAATCGCCTGCAGGAAGCGGTGCAGGGCGGCTGGGTCGGTTGGCTGCAGCACTACTTCGTCACCGCCTGGGTGCCGAACAAGGATGAGCAGCACCAGATCACCACCCGCAAGGATGCCCAGGGCAACTACATCGTCGGCTTCACCGGTCCGCAGTTCAGCGTGCCGGCGGGTGGCAAGGGCGAGACCTCGCTGACCCTCTATGCCGGTCCGAAGATCCAGGAGCACCTCAAGACCCTGTCCCACGGTCTGGAACTGACCGTCGACTACGGCTTCCTGTGGTTCATCGCCCAGCCGATCTTCTGGCTGCTGCAGCATATCCACAGCATCCTGGGTAACTGGGGCTGGTCGATCATCGTCCTGACCATCATCATCAAGATGCTGTTCTTCCCGCTGTCCGCCGCCAGCTACCGCTCCATGGCCCGCATGCGTGCCGTCGGCCCGCGACTGCAGGCGCTGAAGGAACAGCATGGCGACGATCGCCAGAAGATGTCCCAGGCGATGATGGAGCTCTACCGCAAGGAGAAGATCAATCCCCTGGGTGGCTGTCTGCCCATCGTGGTGCAGATGCCGGTGTTCCTGGCACTGTACTGGGTGCTGCTGGAAAGCGTCGAGATGCGCCAGTCGCCCTGGATGTTCTGGATCACCGACCTGTCGGCCAAGGATCCCTTCTTCATCCTGCCGATCATCATGGGCGGCACCATGCTGGTGCAGCAGATGCTCAACCCGGCACCGCCGGATCCCATGCAGGCCAAGGTCATGAAGATGATGCCGATCATCTTCACCTTCTTCTTCCTGTGGTTCCCGGCCGGTCTGGTGCTGTACTGGATCGTCAACAACTGCCTGTCGATCCTGCAGCAGTGGTACATTACCCGGAAGATCGAGGCGGCCAGCAAGAAGGCCTGACCCCGCTCACCCTGTCCACACGACGCCCCTTGATTGGGGCGTCGTGCTTTCTGGAGGATCGTCATGTCCCTGCCTTCCGACAGCATCGCCGCCATCGCCACCGCTACCGGGCGCGGCGGAGTCGGTATCGTCCGCGTCTCCGGGCCCCTCGCCGCCCCCCTGGCGCGGGCGATCTGCGGCCGTGAGCTGCCCCCGCGACATGCCCACTATGGCAACTTCCTCGCCGCCGACGGCAGCGTGCTGGACGCCGGCATCGCGCTGTTCTTTCCCGGTCCCAACTCCTTTACGGGCGAAGACGTGCTGGAACTCCAGGGCCATGGCGGCCCGGTAATCCTCGACCTGCTCCTGCGCCGTACCCTGGAAGAGGGCGCGCGCCTGGCCCGCCCGGGCGAGTTCAGCGAACGCGCCTTTCTCAACGACAAGCTCGACCTGGCCCAGGCCGAGGCCATCGCCGACCTCATCGAGGCCAGCACCGAACAGGCGGCGCGCAATGCCCTGCGCTCGCTGCAGGGCGAATTCTCCCGTCGCGTGGAAAGCCTGGTCGAGCAACTCATCCAGCTGCGTATCTACGTCGAGGCTGCCATCGACTTTCCCGAGGAAGAGATCGACTTCCTCGCCGACGGTCGGGTCCAGGGCCTGCTGGAGGGGGTCCAGGCCGAATTGCAGGAGGTCCGTCGCGAAGCCAATCGCGGTGCCCTGCTGCGTGACGGCATGACCGTGGTGATCGCCGGCCGTCCCAATGCCGGCAAGTCCAGCCTGCTCAATGCCCTGGCCGGCCGCGAAGCCGCCATCGTCACCGACATCGCCGGCACCACCCGCGATGTCCTGCGTGAACATATCCACCTGGATGGCATGCCGCTGCACGTGGTCGATACGGCCGGTCTGCGCGACACCGATGACCGGGTGGAACAGATCGGCGTCCAGCGGGCCCTGGACGCCATCGCCGGAGCCGATCGAGTGCTGCTGGTGGTGGACGCCAGCGCACCGGAAGCCCGCGATCCCCAGGCGCTCTGGCCGGAACTGCTGAGCGCCAGGCCGCCGCTGGACAAGCTGACGGTGATCCGCAACAAGGCCGACCTCACCGGTGAGCCCACCGGGTTGCTGGGGTCGACCGCACCGGTGGAGATCGCCCTCAGCGCCACCGATGGCGGCGGAGTCGAGGCCCTGCGCGAGCATCTCAAGGCCTGCATGGGCTTCGAGCAGACCACCGAGGGCGGCTTCAGCGCCCGCCGCCGCCATCTGGATGCCCTGCAGCGGGCGGCCAGCGCCCTGGACCACGGCTATCGCCAGCTCACCCTGGCTGGTTCCGGCGAGCTCTTGGCCGAGGATCTGCGCCAGGCTCAGCAGGTACTCGGCGAGATCACCGGTGCCTTCAGCTCCGACGATCTGCTCGGCCGCATCTTCTCCAGCTTCTGCATCGGCAAGTAACTCCCGCTCCGCTGTAGCAGGCCTGTGCAATGCAGGCCTTGTCTGTCCTCACTTCCCCCTTCCAGAGCCCTGTTGATAACCCCGCCTGAGGTCTGCCCATAAATCGGTGCACGACCTGTCCATGACTGCCACTGTGGATAAGCGGGCAAAGGGTCCACAGGATGCTGATAGCTTGTGTTCATCCACAGCACAAGACGTACACCGGGTTCAGTTTTTCCCCAGCCCAGACCTGCCAAGGGCTGGATAAGCTTATCCACAGCAAAGGGCCTGCATATACATAAGCTCTATATCAGTCCTTTTAAAACTTTCTTCTCTATTGTTTATATTGAGCGTCTACCACGGCGCCTGGTCATTTTTTGGCCAGGGCCCCTTCTGCAAGACTGGCCTAGGCCTTATACTTGCCGGCTTTCCTTCGAATTCCTGCCAACAGGCACGAGGTGCGTGGTGGACTTTCCTTCCCGTTTCGACGTCATCGTGATCGGTGGCGGCCATGCCGGTACCGAAGCGGCCCTGGCGGCCGCTCGCATGGGTGTGCGCACCCTGCTGCTCACGCATAATGTGGAAACTCTCGGCCAGATGAGCTGCAATCCCGCCATTGGCGGCATCGGCAAGAGCCATCTGGTCAAGGAGATCGATGCCCTGGGCGGCGCCATGGCCGCGGCGACGGATCTCGCCGGCATCCAGTTCCGCATTCTCAACAGCCGCAAGGGACCTGCCGTCCGCGCCACTCGCGCCCAGGCCGATCGCGTGCTGTACAAGGCGGCTATCCGCTACACCCTGGAAAACCAGCCCAACCTGTGGATATTCCAGCAGGCCTGTGACGACCTCATCGTCGAAGGCGATCGGGTGGCCGGCGTGATCACCCAGATGGGCCTGAAATTCCATGGCGACAACGTGGTGCTGACCGCTGGAACCTTCCTCGGCGGTCTTATCCACATCGGCATGCAGAATCACAGCGGTGGACGAGCGGGAGACCCGCCCGCCATCGCCCTGGCCCAGCGCCTGCGGGAACTGCCGCTGCGGGTCTCCCGCCTGAAGACCGGCACGCCGCCACGTATCGACGGCCGCTCGGTGGACTTCTCGGTGATGACCGAGCAGCCAGGGGATACTCCGCTGCCGGTGATGTCCTTTCTCGGCAATCGCGAGCAGCATCCGGCGCAGGTCAGCTGCTGGATCACCCACACCAACGCCCGCACCCACGACATCATCCGCGCCAACCTGGATCGTTCGCCCATGTACTCGGGCGTGATCGAAGGGGTAGGGCCGCGCTACTGTCCGTCCATCGAAGACAAGATCCATCGCTTCGCCGACAAGGACAGCCATCAGGTCTTTCTCGAACCCGAGGGTCTGACCACCCACGAGCTCTATCCCAACGGCATCTCCACCTCGCTGCCCTTCGATGTGCAGCTCGAGGTGGTGCGCTCCATGCGCGGCCTGGAGAACGCCCACATCCTGCGACCCGGCTACGCCATCGAATACGATTTCTTCGATCCGCGGGATCTCAAGTACAGCCTGGAAACCAAGGTCATCGCCGGCCTGTTCTTCGCCGGCCAGATCAATGGCACCACCGGTTACGAAGAAGCCGGCGCCCAGGGTCTGCTCGCCGGTGCCAACGCCGCGCTGCGCGCCCAGGGCCGTGAAGCCTGGTGTCCGCGCCGCGACGAGGCCTACCTCGGCGTGCTGGTCGACGATCTCATCACTCTGGGCACCCAGGAGCCCTACCGGATGTTCACCTCCCGCGCCGAGTACCGGCTGATCCTGCGCGAAGACAACGCCGACCTGCGCCTGACCGAAAAGGGGCGCGAGCTGGGTCTGGTGGACGACCAGCGCTGGGCGCTGTTCGAAGCCAAGCGCGAGGGCATCGCCCTGGAAGAGCAGCGTCTCAAGGCGATCTGGATTCGCCCGGGCACGCCCGAGGGCACGGCGGTGGCCGAGCGCTTCGGCACGCCGCTCAATCACGAATACAACCTGCAGAACCTGCTGGCCCGGCCGGAGATCGACTACGCCGGTCTGATGGCCGCGGTGGGCGAGACGCCGGCCGAGACCCAGGTCGCCGAACAGATCGAGATCAAGACCAAGTACGCCGGCTACATTGATCGCCAGCAGGACGAGATCCAGCGCCTGCGCGCCAGCG
>Ga0157369_10004213_pt1 | contig 17029 bp, 17 predicted proteins | sample C25metaG_FD_113461 | JGI IMG/M metagenome (GOLD analysis project Ga0157369, IMG submission 113461) | Corn rhizosphere microbial communities from Kellogg Biological Station, Michigan, USA - C2-5 metaG | ecosystem: Host-associated > Plants > Roots > Rhizosphere > Soil | place: USA: Michigan... | reverse complement strand
TCAGGGTCGAACTCGGGTTCTTGCGGCACATAGACGGTGGATAAATCCTGCTGCCGAGTGACGAGCCCGTCGTCCGGCTGCATGAGCCCAGCGACGATCTTGAGCAGCGAAGACTTGCCCGCGCCGTTGCGGCCGATCAGGCCGACGCGTTCGCCGGCCTCGAGCGAGAAATCGGCGTGATCGAGCAGCGCGACGTGACCGAACGCGAGTTGCGCGTCGACGATGGAGTAAAGCGACATGAAAGAGCGCGCCTGCAAAAATTCAAAACGTCCATTGTACCGGCCGCGGGGGGGCGAGCCGGCTCCGTTGGGGGTTTCGGTACAATCGCGGCTTGCCGTCACGCGGCCGCGAGCGGCGTAACGGCGATTTTTCAGGAAGAATCGGGTAATTGGGGCGCTAACGCTGTGAGCGAAGTTATCGAGTACAAGAGCTGGGTCTGCTTGATTTGCGGCTGGATCTACAACGAAGAGGAAGGCTTGCCTGACGAAGGCATCCCGGCGGGTACGCGCTTCGCGGACATCCCGGACGATTGGCGCTGCCCGCTGTGCGATGTGGGCAAGGCGGAGTTTGCGGCCGTCGAGTTCTAATTGGCCGTGTGGGCGAATCGCCGCGTAGGCTGATAGTCGCGCGGCCCACCGGAAAGCCCGCAGCCTTTGTTATACTCTGCGCGCGCCGATGCATTCGGGCTCATCGCCCGTCGAGCCCATCCTCCCCGTAGTTCAATGGATAGAACAAGTGCCTCCTAAGCGCTAGATACAGGTTCGATTCCTGTCGGGGGGACCATCCTTCATGTGAAGCGAGACGCGGCGTACCTGTGGCCACGCCCGCTCTATGCTTCCCTTGCTTCATGCGGCCACCAGCGGCCGCAGATCCGACATATCGGTTCGAGCGGCCTCTTCGAGGTCGTAGTCGGCTTGCAAACCAAGCCAGAATTGCGGCGTCGTACGCAATACGATCGCTAGCCTAAGCGCCGTATCGGCAGACACGGCGCGCGCGCCGTGGACAATCTCGTTGATCCGCCGCGGCGGCACCCTCATGGCTCGAGCGAGCGCATTCTGGCTCATGCCGAGCGGAAGCAAGAATTCCTCGTTGAGCACCTCGCCCGGATGGACGTTCGCAAGTTTTTTCATGGACCATTCCTTAGTGGTAATCGACGATTTCAACATCGTGGGCATTGCCGTCGTCCCAGCGGAAGCAAACGCGCCATTGGTCGTTGATGCGAATGCTGTATTGCCCTGCCCTACGCCCCTTCAACCTTTCCAGCCGATTGGCGGGGGGCGCCTGCACATCGATCAGCGAATGCGCACTGTGGAGCATTCGCAGTTTTCGCCGAGCAACTTGATGCAGCTCTGCCGGCACTCGCCTCGAGCGTTGCCCAGCCCAAATGAGGGCCGTTTCTTTGTCGGTAAAGTTTTGGATCGCCATCGATCGTGTTTGTTAAGTATGACGCAAGACGTTATATGACGCAAGACGTTATAGGATGAACAGCCCGTCGGAGAGGGTCCCGGGGGTGACTTGTAACAAAATCGATCGATCTCAGCGCCCTAGCCTGATGGCCAACGCGGAAGGCCAGTGCGTTCCGGATATGTCGGAAAGGAATGCGCACAGTCGGTCATAGCGGCTCAGCGTGCTAGCATTGGCAGATCACGGAAGCACCCCATGAACCCCACGACAGCCCATCGATTCGACGCCGAATTCGCGCCGCTTATTGCGCAGGCGGTACGCGCCGTCGCCGGCGCCAAGGTCGACGTGCAGCTTCAGGGTTACGGCGGCCCCCAGCACCCGACCACCTTGAAGCTCGCCGGTCCAATCTCCGAGCGGGCGGGCGATGCCCGTCATCCGCTCAATCTGCATATGACCTGGGACGAATGCGAGATCGCCTCGCTGATGGAACCGAACGGGTCCCAGCGATTCGCTCATTACCTGGAAGCGTTACCGCGCAAGCTACGCGCATGGCAAGTCGCGCGCGATTTCGATTTGGCCACGCGCTCGCAAGCGGAACCATTCGTCTTGCTAGGTAATCTCGATTTGGAAGGCTGATGCGTTAGACGCGCCGAGACGCGAGGCGCATGGCCGACCGCGCCCGTGGCACGGGCGCGGCTTGCGGCTGTATCGGCACGCTAGCGGGCTCGTGCCCCGAACGCCGGCCTAATGCCGATGATGAAGCCGATCCAACCAATGATGGGCTTGCATCCAACGCATCAGATCGGCAAGGGGATGGTCCGTGCGGTAGCGCGTCGCCACCGCCAGCGCGGCGCAGGCGAACAGCGCCAGCACAAGCATGAAACCGATCGACGAATCGAACATGATGGCCTCCGCGATCGTCCTGATAGTCGCATTCTAGGCGCACCAGACGCATTCGCGAATGTGCGCCGCCGCACGCCACGCCAGAAACCCATCGGGCTGCGATAATTAGGGCCCCCACCCCACTGAATCATTGAAAGGAGCCGCCGTGAGCGAGCCGACTTCCTCCCCCGCCGACGCCATCCGCCGCGTAGCGTTCATTGGCCTGGGCGTCATGGGCTATCCGATGGCAGGCCATTTGGCGAAAGCGGGTTTCGACGTCACCGTCTACAACCGCACTCAGGCGAAAGCGCAGGCATGGGTCGGCGAATACGGCGGCCGCGCCGCCGCCACGCCGCGCGAAGCCGCGCAAGACGCCGAGCTCGTACTCGCCTGCGTCGGCAACGACGACGATCTGCGCAGCATTGCGCTCGGGCCGGACGGCGCATTCGCCGGCATGGCGCGCGGCGCGCTGTTCGCCGATCACACCACCGCCTCGGCCGGCGTCGCGCGCGAACTGGCGCAGGCGGCCAGTGAGGCCGGGATCGCTTTCATCGACGCCCCCGTCTCGGGCGGCCAGGCCGGCGCGCAAAACGGCAAGCTGACGATCATGTGCGGCAGCGACGACGCGCCGGGGTTCGAGCGCGCCGCCACCGTCCTCAAACATTACGCGGTCGCCGTCACGCTGCTGGGGCCCGCGGGCGCGGGCCAACTGTCCAAAATGGTCAACCAGATCTGCATCGCCGGGCTTATCCAAGGCCTCTCCGAGGCGATTTACTTCGGCGAGCGCGCCGGCCTCGATATGGTGCGCGTGCTGGAGGTGATCGGCAAAGGCGCGGCGGCAAGCTGGCAAATGGACAACCGCGGCAAAACGATGATCGAGAACACGTTCGATTTCGGCTTCGCGGTCGATTGGATGCGCAAAGATCTCGGCTTCTGTCTCGAAGAGGCCAAGCGCAACGGCGCACCGCTGCCCGTGACGGCGCTCGTCGATCAGTACTACGGCGACGTCCAAGCGCTAGGCGGCAACCGCTACGACACCTCGGCCTTGATTTGGCGGCTGCGCAAGCTCCGCGAAGGCGAATAACGCGCAGCAGCGCGGCGGCGGCGGCCGCCCTCGCCTCGCGCCTAGCTGCTACACTCGGCTCGCACGCCGCACCGCGGCGCATCGTGCTGCACCGTTGAACCTGTTAAGAAGAAGGAGGCATCCGATGGCTGAATTCAGAATCTGGTCAGACGACTTTCCCATCAACGGCTTTATGCCGCGAGCCCAGGAGTGCAACGATAAATCGTTCGGCGTCGACGGCGACGGCGGTAATCTGTCGCCGGCTCTCCAATGGGAAGCGCCGCCGGAAGACACGAAAAGTTTCGCGCTGACCGTCTACGATCCGGACGCACCCACCGGCAGCGGGTTTTGGCATTGGGTGGTCGTCAACCTTCCCGCCGACACACGCTCGCTCCCGCTCGGTGCAGGCAAAGCCGACGGCTCGCTGCTGCCGGCCGGCGCGATCCAAGTTCGCAACGATTACGGCACGGCGGGCTTTGGCGGCGCGGCGCCGCCGCGCGGCGATAAGCCTCACCGATACATCTTCCGCCTCCACGCACTCAAGGTCGATCGTTTGCCGATCACACCGGAAACAACGAATGCCGTCGCGCGTTTCATGACGCATTTGAACGAGATCGATTCGACCACTTACACGGGCCTTTACGAACTGAAGTAAAACCGCACGCCGGCGGCAACGCGTCTAGCCTTGCGCCGCCGGCCGCTCATCGGAGCCATCGCCCCATGACTCGGGCACTCTCGTTGCGCACGCAACGAACTGGTTTTGCTTCGCCAACGGCGAACGCGTCAGCGCAACCGGCGCTGAACGCTTAAAATGCGACGTCCCCCCGCCGTCAGACACCCGAGTTGCTCCCCCGATGGAAGTCGAACAAGGCATTCCCGTCCCCCAACGCTATTGGGCGATCGTCGTGATCGCGCTGGGCATCACGCTTGCCGTGCTCGACGGCGCGATCGCCAACGTGGCCCTGCCGACGATCGCGCGCGATTTGCACGCTAGCGCCGCGGCGTCGATTTGGATCGTCAACGCCTATCAACTTTCCATCACGATCTCGCTGCTGCCGCTTGCCTCTCTCGGTGATCGAATCGGCTATCGGCGCGTTTATACGGCTGGCCTCGCGCTTTTCACGGCAGCTTCGCTCGGTTGCGCGCTGGCCGGCTCGCTGCCGGCGCTTGCGCTCGTGCGCGTCGTGCAAGGCTTCGGGGCGGCCGGAATCATGAGCGTAAATACAGCGCTCGTGCGCACCATCTATCCGCCGAACATGCTTGGCCGAGGGGTGGCGATCAACGCCATGGTCGTCGCCGTGTCGTCGGCCGTCGGCCCGACTGTCGCTTCCGCCATTCTTTCAGTGGCATCGTGGCCGTGGCTATTCGCGGTCAATGTCCCCATCGGCATCGTCGCGGTGATCGGCGCGATGCGGGCGCTACCGACCAATCCCGGCCACGACGCGCCATACGATCTCCTGAGCGCCGCGATGAATGCCGTCGTGTTCGGGCTGTTGATCTTCACGATCGATGGGCTCGGTCATGGAGAAGCAGCCGGTTGGCTCGTCGCGCAAACGTTGATGCTATTGCTCGTCGGGTACGTGTTCGTGCGACGTCAATTGACGCGCACGGCGCCGCTCTTGCCGATCGATCTGCTGAAGATTCCCGTCTTCGCGCTATCGATCGCCACGTCGGTCTGCTCGTTTTGCGCGCAGATGCTCGCGTACGTCTCGCTGCCGTTTTTGTTTCAGAACGTCTTCGGCTTCGATCAAGTGCAAACGGGCCTGCTCATTACGCCTTGGCCGTTCGCGATCATTTTCGCCGCGCCGCTCGCGGGCGTGCTGTCGGATCGTTATTCCGCTGGGGCGCTCGGCGGCATCGGCCTCATCGTTCTCACCCTTGGGCTCGCGCTGCTCGCTACGGTCGGCGCACATCCCACCCCGTTCGACATCGCCTGGCGCATGGTCCTGTGCGGCGTGGGCTTCGGCATGTTCCAGTCGCCGAATAATCGACAAATGCTGTCGGCCGCGCCGCGCGAACGCAGCGGCGGGGCGAGCGGCATGCTCGGCACCGCGCGCCTGACCGGGCAGACAGTCGGCGCGGCGCTCGTCGCGCTGATCTTCGGCGTGGCGCCAAATCGCGGCCCGACGGTAGCGCTTATCGTAGCCGCGGGCGTCGCGGCGCTCGCGGCGATCGTCAGCTTGATGCGGCTGCGTACGCCGAGCGTATTGAAGTAAATAGAGGAAAACGGGCAAGCACGCGAACGCGGTTAGTGTCGTGCTGGCTCGGAGAATCAACGGACTTCCCCGGCATTCCACTCCCCCGGACAAACCCGAGGGCCGCGCACTCGCGCCCTCTATCGCTGTCCAATCCATACCCGCGGCGCGTGCCCCAAGAGGGCGTGTACGCCCGGTTACTCCGCTTCCCGCTCACGGCATGCAATCGATTGCAGCCGCCGTCAAGGAGCCGCCATGTCGCTCATCGTCGCTGGACGTTTCAACACGTTCGCCGCGGCCGAATCAGCCGCCCGGCAGTTGTTCGCGCAAGGCTTTCTCGAAGAGGACGTCAGCCTGTTTTTCGTCAACCCGCGCGGCCAGCATGCGCACGCCGCCGCCGATAGCCTGCACGCCGTGCCGCATGAGTTACGTCCGGTCGCGCATACAGGCCGCGGCGCGATCGTCGGCGCCGTCGCAGGCGCCGTCGTCGCGGTCGCGCTATGCGCACCGCTGACGGCCTCGTTTATCGCAGCCGTCACGGCGGCGGGAGTCGGCGCTTACGTCGGTGCATTGCTAGGCGGGGTAGTGCAGGCGCGACTCAGCGCGGCGCCTTCGATCGGTGAAGTCGCCCACCACGCCGTTCATCACGAAACGCGCGATTCGGGCGTACTCGTCGCCGTTCATGTCTCGCCCGACAATCAAGCCAAGGCGGCGCAAGCGCTCGACGACGCCGGGGCGCTGGCGATCGAACGCGCGGCAGGGCGCTGGCAGCAGGGCAAATGGGCCGACTTCGATCCGACGCAGCCGCCCGTGCCGCTAGGGGGATTCTCGCATCGCGGAGCGTAGGGTCATTCGTCGCGCGCGGGCCGGCCTTGCGAGCGGGCCTCGCGCGTATGCACGCCTCGGCGCGGCGCGTCAGGGAGTGGCGGCGTCAAGCCGACCGCCTGGCCGTCGCGCGCTACGGTGCGCGCCGCTCGCGTCCGCTCGCCAATCGCGCTATGGCTAGCTGCCCGCCTCGCTCACCTTGAGGCGATTCTTCACCTGATGAACGCCTTCGATGCCCTCGACAACCTGCTGCGCGCGGGTTTTTTCGTCGGTCGTCGGCACGGACCCTGTGAGCCAGACGATCCCGCGGCGTGTCTTCACGTGAATGTGCGTCGACTTGACGTCCTTCGCCGTCATCAGCGCCGCTTTAACCTTCGTCGTTATCGTACCGTCGCTAATGTGTTGACCGAGCGACTCGGAACCGCCGGACGGCGCCGACGCAGCTTCCGTGGAGGAAGCGGCGGATGACGCCATCGTCTGGGCCGTCGCGCCGACAGCGAACATCAACGAAGCAACAACCGTTGCGGTTTTGAGGAGTGGGAGCGCTTTCACGATTTCTCCTGCTCAAAGATGGAAGGAATTGCCGAACCGAGACGCGCAAATCCGGGAACGGATACTGACCCGCGTTTCGCTCGCCCACACCTCCCCGCAAGCGGCGTGCCCCTAGTTGCCTCAACGGCCCCTTCCCACGCCTTCGCGCACTTTGCGACGCATCTGCAGCAAAGCGCGCCGCGCTTTTGCACTGCACTCTGTAAAAGCTGCCGCGATGGCGGCTACGCGGCACGCTCCGTGCGACGACGAATCGAGTGGACGCCCCGCGCGGCAACAATTGGTATGGGCATTGCTTAAAAGCCAGGACTATTCCACTGGACATTTCGTTATGCCGCCCACTCTTGAACTGCGCAGCAAACAACACGTCGCTCTCACGCCGCGCCTGCAACAATCGGTGCGGCTGTTGCAGTTATCGTCGCTGGAGTTCCAGCACGAGCTGCGTCAAGCACTCGATAACAATCCGTTCCTCGAGTACGACGATCCTATCGTCGAAGAAGCCGAGGCGAGCGCAAACGGTGCGCACGACCATGACGGCGCGCCGCTGGAGTCAGGGGCTGCGGCTGAAGCGCCATCCACCGCGGAAGCCGCCGATCCCTATGACGGCATGTCGACCGTCGACACCGTCACCAGCTCGCCCGCCGACGATCCGATCGGCGAATTCGGCCAAGACTGGTCGACGCGCGGCGCCTCGCGCAATAACGGCGATTCCGACGACGTCGATCCCGGCGCATGGGCGCATGCCCAGCCGACGATGCACGAGCATCTGCATAACCTGCTGCAGTTATATCCCCTGGGAGAACGCGATCGCGCCGCAGCGCAAATCGTCATCGAAGCGCTCGACGACGACGGCTACCTACGTGAATCGCTCGACGAACTCGCGAGCGCGTTCGAAGCCGATCCGCCTCTTAGCGAAGAGGAATTGCGCGTCGCATTGAGGCTTGTGCAAACGCTCGATCGCCCCGGCGTCGGCGCGCGATCGCTCTCGGAATGCTTGGGCCTGCAACTCGATGCGATGCCGTCCGACACGCCCGGACGCGCGGCCGCGCGCGAAATCGTCGCGCATCATCTCGAACGGCTCGCGCGGCGCGAGCACGCCGAATTGCAAAAGCAATTGGGCTGCTCCGCCGAAGAGTTGCGCAAAGCCTGCGCGCTCGTGCGCCGGCTCGACCCCAAGCCCGGCCAGTTCTACTCGCGCGCCGACGACAACTACGTCATCCCCGATGTCATCGTTCGCCGCGTGAAGGGCCGTTGGGTGGCGACCATCAACCCCGCCGTGTTGCCGCGCGCGCGCATCCATCGCGTCTATGCCGAGCTGTTCGCGCAATCGGGCGGCGCCGGCTCGCCGCTCGGGCAGCAACTGCAAGAAGCACGCTGGCTGCTGCGCAATGCCGAGCAACGCTTTACGACGATCCAACGCGTCGCGCAGTGCATCGTGTCTTATCAGAAGGCGTTTTTCGATTACGGAGAGATCGCGCTCAAGCCGCTCGTCCTGAGCAAACTCGCCGAGGAGTTGGGCTTGCACGAATCGACCGTCTCTCGTGCATCGAGCAACAAGTACATGGCGACCCCGCGCGGCATCTTCGAATTCCGCCATTTCTTCCCGCGCGAACTCGCCACCGAAACAGGTGGACGTTGCTCGGCCGCCGCGGTTCGGGCGTTGATCAAAGAGATGATCGAACAGGAGGACGTGCGCAATCCGCTATCCGACGTGGCGTTAGCCAAAATGCTCTCCAACGAAGGCATGATCGTGGCCCGCCGCACCGTCGCCAAGTATCGCAACCTGCTGAAAGTCCCACCCGCGCAGTTGCGTCGTCAAGCCTAAACGGTCAAGCACAACGAAACAGGGCCGGCGAGAATGCGCCGGCCCTGTCGTTTTGGTCTTACCGTTCGGAGCCTAAGCCGCGATATCGGCCAGCTTGACCGCGTTGCGCGTGACGGAAGCAGCAGTCGTCACATGCCGCAAATCGGCAAGGAACGAATCGCGCCAGGTCGAGAGATCGTTCGAGCGTAGGCGCGCCATCATGTCGGCGTGCCGCGCCTTGCGATCCTCTAGCGGCATCGACAGCGCGCGCTCGAGCGCCTCCGCCATCTGCGTCAGATCGAACGGATTGACGACGAGCGCTCCCGGCAATTGCTCGGCGGCCCCCGCGAACTGCGAAAGCACCAACACACCCGGATCTTCCGGGTCTTGAGATGCTACGTACTCCTTAGCAACGAGATTCATCCCGTCGCGCAGCGGCGTGACGTAGCCCACCTGCGAGAGACGGAACAGCGCCATCAGGATGTTGCGTTCGTATTTTCGATTCAGATACTGGATGGGCGTCCAATCGAGTTGAGCGAAGCGCCCATTGATGCGCCCTGCTTCGCCCTCCAGCGTTTGACGAATACGCTGATACGTCTGCACGTCGGAGCGCGTCGGCGGTGCGATCTGGACCAACGACACTCGCCCGTGCCAATTCGGCGAACCGAGCAACAGACGCTCGAACGCTTGAAAGCGCTCCACCAAGCCTTTCGAATAATCGAGGCGATCGACGCTCATGATGAGCTTGCGGCCGCGCATCGCCTCGCGCAAGGTACCCACGGGCTTGCGATCGGTGAACTGCTGGGCCGCTTTGGCAATGGCGTCGGGATAGATTCCGATCGGGTAGGCCCCGACCTTGAGCACGCGCCCGAAGGCTTGAATCATGCCGTCGTCGCTTGCGGTCCCGAAGCCGCCCCGCTCGATGTAGTCGACGAACGATTGACGATCCGCTTGCGTTTGGAAGCCGAGCACGTCATAGCTGCACATGGCCTTGACGAGCTCCTCGTGCGGCGGCACGGTGCGCAGCATCTCGGGCACCGGAAAAGGAATGTGCAGGAAGAACCCGATCGGGTTGCTCACGCCGAGATCGCGCAGGGCTCGCGCGAACGGCAACAGATGATAGTCGTGTACCCAGATGATGTCGTCGGGCTTGAGCATGGCCTTCAACTGCTTGGCCAGCGTCGCATTCACGCGAACATACCCGGCATACTCTTGTCGGTCGTACCGCGATAGATCCGTGCGGTAGTGGAACGTCGGCCAAAGCGTCGCGTTCGAAAAACCTCGGTAGTACTGATCGTAGTCGCGACGAGTAAGACCGACGGTTGCATACGTGACCTTGCCCTGCGTGTCGATCGAGGGGGCGTGGGATTCGCCCACGATTTCCCCGCTCCATCCGAACCAGACGCCACCCGTTTCCTTCAGTGCGTCTAGCACGCCGATCGCGAGCCCCCCTGCCGCGGGGCGGCCCTCCTGCGTCGGCGCGACGCGGTTTGACACCACGATTAGTCTGCTCATTGGCGGCTCCACCTCTTCGGTTGGCATTCTTGCGCGGCGAACCGTCTCGCCGTCGCAGATATCGTGTACGCAAGGTACGTGCCGCCCGATTCGGCCGCGCGCAGCCGGCATCGAGACGCTTACGCGTCCTGTTCCGAACCTAAATCGCGCTGATAGTCGATTCCCTCTGCGCGCGAGCCGCCCTGGTTATGCTCGCCATCGGGCGGTGAATCGGGCGCTGCCCGGTTCTGAGCGGAGGGATCCTGCGAGGATGCGGCTCGAGCGGCATTGCCGCCACCGTTCTTCGCTTCGCGCTTGAGCGCATGGCGCGCTGAGCGCCGCAACGCGGGATGTCTCATGCAACGATCTCCAAGAGCGGTCGGTTTGGCCGGACAATCCATCAAGTCTAGGATGCGGCGCGAGATTCGCGCGGTAACAATTGCGTCAGATTTGTAACCGCTACACCTTTCGCGCGTAGACACCACTGTTCGTACGATTAGTGCAACGTGGGTATTCCCGGCGGCGTCGGGGGCGGATCGCCGATCGGAGGCCGCGGCGGCTCGGGCGGCTCACGTTCGGGCACGGGCCCGGGCGTCGGCGGCTCCTGCGGCGGTGGCGCGACAGGATCGGGCTCGGGGGTATGAAGATGAATCGGATGAAGCGGCTCGCGGCGTGATGCGGATCTCAAAACGCAGTACCTCGTTACGCAACCTGGCGTTAGGCCTATTGACGAGCAAGACCTCTGCCAGACGGCAGGCGGGCTCGCGTTGCCCGCCTGTCCAATAACCCGCTGCGCGCCGCACGCGCGCAAAGCTCACTTGCCGGCCGTCGCCTCGCCGGTTTCGCCGGCGGCATCGCTCTCGCTCGCCGATTTGGCATCTTCGCCATATTCCACGAGCCGGTTGTAGAGCGTCTTCAAACTGATGCCGAGAATTTCCGCCGCGCGCGTCTTCACGCCGCCGCACTGTTCCAAGGTAGCGAGGATGAGCTGACGATCGGCCATCGCGAGCGAGGTGCCGAACGGGATCGTGACGGCCGTGCCCGTCGACGGCTTGGACAGCGAGATTTGCAACGGAACGGCGGCCGTGCTGTCGGCGTCCGGGCCCGCCATGATGAAGGCGCGCTGCACATAATTCTTCAACTCGCGCACGTTGCCGGGCCACGGATACGACAGCATCATGTCGCGCACGGCGGGCGGGAACTGCTTGCGCGAGCCGTGGCGTTCGTTGAGCTCCTCGAGGAACGCTTGGGCGAGTAGCCAGACGTCGTTACCGCGCTCGCGCAGCGGCGGCAAACTGATCGGAAACACGTTGAGCCGGTGATAGAGATCGAGGCGCAGCTTGCCCTCCAGCACGGCCTCTTCCGGATCGCGATTCGTCGCGGCAATCACGCGGACATCCGTTTCGATTTCCTTGGTGGTGCCCACCCGCATGAACATCCCGGTTTCGAGCACCCGCAGAAATTTGACTTGCAGCTCGGCCGGCATCTCGGTGATTTCATCGAGAAAGATCGTGCCGCCGTTGGCGCGCTCGAAATACCCCTTGTGCTGGCGATCGGCGCCGGTAAACGAACCCCGTTCGTGGCCGAACATCTCCGATTCGATCAAGTTCGGCGATATCGCTCCGCAATTGACGGCGAGAAAGGCATGCTTGCGGCGCAAGCTCAGTTCGTGGATGGTCTGCGCCGCCACTTCCTTGCCTGTGCCGGATTCGCCCACCAGCAGCACGGAGGCCGCCGTCGGCGCCACGCGTCCGATTTGATCGTAGACCGATTGCATCGCGGCCGAGCTGCCCAACATGAAGCCGAAGCGTCCCATGCGGCGCAATTCGCCGCGCAGCGTGCCGATCGTCGCCTTCAGATCGCCCGCGCGCGGCAGACGATCGAGCACAGCCTTCACGCGCTGCATGTTGATCGGCTTGACGAGGTAATCGGTCGCGCCCATCTTGAGTGCGGTGACGGCCGATTCCACCGTGGCGTGGCCGGTAATGACGATGATTTCGACGCCCGAACGCGGATCGAGATCCTCGAACAGATCGACGCCGCTGCCGTCCGGCAATTGCAAATCGGTGAACACGACATCGGGGGTCTGGCGCACGAGCTGAATGCGAGCCTCACGTAAATCGCCGGCGGTCGCTGTCGTCAGGCCGTCGGCGGCGATGATCGATACGAGGGCTTCGCGGGTTTCGGGGTCGTCGTCGACAATCAGCACATGTGGCATCTGAGTTTGCGGATCTCTGTAAGTTAAGGGTGGAAAAAAGGGGCGTATTCCGGCAGGCAGCGCGAACGCCGCCTGCCCGGATCGCCGATCGCATCATTTTGCCTAGACGCGACGATTGAAGCGAGCGATTCAACAACCTCGATCGAAACGAGCGCCGCCGGCTAGCGGCGCCATGGGCGGCCCAGCGCGCGCAACGCGGCGTCAGCTATGCCCGTGCGGGAAGATCCATGCGTCGCGGGTACCGCCGACCTGTCCGAAAGTACCGTGACCGGCCCCGTTGGGCACGACTGTGCTTCCCGGGCCGCTTGCCGCCACGGGCGAGCCCGGCGCGGGCTCGGCGGCCTGCGCGTTCACCGCGCCCCCTTCGCTTTCCCACCGGTTCAGCTCACCGGCGAGCCGGGCTTGCGATGCGCGATGCTTTTGCGCCCAGCGCCAGGCAATCATGCCGCCCACCGCGACGAGCGCGCCAAAAATGCCGATTTTGGGACGAGCCATCATATCCCCCCTTGCATTGCTCGGTTCATAGACGAATGCGAGGTCAAGCGACGCTTGCGCACCGCCGGATTCCCTTGGGATCGATCCGGGCGCGCCAAGTTCCGCTCACCGCCGAATTGGTCATCCCGCAGCTTCCGTGCCAGCTCCCGGCGATTATTGCGGCTAGGGCGGGCGCGCTTTGCGTGGTTAAATACTCCTTTTGGAACTCGTTACGCGCATTCGCGCCGAAGGAACGAACCACTCAAATTTTCCGGCGCCGCGTTGGCGCCCCACACATTGCAATGAACGACATGGCCGAGCCTACCGACATCGAAACTCCGGCCGCCCCGCATGAGTCAAGCGCGGCGGCACGATTCGCGAATACCCTGGCGCGCGACGCGGCCGGGCTCGAATCGTACGGCTCGCTCTACGGCTCATCGCCGTCGATGCTGGAACTGTACGAGCAAATCGAGCGCGTCGCGTCCACCGACGCTACCGTGCTGGTCGTGGGGGAATCGGGCACGGGCAAGGAGCTCGTCGCACGCACGATCCACGATCGCAGCTCGCGCAAGGATCGCCCGTTCGTCGCCGTCAATTGCGGCGCGATCCCCGACAGCCTCATCGAAGCCGAACTATTCGGCCACGAGCGGGGCAGCTTCACAGGCGCCGTCCAGGGCCGCGCCGGCTACTTCGAACACGCCAACGGCGGCACGTTATTTCTCGACGAAGTTACTGAGATGATGCCCGTGCGGCAGGTCAAGCTGCTGCGCGCGCTCGAAACCGGCACTTTCTATCGCGTCGGCGGCACTGAGCTCTTGCACAGCGACGTGCGCGTGATCGCCGCCACCAATCGCGATCCGCTCGTCGCCGTCAAAGAAAACGGCCTGCGCGAAGATTTGATGTATCGTCTCGCCGTTTTTCCGCTGAGGGCGCCCCCGCTGCGCGAACGCGAAGGCGATCGGGAACTCCTCGCACAGCACTTTCTCGCCGAGCTGAACGCGCAAGAAGGCACCCATAAATCGTTCAGCAAACGCGCGCGCGAAACGCTACGCACCTACTCGTGGCCCGGCAACGTGCGCGAGCTCAAGAACAGCGTCTATCGGGCGTTCATCCTCGCCGAGAAAACCGTCGAGATCGAGCATCCGCGGCTGGCCTCGCGCTCGAAGAAAGCGGTGACCCAAGGCGATGTGATGAGCATCTGGGTGGGCACGCCGCTCGCCGAGGCGCAGCGGCAAATCATCCTCGGCACGCTGAAGTTTTGCGGCGGCGACAAACGGCGCGCGGCGAAAGCGCTCGGCGTGAGCCTCAAGACGCTCTACAACCGCCTCGGCGCCTACGAGGAAGACGAGGACGGCCCGACGCCCGACGCATAAAGCAAACGCGCCGTACGCACCCTGGCAGGGCTGCGTACGGCGCGTTTCGCTGATGTAGACGAGCGCGGTGGGGGCGCTTAAGACTCGACGTCCTCGAGGCTGAAGATTTCCGTCTGGTCGTTGTACGAAAAGATCTCGCCGTAACGGCCCCAGTTGATGACGGCGTCGAGCGTCTCTTCCGCTGCGCTGTCGGACAAGAAGTCTTCCAATTCCTGCTCGAAGCGCACCCGCGGCGCGCGATGGCCCGGCCGCTCGTTCAGGACCTTCTTGATGCGCGCGGCCAGCGGCACGTGGCGCAGCAAGTGTTCGGCGAACATCATCTTGCGCTCCTGCGTACCGAACTCGGCGAATACGCGAGCGGGCGGCGTCAGAAAAATGTCGCCTTCGCGAACATCGGCGAAACCGAGGTGCTGCAGCACTTCCGCGATCGGGAACAGATCGTCCACTTCGAGATGCAGCGAACGCGCGATTTCCGGCATGTCGGCGCGGCCATGGTACGGCGGCGCGGCCAGCGTCTCGATCAGGCCGGCCATCAAGTTGGTCGACACGCTCGGCAACCAACTGCCGAGTTCGAGCCCCTTCTTCGTCGCCTCATCCGTGCGGCGGGCCGTCATCTTCGCGTAGATTTCATCGACGAGACGCCGGAACGCCGGATCCAACCGGTTGCGCGGGTGCGCGAACGGCACCTTGATCTCGGCCAACACCCGCCCGGGATTGGACGAGAGCACGAGAATGCGATCGCACATGAACACCGCTTCTTCGATGTTGTGCGTGACGATCAGGACCGACTTGATCGGCATGCGCCGCTGCGTCCACAGATCGAGCAAATCGGTACGTAGCGTCTCGGCGGTCAGCACATCGAGCGCGGAGAACGGCTCGTCCATGAGCAGCAGCGTCGGATCGACCACGAGCGCGCGCGCAAAACCCACGCGCTGGCGCATGCCGCCCGACAGTTCGCGCGGGTAGGCGTTTTCGAAGCCGTCGAGACCGATCAAATCGATCGCAGCCAGGGCGCGCTCGCGGCGCTCGCGCGCCGCGACGCCCTGCGCTTCGAGGCCCGCTTCCACGTTTTGCAGCACCGTGAGCCAGGGAAACAACGCGAACGTCTGAAACACCATCGCCACGCCCTCGGCCGGGCCCGATAGCGGTTCGCCCAAGTAGCGTACGTCGCCTGCGGTCGGCTCGATCAAGCCGGCGATGATGCGCAAAAGCGTCGATTTACCCGAGCCCGAACGGCCGAGCAAGCCGACGATCTCGCCCTCGCGCAGCGACAGGTTGACGTCGTCGAGCACGAGCAGCTCGCCTTGCGCCTTCGAGAAACCACGCCGCACGCCTTTGACGTTGAGGACTTCTTCGCCCAGACGCGGCGCGGCCGTCGCCGTGCCGGCGAACGGTGCGGCGCTTAGGTCAGCTTTCGGATTTTGCATTGCGCTTCACTCTTGATTTGAGCAATGGGTAGGAACGCCGTTACGGCGCGCCTCGCCGACAATAGGGCCCCGGTCAATCGAGCCGCAGCTTCGCTTCCGCATAGGCATAGAGCGGGCGCCACAGCAGGCGGTTGAACAGCGTCACGAACAACGACATCACCGCGATGCCGAGAATGATTTTGGGGAAATCGCCGGCGGCCGTGTACTCGGCGATATACGCGCCAAGCCCATGCGCGGCGACCTTCGTATCGCCCCACTGTACGAATTCGGACACGATGCTCGCGTTCCAGGCGCCGCCAGACGCCGTGATCGCGCCCGTCACGTAATACGGGAAGATGCCGGGCAGCATCGCTTGCCGCCACCACTGCCAGCCGCGAATGCGGAAATTCGTCGCCGCCTCACGGTAGTCGTTCGGGTAAGCCATCGTCCCGGCGATGACGTTGAACAGGATATACCACTGCGTCCCGAGCACGATCAGCGGGGACAACCACACATCGGCGTTCAAATGAAACCGCACGATGACGATGACGAACGCAGGGAACAGCAGATTCGCCGGAAACGCCGCGAGAAATTGCGCGATGGGCTGAACCTTCTCGGCAATGGCGGGCTTAAGCCCGATCTTCACGCCGAGCGGCACCCAGATCAGCGACGAAATGGCGATCAGTACGACGACGCGCGCCAGCGTGATAAAGCCCAGCAGGAATACGTGGCCGACCTCCGCGCCCGTCACCCCCGTGCGCACGTAGGCGACGACGCGCCATACCACGTACAACGTGGCGGCCAGCACCGCCACCGCCCACGCGATATCGCCCGCTCGCGAGCGCTTGTTGGCCCGAGCAAGACGCGCGAAGGCCGCGCCGTCGACCCGAGGCAGCTTGAGCGGCATGCGCGCGAGCTTGGCGAACATCCAGCCCGCCGGCACCAGCAACAAATGGATCAGCCGCGTGCGGCGCACGAGATCGAGCAGCCACGATTCCGGCGCATCGCCCGAACTCGTCGTCTCCATGCGGAACTTGTCGGCCCAGGCGACGAGCGGCCGGAACATGAGCTGGTCGTAAGCCAAAATGACGATCGCCATCGCGACGATCACCCAGCCGACGGCGCTGAGATTTTTCGCGGCGATCGCTTGGGCGAGGTATGCGCCGATCCCGGGCAGCGTGATGGTGTTGTTGCCGACGGTGATCGCTTCGGAAGCCACGACGAAGAACCAGCCGCCCGACATGGACATCATCATGTTCCAGATGAGGCCCGGCATCGAGAACGGCACATCGAGCTTCCAGAAACGCTGCCAGGCCGTCAGGTGAAAGCCGCGCGACACTTC
>Ga0157369_10004212_pt1 | contig 17030 bp, 10 predicted proteins | sample C25metaG_FD_113461 | JGI IMG/M metagenome (GOLD analysis project Ga0157369, IMG submission 113461) | Corn rhizosphere microbial communities from Kellogg Biological Station, Michigan, USA - C2-5 metaG | ecosystem: Host-associated > Plants > Roots > Rhizosphere > Soil | place: USA: Michigan... | reverse complement strand
GACGCGCGCACATGGTCAGAAACGGCAGCGGGTCATGCCCATTGAACCATGCCATCTCCCGATTTCCTTTGAGCGACTGCCACCACCCGCGGAGCGTGAGCTCCCGGCGGAGTATATAGCTGAGACTGGCGAGCACATCAAGGGGCTCAACAATAAAGACCCGGCCCTCAACCACCGGCAATCGGCAGACGCGTCTTCCCGTGAGGTCGAGGTGCAGCGCCCGCACGACGTCGACACGGGCATCATCCTCGAACATCCGGAAATTCGCGCCGATCCGCGGATTGAAATCGAGCAGCAGGTATTCACCGGTTCGTTTGTCGAGCCGGTAATCGATGTCGACAATGCCAGCATAGCCGATGCCGGCTAGGAACTTGGCGGTCTGCAAGACCAGCGGTTCATTGCGCACCGACACGCCCAGCGTGGTGGAACCTGCAGACGCTGGATAGGAGCGCAGCTTCTTGCCGGTAAAGGCCACCAGGCAACCTGTCGGCGGATTGCAGTAGCCGTGGAAAATCCAGTCTTCCGCGCAAGAGTCGGGAATGTATTCCTGAAAAATCAGATTGGGGATATCCGGGTTTTCGGCCTGGTGGTAAAGGGCCAACAGTTCCTTTGGATTCCGCGCCACGGACACGCTGTGGGCTCCTGCCGGTAGCCGTTGCGATTCGGCCGCTTTGACCATGATCGGAAATATGGCACGTTCGATGAATGCGTACACGTCGTCGACGGAGCGGGGAAACGCGTTGTCCGGGCATGGCACGCCGAAGGCCCTGCACAGGGAATGCAATTCTTTTTTATTGGACAGCTGCCTAGGAAGCTCTCCTGGCAGCCGCGGGAACAGGAACCATTTTGCAAGCTTGTGAGCGTGCTCGGCGATGAAGGCCGCGGCCGAATCGTCGGTGGGGATCAAAATCGTTGGACGCCCCAGCTGTTCACCGATCCCGGTTACGCGCGCAAGAACCCTTTCCGCATCCCGGTCTCCGCTGTCGCAGGCAAAAGCCTTGGTCAGATAGTAGGACGTGGCTGCGGGGGCGAAACGGTCTTCGACGACAGCATAGACCGGCACTCCCAGCCTGCCCAGGCTTCGAATGATGCCCAGAGTGCCATGGTGAACGGCATAGCGCCCGATCTTCAGCACCAGTACCGGTACTGTGACATCGAAGTCCAGCGGGTTGGGCATCAGATCGTGCCGATTTATCCTCGCCTGCTGCTTCAAGATTCCCTGCACTTCAAGGCGTTCGCGAAGTGGAAAAGTGCCGGTGAGCGGCCTTGGCTCGTCGTGGCAGCAATGTGACCGGCCACGCGGCGCCCAGTGATGCCCGTGCCGACGAGAAACCGCATGGCGGGGCCAAAACAACCTGCGCTGGCGACGCCGGTAAAATAGAGGCCCGGCACGGAGGACTCGAAGTTGGAGGAGAGCGCGGGAAATTCCTGCTCGGTGCGCAGCCGTGACCTCAGGCCGCCGCTGAGGAACGGCAGACGCCGGAGAGAAAACCGGTAACCGGTGGCGGCGATAACATGATCGGTCGTCAGATCGAAGGACCGCCCATCCGGCCCGATGGCCCGCAGCACGGCGCGACTGCCTCTCTGATCGGCTCTCAGAACGACGGTATTGGTCATAATCTGGAGCCGGCCCACAACTCGATCTTTCAGCCACCACGCCCCGGCCGGACCCAGAGCGGTTTTCACTCTTTTGAGGCGAACCTGTTGCGGCAAATGGCGGAACAGCATCGGGACGTTACAGTAGGCCTATGTCGCCAGCCCCCGTCCCAGACCGGAGACTGGATAGCGCAGGCGTTGGTAGGCAGTCCGCCGGAATGCTCCCGGACGCTCACCCCAACTCAGTGATAGTTTCCGCACCAAGAGGCCTACGGATGCTCCTCCTTCGGAGAGCAGCGCGGCTGTTTCGAGCGCTGACTGGCCGCCGCCGATCACGGTGACATCCTTGCCTTTGAATCCGCTCAGGTCATGGTGATCAGAGCTGTGAGACAGAAGTCCGGACGGCAAGCCAGCGATTTCCGAAGGAATATGGGCGGCATACTCCAATCCGGTTGCCACGACGACTTTGCCGGCGCGCGCGATCGTGCCGTCAGCCAGCCGCAATTCGAACCCATCGTTAGATGCGTCGATCGCAGTGACCATCACGTCCTCGACGTTGGGTACAAGATCCCGCTGGAAAGACAAGGCATATTGGGTAAAGACATCGAGTGACACCGGCACGCCCCATGCGCCGTAAGGTAGTTGTTTTTCCGCGCAGTATCGCGCCAACGTGTGGCCTCCGGTTGGATCAGAAAGGCTGGAACCGCATCCTTCAGACTTCAGGACCATGCCTCTTGGCATTTGGCACTGCCACCGATGCATCGGCCTGCCGAAAATGCGGAAATCGATACCCGCCAATTGCAGGTGTGCGGCAATAGTGACTCCGTACGGACCTGCGCCGATGATGGCAACTTGGGAGTAGGGGACGTGGTCCAACAAATCTTCCTCTGATGGCGATTCTAAAAGCAAACATCGTGCCAAAAAGCTAGTGTGGTGAGCCAGATGTTCTTAAGAAAATCCCAGGCAGTCCCTTTTGGTCGGGGTTTCAGTGCAAACCACTGACAGCGCGGAACAGCGGGCGCCACGGAACCGCGACTGCCACCACGACTTTGGAGTACACAGCGGATTTCTGACTCACGACACGAACGGTAAGACATCCTCTTGACTTTGATGAGTGGAATGCAATTCACCTTTGTAGGTCTCCAGCTGCCCTGCTGGCGGAGATCTAACGAGTGTTGGAGCCGTGCTCCGATTGTATAAGTGGCGTGTGTTGGTAGTTCAAGAAAGGAGCTTGTCCGTCGCCAAAAGTCCGCCACGCCACAGAATCAGGAGTTTAGCCGTGTGATACATGCGAGTCTGCGTCATGTATCGAACCGATCCGGCCCCGGAGATTCTAGCCCTGCGCCAGCACGCTTTTACGTGACTTTTGTATACTTCCTGGAAGAAGCCTTTCAGCCGCCTGCTAGAGTTGCTACTCGAAAGAATACCCAGTTTTTCGAAAGGGCTTACGTGACGATGCCGTGCCTCGCGGCGTACCGGCCGAGCTCAGCCGCAGAGCGGAGGCCAAGCTCTTCCATAATGCGGTATTTGTGAAACTCCACGGTGCGCGGCGATACGTTTAGCTTGACAGCAATGGCCTTGACGTGGAGTCCCTCCGCTAGCAACTGCAGCACCTCGCGTTGGCGTGATGTCAACTTGTCTAGTGGACTCCGCCAGCTTTTAGCTCGAGATGAAGCCGCATTCTTCACTGCCTCCGCGATCGATCTCGTCACGTAGACATTCCCTTTCATCGCCTCTCGAATAGCCGTGCCCAATTCCTCGCCGGCAGAATTCTTCAGGACGTACCCAGAAGCTCCCGCGGCTAACGCTTCGGTTGCGAAGGTGACGTCCGGGTGCATGGTGAGGAAGATGATTCTGACAGTTCGATCATTGTTGCGGATCTGTCTCACAGCATCGATTCCGTTTAGCAGGGGCATCGTAACGTCGGTGATGATGATGTCCGGCCTGATATCTTGCGCTGCGCGCAGTAGCGAACGCCCATCATTGACGACACCCGCAACCTCGAAATCGGGATGATCCAGAACCCGCCGCAATCCTTCGATGACGATGTCGTGGTCGTCAGCCAGCAGCAGTCTCAACGGTTTCATTTTCCTTCTTTCTGAGCGGGACGAAGACTTCCACGGTGGTTCCGATCCCCGGTTGTGACCGGATAGTGAAATTGCCATTCACCAACCGTACTCGTTCCTCCATGCTGACCAAGCCTAACCCGCCCTTTTCCCTAGCTGTATTCACATCAAAGCCACTGCCAGTATCTTCAATCCGGAGTTCGATGCCGCCTTGCTTCCCCGAAAGTACGATCCTGACGTGTGCAGCCTTGGCGTATTTTGCGATATTTCGAAGACTCTCTTGTACAACTCGGTAGAGGCACAGAGAAATATCTTCGGGGAGTGAAGAAGGGACGCGTTCGGATTCGAATTGGGGTGGGACCTCCCCCTGCGCTGCGAAGCCGATGCATTCTTCCCTTAGAGCGGCTTCCAAGCCAAGTTCATCGAGGATAGCGGGATGGAGCCGCCGCGACAGCGCATGAACGTTTTCTGCCAAGTCGTTGGTCCGAGTGCTGAGAACGCGGATACGCTTGGGGAGCGACTTGGGCGACTTCACGGATGGCTGAAGGAGCGTAGAGATCTCCATACCCAATGCAGCCAACTTCTGGCTGAGATCGTCGTGCAGTTCCCGAGCGAGATCCTTGTTACCGGCTTCTTGGAGGTCAAGAAGGCGAGCCGTCAAGGACTGCAGTTCCTTTTGGTCTTGAAGTAGCGTTGCTTCGATCCTCTTGCGTTCGGTGATATCGGAAACAAAGCTAACCCCAATCACCCCAGTTCGCGTCTCGAAATAGCTCAAGCCGACGTCGACCGGAAATTCTGACCCGTCCTTACGCACCGCTGAGAGGTTCAAGCCAGCGCCCATGGGACGCATGCGGGGTTCCTGAAAAAAGCTTTCCACATGTCCAGCATGCTGGTGCCGGAAGCGTTCTGGGATCAACATCGCTAACGACTGGCCAATCATCTCCTCGCGCTTGTAGCCGAACATTGCTTCGGCAGCGGGGTTCACTAGCATGATCCGGCCCTCGGCATCGTGAGTCAGAACGGCTTCAGGCACCGTTTCGAGCAGTGTTCGAACTGCTTCGTTGCTTTCCCGCGCCTGTTCCTTGGCTCTTTCACGCTCCGTAACGTCCACACCAGTACGAATCACGTGCTCCACCGCTCCGCGATCGTTTACCGCAACGGCAGTGGACCAGGCGATCAACCGAAGCTCGCCTTGCTGGGTGCGCCAATGAGTCTCTGCTTGCATTGATCCAGCACCCCTGAGCATTTCCTTAAAGCTGTCCTTCACGTGAGCTCTCTCTTCCAGTACGGGCAGAATATCCCAAAGGCGTCTGCCTTTCACCTCTTCCAAGGAGCAACCTGTCAACTGCTGAGCGGGGCGATTGAACTGGAGGATTCGCCCTTGGCTGTCCAAAATGATGACCAACAGGTCCTTGGCAATGTCCAGGATCGTTGTGAGGAGTTTCTCTGCCCGTTGCGCGCTCTGCTGTAACTCGTCAACCGATGTCCCGACACCTACCATCGGGAAAGTGCTGCCGCCAGCTTGAGAGGGGCGCTTGCCGCCTTTGCGTGCCCCAGAGGAGCCTCCGCTGCTAGCCGCCGCAGCAGGTGCTGCGGCGGCTCGTTTCGTAGGTTTTCGAGGACCTCTTTTTCGTTGCACAAGCGCGTATGGACGTTCTCAGGCCGCCGCATTCCGTGGCAGCGTCTTCAACAGAGACTATCACGCCCTCGCTATCGCCAGGTATACGACGCCGCCGACGCCGCAGTCGGATGACGCCTCGACTTCATGCGCCCTCACTCAACCCCGATCGGAGTAGAGGTCGCCACCTTTTCAGGATCCCCGACGGCCAAGGGCTATCCAATTCCGCTCGTTCAAGCGTTTCCCTTTCGGATTAACTCCCGCGAGAGGTTCACCGCGGCTGCAATCGGTAAGGGCGCGAACGATCATGATCTCGTATAAGCCGCTGTGGCCCAGCGCCGCGTGGAGAAACAGTAAACTGGAAGGTCGCACGTATGCCGCTCTCTGTCGGCGACAAACTCGGGCCATACGAAATCCTGACGCGTCTCGGCGCCGGTGGCATGGGAGAAGTGTGGAAGGCTCGTGACACGCGACTGGATCGGATTGTCGCGGTCAAGATCTCTCAAAGCAACTTCGATGATCGCTTTGAACGAGAGGCGCGAGCTATCGCCGCGCTGAACCATCCGAATATCTGCCAGCTTTATGACGTCGGCCCGAACTATCTGGTAATGGAGTTCGTGGAAGGCTCGCCGATCGCGGCCGCGGATAGTGTCCGGAGACTCTTGGATCTGGCTGCGCAGATCGCGGATGGACTTGCGGCCGCGCACACCGGGGGCATCCTCCATCGCGATTTGAAGCCCGACAACATTTTGGTCACGCGCGACGGCCGCGTAAAGATTCTCGATTTTGGGCTGGCGAAGTCGGTCACCTCGCGCCCAACCGACGATGCCACATTCACTATGGGCATCACCGATCCCGGCACAGTCGTCGGCACGGTCAATTACATGTCGCCCGAGCAGGCACGCGGGGAACCAAATCTCACTTCGCAATCCGACCAATTCTCGTTCGGCCTGGTGCTTTATGAATTGACAAGCGGGAAGCGCGCCTTCCAGCGTGGAAGCGCTGCGGAGACCATGACCGCAATTATTCGCGAGGACGCCGAGCTGCTTCCAGCCAGTGTGCCTGCGCCATTGCGCTGGGTGATCGAGCGGCTGCTGGCCAAGGAGCCCGCCGAGCGCTATGACTCCACGCGCGACCTGTATCGCGAACTGAAGCAGATCCGCGACCGATTATCTCAGGCGACCAGTGCACAAACTGCGGCAGTCGTGGCTGCTACACCCAAGCGAAAGCGCGAGCTGGTTCTTGGCGCCGGAGCGATCGCCTGCCTCGCTGCCGGATCGGTGCTCACTCTTTTTCTCATTCCGAAGCCTGTTGCAGGTCCCGACCTATCGGCGTACAAGTTTACGGCGCTCTCCCGAGCGGAGGCCGAGGAGCGTTCTCCCCGATGGTCGCCGGACGGCAAGAGCATCGCTTACACCACGCGCGTTCATGGCCTCATGCAGGTCTTCACGAAGCCGGCCGGCACACCGGATGCCGTGCAACTCACCAAGGCTGACCAGAATTGCACTTCCCCGTTCTGGTCGCCCGATGGCGCCAGCGTTTATTACATTTCCGGCGGAAACCTGTGGGCCGTCTCGGCCGCGGGCGGCGCTTCGCAAAAAGTATATGAGGAAGTCACGGCCGCCACTCTTCATCCGGATGGCAAGACACTGGCATTCGACCGCGGCCGTAAGTTATGGATCGGGTCTCTGAAGGGCGGTGAGGCGAAAGAGCTGTGGCAGGGCCCGACCAATGGCGGGTTGAGTTTCTCTCCTGACGGCTCGAAGCTGGCTGTCGACAGCATAGGACCCGTTATGATCGTGCCGTATCCTTCCGGCACGCCGCGACCGCTCGAGGCCGGAGGGCCGGTGCTGACGGCGCCCAGCTGGTTTCCGGACAATAGCCACCTGGCCGTGGCCGTGCGGAACCGTGACGGGACTGTCCTTTCGATTATCGATGCAGCGGGCGGAACCCGGCGCACGATTGCCTCCGCTCCCAACGGATTCCCGGAGCCATCCGTTTCGCCGGAGGGAAAGCGCATTGCCTATGCGGCCGGCCAGTTCGGATGGGACGTACTCGAAATCTCGATTCCGAATGGCGAGGTCCGGACGCTTGTTTCGGGCGGCATTTCGAGGACGCCGGATTGGGCGCCGTCGGGAACCCATTTCATCTTTTCGGATGCTACCGGCGAGGACGCCGGGATTGTGGACCGGCAAGCGGGGGTGGATGGATTTTCCCGGCGGCTGGGCGACGCCAGAGGAAATGATGCGCAATGGTCTCCGGATGGCGGGCGATTCGTCTTCTATCTCGAACAGGATCGTATCGGCAGACTTATGCTCGCGAACGCCGCAGGGGGCGGCACTGTCCTATTGGATTCCGTACAGTCCGGACGACTGAATGGAATGTCCTGGTCGCCGGATGGGCAATGGATCTGCTATTTACGCGAGGTCGCCGGGAAACAGGACCTCGTGAAACTGCGCGCCACGCCCGGATCAGCGCCAGAGACTGTGGCGAACGCCAAGCCTCAGACGTGGGCAGACTCGATGCCCCGATGGTCGCCCGCGGGAGACTGGATCGCGTATCCAGCCGCGGATGGCATCGATCTGATTTCGCCCGATGGCAAATCCACGCGCAACCTGACTTCACGAAAATTCCTGGCTTACGGGTTCTCGAAGGACGGCAGCCAGTTTTACGGCGTCTTCCAAAACACTACCGGCAGCGGTGCGCAGTGGCAGCTTTACTCGCTGAACGTGAAAACCGGCGCGGAAAAGTTTCTTGCGCCTATTGATCTTCCGGCCTCCGTGGATCGTATCGCCGGATTCAGCATCCATCCTGACGGCAAGCGCTTCCTCACCTCCGTGGCTAAATTCCCCTTCGATATTTGGATGCTGGAGGGCTTCGAGGAGCCGCGGCCGAAGAGCTGGCTGGACCGGTTGCTGCGCCGCTGAAGTATCGCCCGTTTACGTCGTGCGGTAGGCCTCGCGCGCCACTTCCACGTAAGGCACCGGAGCAACTGTGGCACGGATCTCCACTTGGACGTGGCTCTCGACTGTGAGTCTGGATCCGCTGCCCGGCTGCTGTCCCCACACAAACGTCACTTCCTCGCCGGTCTGCGCATGTTCATTGTCCAGCATGGCAAGCGTCAGCATCTTGCCTTCATTAGAACTGTAGCCGACCCAGGTGGAGATACCGGCGGTCCTGCCGTTCTTGGTGACCTTGTCGTACTGCCAGGTGGAATACACCGCCGACGGAAAATCGATGTACTTGGCCCGGTCGCCCTTATCGAACATAGTGGCGATAGCCTTCATCACATCCGCCTGATTCAGCGCCAGAGTGACTTTGGTGCGCCTGGGATTCTTCGAAATATTCTCGAGCGCTTCCCGTCCGACAAAGTCGTGGTCGAACTTGACGGTGGGTCCATAGCCGAGATCGTAGGGCGTCAGGTAGTAGTCTTCGATGTTTTCGGAATAGAAGCTCCCGCCAAGGGAGCCGATCGCTTCGTAACTGTTGGCGGGCAGCCATTCGCGGTAGGCCTTCATCTTCGCGCCTGTGTACACGGCGGGCAGAGGAGAAGGGATCCAGCCCGATTCCAAGGTGTTCGACGAATACGCCCGGGCGCCACACAGCCGTAGCCCGAACTCCTGGCCCGCTTCGACGATCGCCTCCTTCACAGCATCCCCGTCGGCTGCCGGGCCGAACAGCTCGAATCCGGGTTGACCCACCATACCGTGACGCAAAGCGCGAACCTGTTTCCCCGCGATCGTGAAGACCGCCATGTGAAAGAATTTGACGTCCGGCACGGAGCCGCCCAACACCTTCTCCATCACCTTCAACGCATGGGGACCCTGCACCTGATAGCGGTACGTCTTGCGCACCACCGGACCCTTCTGCGCAGCTGCTCTTTCATCCCTCGTCACCTTGGCGTTGTAGCCGCCGGTTTCGCAATGGTACTGGACCCAATTGTGAATCGAAGGACGGCCGACCAGATTGAAAACGTTCGGCTCCAACCCGAACAGAATGACATCCCCAATGACGTATCCGTCGTAATTGCAGGCTATGAACTGTTTTGCTTTGTTGGGACCGAAGTTCTTAAACGTGTTGATCCCGAGGTCGGAAAGCAACTTGAGCGCATCGGGGCCTTCCACGTACATGTCGGTCATATGGTACGACTGGTTGAACAGAACACAACTTTTCTGCCAGGCGCGCTGCTCATCCCGCCAATTCGTGTATTCGCTCGGCACGACGGGGTAGACGTAGGGACCGATGGCTGAATTTCTTAACAGCCGTACCGGGCCGGTCTTCTGTAACAGACTCTCTAAATTCTGTTCGTTCATAAAATGGTCAATCAGTTTCCGAATCCCAATTCATTCTACCGGTCTAAACGGGCTAGTGTAGCACTGCGAGAGAGCATGCAGCACGAAATTAGACGCCACTTTGCTCCTCGTGATGACGCTCATCAAACACATTGATAATGTCGTTGCTGGATCCTATACAGGCATCGAAGAGCGCACTTTATGTTATCAAGGAAGAACCATGGGGATTCGCTCCAACATTCTACTCGTTTTTGGCCTCCTTTTGTCGATTGTTTGGCCCGTTCCAGGCCAGCAATCTTCTCCGGGGATTGTGCCGGTCACCAGCCAGATGCTCCAGGAGCCTGATCCGGCTGACTGGCTGATGTGGCGACGGACCCTGAATAGCTGGGGCTACAGCCCGTTGACGCAGATCGATCGAACCAACGTGGCAAATCTGAAAATGATCTGGAGCCGCGGCATGGGTCCGGGCGTTCAGGAAGCCACGCCGCTGGTATATAAGGGCGTGATGTATCTGCCGAATCCCAGCGATTATATTCAAGCGTTAGATGCCGCGACCGGCGAAGTGAAATGGGAGTATAAGCGCCAGATCCCCGACGACCTCGGCAAGTTTATCCCGGTACCAAGCATCAACCGGAACCTGGCGATCTTCGGCGACAAGATTATCGACACCAGCCAGGACGACTTTCTCTTCGCCCTGGATGCCGTAACGGGCAGGCTCGCATGGGAGACTCGTATTGTTGATTATCGCGAGACTCCCGCGCAGGAGACCGCCGGTCCGCTGATCGCCAACGGCAAGATTTTTTCCACGCGCGGATGCGAATTCAAATTCAGCCCGGATGGCTGCATCATTACCGCCCACGATGCCGTTACGGGCAAAGAACTGTGGCGAACCCGGACCATTCCCAAGCCGGGCGAACCGGGGGACGAAACGTGGGGCGGGATTCCTGACGCGAAAAGAAGGCACGTGGGCGCCTGGATGGTCCCCAGCTACGATGCCGAGCTGAATCTGCTGTACGTCGGAACTTCGGTGACTTCTCCCGCACCCAAGTTCCTGTTGGCCGGGAATGACAAGACCTATCTCTATCACAACTCGACGCTCGCGCTGAACGCGGATACGGGCAAGATAGTCTGGTATTACCAGCACATCGTGGATCACTGGGATTTCGATCATCCCTTCGAACGGCTCTTGGTCGATACCGTGGTGGCGCCGGACCCACGCGAGGTCACCTGGATTAATCCACGGCTGCTGCCAAGCGAACGGCGAAAGGTGATCACCGGGATCCCTGGTAAAACGGGGATCGTGTATACACTCGACCGGCAGACCGGCGAGTTCCTGTGGGCGCGGCCGACTGTAACGCAGAACGTCGTGTCCAGGATTGACGGAGCCACCGGCGTAGTCACAGTCAATCCGGAAACCACCTTCACCGAAGCAGGCCAGACACGATTTGTGTGTCCCACTCCCAACGGCGGTAAGGATTTCCAGGCCGGCGCTTATAGCCCGCTGACGAACGCAATGTACTACGGATTGCAGAACACCTGTATGGATGCGACTGCGATCAACAACCCAAACTCGGCTTACTCGTTCAACTCGCGTTCGAAGATTACTCCTGGCACCGAAAACGTCGGCACGATCTACGCGGTGTCGGCCGAAACGGGCAAGACTCTCTGGAAGTACGAACAGCGTGCGGGCATGATGTCGCTGGTCGCGACCGGCGGCCGCCTCATTTTCGGAGGAGACACAAACGGCCGGTTCCGCGCGTTCGATCAGGATAGCGGCAAAGTACTCTGGGAGGTTAATCTCGGATCGCCAGTCACAGGTTATCCGATCACCTATAGCGTGGGCGGCAAGCAGTATGTCGCCGTGAGCGTAGGCAACTCGCTGGTAAGTTCGGGATTAAACCGTCTGACTCCCGAGCTGCATCCCAGCAACGTCAGTAACGTTTTCGTTTTCGCACTTCCCAACTAGCTCAATGCACAAGCTCAGTTCGCTGGCGCGCCCGGAATAGGAGCCTTGCCGTCCAAAGTGAGGATCAGCAGGTGCGCCGGTTGAGGAGGAGGCGCTGGTGCATCGCCGGCCTTCGAGGCGCCGCGCCCGCCGCCACCTAAACCGCCACCGGCGGCCGGACCGCCCGAGACGCTGATGTACTGCTTGCCCTCGATCGTGAACGAAATCGGCGGACCCATCTGCGAGGTGTGGAGATCCAGATCCAGGAGCTGTTCTCCTGTGTCGGCGCGAAACGCCAGCAGCCGGTTATTGACGCTCGAAAATACGAGATTGCCCGCCGTGGACAGACTGCCTCCGGCAAACGGCCCCGCACCGGCTCCAGCCTCGCGCCAGCGTTCTTTGCGAGCGATCGGATCCCAGGCGTACAGGACATTGCCGGACGGCCCGTCGGGTCCAATCTGCCGGAGGGGTTCCAGCTTGGTCGGCGCTGGCGCAGGTGGTGCCTCGGAGTCAGCGGCTGCCGCGACTGCTGGCGGCACGTCCGCTCCCTTTCCCTGATTACCGCCTCGGCCAAGGACGCCGCCTGTCAGTCCCGCGCCCATGTTGAACTGACCTCTGCCGGTGGCCCCAACGTCGGTCGGAGCCGGAGTAAATGTCGGATTCGCCCGATACGTGGCCCCTTGTCCGGCCGTCCCGGGAATGTAAACCAGACCGGTGGTGGGATTGTAGGACCACGGAGGCCAGACGTGACCGCCTGACGGTCCCGGATTCACACTGACCGGAGTTGTCTTATAACGTGCGCCCGGATTCACGATGGGGTGACCCTTGGCGTCCATCCCCGTGGCCCAGGACACTTTTGTGATGGGATCGGCAGAGATGACCTCTCCCGTCAGCCGATCCAGGACGTAGAAGAACGCATCCTTCGGCGCGTGCATGATCACTTGGCGGCGTCTGCCGTTGATAGTTAAATCGGCCAGCATCAAATCCGCGATCGAGTCGTAGTCCCAATCGTCGCCGGGGACCTCCTGGTAATACCAGACCATCTTTCCTGTCGCGCCGCGAACGGCGAGGATGCTGCACGAGTACAGATTGTCGCCAGGACCGCGGTGCACGTCGGTCCATGGACCAGGCTGGCCGGTCCCCACATAGACGATGTCGTTATCGGCATCGTATGCCATGCCGTTCCAGACACCCGCGCCTCCGCCGATCTTCCACCAATCGTTAGTCCAGGTCTTGGCGGCCGCTTCCAGTTCCGGATGCTCAAAAGGCTTCGAGGGATCGCCGGGAACGGTATAGAACCGCCACGCCAACTTGCCGGTGTTCACATCGTAGGCGGAAAAGAAACCGCGAACCGCATATTCCCCGCCGCTCACTCCGATGATGATCTTGCCGTCTTTAATGACGCGGGGCGCCATGGTGATGGTATAAGGCATGGTCTCGGGAGAAACCCGCGTCTCCCAGAGAACCCGGCCCGTTTTCGCATCCAGTGCCCGGAGTCTGCCGTCCACGGCTGGGGCGATGATTTTCCCTTGATACATCGCGATGCCGCGATTTACGACTCCGCAGCAGATTCTGGATTGCCAGACTTGCTGGTTCACCTCGGGATCGGCTCGCCACAGTTCCTTGCCGGTCTTAAGATCGACGGCGTAGACGATGCTCCACGGCGTGATGCTGTAGAGAACGCCATTGAAGACCAGCGGCGTCCCTTCCTGGTGAGTTTGCGGATTGCCGGGCGCGAGCGGAATGTCGTAGGACCAAGCCAAACCGAGGCGGCTCACATTCGACGCGTCAATCTGCTTCAGCGGGCTATAACGCTGCTCCGCCCAATTGACTCCATAGCTAACCCATTCGTCGCCGGTCTTGCTACCGGTCTTCAATAAAGCGTCGTCTACCCGGCGCGGCTGCTGCGCAGCCATAACCCAGCAGGACAGAACAGCCGCTATCGTGATCGGGAACCATGACTTCATCTGTTTGTCCTCCAAATGCAAGAATGGCGACGAATACTTGCCGCCTCAAGCTTACATCTTCAAAACAGTTCTTTGCTGGCAAGCGCCGCACCCTGGACGAGCGCCTCGAACTTGGCCCACATCACCGGCGCGGGTACGCGCTCGATGACATCCACCTGCGCGAAACCACAATCCGTGCCGGCAATCACATTTTCCGGACCGACCAGCTTCGCGTAGCGAACAATCCGATCGGCCACCAGCCGGGGATGTTCCACAGTGATCGTATGGTGCGTGATCACTCCCGGAATCAGGATCTTACCCGCCGGCAATTTGCGATCCTGCCAGACTCGCCACTCGTGTTCATGCCTGGGATTGGCGGCTTCAATTGAATACGCCCCGGCGCGCACCTGCAGGATGAAGCCGACGATATCGCCCAATGCCGCATCCGCCAGGTGCGGAACGTGCCAGCTCCCGAAACAGATGTGATACCGAACCCGGTCCTCAGGAATGCCCCGAAGCGCGTGATTCAGTGCGTCGACGCGCAGCTGCGCCCATTCCCGATAGCGTTCCGGACTCTGCTGCACCAGGTGGTCGTACATGTTGGCGAGCACGGCGTCGTCCACTTGAATGAGAAGGCCCGCCTGATGAATTTCCAGGTACTCCTGACGCAACGCTTCGGCCAGCGCGAAAATATACTCATTTTCCGTCGCGTAGTGCTCGTTGACGCCATCATAGGCGGTGCTGGCTGGAGCCACCGCGGTTAGGAACGCCTCTTCTACCGTTACCGACTTCAAGGCCGTTTTAAAATTAGCGATGGCCGAACGGATGGGTGCGGGGTCGATATATTCAATCGGCCCGACGCAGGCCTCCGTCGGGCGACCGGTGAGCACACTCGGCATTTCCCGCGCGATGACATCGCCGAATCGCTGCAGATCCCGGCCAAGCCACTCCACGGGGCGCAACTGGTTGGGACGGATTTCGAATCCTGAGATGCGATTCAGAACGTAGTTGGACCAACTGGATTTTCCGAATTCACCGTCGCTGACGATGTCCAGACCGATCGCAGCTTGTTTCTTGACCACTTCGGCGGTCGCGCGCTGCAGCGTCTCGATGTAGCCGGCAGTGGGTACAGCGTCCTTCGGCCGATCTTGGCCGGACTGGGCTAGCGCTTTCAGTTCCGCAGGGCGCACAAGGCTCCCGACGTGGGTCGTTAGGATTCGTTTTTCGCTTCGTTTCATGCTGGTTGTTTTTCGCGGATCGCTCCGAAGGATATCACGGGAGCTTTTAGCGGAGTTTGCGGACATCAAGCGGACTGATAAAGCTGATCGCTTGGGTTGAACCAACCAATCCTAGGGCAAGGAAAACACGATGAGCGATTGGCTGCCTTTGGGAGCGCCATTTGCGTTACCGCCACTGGCCGCAATGATGGCCACGTATTGTTTTCCGTTCTTCCCTCGATAGGTCATGGGCACGGCGGTAGCGGTGTAGGGCAGTTTTGCGACCCACAATTCCTTGCCTGTCCTGGAATCGAAAGCGCGGAAGCGGCTGTCCGTGGTTGCTCCGATAAATACCAGGCCTCCCGCCGTGACGATGGGTCCGGCGCTGTTCGCCGACCCGGCATGTTGTTTACCCTCTGGCAAGCTCTCCACAAGGCCGAGGGGAACCTGCCAGGCAAATTCACCGGTGTTCGCGTTGACCGCGATCAGACGAGACCACGGCGGCCGGAAGCAAGGCAGATTCGCAATGGTCCGGCCGCTCGCGTCTTTAATCGGTGCGTTGAAACCGAAACCCTGGGGCCCGCCGCGTACGTATTCCACCAGCCCTTCTGCGTTCCCTGGTGTGTATTTGGGATTGTTTTGCAACCATCCGGTGGCCGGACTATCCTTGGTGGCGAGAAAAACATAACCTAGATTGGGATCGGTAGCCGTGCCGCCCCAGTTAACGCCGCCGCCATAACCGGGAAACACAATGGCCGGTTTCGTCGTAGCGCCATCAGCATGGAACGGCCATGGCGTGTAAGGACCCGCGTTGTAAGGCTGCCACTTGTCGTACCACTCCTGGCAAGCCTTGGCATGCTCCGGGGTCGTGTCCGCCGCGGTTACCAGATCATCCCTGGTGAAGCTCACGCGCGCGATGGGAGGCGGCTTCACGGGAATCGGCTGCGTGGGCGAATACCGCTCGCCCGGCACGTCACCCTGTGCGACCGGGCGCTCCTCTACGCCGAAAACGGGCTTGCCGGTGGTGCGATCCAGAATGAACATGTAGCCGATCTTGCCGACCTGCGCTAACGCGGGAATCTTCTTACCGTCCTTAACGATATCGATCAGCCCCGGAGCCGGAGGCAAGTTGTAATCCCACAGCTCATGATGGACGGTTTGGAAAAACCATTTCATTTTTCCAGTTTCCACGTCCACCGCAACCACAGAATCGCCGAACAGGTTATTGCCGGGCCGGTCGCCGCCGTAAAAGTTTGCTCCCGGTTCGCTGACCGGCAGGTAGAGCAGGCCCCGCTGTTCGTCCACGGTCAGAGCGAACGACCAGACGTTGTTGCCAGTGCGATTTTTCCAACTGCCGTTCAACCAGGTATCGTTACCGGGCTCACCAGGCCTGGGTATCGTGTGAAACTCCCATATCTGCTTTCCCGTTCGAGCATCGTAGGCGTGCGTATCGCCGAGCTGACCGCCAGCTTGATCCAGCGCCGGATTGATATGCCGCTCGCCCGGCCCGTAGAAGTTCGTTCCCAGCAGAATAATGTTTTTGTAAATGGTTGGAGCCCCCGCGTAGGCCACCTCCAGATCGACCTCGCCTTCCTTTCCGAAGCCCGGGTCGATTCTGCCGGTGTTCGCGTTCAGCCCCATCATCTTGTGTCCGGTCGTGAAAATGATGCGCGGCGGATTGCTGCGATCTCCGGGCCAGTATGCTAAACCGCGCTGCGAGGCGAGGCCGGTCTTCAGCTCGTAGCGCCAGATCTCTTTTCCTGTTTCCGGGTCCAGCGCAACCACGCGGTTTCCAGCGGGCGTGTACAGCACGCCATTTACCACGATGGGCGTGATTTCCTGAAAGATTTCCGCGGGACTGGACGACGTCAGAGTTCTGCCTTCCGGCTGCAGCCGGTAAGCCCAGGCCTGGGTCAACTTGGCTACGTTAGTGGCGTTGATCTGCGTTAACGGCGAGTAGCGCGTACTGGCCAGGTCGCGGTTGTACATCGGCCAATCGGCTGCGGCTTTCGTAGGTGTCTGTGCGAATAGCGTCGGCGCGGAGGCGCAACAGAACCCAACGATCATCCACTTCAAGCGCATGAGTCTCATTTTTTACCGACGTAGTGTACGGCGTCCCGTTCCTCGCACACAAACTCCATCAGTTCGGTGTCCGGCATCAGACGGTGATTCACCCGAACGGTGAAGGGCTTGGTGTACGCTTTCGGGTCCTCAATGGTGATGTCGATCTGCATCGAGCCGAAAGTCGGACGGCGCCAGCGCTCGGTAATCTTGCCCGTGCTGGTCAATGGACTACCTTCGACATCCAGCCATACATCGTCACGAAAGCCGGTGGTTTCCACCACCAGCG